>QFCE01002702.1_pt1 | contig 159767 bp, 156 predicted proteins | sample 5346091 | NCBI WGS metagenome assembly QFCE01 (sample SAMN09062252, study PRJNA434731) | Human gut metagenome, whole genome shotgun sequencing project. | isolation source: stool timepoint A chromium assembly | host: Homo sapiens | collected 2015
TCAGGTATTATATGCAGAAACGCGCAAAAAACCAATCGTAAAGATTTACGATTGATTTTTGATTGAAAAGTTGATCTTTCCTACACTTCCCCTTCCCGCATCCTTTCCACCACGCTTTGTCTGCGGATATTCTGATATCCCAAAATAGGAACTGCCAGCACCACCAAAAGCAATGGCACGATGCACAAAACCAGGGGCAGCAAGGTGAAGTGATTTTTAAAGAAAAAGAAGGTGTTCTCTAATCCCCTGAGAACCGTAAGGTTTAAAATCACAGAAACAAATACTGCAATCACCATGGTACCTGCTGCATAATAAATTCCTTCTGTACACAGCATGGTTTTTAGCTGTCTTCCGGTCATTCCCACTGCTTCCAGGGCTGCAAATTCCTGTTTTCTGGAGAGAATAGATGCTGCCATGGTATTCAAGAAATTCAAAATTCCGATTAGGGCTAAAATAAATGCCAGCATGCCTCCAATCATGACATACATGTTTTTCAAGCCTGAAAATTCTTTTGCAATACTGGATTTGGAAATATACTGCAGATTTGAATTTGTCACAGTACAATAATGCTCTACCCATGCTTCCACAGCTTTTTCCTGTTCCTTCTCTACATTAAACAGCAGACGCATGGGCTGTCTGGGGCCAAACAATTCCTGAAATTCCCCATTTGGAAGAATGTAAGTACAGTCAAAAACACCATAGCTCTGGGTACTGACTGCATAAGGGATTTCAGAGACTGCCAGAACCTCATATTCTTTGCTTTCTCCCTTTTCATTTTTTAAGATGACTTTTTCCCCTGGTTCATGATAGGGAACTATCAGCTGGTGTTCATTAGACAAATAACCTGTGGCAATGACATACTTCCCACTGGAAAAAGCTTCCCAATCCAATTTTCCCATAAAGGATTCCATTTTATCAAAAATCATCTGGTCAATGCCATAATATTTTACTGTACCAATGGAATGATTGGCTTTATACCCTTCCATTGCAGTTTCGTATTCTTCTTTGAAAAGTTCTTTTAAATTAACTTGTTGTGCTAGATAAAATAAAATATAGAGAAACTTCAACAAAATGTGCTATCCTATTTGTAGGGAATACAACGAAAGGAGGCATCATTATGTTGAAGTTCCAAGATAATAATACCACTGTTATTGCAACTTTTGAAGACTTTATTTTAACCGCTTACGTTATTATTGACGAATTGTATCATCAGTTTGCACCTCCAGAAGTTACCAGACGACGGCATATCCTGAATGCAAAATTATCTGACTCAGAAATCATTACTATCAGTCTCTGTGGAGAATTGGCAGGCGTTGATTCTGAGAATGCATGGTTTTCTTTTGTGAAACGAAACTACAGGCATCTTTTTCCGCAGCTTTGCAGCAGAAGTCGTTTTAACAGAACGAGACGCGCCCTGATGCAGACAACAGAATTGTTACGACAAAAAATGATTTCCGTATTCCCAATTCCAGTCAGTTCCTATTACATCATCGACAGTTTTCCACTTGCAGTCTGTAAATTTGGGCGTGCACGATATTGTAAAGCCTTTCGTGGCCATAGTGCCGATTATGGAAAATGTCCTTCCAAAAAAGAAACCTATTATGGATATAAAGTACATGCATTAATTACATTAGAAGGATATATTGCATCATTTGAGATCACACCGGCATCTACAGATGATCGTGAAGGATTACGTGATCTGGCAGACCATTGGTCTAATGTTACAATTTTAGCGGATAAAGGCTATGTTGGAAAAAACATGAAACAGGAAATGCAGGAAAAAAATATCTGTCTTTTTGCTCTGAAACGTTCCAACAGTAAGGAAAATTGGCCGAAATCTGTACGTCAGTTAATATTCAAACTGAGAAGGCGGGTAGAAACTGTATTCTCTCAATTGAGTGGTCAGTTAAATGCAGAAAGAGTGTTAGCCAAAAGCTTTCATGGGTTATGTACCCGTCTGGTTAATAAAGTACTGGCATACAATCTCTGTATTGCATTGAATAGTATTTTCGGTGAAACCTGTGAACTTGGAAAAATCAAAAAATTGATATTCTAAAAATTTTATTTTTTAATATCTGTAGGGATTCTTTGCGGTTTTACAGGTTTTCACATAATCTATTTGAAGTAGCACAATAGGTTAAATTAGCTTCTACCTCTGGATTTTGAATAATCTTTTTATCAAATTCCCCAAACTCCTCTTCTGACAGAATCCCTTCTAATTCCTTGATATAAATTCCTCTCACTTCGGTAACACCTTTTTGTTTTTTCAGGTCATTCTGAAATTCCTTTGTAACCCCATCCAATACCTGTGTTCCTGAGACTGTAAATGAATCCAGACTGGCATCAAATACCATATAGTCACTCAAGGTTCTGTTCTGTGCAAACTGGTCCATATTAAATCCGCGAATCAGACTATACACCGTATTGACTAAAATAAGACTCAGAGAAAGAGATGCCACTACAATGCACAGTTTCTTTTTATTCCTGCCTAAATTAGCTGCCGCCATGGCAGTGGGTGAGACCGTTCTGGTCTTTCTCTTCTTTTTCCCTTTTTTCTTTCTTTGAAATGCCAGATTCTGTCCTTCTGTAAAACGCACTGCCTCAATAGGGGAAACTTTGGAAGCAATGGTTCCCGGCTTCTGGCAGCTTATCCGCACTGTGATCAGGGAGAAAAGCCCTGACCAAAGGAAAATCCATGGATTCCACTGTACAGTACTTGTGGTGGAAGCTGCAAAGGTCAGATGATTCATAATTACGGGAAGAAGTACCATTCCCACAACAGCTCCCAGAAGCATTCCTATGGGAATGCCAATGGCAGAGAGCATATATGCCTGGCGCCGAATCATACGTTTTAATTGTTTTGTAGTTGTTCCTACTGTTTTCAACAGCCCATAATAACGGATATCCGCATAAACATTAATATAAAACACGTTATAAATCAGCAAATAGCCGGCAAATCCAACCATAAGCATCATTCCCAGAATTCCCAGGACCGTTCCCACTTCTAAATCCTGTCCCAGATAGGCCCAGTTTACTCCAACGCTGGCCGTTTCCGGGAAACCGCATCTTTTTGTAAGAGCCTCTACCTGCTTCTCCAGAGAAAAGCTGAAAGGAAAATAAAAATCTACCATGTAATATCCTGCTGAAAATCCCGTATCCCCGCTGCCTTTCATTCTGGATTCAGTCTGCTGTGGAGCTGCTTTTTCCTGAAATTCTTTTGACACTGCCATGACCTGTGCCATAGAAATGGCATCTCCTTTGAAATATCCGCTGAGAGTAAAGGTTTTCTCATATACGGTTCCGTTCACATCAACTTTTACAGGCACTTTTTCTCCCACCTGGCAGGGAATCCCCAGAGCTTTTAAGACCAGATCACTGGTCACCAGTTCATCCTCTTTTTGAGGCATGTGACCAACCTCAGGATAACAAAAACTCCACTTTGCTTCTAAATCTTCATAATATCCAATTTCTGTTGGCAGCTTCAAAAATTCCTCATTCACTGCATCTCCCACCACAATCCTGCCGGAAACAGCCTTTAGCTTTTTATCCTTTTTTACAGTATCATACTCTTTCTTGGTCAGATATTTATATCCTGCATGGGCAGAGCCGCCTACCTGACGCATGGTTTCTTCCTGCTGTTTTTTTACCAGACTGCCCCCAATGGTAAACACTGCAGTAAACAAAACAGAGGTGAGTACAATCGCCAGAATTCCGATAAGATTCCTGCTCTTTTTTGCCTGTAAGGTTCGGTCTGCAATTTTACGGACAATTTTCTTATTTTTCACCTTATTCATAGGTCTCACCATCCTCTGCAAGTTTTCCATCTTCAATGCGGACAATACGGTCTGCCATCTGGGCAATTTCTTCATTGTGGGTAATCATCACCATGGTCTGGCCAAACTGTTCACTGGTGACTTTTAAAAGTCCCAAAACATCCTGACTTGTCCGGGAATCCAGGTTCCCTGTTGGTTCATCGGCCAGCAAAATGGATGGCTTTGTAATCAGCGCCCTGGCAATGGCAACTCTCTGCTGCTGACCACCGGATAACTGACTGGGCAGATGCTCCAGCTTTGCATCCAGTCCCAAAATGTGAATGACTTCTTTTGTATATTCTTTATCTACCTTGTTTCCATCTAACTCAACAGGCAATACAATATTTTCATACACATTTAACACAGGAACCAGGTTATAGCTTTGAAAAACAAACCCGATTTTTCTCCTGCGGAAAATGCAAAGTTCATCTTCTTTTAAACGGAAAATATCTTTGTTATCCACCAGAACTTTCCCTTCTGTTGGATAATCCAAACCTCCCAGCATATGTAAAAGTGTGGATTTTCCGCTTCCGGAACTGCCCACAATGGCAACAAATTCCCCTCTCTCAATTTCTAAATTTACATCATCCAGGGCCTTCACCTGGTTTTCTCCTGTTCCATAATATTTTTTCAAATTGATTGTTTTTAAAACAGCCATATGCATTTCTCCCTTCCACCATCCTTTTTGTTTGATAGGAAATTTCATTTCCTACCTAAAGCAAAAAAGGACAGCTTTCCTTTACTGTCCTTAGTATAGCATGAGATTCTTTCCAGAAAATTACGCAAATCTAACACTTTTGAAAGATTTTCTGTCCCTGTATTAATCTTTGGGAAGAAACAGGGAAATCCGGGAACCTTTTCCCGGCTGTGATTTGATTTTCACATATCCCTTTTGCTTCTTTACAATTTCTCTGACCAGATATAAGCCGATTCCTACTCCCGGTTTTTGCTGTACCTGCTTGCCCCTGTAAAATCGCTGAAATACCTTTGGAATTTCCTCTTCTGTCATTCCTATTCCTCTGTCTTCCACGCAAATTTCACAATACATGGAATATTCCTGAACGTGAAGGGTTACCTGACTTCCCTTGGGAGAATATTTCACTGCATTATCCAGAAGATTATACAGGGCTTCTATGCTCCATTTCTTGTCATAGCAGGCTGTTATTTTCTGATTTCCCTGTATTTTAACATCAATCTCACATGCCTCTGCCTTAGGTTTTATCTGCGCCACAGCCTGAAAAATCAAAGGTTCTACAGACTGCTTCTCTGGCTGTACCGTCACAAGATTAGTTTCCAGTCTGGACATTTTGGTAAGCGCCTGCATCAAAAACTCCAGACGTTCTGCCTGTTTCTTCATTTCTCCTGCCATGAAAAGCATTTGCTCCCTGTCTGGATTTTCCCTGGCAATTCCCTCTTCTAAAAGTTCTGCATACAGCTTCATATTGGCTACCGGAGTTTTGGTCTGATGAGAAATATCCGATACCAGGCTCTGAAGATTCGCTTTTTCTTTCTCTATATTCTTCCTGGCTAAACTGGAAGAACTGAGAAAACGGTTCCATTTTGTCTCTATTTTTGATAATTCTGTCTCATCATAATGATATTCCTCAAAACTCCCATCCAGGGCGCTGTCCAGCATTTCATTGAGACGTCTGAGAACTTTTCCTGTACCAATCATAAGTTTTCCTCTTCGCGCTTCCACAAATATCCCTGCCCGTAAATGGTGTGAATGTATTTCACAGAATTGCCTTTTTCCAATTTTGTCCGCAAACGGTTCATGGTAACAGACAGGGCATTTTCATCCACATATTCCCCTCCATCTGCCCAGATACGTTCTGTGAGAAGTTCTCTGGTAAGCACTCTTCCTTTGTTTTCCAGAAACAGACGGAGCAGTTTCTGCTCATTTTTTCCAAGAGATAGCTCTGTCTTTCCTTTCCGAAACAACAGCCTGTCAAAATCCAGAAACAAATCATCTATTTCATAAACTGCTGTCTTTCTCCTGCCTGTCCGGCGCAAAAGATTTTCTATTCTTGCCCGCAGTACAGCCAGGCTAAAGGGCTTTGTCATATAATCATCTGCTCCCAGGTTCAAGCCTGTCACTTCATCAATTTCCATATCCAGGGCAGTGAGAATCAGTACCGGCGTGCTGCTCTGATTCTTTACCCAGGTGAGATATTCGTATCCGCTTTTATCCGGCAGATTAATATCCAGAATAATCAAATCCGGAACCTGTTTCTGAAAACTGTTTTGTGCCTCCTGCACTTCCCTGTCCTGAAAAAACTCTGTCCCCGGCTGGGAAAGCGCCAGCCGGATTCCATTGCTTAATGCAAAGTCGTCTTCTACAATCTGTATTAACATGTGTCTCACTCCTGCTGATTATTTTCCGATTTTTAAATGATGCTGTCTGGCACATTCTTCTATCATGGCGTTAAACTTTATCTTTCCATACCAGTATAATACCCCGCCTAAACCGGCAATAATAAGGAATACCCAGTGGGAAAGTATCATCTTTGAAAATGGCATAGCATCTCTCCATATGTAACGAAACAAAATGGACGGAAGCATGAGTAATATCACTGAAATCAATGAAAAAACAGTTTCAAACTTTCTCATAAGTGCAAAGCGTCCATACATGCACAAATTCCAAAGAGCTATTAGCCATGGAAAAAGAAGCAGCCATATCAGATACATAAGATTAAAGAAACCACTTTCCAGGGCTTCCATCTCTCCAATAAGAAAATACATAACAAATACCACCAAACCGCCTAACAGGTAGATAAGTCCTACCGTTTCCAAAGAAGAATAAAATCGGTCTTTTCTATTCCCACGCTTTCCTTCTGTTGCCAGGTCTTTTGCAAACTCCTTTACATCTCCCAGACGTTGGTTCAATAATTCTCCTTCTTTTTTTGCTTCTCCTGCCATGCCAATCAGGTCTTTTCGGATGATTTCTGCCTCCATCAGTCCCACACCCTGGTTTACAGCATACGCTGTGACACTTCGGATATATTGGATATCTGTCATGTCCAGTCCCAGATTCAACTCATCCAGATTGTTTGCTTCTGTTAATTGCTGCAATAAATTTTTCTTCATATTTGCCACCCCAATCGTTTCAAAACTCTATATGCTGTTCGTTAGCTACCTGTTCTGTGATTTCTGTAAATTTCTTTTTTCCATACCAATAAAGGACAACTCCAAGAAGAAACAGCACAACATAACACCCGTCAGAAATTTTTACTCTCCAAAATGGTATGTATTCTTCCATTGTTCTCGTAAAAAATCCAGGGGAATAATATCAATGCATAAACAAATACTCCCAGGTTCATCTGTCCTCTTAATAATTCCAATGTATTCATAAACAAAACCAGCAAAAGCGCACTGGAAGCTAACACAAGATACCAAAGCCCAACACTTTTCATAAAATAATACTTTTCCTCTTTCCTGTTTTCAGCTTTTCCGGCATCTACCAGCTCTCGCGCAAATTCCCCCACATCTCCCAACCTTTGTTCCAAAAGTTCTCCTTCCTTTTTTGCCTCAAATCCTATTCCAATCAAATCTTTCCGGATAATCTCGGTCTCCATCATGCCTACTCCCTGATTGATTGCATAGGCTGTCACTTTATCAATATATTTCTGATCTGGCACCTCCAGATTCAACTGTCTTCCATCGTTCTGCTTTTTTAACTGCTTCCAGATATTTTTCTTCATTTGCCCCACCTCGTTTCTCTTACATCATCAAAATCGACTCTACTGTATCCGACACGCTTCTCCAACAGCTTTCAAATTCTCTTAATTGCTCCTGTCCTGCTTCTGTAAGAGAATAATATTTCCGGCTTGGTCCAAGAGGGGAAGGGCGAAATTCGGAGGAAATCATTTTTTTCTTTTGCAACCTTACCAGCAGAGGGTAAATGGTTCCTTCTTTCATATCCTCAAATCCAAAGTCCTGTAGCTTCATAACAATCTCATAACCATAAGTAGTTTCTACGCTGATAATCTTCAGAATACAGCCTTCCAAGGTCCCCCTCATCATCTGAGATTTGTCATACATCCGTCCATCACCTTCTTTATTTCTCTTTCTACCTTGTTCTGTCAAGTAGTATCTTAACTATATTGTACCACATAGTAGTCCTGTGTCAATGTTTTTATTTGGCAAATTTCATTTTCTTTTCATATGATACTGTATGATATGAAAATTCTGGAAAGGAGCTTCACTATGAACCAACCTCTGTTAAAAGTTCAGGACGTCAGCTATACCTACCATACCAAAGCCGGTGAAACTCCGGCTCTTTCTCATATATCTTTCTCTGTATTTCCCGGAGAATTTGTGGCTATTGTGGGGCCATCGGGATGTGGGAAGTCCACTTTTTTAGATATGCTTTGCGGACTGTTAAAGCCTTCCGGCGGTGAGCTTCTTTTAAATGAAAAACCGCTGGCAGAGTCTGCAACCAACATTGGCTACATGCTGCAAAAAGACCATCTCTTTGAATGGCGTACCATTTACAGTAACATGCTTTTAGGACTGGAAATTCAAAAACGTATTACTCCCAAAAGTAAAGAACGGGTGGATAACCTTCTGGAAAATTATGGTCTGGATAAGTTCAAAGGCTCCAGACCCTCCCAGTTATCCGGTGGAATGCGCCAAAGGGCCGCGCTTATCCGTACCCTGGCATTAGAACCGGATCTTCTCCTTCTGGATGAGCCTTTTTCTGCACTGGACTATCAAACCAGATTGTCTGTCAGCGATGATATTGGAACCATTATCCGCCAGGAAGGGAAAACTGCGATTTTAGTGACTCATGATATTTCAGAAGCTGTGAGTATGGCAGACCGGGTTCTCGTTTTCAGCAAACGCCCAGCCACTGTACAAAAAATAATTCCTGTGGAATTTGAAATGGAAAACCGCACCCCCATGGCCTGCCGCAATGCGCCGGAGTTTAAAAAGTATTTTAATGAAATCTGGAAGGAGCTGAATCTTCATGTCTGATTTTCCTTCTGTTTCCAAAGAACAAAAACATTACCTTAAAGCTTTAAAACGCAATTTACGTCTGATTCAAATTGCCCGCATTTTACTGCTGTTTTTGTTTCTTGGCTTGTGGGAATTTACCGCACGCTTTGGCATCATTGACTCTTTTATCTTTTCCAGTCCCTCGCAAATTTTGAAAAAAATGGTGGAAATGCTTCAAGACGGCAGCCTCACCGGGCACATAGCAATTACCCTTACAGAAACCCTTGTAAGTTTCTTCCTGGTAACGGTTCTTGGCATTGCCATTGCGGTGCTTCTCTGGGCTTTTCCAAGGCTTTCCGCAGTGCTGGAACCTTATCTTGTAGTTCTTAACAGCCTGCCAAAATCTGCTCTGGCGCCCCTATTGATTGTGTGGCTGGGAAGCAATATGAAAACCATTATTCTTGCGGGAATTTCGGTAGCGATTTTCGGCGCGATTTTAAACCTGTACACCGGTTTTTGCGAAACCGATCCAGATAAGCTCAAACTCATCCGCACCCTGGGCGGCACAAAAAAAGACGCTTTATTCAAAGTCGTTCTTCCCGCTTCAGTTCCACTGATTCTAAGTATTATGAAAGTAAATATTGGATTGTCTCTTATAGGAATTGTTATTGGAGAAATGATTGGAAGCAAGCAGGGGCTTGGATATTTGATTATTTATTCCAGCCAGATTTTCCAGCTTACTACCATGATTATGGCTATTGTAATTCTGTGCGTAATTGCCATTCTTTTATATGGAGCAATCTCACTTTTACAGAAATATTATTTCAAAAGACATCAGTAATGGCTTGTTTAGAGAAAAACACTGCCAGCGGAAAAATTGCTGGCAGTGGACATTACAGTATATGCGTATTCTTTTATATGGAAATTCAAATTGCTTCCAGAAGGATAGACTTTCCAGCTCCATTTTCATTGGAAATAAGCGTGGACTCTTCATTGCTCAAATCCCAATCAAGAGTCTCATCACTGGCCGACAGTTCCCTGGTAAAGCCTGAAACATATTTTTATTTCTTCTTTCATAGATTATTTTCCGCAGCACTTTTTATATTTTTTACCACTACCACAGGGACAAGGGTCATTTCTTCCTATTTTCTTTTGAATCTTCGGAGTTTGTACATCTTTTAATATCTGTTCTGGTGCCACAAAAAAACTCACTTCTTTTTTCTGTCTGCCAAGTTCCTTATCTGTAAATCCTCTGTTACTCCATTTTCGCACTGTGTATACCCATTGGCTGCAATTTGTAGCAAAATTTTCTTCACTTCTCTTACTAGAAAATGTAATACCTCTTGTAAACAGCAGCTTCATGATATCTTTTGCCTGAAAATCATCTTGTACTGTCCTGTATTCCAGCTCAAGCATCAGATTATCTGCCCGTACCTTATTTTTCATAAGTCCTGTTAAATCCTTAACCATCTTCTTATAACATGGATTTTCCATATTTACCATATGCTCCGCATATGAATAAATCTCTTTATGGTTAGGTATGTAATATTCCTGTCCTGATACTTGTTTCAGAAAATCTTTGTATTCTCTCCGGCTTTCAAAGGCCTCACTAATAATCCAATCTTCTTCACACCAAAATCCTCCCTCTTCGCGCTGACAAAGAAGCTGAAGGGCCTCTTCTGCTTTTTCAGATAGCCATGCCAGTTCTTTTTGCTCTTCCTCTGATAAATCCGAATATTTAAACATTTTGTCCACTGCAATCTGAAGCACTTTTTTCTTCTCCACCACACCAAACAAATTCATACACGCACGTAAGGTAAGGCGCACCCCTGTAATCAGCCCAAGTAAGCTTTGCGTTTTTTCATCCTTTAAACCTGTAATCATCATTTCCCGTATTTCATCTGGCACAACAAAGCTACATTTTTCATCCTTACAAAACATAAAAACCCAGCCCTTATGACAATAATTATCCTGCAAAGCTGCCATTTGTACTGCTGATAATGGATGTCCGTTCATTGCCCTTAACATGACTTCCACATCTTCTTTATCAAGAAAAATCAATTCTTTTTGAAAAGATTCCGTAATCACATCATATACAGTACGTTCTTTATTTTCACAGGAAACCTCTGCATCTACTTCTTCCTGCCAGTTTTCCAGAATCCAATCCAGTAGGGATTCCGGAGCCCGTTTTAAGATTTCTTCCAGTTTTGTGGTCTCTTCTCCCTGTATCATAAAGTTTTCTGTATAGCTGGATGCCATCTGACTCAGCATCTCATTATCAATACCTAAGCTATTAAAAAATTCATTTATCTCGTTTATCTCTGATTTCCGCATAGTCCGTTCCTCATCTGCGATAATATTTTCAAATTATACATATTGATATTATACCTTCAAATGATTTTGTATACAATATCAAATTAATTTTTCAAACATAGTCCTTGCAATAAAAATTGTAAAAATGTATAAAAAATGGTAAGATTGTGAAAAGCCATTGAAATACAAAGAAATATCAAGATTTAGGAGATATAAGAAAATGATAAAAGTATTATTCGTATGCCACGGCAATATTTGCCGCAGCACCATGGCTCAATTTGTCTTCCAGGACATGATAAACCAGGCCAATTTAACAAACAAATTCCACATTGATTCTGCTGCCACCAGCAGGGAAGAAATCGGAAATCCTCCACACTATGGAACCATCAACAAGCTCCGTCAAGTAGGGATTCCCGTTCTTCCCCACCGGGCAACGCAGATGACCAGGCAGGATTATCAGGAATATGATTATCTCATTGGAATGGATGAATGGAATATCCGAAACATGCTGCGGATTGTGGGCAAAGACCCGGAGAAAAAAATTCACATGCTTCTGGATTTTACCCAGTTTCCAAGAGCCATCGCAGACCCCTGGTATACTGGAAATTTTGATGTAACTTATGAAGATGTAAAAGAAGGCTGTGAAGCACTTCTAAAATACCTTAGAAAAGAACACCTTATATAAGTATTTTAATGTTGCCTGCAAAAGGTCTGATAGACCTCTCTGGCAATGGCAGATGCACCTGCACTGTCCGGATGCACCCCGTCTAAAAGAAAGTATTCCGGGTGATTTCTGGTTGCTTCGTGGATATCAATAACCGGGAGATTATGCTCCTTTCCAAAAGAAAGTATGGCATTGGAAATGATATCTGCCACATCTGCCTGCATTTTATAATGGTCTTTCAGCTTAAAATATCCTGTGAACACTGTAGCGGGTGTCATAAGATAAATTTCAGGATTGCTGTCCAGGTTCTGGTAATGACTTACTAAAGCTTCCAAATCTGAAAGAAAATTTTCAGTACCAGTCCAGTTATAGGGTTTCGTATCATTGGTACCCAGCATAAGAAAAATAACATCCGGCTGGAAATCACTGCTTTTTTTGAAATTGGGGTGATTCCAATAAGAAAAATTGGCATCCTTTTGCAAAGTATGTCCACTGGCGCCAAAATTTTCTACCAAGTACCGCCCTCCCAGCAATTGCTGTAACTGTGCTGGATAAGAATTCAGAAATTTATCTTCAATTTTGGCTCCGTAAGTAATGCTATCTCCCACGCAGGCAACCCGTACCGCATAAGTCTTTTGCAAGTTAAGCAAGAGAATCGGAGACACTATTATAAGAAGAATTATGAATAGCAAAAAACTGCGTTTTACATTTCTTTTCATGGAAAAACTCCTTTGTATCTGTTATATGAGCACAGGCGGCAAACAAAATTTGTCCTCATGAGAATATTGTAAAAGCAAATGATAAAAATTACAAGGCAGGGATGAAAATGAAGGAAAAAATAGAAGAACTTTTAAAGAATTTGTCATTTTGGAATCGACTTCAGGAATCAGAAAGAGAACTTGTGGTACAAAATTCAAAAATTATGGAATATCAGGCAGGTGACGCTGTTTATTCCGGAGGTACCCAGTGTCTGGGAATGATGATGGTGTTAGAGGGAACCCTCCGCACCTATCTGTTATCTGACGAAGGAAAAGAAGTTACCATTTACCGGCTTCGCCAGGGAGACGTTTGCGTATTGGCGGCTTCCTGTATTCTGTCTGCCATTACCTTTGATGTGGAAATGGAGGCGCAGACAGATACCCGCCTTCTTCTGGTACCCGCCTGGGTTTTATCCAAACTTCAGGACGAAAATGTGTATGTGGAAAACTTCATTTACAAAGAAGCTGCCAAGCGCTTTTCAGACGTGGTAGAGGCATTGCAGCAGATGATGTTCTTAAGCCTGACTCAAAGAGTTGCTTCCTTTTTGCTGGATGAATCCGCAAAGCAAAACACCTACAGCATTACCATGACCCATGAGGAGATTGCAAAAACCATCGGCAGCGCCAGGGAAGCAGTGAGCAGAATTCTGAAACAGCTGGCAAAAGGCGGCTATATTTCTTTGAATCGGGGGGAGATTAAAATCGAGGAAAAGGCGAGGCTTTATCAGTTGCTGTAGGGGAGTATGCCCGCCACAAGGTTTGAGCTGTGGCGGGTATTAGCATGAGATTTAGAGCTTAAAAAGCTACCAAATCAACAAATCTTGACTCTCTGTTTCTCTCTGAAAAAGAAATCGAAAATCTTTTTCAGAACTGTATTCTCTCAGACTCCTGAGGACTATGTTTTGAGAGAAAGGACGGAAGTCAGGGCTTACAATCATCTTTCCTGCTTTCCACGTAATTCTTTTAGAGAAAAGCTTTATATCTCTGCTAAAATATGAATTACAATAATTTTTCTATATTCAGAATCAGCCCCTGATCCGCAGGCAACCAATCTACACTATACAAAGTATCTTTTGTCAACCAAGCTGCTGCTTCATGCTCTTTTAAGACCAAGTCTCCTGATTTGATTTTACAAATAAAGCAATCCATTGATAAATGAAAGTTTGGATAGTCATACTCAACTGTATCTAATAATTTACCCACCTCGACTTCCGTATCTAACTCTTCTTTTATCTCTCTGACAAGTGCTTCCTCGGGTGTTTCACCCGCATCAATCTTTCCTCCCGGAAATTCCCAGCCATCTTTGAATTCACCGTATCCGCGCTGAGTTGCAAACACTTTGCTATCATCAATAATGATCGCCGCTACTACTCTAATTGTTTTCATGCTATCTCCTATCATTCCATTATCCATTCACAATGTATTCGTAAATATCCTCACGCACCGGCGTATCCAATGCCCATTCAATTTCAACTGCAGTTTTATCAGTATTTGGCATTGTAAATTCTTTTACAAATCCAGTTGAAGTCATCCTTCCGAGATAATAGAATTCTTTTGAAATTTTATCATCTTTATTTTTTCTTACAAAAAGCTGTACATCAATTCCGCGTTCCTTTGCATTCAAGAAATTCTGCACATCTTCTGATTCAATACTTCGTCCACTTTTTGAAATCGCAATCAAACGATTGCAACTGGTAAAATGGTCTTCGTATTTTGTCGTATCACTGATATCATCCTGCTTGTCATAATTAATAAACACTGGGCATGTCTTTGTTTTCTTGTCATACTTGTAACCACCAATATTCAATGGAACTTCATTTCTTTCCCAATTCAACAAACGACAAGCGTCTTCATATGTATACTTCTGATAAAGAACTAAATCTGTATCTTGATACCGCATACTAAAATTTTCTTTGTATCTGGAAATACCAAAATCAATGAGCTCTTCTAAAATTTTATAGAAATCTTTGTTCTGTAGCATTTCCCCAAATGACTTAGACACGCTGTAATCTTCGCCATCTTTTTCTAGAAATATACATTGAGAATATGTTTTCTTAGCGGCATTTGTAGGAAATTCATTTGTCATCATGTTGATAACATTTTCTGCACAGTTATCATCCATGGAACAATTATAATTATCTTGCAATGATTTCTTTAACAGACCCATGATTCCATGCTGATATTTCAGTAAGCGTTTCAACATTTCCAACTCATGAATTCGTTTTCCGCTCGCCAGCTTTTTAGAAACAAATTCAATTACCGATTCTTCATCTTTTGATAATCGAATTGTATACTCTTTTTCATATTTCACAAGGAACTTATAATAAGATCCTAGACTGTTATTATCAAAAATTCTAAGAACATCCATCTCGCCATATTTATCAAAATCGGCAAGAGCCGGAATATGACCCAATTTGTTTTTCAGGTTTGTATAATTCTCACGGATCAATTTTATATCACTAAAATTCGCATTATCAATCGCCTGGAAAATTCGCTTACGGGAAATTTCATCAAAATGAATTGTACTCGCACCTGGAATTACTCGACCGCCTTCTGTTACATAGCGACGGATATTATCCTTGTTGTAACTTCTATCTCCGGAAAGTGCAATCGGTATCATGAAGTTATTACGATAATTACCAATAAAATCGATAACAACTACATATTCTTTATCCTCAGCCTTACGAAGTCCACGTCCTAACTGCTGGATAAAAATAATTGGAGATTCTGTCGGACGGAGCATAATTACCTGATTAATTTCCGGAACGTCGACACCTTCTGAAAATATATCCACAGAAATAATGTAGTCCAAAGCATCTTCTGCTTCATTACCTGCAAGACGTTCTATCGCATCTGCTCGTACACTCTCTGAATCGCTACCACTGAGCACAAGAGTTCTCCAACCTTTTTCATTAAATTTAGCAGACAACTCTTTTGCTTCATCAATACGACTACAGAAAATCAATCCTTTGACTCTATCTCCACTATACCCAAAAAATTCTGCCTGTTTCATTACATTTAACACGCGTTCATCAGATGTCAAATATATGAAATTCTCAACCTTTTCTTCTGACGATTTACCAGCATCTGCAATGACTTCTAAATCGGTAATTCCGAAATAATGGAACGGACACAGCAAGTCTTCTTCCATAGCATTTTGTAGACGAATTTCATATGCTATCTGATGATTGAAAATCTCATAAATATTTCTACCTTCCAAATTATCATCTCGCTTATCCGGTGTTGCTGTCATCCCCAGCCATAACTTCGGTGTGAAATAATCCATGATTTTCCTGTAACTGTCTGCGGAACTATGATGAGCTTCATCGACAACAATCAAGTCCCAATGTTCTTTTTCGTATCTACTTAAAGAATCTTCTTTGCTTAATGTCTGAACTGTTGCAAACACAAAATCTGCATCGTAATCCTGATACTTACCGATAACCATTCCCATGGAAACTCTTCCGTCAAATACTTTTCGATAAGATTTCAATGCCTGTTTTGCTATCTGATTACGATGAACTAAGAATAATACTTTCTTAAATTCCAATTCTCTTGCTGCAAATGCAGAAGCGTAGGTTTTACCAGTACCAGTGGCAGAAATCAACAGTGCTTTATCTTCACCAGCTTCATATATTTTTCTAAGATTATTAATGAAGCCCACCTGCATTGAATTCGGTTGCAAGCGATACACTTCCAAAGACAGAACTTCTGCTTGTTTTGCAATTTCTTTCTGCTTCCGAATAATTTTATTCTTCATATAAATATTCGTATATGCTTCAATGAATTGTTCAAACAACAATGATTTCTGCGCATTCCACAATTGTTCAAATTCAGCTACCACATTTTGTGTATACTCACCTTGCTCCGTAGAAACAATCTTAGTATTCCATTCACGATTTGTTGTAAGCGCGCTGAGTGTCATATTAGAGCTTCCAACAATAATTCGATACAGTTCCTCTTTCTTGAAAATATAGCCTTTTGTATGGAATCCCTCTTTTGCATTCTCTGTCACATACATTTTCAATTCAATATTCTTAAAGCTTGCAAGGATACGAAGCGCTTTCGGATCACTGAAAGTTAAATAATCCGTTGTAAGAATCTTACCTGGAATACCCCGTTGTTCCAATTCTCTTAGAGTTTGAAGAAGCGGTGTAATTCCACCCATTGTGATAAATGCAACACTGATAGCAAATTCTTCACATGACAAAAGTTCATCCTCAATGGACGAGATAACTTTTCGTCCTTCTTTGTAGTTGTTCGATACAAATTGTGACTGGTATGCCAAGTTTGACGAAATATTTTGATCAATAAAGGCTGTAGATAAGCCTTGTTTTAATTGTACAATTTTATCCTGATTCATATCTTATTTCCCATCTATTAATCTTTGAATAATTCTATGACTCTTCAAAAATCTTCGTTAATTTATTAAATATCTCCCATGTTTCGTAATTTAATAATCCATCAAAGTATTCTTTCATAAAAAATTGTATATTTAAGAAACAACTTCCTATTGTAAAACTCTAGTTTCATTATTACGCTCTTCTTTCATTATATTGAGATCTAAATTTCATACCCCTATTTTCTTGCATAATCATAGACCAGATGCATGTTTCTTTCTAATATTCCCCGGCATACCATTCAACATCTTACTTTTTTCGAAAACTTTCTGTCATGTCGTTTTGTAGCAAAATCAGAAGACGCAACTGCTCATTCGCAACAATCTTCTTTCATCAAAATACAGATAATCTTCTCATTTTATTATCCTCTTCTTTCAACTAACAAATTCATATCTAAAATATTTATCAAACGAATTGTTTTCTCAATCTCTGCTGTCTGTTTTCCACATTCTAAATCAGAAATAAACGTTACAGAAAGTCCTGTAAATTCAGATATATAGGTCTGCGTATAATTCAGTTCTTTTCTTCGTATTCTAATAACCCGACCCAATGACTTTGATATCTGTTATTGTCATAAGTCCTCCATTATATGCCGTTCGACTAATTTTATTTGTACTAAATTATATTCTTTGCCGTATGGCTATGTCAATATATATTAATTTTAAAAAATCCCATATTTAACAATCTATAAACCTAAAAAGTATAATCATTTCGCAATGTCATTCGTAATATGTATTATTCAATTCGCAGAATATCAAAAGTTTTATTGATATTCTGCGAATTATATTGTATGATATGCGAAAGAGATGTTAATTCTTATAATGATTGGAGTTGTTAAATGATGATGACATGTAAGGAAAAAGCAGTTGAATGGAGTCTTTCTATACGTTCAGTAAATAGTTTATGCAAACAAGGAAAAATTAAAGGCGCAATGAAAGTAAAAGGCATCTGGAAGATTCCGGATGATGCAGAAAAACCAATTGATGGTCGCATCACCTCTGGCGAATATACTACATCTATGGAGCCTAAAGTTCTCAAGGCTCTTCCAATAGGAATATCCGATTACGCACGAGCCCAGTCACAATATTACTATGTGGATAAAACTTTAATGATAAAAGAATTTCTTGACCAGAAACCTCTTGTTTCTTTATTCACCAGACCCCGACGTTTTGGTAAAACTTTGAACATGGATATGCTCAGAACATTTTTTGAAATTTCAGATGAGGATACAAGCAAATATTTTGTTGGAACGAATATATGGAAATGTGGTAAGACCTATCGCGACCATCAGGGAAAATATCCTGTTATTTTCCTTACTTTTAAAGATGTAAAATTTGACTCCTGGGAAATAACACTTGATAAAATAAAAGAACTTTTGCAGGCAGAATTTGGAAGACATCAGATACTTCTTAACAGCGATAAACTTGCTCAGTACGAAAAAGAATATTTTTTAAGAATTCTTAATGGAACCGCATCAGAAGTAGATCTTACTTCTGCACTCGAAAAACTTTCACTAATGTTGAAAAAGCACTATGCTATAGCACCAATCATTATTATTGATGAATATGATACACCGATCCAGGAAGGTTATTCAAAAGATTTCTACGATGAAATCATTGGATTTATGAGAAATTTCTTCTCTGGTGCATTCAAAGATAACAAGAACCTTTCTTATGGGTTTCTCACCGGTATCCTTAGAATCGCACAAGAAAGCATTTTCAGCGGACTTAATAATTTAAATGTGAATTCCATTATGGATTCTGAATATGATCAATTCTTTGGATTCACTCACCAAGAAGTACATGAAATGCTTGAATACTATAACCTTCTTGATAAAGAAGAAGAACTAAAGAATTGGTATGATGGATATCTTTTCGGAAATGAAGAAATCTATAATCCCTGGTCCGTAATCAATTACGTATCAAAGAACTGTGTTCCACAAGCTTATTGGGTGAATACCGGAAATAACGAGATTCTTGACGATGTGTTAAAAGTTGTAACTGATGATATTACAGAGCGTCTCCATGCTCTGTTACAAGGTGATAGTGTTGTTGCAAGAATAGATCAGAATGTTGTTTATCGTGCACTTTCCGAAGATCCTGGCAATATTTATAGTTTACTTTTAGTAGCCGGATACCTCAGGATTTCAAAGAAAGAGCTTCAACCGGATGGTTCCTATTTATGCGAAGTATCCATTCCAAACAGAGAAATCTCCGCTGTTTATAAGAGTGAAATTCTCTCTCACTTATTACAGGTTGGCGCTATTACAAGAACAACTGCTAATAAGATTGCTGAGAGCCTTTATATTGGCGACTTTGTGAAATTACAAAAAGCCATTGGTGAATATATGGATAAATCCATCAGTTTCTACGATGGCGGTTCCGAAGGATTTTACCACGGTTTAATCCTAGGTCTCATTGCTTTGATGGATAACCAGTACAAGATTAAATCCAACCGTGAATCCGGAGATGGCAGATACGATATCTCCCTATTCCCGAAAACTTCAAAATATCCAGGTATCATTATGGAATTTAAATGGGGAAGCAATCTGGATTCAGATATACTTGATAAACTCGCTAAAGATGCGTTAGATCAGATTGATACAAAACGGTATGATTCAGAAATGTCTGAGCTTGGCATTACCAATATACTCAAACTTGGAATTGCTTTTTCCGGCAAAAAATTAAAAATCAAAACAGAATAATTTTTTGAAAAAATTGATGCTCGGAAGGTCTGCTGACTATCCGGGCATCATCCTTTATAAACGTATGGCTCCATACAAAGCCCATTCAGCCAATGATAAACACTCTTCCCCCATTCTACAAAAAACGCCCCCTAGCATCCCTAAACGCCTCATAATTTGCTGTTTCACATCCTGTGTGATAAACTGCATACTCAATCACATCAAAAATTTCCGGGGGGGGACCGAAAGGCTCCACATCCGAATGCTCCCAGAAGCAATACCTCTGCCTTATTTGCAACCGCCACCTCAAAATTCTTTGAATTTCTACTCCTGTGCAGTTTTTTTAATTCCTGATAAGAAATATCTGCTTTCTTGCCGGTATTGGGATTCACTCGATTATGAGGTATTGTTCTTAAATTTGGTGCTACACATGTGATTACGTTCACATCCCACCACCTGGATTAGTTGCAGAAGCAAAATTAAGTACACAGACTCTTTTATTCTGCTTCGCATAACTTTCAGAAGCTTCCAAAGTTCTTTTCCCAGATACAATTACGTTACCGGCATGTCATCCCAACTCCTGCAGCATCCTCTCCGGATCCTCTGCCGCTTTCACTTTATCATTGCTTTTTATGATGACTCCTTCTTCATCAATAAGGTAGGTGGTCCGCACCACACCCATGGACACTTTCCCGTAGTTCTTCTTTTCTTTCCAGACATCATAGGCTTCAATTACCTTTCGATCTGTATCAGAAAGCAGGGTGAACGCCAATCCGTACTTCTCCTCAAACTTTTTATGGGAAGCAACGGAATCTTTGCTCACTCCCAGAATGACCGCACCTTTTTCTGTAAACTGTGGATATCTTTCAGAAAAACCACAGGCCTGTTTCGTACATCCGGGTGTATTGTCTCTTGGATAAAAATATAAAATAACTTTCTTACCAGCATAATCACTTAACTTGTGCATCTGTCCATTTTGATCCGGTAATTCAAAATCCGGCGCTTTTGTTCCTGCTTCTAACATAATCCTTACCTCCTGTGTTGAAATTGGTTGATAAAAATCACCTTATTTACAAAAACTGCCTGGTAAAATGTCTCTCCCACACCCACCAGGCAGTCTCCTTTTCTTTATCGTTCTCTTTTTTATTTTACTTCCACCAGTTCAATGCGGAAATTCAATTCTTTTCCTGCCATTTCATGATTAGCGTCAAAGGTAATGGTTGTCTCATCCTTTGCAGTTACTTTCACAGGGAATGGCTGGCCCATCTGGTTGGTGAGATATACCTGCTGTCCTGGTTCCAGGTCTTCGGAACCTGCAAGTTCTGCGATTTCCACTGTAAAAATTGCATTTGGATTTGGCATACCATAGGCTTCTTCTGGCATCAGGTGAACGTCTACAACCTGACCGACTTCCATATCAGCCACTGCTGCGTCAAAGCCACGAATCATCTGACCTGCTCCACAGGTAAATTCCAGTGGTTCTCCTCTGTCGTAAGAAGAATCAAACTGTGTTCCATCATTAAAAGTTCCTTTGTAATGAGTGCGGCAGATTTTTCCAACATTACGTCCAGTAAGTTCCGGCTGTTTTGAGCCACATCCGCCTCCGCAGTTGCCTCCACAGCTATGTCCGTCTTCATGGTTGCCACAGCTATGACCTTCTTCGTGATGATGATCACAGTTTACTCCGGTAGATACCAGTTCACCCTTCAAATAAGCTTCTACTGCCTGGTCTGTATCACCCTTTGCTCCTGAACATACTTCAATGCCAGCTTCCGCAAGAGCAGCCTGGGCGCCTCCTCCAAGGCCTCCGCAGATCAACACCTCTACAGAACGCTCTGCTAAAAGTCCTGCCAGAGCTCCATGTCCTGTTCCGTTGGAACTCATTACTTCGCTGGAAACCACTTTGTTATCTTCCACTTCATATAATTTGAAATACTCTGTTTTTCCAAAATGCTGAAATACGTTTCCATTGTCATAAGTTACTGCTATTTTCATTTTGTGTCCTCTTCTTTCTTTTTATTCGCCACCGGCGTGTACTATATTCATTTTATCACATCACTTGTTTTTTGTGTAAACTTTTTATCCCAATAATTCTTTTATCATTTCTTTGTTAAATACTACCTGTGCCACATGCTCTGCCTCAATCTGATACAGGGCATTGGCCGCAATATGCTCTGCTGCCTGCTCCAGATCCCGGATTCCTGAGGTATCCTGATATTTTTCAATCACTGCATCCAGGGCTTCTTCTGTCACTACACATTCCGATTCCTTCATTCCCATGCGTTTTAATACTTTTGGAAGAGAGAATCTGGAAAAAATGATTTTCTTTTCTTCCGGTGTATAGTCTGGAATATCAATCACCGCAAATCTGGACATCAAAGGCGCGCTAATCTGCTCTTTATCATTGGCTGTGGCAATGGGATAAACACCTACAGTTGGAATCATACATTCCATGTAGTTATCGGTAAAGCCCAAATTATCCAAAAGGGTCAGCAGCACATCTGCAGGATTTCCGTTTCCTTTTCCAGCGGCAGCCTTATCTAACTCATTAATAATAAATACCAGGCTGGAAGCCCCTGCCATAGAAAAAGCCTCCATAATAATGCCCGGTTTTGCGTTGGCATACACCCTGGAGCTTCCGGTAAGCTGTTCCGGGTCATTGATGGAACTCATATCCAACGTTGTCCATGGCAGTTTCAAAATCCGCGCCACTGCATAGGCAATCTGTGATTTTCCCGTTCCTGCAGGTCCCACCAGCAAAAGTCCATAGGCAGGCAATGTATGGGTACGGTTAATCTGAATAATGGTTTCAATAATTCTCTGTTTCACCCGCTCCATGCCATACAGTTCCTCATCCAGAATCCTTCTGGCTTCTTTTGGGTCAATGGAGCCAAAATAATTGTTCTTCCACTGAATATTCATCATAATAGAAAGGGCTCTCTGGGCATGGCGGCGTTCCTCCTGGGAAACTTCATTAGAACGTGCCACTGCCAGATTTCTTCTTGCCCAGAGCCGGATATTATCTGGCAAAGTGCGTCCCGCACAAGTCATAAAATCGGTAATACTCTGCAAACTGGTAAGCTTCATCTCATCCCCCAGCTCTTCTTCGTCCTCTTCTCCCACATCTTCTACAGGAGCATTGCTGGCTAAAAGCCGCTCAATCATAAATTGCAGAAATCCGTCTTCTGCAGAAAGTTTGGTTCCCCCGCCAAAAGCGATTTCCCGGATTTTATATACTGCATACCCTCTCTCCTGGTTCTCCCCGGAAAGGCGCACATTAATATGATGCTCTCCCAGCCATCTTATAAGGCTTACAAATCTGGAATCCATCTGAAGAATATCTCCTGTTGGATTTCCTTCCTCTTCCTGAAATTCAAAGGAAGTCCTTTGATTAGGATTGGTAAAAAAACCACAGGAATGATGTGGCCATTTCTGCTTCTGATTATCCAAAATCAAGATAGGCATTTCCGGTGTGGTCTCCGGCTCATTAGACGGAAAGGTTATGTAAGTACATTCTGCCTCTTTTTCCGTGTTAGAGACATTACTAAAATCAAATACTGGCATATTCAAAACTCCTTTTCTTTTATCATTTTGTTTTTTTATTCAATTCTTCATGCATCATGGTCATAAGAACCAGCAAAATCAGCAGATATACCGGCAGCAGCGCCACGCTGATATGATTGGCTATAATGCCGAATAAGGGCGGCATGACACAGGTTCCCACATAGGCCATAGCCATCTGCACTCCAATAATAGCCTGAGATTTATCTGCTCCAAAGTGGGCCGGCGTGGAATGGATGACACAAGGGTAAACCGGCGCGCATCCCAGACCAATGAGAATCAGACCTGCCACAGAAAGATTTGCCCCCATGGGGATGAGCATCACCACAATTCCAAGGGCAATAGTTCCCAGCCCCAGACGTATCATCTGAGTATCATTGAATTTCATAGTCATAAAACCGCTGGCTGCCCTTCCAAGGGTAATGCCAATGTAGAACATACTGGCAAAACCAGCCGCTGTTTCCGCTGCCATGCCTTTGTACAAAACCAGATAACTGCTGGCCCACAAACCTGCTGTCTGCTCCACTGCGCAATAACAAAAGAAACAAATCAGAACCTCTTTTGCTCCGGGAATACGAATAATTTCCGGCAGAGAAAGAATTTTGTCTGCTTCCTCTCCTTTTCCCTGTTCCCCTCCTGCCTTTCTGCCCTTCCACATGGGAAGGCTGAGAAACAAAATCACAGTAAGCACCACCTGCAGCATGCCAATCCAGCGGTATCCTGCATTCCAGGTCTTTCCTCCTGTTAATGCAAAGCCCATAATATAAGGCCCCAGAGAAGCTCCCACACCCCACATGCAATGCAGCCAGCTCATATGGCGGCTTTCATAATGCAGCGCCACATAATTATTCAAAGACGCATCCACACTTCCTGCACCCAGTCCGTAAGGAATTGCCCACAGACAAAGCATCCAGAAGGAATGGCTAAAAGAAAATCCAAAAAGCGCTGCTGCGGTCATGGCAACGCTGATGGCAGTTACCTTGCCGGTTCCCAGTTTTCTGGTGAGCCGGTCACTTTGTAAACTGGAAACAACGGTTCCCAGGGCAATAATCATGGAAATAATTCCCGCATAAGAAACCGGAACGGAAAATTCCCCATACATAGTAGGCCAGGCAGAGCCAAGAAGCGCATCCGGCAATCCCAGGCTGATAAAAGAAAGATAAATAATTCCAAGCAATAACGATATCATGTTGTCCTCCTCAAGTTCTTTGTTGTCAAAAGGATTATACAACAATTTCTTCCAATCTTCCACCTCAACCTGTCTGTCAGCTATAAAAAAATTGACATTCCAAAAAAACTGTGCTATCCTAATGCCAGTTAAATAGAAAAGGCTGTGACAAGAAATAGTAAGTGTCCCGGAAATCACAGAGAGAAGGCGGCTGGTGAAAGCCTTCATGGAAGAGATACCCAACCCGTCTTTGAGCCTGTATAAGAGTGCGGATGAATTCCGAATTTAGGTGGTACCGCGGACTTGTAGCTTGTTCGCCCTAAGCTGATTGTTTTGGCTTGGGGCGTTTTTTATTTTACATTTAGGAGGTAAAACATATGAAACTGGAAAAACTTGTAGGGGATCGCTTTAAAGAAAAACCCTCTGACTGCGTGGTAGACAGCCATGCCCTGATGATTCGGGGCGGCTATATGAAATATGTGGCAAATGGCATTTATTCTTCCTACACTCCTCTGCGGAGAATCACACATAAAATTGAGGAAATTATCCGGCAGGAAATGGAAGCCATAGACGGACAGGAAGTGCAGTTTCCTGTAGTTCTTCCCGGCTCTTTATGGGAAGAATCCGGACGATATGAAAGTGTGGGAAAAGAACTTATGCGTTTCCGGGACCGCAACAACAGTTCTCTGGTTCTTGGTATGACCCACGAAGAGGCTGCAGTTCATCTGGTACGGGAATATGCCCAGAGTTATACTAAATATCCTTTTATGATTTATCAGATTCAGACTAAATTCAGAGATGAAGCCCGTCCAAGAGCCGGACTGATTCGTGTCCGGGAATTTACTATGAAGGATGCTTATTCCTTTCACACCAGCCAGGAAGATCTGGAAACTTATTATCAACGCTGTCTTAAGGCTTACCACCGGATTTATAAAAGGGTAGGACTGCCGGAAGTCATTGCTGTGGCTTCTGATTCCGGTATGATGGGCGGCAGCGTTTCCCATGAATTTATGCTCCTCACTCCCATTGGAGAAGATTCCATTGCCATCTGCCCGGATTGTGGATATTGCGCTAATATGGAAGCAGCAGAAAATATTCTTCCAAAAAAATCCTGTAAAACATCTGAACCATTAGCTCTGGTTCATACCCCGGATATTCACACCATTGAGGAGGTTTGCGAATTTCTTCACAGTCCAAAAGAGCAATCCTGCAAAGCTGTGGTTTATCAGAAAAACGCAGATGACAGCTACGTTGTTTTGTTCATTCGCGGGGATTTAGAGGTAAATGAAACCAAGCTTACCAATTATCTGAAAGAAGAAATCCATCCTGCAGTCATTACCCCGGAATCAGGCCTTCATGCAGGTTATATTGGTCCTTATGATTTACAGATAAATGACAAAGCATTGATTCTCTACGACCGCTCCTTAGAGGGCGCAAAAAATCTTTCCTGTGGCGCCAACCAAGAAGAATATCATTATACCGGATTGGATATGGAACGGGAACTTCCGGATGCAGAATATCATGATTTTGCCAAAATTCAGGAAGGTGGCATTTGTCCACACTGCGGTAAGCCATCCATTACCATTTCCCGTGGAATTGAAGTAGGAAATATCTTTCAGCTTGGAACCAAGTATACCAGATCCATGAATATGACTTATATTGATGAAAATGGCAAAACACAGTACCCTGTTATGGGATGTTATGGAATCGGCGTTGGCCGTCTGGCTGCCGCAGTGTGCGAAGCCCATCATGATGAATACGGTCCTATCTGGCCTATGTCCATTGCACCCTGGCAGATTCACTTGTGTGCAGTCCGCTCAGATGATGCGCAGGTAAATGTCTTTGCCGACCAGCTTTACGAAGAACTTTTGAAAAAAGGCGTGGAAGTCATCTACGATGACCGGACTGTGCGGGCTGGCGTGATGTTCTCAGACGCTGATTTGCTGGGTGTGCCTCTAAGAGTTGTAGTAAGCCCAAGAAATCTGAAACAAAATCAGTTAGAAGTGGTTTCCAGAGATAAGACTTTTTCAGAGAATATTCCTGCGGAATCTGCGGCAGAACGTTTGATGGAGATTTTAAAAGAACGACTCTAAAAAATAGCACCATTATTTTGACACATTTCAGCTCAAAGCAGACTTATACTGAGCCGGAATGTGTCAAAATTTCTTCTCTCTCATCCGGTTCTCCGTATTTTTCTCCGGTATTCACTAGGTGTCCTCCCATACTTCTGCTGAAACGCCCGGTTAAACGTCCTCTGGCTTTCAAACCCGGCTTCCAGATAAACATCCGTAATCCTTTTATCTGTATTTTCCAGCAGAGAGGACGCATAGTTCAGCCGGATTTCATTCAAATACTGATTAAAATTCGTATGAAAGACACCGGAAAAAACTTTGGATAAGGCAAACTTATTGATCCCAAGGGCTTCTGCCACACTTCCAAGTGTCAGTTCTTCCTGAAAGTGGGATAACAGATACGTCATAACAGTATATATCAGATCATGACTCCCCACATTGTCTTTTTCTATAAATTGAAACAGCTTGTTGCACTGATACAACATAATCTGTAAATAAGCCTGCCCCACGATTTCATTGACCTCCCCCATACGAATCAGACATTCCAGAGAATTTCTGATTTCATACGGAAGATCTGCTTTTTTCATCACTGGATTTTCCGGACATTTTTTCTGCAGCAAAGTCATAAACGGTCCACTAAGTTCCAGGGAAGCATAAAACTGATACACTTCGTTGCTTCCTTTGGAAAATACCTGATAATGGTGGATTAAATCCGGGAAAACCACTGCAAAGTCCCCTTTTTCCATGTGATACAGTTCATAACCAATGCCAAGCTCCAGCTCCCCTTTTGTTACATATACCAGTTCTATGGCATTATGAAGATGCGGGGGAACGTGATGCGGTTTTTTCCTTATCATACTGAACTTTTCTGTTTTCTCTTCGTAAGATGGCTGCATCCTTTTTCCCTCTTCCCTTCAAGATTTGGCTGTTTCTTTTTTTCATTTGGCATGCACTCCTTCCCCGGATACGCTATAATAAAGCCAGAAATCAGGAAAGGAGGCTACCGAAAATGAAAAAACTAATCCATTATTTAGAAAAAGTGATGAATTTCTATGCTGCTTATTTTACCTGTACCAATTATCATCTTCCTCTTTAAGCGCCTGCTCCTGCAGGAGTTTCTCATTGGCACGTTCCACATTCATTTTGGACATGATAAATGTGATAATAAGCGTAATCACTACCGTAACCCAAAGATACATAATCTGAAGCATCTGGATACAGGAATCACTCTGCACCGCCAGGGTTCCGTCAAAACCGCTGAGGTCCAGAAGCCAGCCGGTAATGGCAATTCCAATTCCGCCACCCAGCTTAATACCAAGGGAAGTACAGGAATACATGGTTCCATCTACTCTTTTCTTCTTTGTCAGATACGTATATTCTGAACAGGAAGCAATCACTGCATTCATATCTCCCTGCCAGGGTCCCATACCAAAGGCTGCAATACTGGTAAATAAAAGCATCAAAGGCACACTTCCCAGATAACCGGCTACTACAACCAGGGCTCTTCCAATGGTTCCAATCACATATCCGGTCAAATTCAGTTTATACATACCCTTCCATTTTTCTACTAAAACCGGTGTGACCAGCAGTGCAATAATCAGAGGGATATTAATGGCCCAGGAAAATACACCGTACAGATTTTCATTAAACAGAATATAGGTCATATAATAAATACCCATATTTAACATAGCGGTATAAATCTGCTGCAAAATATAAGTAGCACAGATCATGACATAATACTTATTTGTAAACAACAGCTTTCCAGCATCAATCAGGGAATATTTTTCCTCTGTTCCGGACGCATTTCCATCATTTAACTCTTCTTCCGGCAGTTCCTTTACGGAAAATACGGAAATGGTATTCACTACAAGTCCAATGACTGCATAAATAATGGCAACCATTCTCCAGCCGGCAGCTCCGCCGCCCATCCATTCCACAAATCCAATGGTCAGGGACTGGATCAAAAGACTGGTTGAAAACGCAAAGATAAAGCGATAGGATCCCATCTGCACCCGTTCCTTGCTGTTTTTTGTCACCAGAGCTGTCAAAGCAGAATAAGCGATGTTGTTGGCTGTGTAAAAAACTGCATTTAACAGGGTATAGGCAATAAAAAACCAGGCATACTGGGCAAACTCACCCATATTCGCAGGAATGGCAAAAATAGCCACCAGTGTTACCGCACAGCCAATATAGCCATACAGCATCCAGGGCCTTGCCTTCCCCAGTCTGCTTTTGGTTTTATCAATCAGAGAGCCAAAGAATACATCCGTAACCCCGTCAAATAATTTCGATACTGCAATCAGGGTTCCGATAATTCCGGGGTTTAACCCTACTGTATTAGTTAAATAAATCATGACAAAGGAGGACAGGAACGCATAAACCACGTTCCCTGCAATATCCCCGGAGCCATATCCCACTTTGTTATACCATTTTAAATATTTTTTCTCATTCATGTGCTCTTACCATTCCTTCCCAAATAAAAGCTTCATCTCAAACGTAAAGGTTTCCTGATCTAACCGGTACTCTTTCCGAAGCTCCGGTCCGCAGCTATTAGATCCAATCCCATTCTGTGCATAATCCAGACAGACAACGGTATTGCCGGACTTTTCCAGTTCAAAATTGTGTGCCTTTTCTGTCAGTTCTTCCTGGGTATAATAAGACACATTGAAGGCAAATGGTTCTGGTGCTACAGCCGCAAAAGTCCGATCTTCTCTTTCTATCATCATATAATCACAGTCTGTATGGCTTCCGTTTTCCTGTGGGCGCAGATAATCCTCATGCTGCTCTGCTACCGTTGTTTCATAAAGACCATGACTGCAGGACCTGTGCTTATCCACGTAACTTTCGTGAGGTCCCAGTCCATAGAATTTCAAGCCTTCATATTCTTCCTTTAAAAATAGCCGAAGCCCAAACCTTGGAAGCTGGGGAAATTCCATATTCTTTTTCACCTGCATGGTTACCGTAATTTCTCCTGCTGCACTGATATTCCACTGAGCTTCCATATCCAGAACCCTTTGAAGAGCTACTGCTGCTACAGACATGGTACTGTAAAGCGTAACGCTTTCACCGTTTGTTTCCCATGTTGTAGCATAGGCTCTGGTTCTGCTCCGGTCATATCCTGCTGCCATCCATTCCAGCTTAATTTTCCTGTCATTGTCTGTGGGCGCCCGCCAGATGTTTACTTCCATTGGTGCAGCCAGCAGTTCCTCTCCATGCAACTGTAGCTGTTCAAACAATCCGAAAAGTTTACTGTAGCGATATGTAAACTTCTCTGTTTCAATGGTAAGGAACCGATCCGTTTCCAACACCTGCATGGACACAGCCTTTTCTTTTCTGCACTCCAACAACGAAACTGCCTGCTGATTTCTTCCATCTTTATTTTCCAACAGAATTTCATCAAATCCCAGCACACTTCCCAGAACAACAAGGGCATTTCCCTGTTTTAAATGATAAGATACCTTCAAGTAGCACTTTCCGCATTCCGGAACCGCAATGTCCAAAAAGAGGCTTCCTGTCTGCCCCGGCAGTATGGACTCCTTCAGTTCTGCTTCTCCCTTCTCCAGTCTTTTCCCATCACAGGTCACTTCAAAACTCAGAGAAAGATACTCTTTTAAATCCAGATAATTCATATAATTTTTCAGGCACAGTTCCCCGGTTTCCTGCCGGAAGGATACCACTCTTGCCGGACGGTACACATTCTGATATTCCAAAAGTCCGGTATGAGGTGTCCGATCCGGATAGACCAGCCCGTCCATACAGAAATTGCCGTCATGGACTTCTTCTCCAAAGTCGCTGCCATAAAAATACTTCTCTTTTCCATTGGCAGCCTGTCCCTGGTACACCCCATGGTCACACCATTCCCACACAAAGCCTCCACAAAGCTGGTCATATTGATTGATTATCTGGAAATAATCCTCCAGATCCCCCGGTCCATTCCCCATAGCATGGCAGTATTCAATCAAAAGGAATGGTTTATCCGGCTTCTGTTCCATATAGTCCCGGATTTCTTCCAGGGAAGGATACATTCTGCTGAAAATATCAATGTTGCTGTAATCGTATGTTCTTTTTTTGCTCCGGTAAAAAGAGCTTTCATAACAGGTCAGCCTTGTTTTGTCAAATTCTTTCGTCCATTTTAAAGCTTCCTCAAAGGTGCAGCCATAGCCGCATTCATTTCCCATAGACCAGATAACAACACTGGGGCGGTTTTTCTCCCTGTGTACGCAAAGTCTGGTACGGTCCAGGGTAGCCGGTATGAAATCCGGGTTATCGGCAATCCGTTCATTCCACCTCTGGCTTACATTTTCCCAGCTGGAATCTTTTAAATACTGGGACTGGGTTCCATGACTTTCATTATCCGCCTCTGCAATCACAAAAAATCCGTACTCGTCACATAACTGATAAAAATAAGGCGCATTGGGATAATGGCTGCTACGGACTGCATTAAAGTTGCTCTCTTTCATCATCTGCAGATCCTTTTTCATCTGGTCCAGCCCAATGACAAACCCGGTCATCGGATCGGAGTCATGGCGGTTCACGCCCTTGAATTTAATATCTGTACCGTTTACATAGAGAACCGCATCTTTCACGCAGATCTCCCGGATCCCGATCCGGTCTGTAAGAACCTCTCCCTCTGTTTCCATTACCAGAGTATATAAATAAGGCTGCTCCGAATTCCACAGCTTTGCATTTTTTACGGTAAAGACTGCCTTATGGGTGTAAAAATCCCCTGCTTCTTCCCGGAACATCTGGGAGGCAATTTTCTGTTTCTCTGCATCATATAAGGTTAATGTTGTAGGAACTGCCTGTCCCTGATACTTTGCCTGTACAGTAATCACTGCCTGGTCTTCCTGAATTTCTGTTGTAGTAAAATAGTCATATACCACATTTGCCGGACGGTTTAAAAGATATACATCCCTGAAAATCCCGCTCATACGGAATTTATCCTGATCTTCCAGATAGGTGCCGTCACACCATTTCAGAACCAAAACCGCCAGCGTATTCTCTCCATTTACCAGAACCTCTGTCACATCAAACTCACTGGTGGCGTGGGAAACCTGGCTGTATCCCACATACTTCCCATTGATCCATACATAAAAGCAGGAATCCACACCCTCAAAATTCAAATATGCTTTTGGAGCATCTTCTGATTTTTCATAGTAGAATTTACGCACATACGCTCCACAGGGATTTTCCTGTGGTACATAAGGCGGATCCAAAGGAATCGGATACCTTACATTGGTATACTGGTGGCTGTCATAACCATAATTCTGCCAGACTCCCGGCACCTCTGCTTCCACAAAACTGCTGCAGTCATAATCCGGTTGGTAAAATTTCTCCTGCACATCATAAATACTGCTGAAGTACCGAAACTGCCATTTCCCATTCAGCGCCATCATGCGGTCCGAAGAAAACCGGTCTTCCACCAATGCGCCCATATCGTGGGACGCCGGGATATAATAGGCTCTGTATGGCATGGTGTTTTCATGCACTATATTTAAGTCCTCATAGTGTTTTGGCACAATCACAATACGTTCCTCCTCATTTTCTCTTATTTTTCCTTTGTTTTAACTATATTTTACGCTCTTTTTACATGTTTCGTCCATAAACTCCATTGGACAAAATATGCACAAAATGATATAATCTCCCATAACAAAGAACACTTTCCGAAAAGGAGGACTCTTTTATGTATATCAACTCCGGTTATCTGCACCATTCGTTGCAGGATTTTAAAGATAAAAGCAGACCTTTGGTTGTGGGAAGCTGCGGAACCTATCGTTTAATCCACCAGCCCAAACTTCCTACCTACCGGCCAAGGGGAAGGATTGATTATCAACTGCTTTATGTTGCTTCCGGAAAGGGACATTTCTTTTTTGATGATAAGGAAGAGATTATAGAAGCCGGACACATGATTTTATACCGGCCCAGAGAAATGCAGAGATATGTTTATTATGGTACAGATCAGACAGAAGTGTACTGGGTTCATTTTACCGGGAACAATGTAAAAAATATTTTAAAGGAATATGGTTTATTTGAATCAGGCAGAATAATGCAAACCGGAAATCACCCGGAATATCACCAAATCTTTCGGAAAATGATCAAAGAACTACAACTTACCAAACCCCATTATGAAGAATACCTGTCTATCCTTCTTAGGGAGTTGTTTCTGCTTATCAGCCGGCAGGCTCCTGTAGGCACTGCACAAAACCGTCTTCTTCAAAAAGAAATGGAAGATGCTACGCAGTTTTTCAACGAACATTTTGCCGAAGACCTCTCCATAGAAGATTATGCCCAATACAGACACATAAGCACCTGCTGGTTTATCCGCAGCTTCAAACGTTACAATGGTGTAACTCCCATGCAGTATATCTTAAATCTGCGGATCACAAATGCCAAAACCCTGCTCCGGACTACCACATACTCTGTTGCTGATGTAGCTGCCATTGTAGGGTATGAAAATCCTTTGTATTTTAGCAGGCTGTTTAAAAAGCAGACTGGACTTCCTCCTTCGGAATTTCGGAATAATCATGAAACAACATTTTCCTAAAAAAATCATAGGGGGCTGTTGCTTTAACAATTCATCAATCGTGAAGCAGTAGCCCCTTTTACGAAACCTTTTACACCACTTCCACCCCATACGTCTCCATCCAGTAATTCACCTGGAGCATATACGCCAGCATCTGGGGGCCTGCCATAAGCTGGCCGTACCAGGGCTTCCCGTAGTCCTTGGGACTATCCAGAAAGCGTTTTACTTTCTCCTTATCCAGAAACTGTTTCACCGGCGCATCTTTGGTTGCCAGAACCTCTTTCAGCGCCTCTCCCAACATGCGCTCATACTGGGGATGATAGGTTTTGGGATAAGGGCTTTTTTTCCTCCACAGTACCTCTTCCGGCACTTTTCCCTCTCCTGCATGGCGCAGCAGTCCTTTCACTCCGCCTCTGCATTTCATGGCCCAGGGCACGTTCCAGATATATTCTATGATTCTGTAATCCGCAAAAGGCACTCTGGCATCCATCCCCACGCTGGAGCTGGTGCGGTCCATACGGTCCATCAGCGTTGCCATAAACCATCTCAGATTCAAATATGCCATTTCTCTTCTTCTTTTCTCTACTCCTGTCTCCCCTTCCAAAGCAGGAGTTTCCAAAACCGTCCTGTCATAAGCAGCCCTTGCATATTCCTCCATAGGAAGCCCCTGAATCACGTCTTCGGATAACAAGGTCTGACGCACCTTCATATCAAAAGACCAGGGAAATGCCTGGGTGTTCAGGGCCTCTTCCTTATGAAACCAGGGATAGCCGCCAAAAATTTCATCTGCACATTCTCCTGTAAGAGCTATCTTACTATGCTCTGCCACTTTTCTGCAAAAATACAGCATGGAGGATTCCACATCTGCCATACAGGGCAGGTCTCTGGCATCTACTGCCTCATATAAATTTTCTAACAGGTTTTCATTGTCACATTCCAGAAACACATGGTTGGTGTGGAATTTCTGTACCATTTTTTCCACCCAGGGTCTATCCTGACTGGGCTGAAAAGCATTGGACTGGAAGTATTTCTGATTTCCTTCAAAATCAAAAGAAAAAGTATCCAGAACCTTTCCCTGTTTTTCCAGTTCCCTGGCACAAATGGCAGTTACCAGGCTGCTGTCCACCCCGCCGGACAAAAACGTACACACCGAAGTTTCTCCACACATTTGCCTCTTTACTGCGTCTTCCAAGAGCCAGGCTGTTTTTTCCACCGTCATTTCATAAGAATCCTGATGAACATGGCTTTCCAGCTTCCAGTAAGGGTGTTCCTTTAAAACACCGCCACAAAAGGTCATATAATGTCCCGGAAGCACTTCCATAATGTCTTTGAAAACGCCTTTTCCGTAAGTTCTGGCCGGACCCAGGGCAAAGATTTCACAAAGTCCCTGTTCATCCAGTTTTGCTCTGATTCCTGGATAGGAAAACAAACCTTTGATTTCCGAAGCATACACCAGGGTTTCTCCTTTTCGTGTGTAAAAAAGCGGTTTTGTTCCCACTCTGTCCCGAAACAAAAACAGAGTTTCCTTCCTGGCATCCCACAGAGCTGCTGCAAAGCTTCCATTAAGTCTGGCAACAAACTTTTCTCCAAAATGCAGATACGCCTGAACCATGACCTCCCAGTCCTTAGTAGTTTTAAAAACCGCTCCCATGGCTTTCAGTTCTTTGCGAAGCTCTGGTGCATTGTAAAGACTTCCATCCATAGCCAGAATACAGGGACAGATGTCTTCATATCCTGTCATGCCACAGTGTTTTTTCAGGCAGATGTTCGTCTTTCCCGATTCTCTTCTTTTTTGCACCTGATTCATGGATTCCAGTACAGCGCTCCACTTTTTCTCTTCCTGGTCATAGACAGCCTTATGGCTGCAAAATCCTGCAATAGCGTTCATAACATTCTCCTTTTCACTGAATGACTGGCTGATATTGTTTTCCCTCCAGCGCTGCTTTGGCCGCAGGAATCAGAAGTTCCGTATGAGCAATCATAGAATTGGGTTTCTTTTGGGCATTGTCCTGTCCAAATGGAACAAAATAGACATGTTTTGCATTTAATAAAAGTCCGATATTTTTCATATTCATGCCCAGGGCATCATTGGTGGAAATAGACAGCAGCAGGGGCTTTTCATTTCTAAGATGAGCCTTGGCTGCCATGAGTACCGGAGTGTCTGTAATACCGTTTGCCAGCTTTGCAATAGTATTTCCGGTACAAGGCAGAATCATCAGCAAATCCAGAAGGCTTCCCGGTCCAATGGGCTCTGCCTGAGCAATGGTCCGCATAGGTGGATTTCCGGTCATGCGTTCTGCTTCTTTTACAAAATCCTCTGCTTTTCCAAACCGGCTGTCAATGGTCTGAGAAGCATCTGAAAAAATGGTCTGTACTATGGCGCCCTCCTGAACCAGATTTTCCAATTCCGTAAATACGCGTTTATAGGTACAAAAGGAGCCTGTGAAAGCCACTCCGATTTTCTTTCCTTTGAGTTCCATATACTCTCCCTCCAAATTTCCCTTTCACTTCTATTTTTACAGAGTTCTCTCTATTTTTTCTGCCAGAATCTCAGCAGAAGATGCGGGCGCATATTTCCCCGGAAGTCCAGGGAGCAAAGCTGCCGAAATCCCCAGCTCTTTGCACGCCTCATAATCCACACCTCCCGGCGCGGAAGCCATATCCAGAATCAAGGCATCCCTTCTTACATAGCCAAGCAGAGCTTTTGGCAAAACCATGGCCGGAATGGTATTGAAAATAAAATCTGATTCCTGCAAAGCCATGGCAAGCTCACCTGGTCTTATTACCTGGTCTGCCCGAATATCTGCCCTAGCAGCTTCTTTTTCCTGTTTTTCATACACCAGCACATGGCAGGAAATCCCTTTTAAATAGGACACCAACGTGCTGCCACACCTTCCGTAGCCAAGAACCAGACAGGTACTTCCCAAAAGATTTCTGGGACTTCTGATAATAGCTTCTGCCAGAATTCCCTCTGCGGCTGCAAGGGTATTTTTCATTGCCACGCTCTCATCTTTTAAATAATCCACACATTGGATTCCTTTTTTCTCTGCCTGTGTGCAAAATCCGGCAGAAATCCCTCCTGAGAAAAACCAGGTTCCCGGTTTTAAAGTTTTAAGAAGTTTTTCTTCCGATATAAGCGACAGCCCTTTGGAAAAAGGAACCGGGGCTGCCACTGCTTCTGCATATTCCAAGGCGGCTTCCAGAGAAGATGCCTCCCTGATTTTCAGATGCTTACAGCTTTCACACAAACCATAAACAACCACTTCATATCCTTTTTCCGCCAAACATTCTGCAAGATATACCTGGCGCATATCACCGCCAAAAACTGCAAATCTATTTAAACTTGTTTTCAACAAAATCTCAAATGCCTTTTTCTTTTACCATATGCAAAAAGAAAAAAAGGGAAACTGCCCTGCAGTCTCCCAAAGAAATTTCTCAGGAAAGTCTTCCCTTGAAATCTTCATATGCAAATCTTTTTACCAGGCTCATAACACCATTTTTATCTCTCCACACCAAATCTGGCAAAGGCATGCCGTTAAAGGTATTGGTTTTCACCATGGTGTAAAGGGCCATATCTTCCAGCACCACCTGGTCTCCTTCTTTTAAAGGCTGGTCAAAGGAATAATCTCCAATCACATCCCCTGCCAGACAGGTAGGCCCGGCAAGGCGCACAGTATAAGGCTTTTCCCCCGGCATGGCGCTGTCTTTTACAGGGGGACGATAAGGCATTTCCAGAACATCCGGCATATGGCAGGCCGCAGAGGTATCCAGGATGGCAATGTCCATTCCATTTTTCATGGTTTCCAGAACTGTGGAAACCAGAAATCCTGCATTTAACACCACTGCCTCTCCCGGTTCCAGGTAAACTTCAATCCCATATTTCCTGCGAAGCCTCTGTATCATGGCAATCAATCCCGAAACGTCATAATCTTCTCTGGTAATGTGGTGTCCACCTCCCAGATTCAGCCACTTCATTCTATACAGATACTTGCCAAATTTTTCCTCCACTGCCTGTAAGGTGATTTCCAGGGCATCTGCCCCCTGCTCACACAAGGTATGGAAATGAAGCCCATCCAGCATGGAAACCAGTTCTTCTTCAAAATTCCCAAGAGTTGTTCCAAGCCTTGAGCCTGGGGAACAGGGATCATAAATGGCATGTCCCTCCTGGGTGGAACACTCTGGATTAACCCGAAGTCCCACCTCTTTTCCTGCTGCTTTTGCCCGCTGTGCAAACTTTCGCACCTGCTTAGGCGAATTGAAAATCATGTGGTCTGCATACTGCAAAAGCCCCTGAAATTCCTCCTCTGTATAGGCAGGAGAAAACACGTGGGTTTCCTTTTCAAATTCCTCATAGCCCAGTCTGGCCTCATACAGGCCGCTGGCTGTGGTTCCTGCCAGATATTTCCGTAAAAGAGGATACACAGAAAACATGGAAAAAGCTTTCTGCGCCAGTAAAATCTTACATTCTGCCTGTTGTGACACCTGTTTTAAAATTTCCAGATTATGCAGCAGCCGGTTTTCATCCACCAAAAAATATGGTGTGGAAAACCCGGCTTTTTTCTCCCCTGCCATTAGTCCACCAGCACCGGTTTATGAGACTCTCTCCATGGAAGTCCCCAGGTATTTAAGGCATCCATAAATGGATCCGGATCAAACTCTTCAATATTATGTACTCCTGGTTTATTCCATTTTCCGGTCATGACCATCATAGCACCAATCATGGCAGGCACTCCGGTAGTGTAAGCTACTGCCTGAGAGCCAACTTCCTTATAGCAGGATTCATGGTCGCAGATATTATAGAGATAATAAGTCTTTTCTTTGCCATCCTTTTTGCCCTGGAAAATACAGCCAATGTTGGTTTTTCCCTTAGTGCGTGGTCCCAAGGATGCAGGATCCGGAAGCACAGCCTTTAAAAACTGCAGAGGAACAATTTCTTTTCCTTCAAACAGAATAGGCTCAATGGAAGTCATCCCCACATTTTCCAGACATTTCAAATGAGTCAGGTAGCTCTGACCAAAAGTCATGAAGAAACGGATTCTCTTAATGCCCGGCATATTCAGGGCAAGGCTTTCAATTTCTTCATGGTGAAGGAGATACATGTCTTTTTCTCCCACTTCCTCAAAATTATAAACTCTCTTAATTTCCATTGGCTCTGTTTCCACCCAATGTCCGTCTTCCCAGTAAGAGCCTTTTGCAGATACTTCGCGGATATTAATTTCCGGATTAAAGTTTGTGGCAAAAGGATAACCGTGGTCTCCTCCATTGCAGTCCAGAATATCAATGTAATTAATTTCATCAAACTCATGTTTCAGAGCATAAGCGCAAAATACTCCGGTAACACCTGGGTCAAAGCCGCTTCCTAAAAGAGCTGTGATTCCCGCTTTTTCAAATTTTTCTCTGTAAGCCCACTGCCAGCTATATTCAAACTTTGCAGTATCTTCCGGCTCATAATTGGCAGTGTCAATATAATGGGTTTTGGTAGCCAGGCAGGCATCCATAATGGTAAGATCCTGATAAGGCAGCGCAAGGTTCAGCACCACATCTGGTTTTTCCTTTTCAATTAAAGCAATTAACTCTTCCACCTTATCCGCATCTACCTGCGCGGTTGTGATTTTTGTTTTGGTTGTGCCCTGAAGTTTTTCCTTTAATACATCGCATTTTGATACCGTGCGGCTGGCAATACAGATTTCCTCAAATACCTCACTGTTCTGGCAACATTTGTGAATGGCTACAGAAGCCACTCCTCCACATCCGATAATTAACGCTTTTCCCATTTTTACATTCCTCCTGTTTTTCTTTTTTCTTTATCCAAAGCCAGCAGCATCTCTCTTACGATTTTGCAGGCCACTGCAGTAGAAGCTCCGCTGGCATCATAATGGGGACTTAATTCATTGACATCACAGCCTACGATTCTGGCTTTTTCACATACCAGGGTGGCTGCCTGCCGCAACTGGTCAAAGCTTACCCCGCCCGGCTCCGGTGTTCCGGTTCCCGGAAATACGGAAGGGTCCAGTACATCTAAATCCAGGGTAAAATACACCGGTTTTCCCTGTAATTGTTCCAAAACTTCCCGAAGTCCCTGAAAATCAAATTTCCTGGTACACACATGCTCCCTGCCCCAGCGAAATTCCTCCCGGTCTCCGGAGCGGATGCCAAACTGGAAAATCCGGTTATCTCCCACCAGCTCCCAACACCGCTTTATCACACAGGCATGGGACAGCTTCTCCCCCAGATAATCCTCTCTTAAATCTCCATGAGCATCAAAATGAATGATGTGCAAGTCCTCATACTTCTTTGCCACTGCCTGCACAGCGCCCAGGGTGACTAAATGTTCTCCCCCCAGCATAAAAGGCAGCTTTCCATCCTTTAAAATCCCCTCTGTACGGCGTTTAATATCCGAAAGCACCTTCTTTGTATTTCCAAAGCACAGTTCCAAATCCCCGGAATCCATGATCTTGCTATCTATCAAATCCTTGTCCTGATAAGGGCTGTAGCTCTCCAGTCCAAAAGATTCATGACGGATAGCGCTGCTGCCAAACCGGGTTCCCGGACGGAAAGAAGTAGTGGAATCAAAAGGCGCTCCAAACAGCACAATCTCTGCTTCCTTATACGTTTTATTACATTCTAAAAAGGTCTCAACATTCTTTTTCAACATGTTTCAATAACTCCTCCACATAGGCTGGTATGTAAAAAGCTCCTTTATGCAAGGTGGTAGTATAGTAATGGGTTTTCAGCCCCCTTGCATTCCATTCCTGCTCCCTTAAATCCCTCAAAGGGTGGTACTTCTTAGAGGCAAATCCAAAGAGCCAGTGTCCCGAAGGATAGGTAGGAATATGAGCCTGGTAGACCTTGCTGATTGGGAAAGATTCCGTAATATTTCTGTGGGCCTTCTGACAAGCTCTTGCATCCTCCTCATAAAAAGGACTTTCATGCTGATTCACCATAATTCCGTCTTCCTTCAGCGCTTTATAACAGTTCCCATAAAACTCTCTGGTAAACAATCCCTCCCCAGGACCAAAGGGGTCTGTAGAATCCACAATAATCAAATCATACTCATTTTTGCACCGCCGGATATATTTCAGTCCGTCCTCATAATGAATATGAACCTTTTCATCGTCCAGACAACAGGAAGTCTTGGGCAGATACTCTTTGCACACCTGCACTACCATTTCATCAATTTCCACTAAATCCATGTGTCTGATTTCCGGATAGGATGCCAGTTCCCGGATAACTCCCCCGTCTCCGGCTCCGATAATCAGCACTTTCTCTACCTTTGGATGAACTGCCATGGGAATGTGAACCATCATTTCATGGTAAATAAATTCATCTTTTTCCGTAAGCATCATGTATCCGTCCAGGGTGAGAAATCTGCCAAACTCTGGAGATTCAAACACATCAATGCGCTGAAACTCCGACTGTCCGCTGTAGAGCTGCCGCTCCACCCGAATGGACAATTTCACGTTTTTGGTCTGTTTTTCAGAAAACCAAAGTTCCATCTTTCTCTCCTTTCAGCACATTTAATCTGGTAATCTCCGAATCCTCCGGCCCGGTAATGGTACATCCTTTTTCCAGGGCATACTGTATATGCTCCACAATCTCTTTTGTAATGCGCTCTCCCGGCGCCAGAATGGGAATGCCGGGGGGATAGCACATAACAAATTCACTGCAGATTCGCCCTGCTGTCTCCTTAAGAGGCAAAGATTCCTTCTGGGCATAAAAAGCATCCTGAGGAGAAACCGCCACCTGAGGCGTCACATATTCCTGGGTCATTAAATCTACTTTTTTCCTGCCAAATCTCCTGGAAATCTCAGACAGGGAAGAAACCAGCCGCTCAATATCCCGGATTCTGTCTCCAATGGACAAATAAGCCAGAATATTTCCAAAATCTCCAAATTCAATCTGAATATCATATTCATCCCGCAAAAGGTCATAGACCTCTATGCCGGCCAGCCCCACATCCAGGGTATGTACTGACAATTTCGTTACGTCAAAATCATAGACGCTGTCCCCATTGATCATTTCTCTGGAAAACGCGTAAAATCCAGGTATTTCATTAATCTCATTTCTGGCATATTCTGCCATTTCCATAACCTTTTCAAAGGTTTCCCTACCTCTTAATGCCAGATTTCGTCTGGAAATATCCAAACTGGACATGAGAAGATAAGAACCGCTGGTGGTTTGGGTCAGGTTAATAATCTGACGCACATGCCCCTGGGACATTCCCGGCCCAATCAAAAGCAGAGAGCTTTGTGTCAGGCTTCCTCCGGATTTGTGCATGGACACTGCCGCCATATCTGCCCCTGCTTCCATAGCCGAAACAGGAAGCTTGTCCGAAAAATAAAAATGGGTTCCATGAGCCTCATCTGCCAGACAGTACATGCCATGATCATGAGCCAGTTTTACAATAGCTTTCAAGTCTGAACAAATACCATAATAGGTAGGATTGTTCACTAAAACAGCCTTGGCGTCAGGATGCTCCTCCATAGCCTTTTTCACATCCTCCACCCGCATTCCAAGAGGAATGCCAAGACGTTCATTACACTGGGGATTCACATAAACAGGAACAGCCCCGCATAGCACCATGGCTCCAATCACACTGCGGTGTACATTCCTTGGCAAAATAATCTTTTCTCCCCGTTTCGCCACAGATAAAATCATGCTCTGTACCGAAGAGGTTGTGCCTCCCACCATTAAAAAGGCATGAGCTGCATGAAAAGCCTCTGCTGCCAACTGCTCTGCCTGAGCAATGACAGAAACCGGATGGCAGAGATTATCCAGAGGCTTCATAGAATTTACATCCATATTCATGCACCGTTCTCCCAAAAGACGGGTAAGCTCCGGGTTTCCTCTGCCCCGTTTGTGTCCCGGCACATCAAAAGGAACCACTCTCATTTTCCGCAGTTCTTCCAACGCCTCATAAATGGGCGCCTGCTGCTGGGATAACTTCTCCATGTTCTTGTCCCTCCTCTTTAATATATATTTTTTCCGCTGAAAATCTCCTGCATTTCCCGCCTGAGATTTTCTGTAATCTCCATTCTTATGTCCGGGGACAGCGCCTGAAGCTCTGTATGGAACAGATAATTCTCCAGTTCAATCTCCCTTCGCATCATCTTGGTGTGAAATAAATTCACTTCCTTCACATTCACATCCACAGCCTCATATTCTGCCAGGGTAACCGGATCAATGTATTCCTGAATAGAATTGATGTTGTGGTCCATAAACAGCTTTGCCCCATTTACATCCCTGGTAAAGCCCCGCACCCGGTAATCCATGGTAATAATATCTGAATCAAAAGAAGAAATCAGATAGTCCAGGGTGGAAAGCGGGGTGATTTTCCCGCAAGTTGCCACATCAATATCCACCCGGAAGGTTGCCAGACACGTCTCTGGATGGTATTCCGGATAAGTATGTACGGTAATGTGGCTTTTATCCAGATGGGCTGTCTGAACACTTCCCACCGGAATCACAGGCTCCTCTGCAATCAGCAAGGTTACCGAAGCCCCCTGAGGGTCATAATCCTGTTTGGAAAGATTCAGAATCCTGGCCCCAATCATCTTGGCCAGATTGCTCAGTATTACGGTAAGCCTTCCGGCATTGTACTCTTCATCAATATAGGCAATATATTCTTTCTGCTCCCTGGCAGTCTTTGCATAACATACATCATAAATGTTAAAGCTTAACGCCTTGGTCAGATTATTAAACCCATATAATTTTAATTTTTCTCCCATATCCCAGTCTTCCTTTTTATGGAAAATAAAAAAACACAAGCAACGCGTTTCCACATCACTCATGTTTTGATTCGTCCGCCATATTTCATTTTTTGTCTATGCCTGCCAGCTATCCTGTCTCCCGGAAAAGAAAACAGGCATACAAAAATGGAATTTGAAAGTTCAGAGTCTATATAGCAAATATCTTACTTTTACTACTCTTATTGACCGTTTCACAAGTTGATGTGCTTCTCACACAAAATATAAAGTTTGCAACTTATAAAATTTGAGCTTCTAACTCAATCAATAAGGCAACCGCAGTTGCCAGTCGGCAGTTGACCCGGCTGTCCGTATGGCCTTAATCCTTTCGGATGGTCAAAGAAAGATTTGCATGGAACTTTTAATGAACTTTATATCCCATAGCGTATTCAATATAAAGGATTTGTCATAATTTGTCAACAATTTCTCAAAAATTTAGATTACAACAATAATTCCCCCGTCATTGGCATACATGCTGCTGACTCCTGCAGTGTCCAGAACCACCACATCTTTAACAGAAATTCTCTTTAAAATTGCTTCTTTTACAATCTCAGCTCTCTCCGGACAATTACAGTGACTGATTGCCAGTACCTTATTTTCACTGTCCTTTGCGCCTTCTGCAACGTAATCCACCATTTTCATCAGCGCCTTATTAATGCCCCTGGCCTGGTCTAACTGAACAATGGTTCCTTCTGGTGTAGAACCCATAATCGGTTTGATTTTCAAGGCAGACGCCACAAACGCCTTCAGATTACTCAGTCTTCCGTTCTTTCTAAGAGTCTCCAGATTTTCCAAGACAAAATAGGTGTTCTGAGATTCAATATAGGCTTCTACTGTCTCTACTACCTGTTCAAACTCCATCCCCTGGTTCTCACATTCCTCAATCTTCAGGGCAATGAGAGACTCCCCTACAGATGCAGAGCGGGAATCAAACACATGAATCTTGTGTCCCGGTTTCTCATCCAGCAAAAGATTTTTTCCCAATACTGCGCTGTTGTAAGAACCGCTTAAATTTGCAGAAAGTGTCACTGCATACACATGGTCTGCTCCACAGTCATAAGCCTGCATATAACGTTCCGGTGAAGGGCAGGAAGATTTTGGGCAATTAGGGCTGTCTGCTATCTTCTGTAAAAATTCTGCCTGGTTAAAGGTTTCATCATCTACAATATCTTCACCTTCTACAGTCAACGTAAGAGGAATGCTTTCGATTCTCTCATCCTCTTTCCATCTTTCTAATAATTCTCCACAACTATCTATTACAATTTTATAACTCATTTTTCACAACCTCTTTATGTAGTTTTTAATACTATGTCTTATAATAACACAAAACAAAGGGTTTGAAAAGGTTTTTCCAGGAAAAGTCTAGGATTTTTTTTGCTTTTCGTTTATACTGTTCTTATCTTTAAAATTGAGGAGTATCTCACCATGATTGCATTGCAAATATTAGATATTAAAGACTTTATGTCAAAACTGTTGATTGGCGCTGCTTTTGACCCCTTCTGGCTGTCCGAAGCATCTGTTACAACCTCTATCACCTACAATCTTACCGGCTCTTTGCAGCCTGATTTTTTTGATACAGAAGAAAAAGAAGCCCTGGCTTTGGAGGGAAGAAACTATGCCCTCTGGAAAGATGTAAAACCCTTCTGCTTTTCCATTATGAAAGGGAAGAAAACACCTCTTCACTTTAAAATTGTATTCCTTCTCTCCAGAAAAAATGTGGAAAAACTGTTGCAGGATCATCCTCTTGGGCTTACTACCGAAGATATTTTCGGGCTTTTCGTAAACTTTCAATACGATGGCACCCATCTCACCTGCACCACAGGGACCTCCCTGAAAACCTTTACCCTGGACAAAACCCTGGACCATGTGTGGGATGACTTAATCCAAAAATTCTTCAAACAACAGAAGATTCCCTATCAAAATTTATAGTTTACAGAAGAAATGTGAGGTATACATATGATACAAGATTTAGGAAACCATGTTTTTCACAATGAATATCAACCGGTTCCCCCAACAGAAAAGGACTATATTTTGCATTATCAGAACCACGAAGTTCTGGCAAATACAGCGAAGGAGACACTCTCCTTCCCCACCTTTTGGGATGCTGCAAAAGCACAGCCGGAAATTTACAAAAACTATATTTATCTGTTTTCCATAGATGAAACCCGGTATTATCTGGTTCCTGATTTCCAGCCTTCCTGGACGCCAGAGTTTTCTTTTTCTGATATCTCTGTATTTCGCAGCTTTGAACCAAAGGAACAGGCCTTTGCCCTGATTACAGGCTTTCATCTGTTCACCTGGTATCAGAAGCACCGTTTTTGTGGTGCCTGCGGTCATGAAAATGTCCATGACCAAAAAGAACGGATGCTCCTGTGTCCTGTATGCGGAAACACCCAGTATCCCAGGATCTCTCCGGCAGTGATTGTAGGCGTAAGAAACGGTGAAAAACTGCTGCTTTCCAAATATGCCGGCAGAAACCACACAAGGTACGCCCTTATTGCCGGATTTGCAGAAATCGGGGAAACACTGGAGGAAACTGTCAAACGGGAGGTCATGGAAGAAGTCGGTCTGAAAGTAAAAAATATCCGCTATTATAAAAGCCAGCCCTGGGCCCTCTCCGGCAGTCTTTTGTCCGGATTTTACTGTGATTTAGACGGGGATGACCAGATTACCCTGGATGAAACAGAACTGGCTGTGGCAGAATGGTTTGAACGAAAAGACATCCCTTATGAGGATTATGATGTGAGCCTGACCAGAGAAATAATGCTGCAGTTTAAAAAAGGTTTGGATACATAAAAACAATTATCACTGGGAGGAATCGCTATGCAGTATATCAGTCATTACGAATCACTACTTGGAAAACTCCTTTTATCAGCAGATGATATGGGATTAACCGGTATCTGGTTTGAGGAACAGAAATACTTTGCCCAGGGTCTGAAGGAGCCTTATGAGGAAAAAGAGCTCCCTGTTTTTGAAGATACGAAACGCTGGCTCACCATTTACTTTTCCGGAAAAGAGCCGGATTTCACCGTCCCTTTTCACTTTATAGGAACTAATTTTCAGAAAGCTGTGTGGGAAATCTTATGCTCCATTCCCTATGGAAAAACCATGACTTACGGGGAAATTGCAAAACAGATTGCCCTGCAAAGAGGTATTCCCCATATGTCTGCCCAGGCCGTGGGCGGAGCTGTAGGGCATAATAAGATTTCCATTCTGGTTCCCTGCCACCGGGTGGTGGGAACCAATGGAAATCTCACAGGGTATGCAGGAGGAATGGACAAAAAAGTGAAGCTGTTGACCCTGGAAGGGGTGAGCAACATTATGTGAAGTTGCATCACAAGATAATCCATTTTCCTTTTTGACTGGAACCCTCTCTCTTAATTACTCCAGATTTTTTCATGGATTCCATATAATACTTTACTGTACTGTATTTTTCTCCAATAACATTAGCAATTTTTTTCTGAGACAATCTTGGCTCTGCTTCAATCACCTGTAAAATACGAACTATCACTGAGTTATTATCATCTTGGTTAGCTTGGTTAGTAGCTTGGTCAGTGTTACTAACCAAGTTCTTGAACATAACCATAATTTCCTCACGCTTAATCGTATATTCTGGCATAGGATTTCCGGCTTCTTTGCAGCTATCTTTGATTTTTTCGATTCCACGTCCCCATGCTTCGATAAAACCAGCTCTAAAAAATGTATTGGCAATCAAAGGATTATAAGGTCTTGAACGATGTTTTCCCATTAAATCATTGATTGTCCAATCTTCTGGGAAAATACAATCATTCGCAATATAAATCCGATCGCATACACACTGATTTGAATTGGAATTAATGCGCCATAAAATTTGTGTGCGATAGCATTAAAAACAGCTTCCCTAATTGCTTCTTTCGGAAAAGGGTAGGTTTCTACTCTTGTTACTCCTTGATACGAAATGTCTGCCTTTAAATATTTCGTAAAAATGAGATCAACCACTTTATCTGCCTGCGAAATTAATAAACCGTGAATTTCATCCTGATAACGCAGTTCAGAATCCGATTCAAAATAACCAATCTTGATGTATGCTCCCGGTATCCACTTTTCCGGATTATGATGAAATAGCAAAACAGCCGCTCTTTTCAAATGATTATTTTCAAGCAAATTAAGGCTATCAAGCAACTGTTCATTTGAGGCATCAATATCTTTCTTGTCAATTCGTTTGCTACGAACCGCCTGTTCCCTGAAAATATCAAAACTATCATTTCTCAAATCTTCTATTGTCACACCTTGAATCGGAACACTATCCCATGTAATTCCGGTTTTTTGCAGCAGAAATTGATTGAGTGCCTGTCCTTTTAATTGCTGCTTTGTACTTCCGCTCCGATAATGATATTCCCCTTTATAATTGACAGGATAACTGTTTGAATTCACTCTAATTTCAATATAGTCTTTTCCATCTTCTGTCAGCAAATTCACATCTACAATAATCCCAAGAACATCTCGTACTTTGTTTGGGATATCCTCCAACAATTTTTTGCTGTCTTGCAATCCTATTACTGTGCCATCATCCTTTTTCCAATATAAATCTTTCCGCCCTGTGCATTTGCAAATCCGCATATCCATTTAAGGTACTCATCCTTCCACAATTCTTTCCATTCAACATTTTGGTTCTCTGCCACAAGTGTACACCTCCTTAATCATTTTCTTCTGCAACATCTCCTTACACATTACTATTCCCCCTAATATCACTTACCAATACACCACATAGGACACCAGTGGCTCATCTCCACGCTCAATAACCCAGGCCGCCAGCTTTTTGGCAGTCTCATCCAACATGGCAAAATCCAAATTTTCCGGAACGTCATGAACAGAGTTTAACACAGCGGAAACTTCCTGTTTATTCAGGCAGGCATCCTGGATAAGAACCACGCTGCTCATATTTTCTTCACGAAATGCTGCTTCATCCCCACCCACATCCATGTCTGCATATTGAACACCAAGCCCACCGGCAAGGCTTTTTCGCAAATCCGCTTCCGAATCTGCACCGTAAACGGTCAATGGCTGCTCTTTCCAGCCAAGGCATTTTAAGTTTACCATGCGAATCTGTGTATACTGCTTTTCTATATACTCAGACAGTGCCGAAGAACCTTTTTCCCTGTTATCCTCTGTATTAAAGGCAGCGAAAACAACATCACAGGGCAGTTCATCGGACGCTGCCAGCCATCTGGCAGTTTGCAAAAGCGTTGCCACCCCGGAGGCATTGTTGTAAGCGCCGGGCATCAGAAGCGGTCCACACTGGCCTGCCCCGTCAAAGTTTGCTCCCAGGACAACCGCCTTGGTATGGTCTTTTCCCGGAAGATAACCAACTACATTATCCGCAGTCCCCTGCTCCTCTATCCCATCCGGCAGCCGCAAATAAATCTGATACCCTTCCTGTTTTAACTGTTCATAAACAGCATCTGTAACCGTAATGCGACTGGGCACCCCCAGGGCATTGGTATACAGAATCCCCTCTGACACTTCTCCTGTTGTCAGGCAGAGCTTTTCGCTCCCATCCTTGGGTTCTGCTTTGGCATCCCATATGGCTTTCCCCTCTTCATAAAGCGTATGAATCAGAAGTTCTTCCGGCTCTCTTTCTTTGGAAATGGATTTGGTTGGAATGTAAATGTTATAGGGCAATATTTCTAAGGTATTTGACGCAAGTTCCGTATTCCCAACCGTAGGATACCTGGAATAAATGCCTACGATTTCATACTCCCCTTCCTCTACAAAAGGCGTTTCCTCTGCATCATAAATAGGCTGGTCATAGAGATTCCGGTCATAACCCGGGATATATTCACTTTCAAACAGCTTCATCTTCAGCTTGTCCCCAATCTTCCATTTTTGATTTTTTACCATCTCTTCACTGACCAGGCAGACTTTTGCACCTTTTTCATACTCCTCCTGGGTAATAAGCCTACCCTCCGTTAGAGCAGCGCTGCCAAGATGAAAGGCAGGGACAGAGGTGACGTCATTGGTCCCAACTACGTTGTGGGTGTACTGCTGTATGCTGATGTCCTGCCAAATGTCCTCAAAATACGCTTTCAGTTCCGGATTCTTCTCCACGTCTTCTACCCGCTGAATGGGAAAAGGAGAAGCGCTTTCCTCATACGTTCTCTCTTCCCTGGAACCGTCATAGGTCAGACAGATAACAGATAGAGGTATAATCCTGAACCGGTTTGGCAAAAGCAAACTGATCGTCATACAAGCCCCTGTCCAGATATTCCCAGGTTCCGGCTTTCCCTATCCTACCCCAGGATATATGAGAGCCAAGAATCGCAATATACTCTACATCCGGGTAAAAAATCAGTTTGTCTGTATCATCCGTCTGATTCAGTTCTTTGATATCTTCCTCATGTTCAGCCCATTCCTCCTTGTCAAATCCAAAATGGTTATAGGGCAGATAATCCGGATAGGAGGAAAAGCCGGCAGCATCCTCCAGAATCTCCAGATAGAATGGGCGCCATCCCCAGGTATAAGATTCATCCGGGTTATACTCCAGCGCAACCGGTTCCGCCCCCTGAATCTTAAACCGGATGACATTGTTGCTCCGTGTGAACCAGATATCTGTTTTTTCACCTGAGTTCACATCTTGTTCATAGCCATACTCCATAGCCGGATGTCCTTCTATGTAAGCCCCGTAATGACTTCGCAGATCATAACTTTCCACTGCTTCACTGTCAAGAATGTCACGAACATCATAGCCTTTCACCCCAACAGCCTGATAGCCAATGTGTTCCTCACTGTTTGGCTCTGCCAGTTCTCCGTATTTGTCCACCTCTCCATAAATTTCTGTAACTGCCAGGGTTGAAAAGGTCTCCTCCGAAACTTTCAGATTGTGAATGCTGTTCTGGTACAGATTTACACTTGTGGCAAAAAAGGCAGTTACAGCAAACAGCAGTAACAGATACAGAATTGTTTTTTTGCTACGCTTCATTTGCTTTAAAAAAATTTTGTGATGCATGGCGTACCCCCTTCCTGTTTAAAAAATTATTTATGAAACCCTTTCCCCACGTTTTAGAGACCAGCAAATTTAAGCAGGATTCCAATAAACAACACTCCAATTCCCGTAAGTAAAAAAACTGTTTCCCATACAGTATTTATATACATACCGCTGTAGTTCATAAAAGAAATTTGAGGCTTATTGGGATTGTATTTTGCTTTATATTCCATATACTTCTTGTTGTGACTATTTTTCCTTTTGTTAGATTTTGTTGTTGTAAGAATTATAACATCTCCATTAAATTATGTCATTCTTTTTCTTTTATATAAATAAATTTACAGAATATTAAAAACGAACAGTGGATATCTTATATCTAATCCCCATAAAAGCCGCCTTCTTCCTTATCGTCTACAATTTCCATACGATAGGACATTGCCATATAATCATTCAGCGTCTTCATCATTCTTCGCCTCACTTTCTACAAAAAGTATAATGACTGCTCCCACTTCTTGGTGCATTCATTTCGTATCTATAGCTTTCCCATACCTTCCATAACTCATCAAACCGGATGTCTTTCGATAAATTGCATATACGTGTTATCAATTTATCCCATTCTGACATTCTTATACCTCCTAACAGAAACTTGGAAGCAATTTCACCTATGAAGAAATCATTTCCATTTCTTTATAAACTGCAAAAAAGGAGACCCACAAGCAATATCAGCCTGTGCATCTCCTTTTCTCCCATTCACTTCTTCTATTTTTCCTTCATACTGTTTATTTCGCCAGCATCATCATGATCTCATTACTTCTTGCAACGAATTTTGTCATTTCTTCCGGTGTCAGCTGTCTGTGGCTGATAAGCGCCAGGTCATAGAGCTGTTCACAGAGTACCTTCGTAGTTTCTCCGTCTTTATTTTCCAGCACATACTGAACCAGTTTGTTGTTGGCATTCAGTACCAGTGTCTCCTGTCCGCCGAACATGGATGGATCCATACCATACATGTTATACATTTTCATCATTTCCTGCATACGGCGGTTTTCCTCAGAAATGGTCATCATGGAAGAAACGTTTTCGTTTTTCAGACTTTCCACTTTTACGGTCAGATTGTCTTTGTTCAGAGCTTTCTTAAATACTTCGGAAAGTGTTTTTGTCTCTTCTTCCAGATTTTTTCCATCTTCTTTGACTGCTTCATTCACATCAGCATCAATGCGGAGGAATTTCACATTCTCTTTCATCTGTTCTACATGAGAGATAAAAGCAGAATCAATGTTATGTTTCAGAATCACGGCATCCTGTCCCTGTTCCTTGAACATATTAATGTACTGGCTCTGCTGTACTTCGTCTGTAACATAATAGACAGGTGTTTTTTCTGGTTCTTTCTTGGCTTCTTCTTTTGCTTCCTCCAGAACTTCTTCCTTGTTTTCCTCTGTCACTACTTCCTGATCTTCCGGTGTTTCTTTTGCATTTTCTTTGATGCAGTCCTCTAAGGTCAGGTATTTTCCATCAATATTTTTGTACAGGATGTAATCCATCATTCTCTCAGAAAACTTGCTGTCTTTGATGCAGCCGAATTTAATAAATGGGCTGATATCATCCCAGTATTTTTCATAATTTTCTCTGTCTGTCTTGCACATACCGGAAAGCTTGTCTGCTACCTTCTTGCTGATGTAATCAGAGATTTTCTTCACAAAACCATCGTTCTGCAGAGCGCTTCTGGATACGTTCAGAGGCAGATCCGGACAGTCAATGACACCTTTTAACAGCATCAAAAATTCAGGAATCACTTCTTTGATGTTGTCTGCAATAAACACCTGATTGTTATATAATTTTATGGTTCCCTCAATGGATTCATATTCCATATTAATTTTCGGGAAGTACAAAATACCTTTTAAGTTAAATGGATAGTCCATATTCAGGTGAATCCAGAACAGTGGCTCTTTGTAATCCATGAATACTTTGCGGTAGAAATCTTTGTATTCTTCCTCTGTACATTCGTTTGGATGTTTCATCCACAGAGGATTGGTATCGCTTAAAGAAACCGGACGTTTATGGATTTTCACCATTTCTTTTGCAGGGGAAATTTCTACAACTTCTTTTTCACCGTTTTCGTTCTCTTTTTCCTCTGTTTTTGCATCTTCATGAATATGTTCCACTACTACATCGCCTTCTTTTAATTCAGACTCTTCAATGGTCTCATATTCCTGAGGTGCGTTTGCCTTGGATAAAAAGATTTCCACAGGCATAAAGGAACAGTATTTCTCAATGATTTCTCTTGCACGATATTCATTGGCAAATTCTACGCTCTCTTCATTTAAGAACAGGGTAATCTCTGTACCTACTTCGGTTCTGTTTCCATCACCGATTTCATATTCTGTGCCGCCATCACTGGACCAGTGAACTGGTGTTGCATCTTCTTTGTAAGAAAGAGTATCAATCTGAACCTCATCTGCTACCATAAATGCGGAATAGAATCCCAGACCAAAATGTCCGATAATCTGATCTTCATTTGTTTTATCTTTGTATTTTTCCAGGAACTGGGTAGCGCCTGAAAATGCAATCTGAGTAATATACTCTTCTACTTCATCTGCAGTCATACCAAGACCAGTATCAATAAATTTCAAGGTCTTTTCTTCCGGGTTTACGATAACCTGAATTTTATTTTTATGATTTTCCGGGAAAGAATATTCTCCCATAACTTCCAGTTTTTTCAGTTTGGTAATGGCATCACAACCATTAGAAATCAGTTCACGAAAGAAAATATCGTGATCAGAATACATCCATTTTTTAATAATTGGAAGAATATTGTCGCTGTTAATTGATAAAGTACCACGCTTGCTGGCCATGATAAATACATCTCCTTTTTCTATTTCTAGGTTTTTATTTTTCTCATCTGAGACTTATATTAATACCCTGAAACAGAAAAGTCAAGATAAAATTAGCACTCATATAAGATGAGTGCTAACAAACTTTTATAAACTTTCTAAAGTTTTTATAAACTCTTACTTTTTCTCAATTTTCTGAGCCACAATAAAAATGTTTGGTGGATTTCTGTGAAGATTTACGATCTCAATAACTAAAAATCCTTTTCTCTGAATTTTCCGCATCAGTCCTACCGGTGTATCAAAAGAAACATAAGGCATAAGATGCAGCTTGGATTTCCAGAACTTTCTCACAGATTCTTTGGACAGATTTCTTCCCAGACAATCCGTTGCAGAAAGAAAGACGCCGCCCGGTTTCAGGATGTCGTAAATTTTCTCCAGCACTTTTTCCTGATTCTTCATATACAACAGCACATTATAGGCGGCTACTACATCATAGCTCTCTTGTTCTATATCAAGTTCCAGCAAATCCTTCTGACGGAAGGTAATGTTTTCTCTTCCTTCCTCCTTTGCCTTTTCTGCTGCCTTTAGCATCATCTCTTCTGAAATATCAATGGCTGTAATTTTCTTCACATATTGGGACAAAGGAATAGTCGCGTTTCCCGTACCACATCCTATTTCCAGCATGGTGTCCTCTGGTTTCAAAAAAGGAATAGAACGCTTAATGGTTTTCTTATAGGCATTTTCATACACAGAAAGCACTTGTTCATCAAACACTTTTGAACGTTTGTCCCAGAAACGGGAGCTTTTGTTTTCTTCTTTTTCCATCTTTATCCCTCCACAATGAGATATTGTCCTCCCGGCAAAGCAAACACTTCGCTGGCATCTTCCAGTTCTTCCAGGGACATGCCATCCACATCCATTCCGTTTTCTTCAAAATAGTCTCTTACTTCTTCCAGGGAATCTACCACTGCTGCCATACAGTCTTCCAGAAAAGCCTCTGCTTCCTCTTCGGTCTCTGCTACCGGCTCTGCAAATAGCTGTCCCTGATTTTTTAAAAAGGTTAAAATACATTCTTCACTATACTCATACATAGCTTCTCTTCCTCCTTGTTTTCTTGTTGTATGCTTATGCAGCGCTTCCTGCTGTCATGCCTGTTATCTGCCCCTTCTGGCAATATCCAGAATTTCCTGCGGCTTGTCAACAATCACATCTGCCTCATGTTCTTCCAGCTCTGTCCGCGGACGAAAGCCCCAGGTAACCCCAATGGTCAACATCCCCGCTGCCTTTCCGGTGTCCATATCCGTATTAGTATCTCCACAATACAGACATTCCTCTGGTTTTACTCCAAATTCTCTGGCAATAGCCAAAGCCCCAAGAGGCGATGGTTTTCTGGGAATCTCTGCTGTCTGTCCCTGAACCTTATGAAACATCTGCTCTCCGAAAATTTTATGTACCACTTCTACGGCAGCCTCATGGGGTTTGTTAGAAAATACCGCAATTTTAAGTCCCTGCTGCTTTAGCCCTTCCAGCAATGCCACAATCCCCTCAAAAGGTTTTACATGGTAAAAGGGATTCTCTCCAAACCATTTGCGGTACAGCACACGCACCGCATCATAATCTGCCTCATCTCCGCCCGGCACAGCAGCCAGCATCCTGCGTACCAGTTCGTCCGCCCCATCTCCTGCATAGAAATTATAATCTTTTACCGGAATGGGTGGCAGGCCAAACTCTTTTAAAGTTTTATTTCCCACATAGGCAATAGATTCCACCGTATCTGCAATGGTTCCGTCTAAATCAAAAATACATGCTTTATACATTTTTCACCACTTTCCGGGGTTTATCCCCATCTCTTTTAATTCCTGATACAAACGCGCTGCCGGAAGTCCTACCACATTGTTATAATCTCCATGGATTTCCCTGACAAAAATTCCGGCCTTTCCCTGTATTCCATAGGCTCCGGCTTTATCCATCGGCTCTTTGGTATCCACATAGCGCTGAATTTCTTCCTCAGACATAGGATAAAACACTACCTTTGTCATCACATGAAACGTCCGCTGTCTCTCCTGTCCCTCTTCCCTGTCCAGAAGGGTAACTCCTGTATATACCTCATGGCTGCCTCCCTGAATACTTCTCAGCATCTGCCTGGCCTCTTCCTGATCTTTTGGCTTTCCCAGGATTTTCCCATTGACAGCCACTACTGTATCTGCTCCGATTACCAGTATATCTCCCTCTGTTTCCAAAAACACTTCCCTGGCCTTTTGCTCAGACAATTCCTCTACCACCTCTGCCGGATCCGATACGGTAATCTGTTCTTCCCCTTGGCCTGGACACACGGTAAATGGAATCCCTGCTCTTTCTAATAACTCCCGTCTTCTGGGAGATGCACTTGCAAGTATGATATTCTTCATGTTCTGCTGCTCTCCTTTTCTGTATTTAGTATAGCCTCACTTTATTTTCTATGCAACCATAAGTTTTTATAAAATTTTCTCAAAACCCCTTCCCTTCTCCTCCTAAAAAGGATTATAATGGAGAACATATCAATCATTACTCACTATATAAAAAACATATTTCGGAAAGGAATTAAAATTATGGGAAGTTTCAGTAAAAAACTTTTAGGCGTCAGCGCTCTTGGAGCTGCTGCCGGTGCAGCAATTTATTATTTCAAGAAAAAGAAAGAAGAAAATCCAGGTCTGCAGGAAGAATTCGCAGATTTCCAGGATAATCTCAAAGAAACTGCGGCCTCTGCTGTCCATGTTGCTTCCAAACTCAAAGAAGTGGTAGAACAGTCTGTAGATGAAGCTGTAAGCAAGGTAAAAGAGCATACCGATGATTTTGTAGATGATGATATTTTTGAAGAAGAAGACTTAACCGAAGCTGTCAGTGAAGCTGCCAGTGAGGCTGCTGATGCAGTAGAAGACACGGTAAAAGAAACCGTGGAAAAAGCAGAAGAAGCTGCCGAAGCACTGTTTGAAGAAGAGGAAGAAACACAGGAAACTACAGAAAACGAAGATACCGAAAAAACAGAATAACCAAAAAAGGAACGAGGATACGTTATGGATAACCAATTATTTGAACAGGCAAAATCTGACGATATTTTGTCAAAAGAACTGATTTCTTTTCTCCTGGAAACCATGGAATACAACAGCTTGAGCTTTATCAATGATGCTATTGAAATTTTAAAAGTATTAAAAATCCGTATTGAACGTGGTGACAAGATTACGGATGAAGTTTCCAGACAGGTGTATGAAAAAAAGAATTTTGAAGCCTTTGTAAAGAAACACTTTTCTGAATACATCTATCACCAGGTATTTTCTTCTTCCGGCAAAAAAGAAAAGTCCTATTTCAGCCTGGAGCCCTGTGAAGGCGGCTATGAATTGATTCTCTCAGACAAGAGCAAAAAAGTTTACAAATGGATTTCCAGTCTCAATGAAAAATTTTCTCTTGTCTACATGATTGCCACACACGTTGTATACGTAAAAAATGTCCGCACCAAAACTTATTCTCCTTTCATTTCTGCAAACGGAAAATACTGCAGATACGATGAAAGCATTGGAAAAATCATGGAAATCTGATTATAGAAGCATTACAACTATCATTTCATATCATAATTGAAAAAGAAAACTGTTGCATATCATAAACAGCAATCGGGAAGCACTATACACTTCCCGATATGCGTCCCTATGCAATAGTTCTCTTTTTAGTAGCTTAATCCAAAGTTTAATTCATAATAATTTCCTGCCATATCCCGGTAAGCATAGGCTTTTCCATTTTCATCCTTCATATCCTCTGGCATATAAATATCTTTGTCATATCCGGGAACATCATTAGGGCTTACACATACCCCGTTTTCATTTACTGCCAGTACAGAATCATCCTTTGGCAATGTAACAGGCAACTTACCTACAGGTGCAAAATTGCCGAAGATTACATCTAAAGTTGCCTCTGGATACGTATCAAATCCAGCCAGAAGCACATCTGCCAGGGCTTCAATATTTCCTACTTCCCAGGCCAGGGTAAAGTTAATATTTGCAATGACTTTTCCACCTCTTTGGTGAACTATTTTGGCAATTTCACGTAATCTTCCCAGACCATGCAATGTAGTTTCTTTGTGTGTTTCTTTCTCCGGTTTTCCTTCTTCATCTACATTGCAGACTTCTTTTTCCTCACAGATATCCAATTCCAGATATCCTGGTGTGGCATTGAAATATTCTCCACTTGATGGTGACACCATAAAAATGGCAAAGTCAGCTTCCTCTGGGTTCTCCGTCAAGGTTACATTTCCAAGCATTTCCCTCAGTGCTTTCGTAGCCTGTCCCGCTTTTTTCGCATCTTTCTGAAATGCCTCTGCATACACTTTCTTCCCCGTCAGCTTTTCTTTTGTTAATGGCAAGATGTTATTATTTTTCAGTAAAACAACACTCTGGCGATGGACTTTTTCAGCCTCTTCCCAGTCTTCCCTTGCTGTTGTTACTTCTTTTGCCTTTTGGGCATCACGGTAAGGATTCTCAAACATTCCAAGCTGAAACAGCTCTGTCAGGGTTCTTGTTACAGCCCTGTCCAAGGCTTCATCTGTAAGCACCAACTGCTCTTTGGTAAATCCTTTTGGTACCGGATGGGTATCATAATAATCATTTTTCCCTCTGCGGTAGGCCTCCATTCCGGCCTCATTATCAAACAAACCACTGATAATATCCACACCGGCATGATTCACAGCAAAGCCAATTCGCTCCGGAATATCCAGCATTTCTACGCCCCAGCACATATTATGGGCAATTCCTGTATCTGAATTAATATATCCTTCAAATCCAATCTGTTCCCGCAGCATATTCTGAATAAACGGACGGTTATAAGCAAAACCATATGGCTCAAATTCCATAACATTTCCCAGACAATCCTGCTGTTTTTTGCTCTTTTGGGCAGATGGCTTGGAATAATAAGGCATAATGGAAGAAGTATGGTTCTTCACTGCAGCCTGAAAGGCCGGAATATGATATTTCTGCAAAGAATCTTCTGTGGCATAAACATTCCACTGCCCTGCAGCATAGTGAGGATCAAATCCATTTTCTCTTGCTCCGCCTCCCGGAAAATGTTTGGTTGTCATAGCTACACCATTTTCTGTAACTCCTTCTTTGCTTCCCTGTATTCCCGGAATCAGGTGTTCCATAATTTCACATACCAGTTCCGGATCTTCTCCAAATGTACCATAAGAGCGCTGCCATCTTGGGTCTGTCATAATATCCGCCATATACATATAGCCCTTTCTCAATCCACAGGCATTCCACTCTCTTTTCACACAGTCTGCAAAGCGGTCTATAAGTTCAATTCCTGCACCTTTAACCGCTGCTGCAATCCCCAGAGTTCCCGGCCACGTAGCAAATACTCCTGCCGCATCGTTCATTCCGAACACCACTTCTCCATTTTCATTCCTGGAATTAGAAGCCACGCTAACAGGAATAAAATGCTGACATTCCTCTGCCACCGCATGAAGCTGGTTCATCCAGTCTGTCATATCCTCTGCAGTAGCATTTGCCCGCAAAATCAAATGACGGGAGAACCATTCTTTTAGCAAAGTTGAGGTTCCCGGTAAATGCTGTTCTCCAAAAATGGTTTTTCCTGTAAACTCTCCTTCATCTAAAGTGCCGCTTTCATCTAAAATCAGCTCCTGGGTTTCCATGCTGGAGCCTGGAACCGGATATTTTCCCATTCTCCAGTCAGAAATAAAGAGCTGCGCAATCTTTTCCTTAACTGTCAGCTCTTTTACATAGGCCAAAGCTCTGGTTTTCGCGGGCAGTCTCCAGTCATCAAAAGGCTTCATCTGGCCGCTTCCGTCTAAATCTTTGAAATAAAGGCCATCCTGTTCTATGACTTTCCTGCTTACGCTTGCAATCACCGGACCGTCCGTATTCTTATAATATTTTACATATTCTGCTGCTTTTCCTGCCATGTTCCTACCTCCTGTACACGTACTTTGATACTCTTATTATATACAAGAATACCATAGAAATATAGGAACGATTTCTATACTTTTTTGCAGAATTTTCAGCACTATTCCAGTTGTCCCAGTTCTTCTAAGATCTGCCTCTTATACTCCAGAAATTCCGGCGTCAGGTTAAAATCCTCCCGCCTTGGTTTTGGCTCACGGATTTTGATTTCTGCGGTAATACTTCCCGGCTGTCCTGTGAGCAGGTAAATCCGGTCAGACAAAAGAATCGCCTCATCAATATCATGGGTAATAAAAATCGTAGACAAATGAATCTGTTCCATGACCTTTAAATACCATTTGTGCATGGCGCTTTTTGTCAGAGTGTCCAGGGCAGAAAAGGGTTCATCCAGAAGGGCTATTTTGTCTGAAAACATATAGGTCCGCAAAAGAGCTGCCCTTTGGCGCATCCCTCCGGAAAGCTGGCTTGGATACTTTTTTTCTGTTCCTTCCAGTCCAAATTCCGGAAAATAAGAACAGGCTTTTTTTCTGGCTTCTTTCTTTTTTTCTCCCTTAATAATAAGAGGCAGCGCCACATTGTCTTCTATGGTGCGATAGGGAAGGAGTAAATCTTTTTGCAGCATATAGCTCACATTTCCGGGCTGTCCGGTAATGTCTTTTCCATCCAGAAACACCTGGCCTTCTTCTGGTTTTAACAGACCGGAAATCACATTAAACAGCGTTGTTTTTCCTCCTCCGCTGACTCCCAGAAGGCTCACCAGTTCGTTGTCACGAAGTTCCAAAGTCACATCTTTTAAAATTTCCTGGTCATCAAAAGCCTTGGAAATATGTGAAACCTTTAATTGTGCCATTGTTCCTCCAACCTCTCTTACTTTGGCAGATACTCATTGGAGAACCCTGCATTTTCGGGAATTTCTGTCTCTGACAGACCATTTTCATTGAGCCACTGATAGAATGCATTCCATCTGGCAGGATCAATATATCCCCACTGTTCTACCTCTGCTTTGTACTCGTCTTTTAAGTATTCCTGGCTTGCCAAAACCAGATCTTTGTCTAATTCCGGTGAAGCTTCACAGAGAATTTCTGCTGCTTCTTCCGGCTTTTCTATGGCAAATTCATATCCTTTTTTCAAAGCTTTTAAAAAGGCTTTTGCAGTTTCCGGTTTCTCTTCCAGGAAGGAATTGTTGGCAATCACCACAGGAGTATAATAGTCAAATACCGGATTGATATCTTTAAACGCAAAGTAATCTGTTTCCAGTCCCGCTACCTCTGTGGCTACTCCGGCCCAGGCATAAAAGACCCAGATTGCATCTACAGAGTTTGATTTTAAAGCAGAAACTTCATCGGTAACCGTACTTGGAATCATCTCTACTTTACTGAAGTCTCCACCGTCCTGTTCCACTACATTTTTAACCATTGCTTTTTCCACAGGTGCATCCCAGGTAGCATATTTTTTTCCTTCCATGCCCTTGGGAGTATCCATGCCTTCCCCTTTTCTGGAAATAATTCCGGAGGTATTATGCTGGATCAAAGCTGCTACTGCTGTAGTTGGAAGGGCATTTTCTCCGGCAACCCCCGGCGCCATGGAATCCTGAAAAGACACGCCAAACTGCGCCTTACCGGAAGCTACCAAAGCATCTGCTCCATCCTCAGGCGGCTGCACAATTTCCACTTCCAGGCCTTCCTCTTCAAAATATCCCTGATCCTGTGCCACGTACAAACCAGTATGGTTGGTATTTGGTGTCCAGTCCAGTACAAAGGTAATTTTTTCCTGTTCTTTCTTTGCTGTTTCGCCTTCTTTTTCTGCTGGTTTTTCCCCACAGGCTACCATGGAAAATACCATACTTGCGCATAAAAGAACTGCCGCAATTTTCTTTTTCATCCTCTTTTGTCCACCTTTCTGTTATTTCACATGCTCCCATGGCATGACTTTCTTCTGCAGAATATCTACCAGCTTCATCAGCAGCAAACTGATAATGGAAATCAAAAAAATCACTGCAAACATCTTGTCATAAGAGAATGCTTTTTTTACTCTTGTCATGTAAACACCCAGACCTTCAAATCCCCCAAGCCATTCTGAAATCACAGCTCCTACTACAGAGTAGGATACAGAAATACGCAGACTGGCAAAGAAATGGCTCATAGCTCCAGGCAGTTTGATACAACGGAAAATCTGCAGATTTCCGGCTCCCATGGAACGCATAAGACGAATCATATCCTGGTCTGCAGACTTAAATCCATCTAATAGTCCTACGGTAATGGGGAAAAAGGTTACGATTACAATTAAAATCACCTTGGGCAGCATTTCATATCCAAACCAGAGCACCAGAAGCGGCGCAATAGCTACTGTAGGAACTGTCTGAGTCAGTACAATCAAAGGATAAAATGCCTGATAAACCTTCTCAAAGCGTTCCATAATCACTGCCATAAAAGCTCCCACTGTCACACCGAAAAACAACCCAAGAGCAGCCTCTGCCAGAGTCACTCTGGCATGCTGCATCAAAAGGCCGAAATCCGCAAAAAAAGCCTTTACCACATCTACCGGAGACGGCAGCATATAATGAGGCACCAGACCTGCCCATGATACTGCCTGCCATAAAATCAAAATCCCTGCCAGAGCGGAAAAAGTCCAGAATTTACTGGTGATGCTTCGTGACTTTTCTTTCAATGGTAAGTACATCTCCTTCCGGTTTGTAGCTCACTTTAATATAAGCTGCCACAGAAGGGGCTCCTGCCTTCACTGCAATGTGCTGACACTCCTTTACAATGTCCATCAGTTCATCATAATCTCCCTCAATGGTGGTCTCAAAAGGTCCTACATAATAGTTGTTTCCCGTACTTTTAATATAGGCAATAACCTCATCAACAATACGGATTAATTCTTCATCATCTGCTGCAGCCGGTAAAGACTGAATTGCTACACTTGCGTTCATGCTTTCTTCCTCCTATGGATTATTTTTAAAATAAAAAAACTCCTGTTAGGGTCTACCTGACAGGAGTAAATATCACAATCATATTATAATGGATTAGTCTAAGCCTTATAATATCTTCCTCTATGGTTCCTACGCCGGCATTACCCGGATCAGGTATATGGGTCTAAAACGAATCGGTTTTATTCTCAGCCGGACTTCACCAGCTCCCCTAACGTGTTTACAGTGTACTTGATTTGTCATAAAAAGTCAAGGATTACTTTTTTCCCAGACTTTTTTTAAGATTTTTATGGCCTGTGAAAGTTCTTTTTCGCTCATACAGGCATAGCCCAGAAGGACTTTTTGAGATGTTTTGGGATTCCCTGAAATGCAGTATTCTGACAGTCCATATACCAGGATTCCAGCCTGTTTTGCTCTTATCACTGCTTCCTGTTCTGTCAGCCCATTACAAAAGGCAAGCACCAGATGTACCCCTGCATACTCTCCTGACACCTGACAGATTTCTGCCATTTCTTCCTTTAAATATTTCAAAAGAAAATCGTGTTTACTCTTATAAATTCCACGCATTTTATTTAAATGCCGCTGGTAATATCCCTCCTGTAAGAAGAGTTCCAATATCTTCTGATCCACCCTGGAAACCGTTACCGAAAACGGATGTTTCTGATTCTGGTACTGCTTCATGAGTTTTACAGGAAGCACCATATAGCTTACTCGTATAGAAGGCGCCAGGGACTTGGAAAACGTCCCCATATAAATCACACAATCATGGTTATCAAAGCCCTTTAAGGCCGGAATGGGCTTTCCTTTATAGCGGAATTCACTGTCATAATCGTCTTCAATAATGTATCTTCCCTCCTGCTTTCCTGCCCAGGATAGCAGCTCCATACGTCTGCTTAAAGGCATCACAGTTCCCATGGGAAATTGATGGGAAGGCATTACATAAACAATCTCACCGTCTGTATGTTCCAGCTCCATAACGTTCAGTCCGCTGCCATCCTGCCCTACAGTTTTTACCTGAAATCCCATGTGAAGAAAGTCATAATAGGCAGTAAGATAAGTTGGATCTTCCATAATAATCTTCTTATTTCTATCCAGAATAGTTCCAAGAAGCATTAAAAGATAATCGTTTCCGGCGCCAATGAGAATCTGCTCTGCACTGCAATGAACCCCTCTTGCCTGGTACAGATAATCTGCGATTTCCTGTCGAAATCCCGGCTCTCCCCAGGGATTTCCAAGCTGGAAAAGATTACTGTCCGCCTCTTTTAAAACTCTTCTGGATAATTTCTGCCAGGTATTATAAGGAAAGCTCCTGGCGTCAATACCATTTAAGGCAAAGTCATAATCTGACCTTGCCTTATCCTCTTCCTGCTTTAAAATTTTGTTATCCATTGCAGACTTTTTACAAAACGTATACAGTCCCTGGATATTACAAACATAGTACCCTTTACATGGTACTGCTTCCAGATATCCCTCAGAAACCAACTGGTCATAAGACAGTTCTGCAGTGCTTCTGCTGATAGAAAGACTCTTTGCCAGCATTCTGGAGGAAGGCAGCTTTTCTCCTGCCTTTAAGTGCCCCTGCTGAATCTCTGTCTTCACATATTCACAGACCTGTTCATACAGCGGAACTTCTGATTTTGAATCTAAGGGAATCATAAATTCCTGCATGGTTCTTCCCCTGTTTATTTTAATTTAAAGGAACTTTTTAAGGATACAATTCTGTTAAATACCGGGCTTCCTGGTTTGCTGTCATGACAGTCTGCACAGAAAAATCCGTTTCTTACAAACTGGAATCGGTCATAGGCTTCTGCTTTGCCAAGTTCCGGTTCCACCATACAATTCTTCACAACCGTAAGAGAGTTTGGATTCAGGTTCAGACTTCCATCCTCCTTGTTATAAACACCTTTTTCTTCGTCTACAATGTTCTCATACAGACGACATTCCGCCTTCACAGCAGTGTCTGCGCATACCCAGTGAATGGTTCCTTTGACCTTTCTGCCATCCGGAGAGTTTCCTCCTTTTGAAGCAGGATCATAAGTACAATGAATCACAGTAACATTGCCTTCTTCATCCTTTTCCACACCGGTACAGGTAACAAAATATGCATTCATAAGACGTACTTCATTGTCCGGATACAGACGTTTATACTTCTTCACAGGCACTTCCATAAAGTCTTCCCGTTCAATATACAACTCTCTTCCAAAAGGAACCTGTCTGGAACCAAGTTCTGGATTTTCCATGTTATTTGGTACTTCCAGATACTCCATTTCACCTTCCGGATAGTTGTCAATCACTACCTTCACAGGGTCTAAAATTGCCATCATACGAGGCGCTTTCATCTTCAAATCTTCCCGGATACAATATTCCAGCATAGCATAATCTACAGAGCTGTTTGCCTTGGAAACACCGCACAGTTCCACAAATTTCTGAATGGATTCCGGTGTAAATCCACGTCTTCTAAGTGCTGCAATAGAGACCAGACGTGGATCATCCCAGCCATCTACAATACCGTCTTCTACCAGTTTTTTAATATATCTTTTTCCTGTCACCACGTTGGTAAGATACAGTTTTGCAAACTCAATCTGTTTCGGTGGATGTGCATATTCCAGTTCTCTTACCACCCAGTCATACAATGGTCTGTGGTCTTCAAACTCCAGGGTACAGATAGAGTGGGTAACACCTTCAATGGCATCTTCAATAGGATGAGCGAAGTCATACATTGGGTAAATACACCACTTATCTCCTGTGTTGTGGTGGGTCATATGTGCCACGCGGTAAATAACCGGGTCTCTCATATTAATGTTAGGAGATGCCATATCAATTTTAGCGCGAAGTACCTTACTTCCGTCTTCAAACTCTCCGTTTTTCATTTTTTCAAACAATTCCAGGTTTTCTTCCACACTTCTGTTTCTGTATGGGCTTTCTTTTCCAGGCTCTGTCAGAGTTCCTCTATATTCTCTGATTTCCTCTGCTGTCAGGTCGCAGACAAAGGCTTTTCCTTTCTTAATCAGCTTTACTGCTGCTTCATACATCTGCTCAAAATAATTGGACGCAAAATAGAGGCGGTCCTCCCAGTCTGCGCCAAGCCATTTAATATCTGCTTTAATAGATTCCACAAACTCTACCTTTTCTTTTGTAGGATTGGTATCGTCAAAACGCATGTTAAACTTTCCATGATATTTCTGTGCCAGCCCATAATTTAATAAAATAGATTTTGCATGTCCAATGTGCAGATAGCCATTTGGTTCCGGTGGAAATCTGGTACAAATTTCCTCATATTTTCCCTCTTCCAGGTCTTTTTCAATAATCTGTTCAATAAAGTTTTTTGAAACTACGGTTTCTTTCACAGTCTCTTTTTCCACGCCTGTTCCTCCATCTGTTTTTATTCTAGAAACTATACTACCATAAAAATTTTCTTTTTCAAAGGATTTTTTTCTCAGCTTCCGGCAATCATAAAGTTTGCAGTGGCCGTAGCAATAAGCTGTCCTGTTTTCTGGGAATGGCACTGCGCATGCACACTGCAGATACGTTGTCCTACGCGGTCTGTCTGTGCAGTTACCAGCAAAGCATCCTGAGCCATTCCAGGAGACAGATAATTTATATTTAAGTTAATGGTAGGAATAATCTGATTTTTACTCACACTACGTACAATCACCCCACAGGTAGTGTCAATGGCTGCCGCAATGAGACCTCCATGCATGGTTGCCATATGATTCAGTTCCCAGCTCTGAATGGGGAAACGAAGGGTGACACTCTTTTTTTCATAATTACAAGAATAAAACTCCACCTGCATTCTGCTGTACAAATGGTCCGGAGCTTTAGGGTATAACCGCTCCATGCTCTCCCTTATTTCCCGTTTCATTTTTTCCTGCATGGTTTCTTCCATGATTTCTTCCTCTCTTCCTTATCAATCTTTGTTTTCATATCGGACTTCCAGCAAGGTCAGCCCCCTTGCCGGAGCAGTAAAACCTGCCAGTCCTCTGTCACATCCATTTAAAATTTCTTCCATGGTATCCGGCTTTCTCTCTCCCCGTCCTACTTCAATTAAGGTTCCCACCAGAATCCTTACCATATTATATAAAAATCCGTTCCCTGTAAAGGTAAGTATAATTTCCTGTGAAAGTTCCTGAATTTCGATGTTGTAAATCGTCCGAACCGAAGATTTCTTCATCTTTTTGTTAGAGCAAAAACTCTTAAAATCATGGGTTCCTTCCAGGATTTTTGCCGCTTTTCTCATGGCATTTACATCCAGATTTTCGTGAAGAGGACATTGATATTTCCGCTCAAAAACATTCTTGTGAATTCCTGCTGCAATGCGATAACAGTACACTTTTTCTCTGGCATTTAGGCGGCTGTGAAATCGCTCTTGTGCCTCTGTCACTCTTACAATCTCAATATCTTCCGGCAGATAATAATTGAGATATGCACAGATTTCTTCGCAGGTTTTCTCTGTTTCAAACAAAGCATTTGCCACCTGTCCTTTGGCATGCACACCCGCATCTGTGCGCCCTGCTCCCTGAACAGACACCTGTTTTCCACACATTTTAGACAGCACATCTTCTATCTTTCCCTGAATGGTATTATCTGTATCTTTTTGCTTTTGCCAGCCTCCGTATCTGGTTCCATCATATTGAATATCCATACGATAATTCATGATTTCTATCCTCTTTTTTCTATAAAATTTTCTGATAAAATGCCACCATAACCGGCATGGTAAGAATGCTTAAAATCACTGACATCACGTTCACTGCTCCTGCCTGTTCTTCATGGTTATGAAACAGACTTGCCATCTGGGTTACCGTTGCTGCCACCGGAGCTGCGATTGCCAGAAACAGAATGAGCAGCACATCTTTTGCAAAGGGAATGGTCACTGTAACTTTGGAAATCCATAAAACCAGTATCATCAAAGCCGGACAAAACAGCAGCCGCCCTGCACAGACCAGCCAGTTTCTCCCTGATAAAAAAACGCTTTTTAAATCCGCAGCCGCCATAATCATTCCAATCATCAGCATACACACAGGGCCTACAATGCCTCCCATAGAAGACACGGTATCTCCCAGGACTCCCGGCAGTTTTGTATTGGTAAAAAACAAAATAAGCCCTATGGCAATAGCAATAACATTGGGATTTCCCAAAATTTTTTTCACACTTACCTGAGACCTTCCTCCAATTAAGCCTACGGTATGAGTCCAGAAGAAAAAAGTCTGCACCATAATAAAAGCGCAACAGTAAAAAACCTGTTCCTGTCCCAGCAAAGCAGAAACCAAAGGAATAATAATATTTCCTCCGTTAGAATAAATCACAGAGGCCTTTTCAATAGGACTCATGTTCCATTTCTTTCCCAGAAGCCCTACTACAACAATAAACAGCACATGCATCAGCACTGCAAATCCGGCTGCCAGAAGAAGCCCCTTCATTTTTTCCGCTGAAAATTCAATCTGAAAACTGTCAATGACCACACAGGGTACAATAATGTACAAGGTCAGGGCAGAAATCACCGAACTTTGACTGCTTTTTACAAGTTTCGTTTTTACTGCCGCAAATCCCATCAAAATCATGAGCATCATGGACAACATTTGTCCCAATAGCAATATACTTAATTCCATTTCTTTCTTACTATTCCATCCCTTCTTCCATTTTCTGCTTTTCTATTCTATCACGAATCCCCTGTTCTGTCACTGTAGAACAGAAAAGACGGTATAGAAAAAGGCCATTGCACTATGCAACAGCCCTTTCCTTCCTACTTACACATTTCTTTTAACCGGTTCATCCGTTCCTCAAACCGCTCATCTTCTCTTAAAAACGCCTCATCTTCTCCCTTCTCCACATTATCCAGGACACGCTCCAGAAGCACCCCATAACTTTTTTGAATTTCTCCTGCTTCTTGCTTTTCGCTCCGCTCTATCTCTTGAAAAAGAATACTTTTTTCGTATTTTGCATTCTCCGGATTCATGAAAAATGCCAAAAACTGCTCCAGAAGTTTCCAGGTCTCTTCTGTTTTTCTTCCTTCCAAAGCCAGGGTCAGAAGCGCGCTGTATGGATTTACTCCAGGGATTTTCAACATACTTGCTATTTGATAATATATTTGCCCAATCTGTTTGGCACGTTCCTGTTTCCCCAGTTTTAAGCAGGTAAGTACATACATATCTATACTTGTCATCAGCCCTGCCCCTTCCTTTAGCATCTTCATTTCCAGACATTCTTTTGCCTCTTCATACTTTTCCTGACGCATATAAAATCCCGGATAAATATCCTCTTTTTTGATATAGTTTTCCGGAAGCTGGCTTAATAAATCTTCTGCTTTTTGAAACTTTTCCTGGTTTATGGCATTTAAAACATTATAATAAATTGCTGTGTCTGACACTGCTCTCTCCGGGCTTTTTGCCGCATAGTCCAAAAGTTCCTGCCCCTTTTTTATAAAGGTTTCCCTCCACTTTTTATTGGTTTCACCTGCCATCACAGCCGCCCCATTGTAAATACCTCCAAGGTTCAGGTAAAGCTGTCCGCAACCAGGATATTTATGAAGATATTCCTCCCCCATGGCAAAGGCTTCTTCATACTTTTCTTTAATAAGTTTCATGGAAATTTCATTGGCAAGACCTCCGATTTCTTCCTCGCTTAATTCCTCCTGAAAATTCAAAAGTGTATTCACATCTGTGCCCAAAAGTCTTGCCAGAGGGGCTAACAGCATCACGTCGGGCATCGAATTGCCATTCTCCCACTTGTTCACTGCCGGCGCAGATACTCCCAGCAAATCAGCCACCTGTTCCTGTGTCAATTTTTTCTCTTTCCGCAAACTACGAATTAATTCTCCTGTTTTCATATTAAATTCCTCTCTTTGTTTTATTCAAGAGAAAAGCTTTTCTTCTTACTTACAGAATACAGGAAAAATCTCGTTTTCACAAGTGAAGGGAGTTTAACTTTCAGGCAAAAAAAGTAACTGTGTGTTATGTTTTTCTTTTTCCATACTGTACCTGTTTTCCAAGAAAAAATAAGCCTATGAGATTGGGAATTGCCATCATTCCATTTAATACATCAGACAATTCCCATATCATCTGCGGCGCCAGCATACACCCCGGAAGGGTAAGCAGACTATACACCAGACGATAGGTTTGCGCCCCTTTTTCCTTACCAAGATAATACGCCGTCTGCTCTCCAAAATAAGACCAGCCCACAATGGTAGCAAAGGCAAAAAGCACCGTTGATATTGCCAAAATCTGCTCTCCATACGGAATTACCCTGCCAAATGCCATCCCTGTAAGAGTGGTTCCATCAATAGCTTCCAGCCCGTTTGCAATGTGATTTTGAAAGACTTCCGGCTCATAAACACCACTGACTAAAATAACCAGCGCTGTGATGGTACAAACCACCATGGTATCAATAAAAATTTCTAAAATCCCCCACATTCCCTGAATTTCCGGCTCCTTTACATTCGACTGTGCATGAGCCATAACAGAAGAACCAAGCCCGGCTTCATTGGAAAAAATCCCTCTGGCAATCCCCATACGGACAGCCTGCCCCACACCATAGCCTGCCACGCCTCCTGCTGCCTGGCGCAGTCCAAAGGCCTCTGAAAAAATCAATGCAAAGGCTCCCGGAATCTCTTTTCGAAAAACAAAAAGTACCCCTATGGCGCCGCCCAGATACAGCACTGCCATGAAAGGTACCAGTTTCTCCGTAAGCCCGGCAATCCGTTTCATCCCGCCTGTTATCACCACAGCAACGCCTATGGTACACAGAACTCCGGAAACAAAGGGCGGCACATGAAAAGCATGTTCCAAACCTTTTGCCATGGCATTTCCCTGAACCATGTTTCCCATACCAAGAGAAGCCCCAAGGCAGCACAGGGCGAACGCCACTGCCAGTGGCTTACATCCAAGCCCCCGCTCCATATAAACCATGGCTCCTCCTACCCATCTGCCATGTTCATCCTGATAGCGGTACTGAATTCCCAGATAATTCTCTGCATAATTGGTCATCATGCCAAAGAAAGCAGACACCCACATCCAGAAAATTGCTCCCGGACCTCCAAACACCAGGGCTGTAGCAACACCTGTAATATTTCCGGTTCCAAGAGTTGCGGCAAGAGCAGTACAAAAAGATTGGAACTGTGACATGGCATGGGCTTCTCCGGTCTTTCGCACTTCTTGTTTCCGAAAGAGAACCCCAAGGGTATTTCCCAGCCATATCCGAATACCGGTAAGCTGAAAAAAACCGGATTTTATAGTAAAACGGATACCCGTTGCCAAAAAGAAAATCAGCATTCCAGGACCCCAGACAAAACTCTGGAGCATATGTATAAACTGAGACATAACAGGACGCCTTTCAGGGTTTTGTTCATGTTATGCTAAGAGAATGGGGAACATGATGAAAAAATGAAATTTTTATAAGCTATTGCGCTTGTCTCAAATTCATTATATAATTTAAAAAAAGAAAGGAGCAAAATAATATGTCAACATCTGTTTTTGAAAAAGAATTTGTATTAACAGACCCAGTATCTATAAGAAATTTTTTAAAGCTGGAATTGGATGACTCACCTGCTGCACCAATTTCTCAAACTTCTTATACAGCACAAGAACGAGATCGGAGTGAAAAATTATTAAGCCAGTTCTTATCCCACTCAAAACATTAATTACCAAGACAAACAGAGAAGCTGAAATACAAGAAATTTTATCCTCTTTTTGTTGTACAAAAGATAAAGATATTGAGGATTTTCTTTTAACAAAAGCTGTTACTTTTGAAAAGTTAGGAAAAGCCCGCACATATCTGGTCTGCAGCAAAGAACAATTAGAAAATTCTTTCTGTTCTTCCCCTCTTATCATTTATGGTTACATTTCTATTGCACTAAAAGTTTTATCCTTATCTCCTGATTTTTCCAACCGTCTCCGAAAGGAATTAGATGGCTTCAGTGCCAAGCTACATGGATTCCCTGTCAATGCTTTTCCCTGCTATCTTATTGGACAGCTTTCCAGGAATTCTAATGTGCCAAAATCCTCTTTATCCGGCGAAAAACTACTTTCTTTTGCCTATGATATTATCCAATCTGCTGTTGACGTTGTAGGAGGCCATTACATGATGATTGAGTGTTCCAATCACACAAAACTGATTCAATTCTATAAAAACAACCACTTTCAGGAATTAAATCCCTCCATATATTCTCAACAGCCCATGGTACAAATGATTCGTAAACTCTAATTCTACAAAATCGTCTCCATCCCCACTTTCTGTGGTTTCAAGCCGCAGGATTCGTAGAACTTCTGTGCGCTTTCATTACAGCTCCACACATTCAGAGTCACATTATAACAACCTTCTGCTTTTGCAAATTTCAGCACTTCCTCATAAAGGGTTTTCCCGATATGTTGTCCTCTTAGCGCTTCATCCACACATAAATCATCAATATACAAGGTTTTGATGTCTGTCATAATATTGTGATTCAAAAACTGCTTGAAAATGCAAAAGGCATATCCAAGAACCTTATTCTTCTCATCCACTGCCACAAAAACAGGCCTGTTATCGTCCTGAATAATTTCCGCTAATTGTGCGTCTGTATATTTTTTCTGTCCATACTGAAATAAATCTGGTCTGCCCCTGTGATGAACCAGGCATACTTGCATTAAAAGTTCATTAATCCGTTCCATATCCTGTTGCTGTGCCCTGCGTATTACCATGATTTTCTATCCTCCGCTTGTTGTTTTCATCATGTAACTACATTCTATTTATACAGTTTATCGCAATAACGTTATAAAAACAAGATTTCTTGCACCAAAAGATGCTTTTTAAACCTCTTTACCTGTAAAATTTATAATTTAGCTATAATTTATGGAAAGTATGCTTGACATTATTATCTGTTAATGCTATAGTAAAAACAAGAAAGGAAAGTATACTTTCCATAGAATGGAGGATTTTATGAAAAACCGTTTAGAAGAATTACGAAAACAAAAAGGTATCCGCCAAGAAGAATTGGCTTCTGCTCTTGAAGTATCCAGGCAGACCATTGGCTCTTTAGAAAACGGACGATATAACCCTTCCATTCTTTTAGCATTTAAAATTGCACGGTATTTTCATATGAACATTGAAGATATTTTTATCTATGAGGAGGAAAAATAAAATGAAAAGCAGAAAAAATTATTTTATTACTTTTTGCGGTATTGCTTTTGTGATAGGTGGAATCTGTCTGATTTCCAGTTTTAAAACTCCTAATGAATGGACTCTCGTACTCCCTTATATTTGTATTGGGGTGGGCTGTGGAGTATTCGGACATGGAATGGGAAATTTTATTGCGGAAAAGACTGGAAGACGTAATCCTGAATTTCAAAAGCAAATGGAAATTCTTCAAAAGGATGAAAGAAATCTAATGATATCCAATTATGCGAAAGCCAAAGGTTATGACCTTATGACCTATGCTTTTGGTGCTTTGTTATTAATTTTTTCCTTTATGAGAGTAGCACTTATTCCATTACTCCTTCTAGTATTTGTATATTTATTGGTTCAGGGATACGCTCTTTATTATCGTATGAAATACGATAAAGAGATGTAAAAACTGGGACTGTTGCATGAAATATCATTGTGCAACAGTCCCAGTTTTTTATTTTTTATTCAAATGCTTTTCCAACAGAACCGAAGAGTTCCATTTTTTCTTTGATTGTAGCGCAGATTGCGTCAAATCCTGGTTTTAATAATTTACGTGGGTCATATCCTTTGCCCTCGTTGTCTTTTCCGGCTTCAATGTATTCACGTGTAGCTGCAGCGAAAGATAACTGGCATTCTGTATTTACATTGATTTTGGATACGCCTAAATCAATGGCTTTTTTAATCATGTCTGCAGGGATTCCTGTACCGCCGTGAAGAACTAATGGCATTTCACCTGTTAATTTCTGGATGTTGTCCAGAACGTCAAAGCGAAGTCCGCCCCAGTTTTCAGGATATTTTCCATGAATGTTTCCGATACCTGCTGCCAGCATATCAACGCCTAAGTCAGCAATCATCTTGCATTCCTTTGGATCTGCACATTCGCCCATACCTACAACACCGTCTTCTTCTCCGCCAATAGAACCAACTTCAGCTTCCAGAGAAAGTCCAAGACCTTTGCACACACCCGCTAATTCTCTTGTTTTTGCAACGTTCTCTTCGATTGGATAATGAGAACCATCGAACATAATAGATGAGAAACCAGCTTTGATGCATTTGTAGCATCCGTCATATGTACCGTGGTCTAAGTGAAGAGCAACCGGAACGGTAATGTTTAATTCCTCAATCATAGCTTTTACCATATCTGCAACGGTTTTAAATCCGCACATATATTTTCCTGCACCTTCAGAAACACCTAAGATAATTGGGGATTTGCATTCTTCTGCTGTAAGCAGGGCTGCTTTTGTCCACTCCATATTATTGATATTGAACTGACCTACTGCATAATGTCCTGCTTTTGCTTTTTTTAACATTTCTGCTGCTGATACTAACATAATAATGACCTCCAATTTAAAGTTTACATTCATTATAACACATTTTCTGTGCCAGGCAAGTATTTCTTAATGCAATTCCTACAATTTCATGGTAGAATAAAGAGCAAGAATATGATTCAAGAAAGGAATACAGTGATTTCTATGAGTATGAATAATTTAATTGTAGGCCAGTCCGGCGGACCAACCGCAGTCATTAACAGCAGTTTATATGGCGTTGTATCAGAAGGATTGCGCCAGCCTTCTATTGGTACTGTATATGGTATGGTAAATGGCATTGAAGGTTTTCTGGCAGGACGTGTTCTTAGTTTTGAAGAAGCCCTTCCGGGACAGGAATTAGAAAAATTAAAAACCACTCCAGGCGCTTATCTTGGCTCCTGCCGCTATAAGCTTCCGGAAAATCTGGAGGATCCTGTATATCCCCTCCTTTTCCAGAAGTTTGAAGATCTGGGCATTGGATATTTCTTCTATATCGGCGGAAATGATTCCATGGATACTGTAAGTAAATTATCAAGATATGCAGAAAAAACCGGAAGTTCTATCCGTATTATCGGAGAACCCAAAACCATTGACAATGACCTGGTTCTCACAGACCATACACCTGGTTTCGGAAGCGCTGCCAGATATGTGGCATCTACAGTAAGAGAAATTGTCATTGATGCCAATGTATATGAAACAAAATCTGTAACTATTGTGGAAATTATGGGACGTCATGCAGGATGGCTTACTGCTGCCAGCGCACTTGCCAGAAAACACGTTGGGGATAATCCTCTGCTGATTTATCTTCCGGAAACAGATTTTGACCAGGAAGCTTTCCTTGCAAAAGTGGAAACCTGCTTTGAAAAAAATCCAAATGTCATTGTCTGTGTATCTGAGGGAATTCATGATCAGGAAGGTACTTTTATCTGTGAGTATGATAATAGTGTAGGAACCGACACCTTTGGTCACAAAATGCTGGCTGGCTGCGGCAAATACCTGGAAAATCTGGTGAGAAATCGTCTTGGTGTAAAAGCCCGCTCTGTTGAATTAAACGTAAGCCAGCGCTGCTCTGCTTCCATGATGTCAGCCACAGACCAGAGGGAAGCTGTGATGGCAGGAGAATTTGGTGTAAGAGCTGCCTTAAAAGGTGAAACAGGTAAAATGGTTTCCTATGTAAGAACCTCCAATCTTCCTTACCGCATGACTCTTGGGCTGGAAGATGTAAATGCAATCTGCAACCAGGAGAAAACGGTTCCTCTGGAATGGATTTCCGAAGATGCTTCTGATGTAACAGAAGAATTCTTTGCTTATGCCCTTCCACTGATTCAGGGCAGTGTGGAAATTCCTCTGGGAACAGACGGACTTCCCGTATTTGCATCCAGAAAATAATATTTAAAAAGCATGAGTGCTTTGCCCGTTTTTCTTCTGGCATAGCATTCATGCTTTTTCTACATTTTTTATTCTTTATCCTCTAACCGTTTTTCATCTTTCTGATAACTCTTATGATTTAAAATATCATAGATACATGGTACTACGAACAAGGTCAGAAGGGTTCCGTAAAGGAGTCCTCCGATGGTAACAATAGCCATTGGCTGTACCATATCGCCTCCCATGCCAAGTCCCATAGCCATGGTAACCAGACCCAGCACTGTGGTCAGGGCTGTCATAATAATGGGGCGCAGGCGGTCTTTTCCAGCCTTGGCAATGGCTGCATATTTCTCCATACCTTCTTTTCGCATCTGATTAATATAATCTACCAGCACGATTCCGTTATTTACAATAATACCAGAAAGCATGACAAAACCAATCATGGCAATAATGCTGACAGGCTTTCCGGTCAGCAAAAGTCCCAGAAATCCTCCGGTAAACGCCAGGGGAATGGTAAACATGATAATAAATGGTGACAGCAGGGACTGGAACTGAGCTACCATAATCAAATACATAAATACCAGCGCCAATACCAGCATAAGCATGAGCTGTCCCATAGCTTCGTTGATAGTTTCATCCTCTCCTGTCATCTGTCCACGATAACCTTCCGGCATATGGTAATCATCCAGCATCTTCTGAACCTTCTGGCTTACCAGACCAATATTATAGCCAGTGGCAATTTCTGCGGACACAGACACATAGCGGCTCTGGTCTTCCCTTGTAATCGCCTGGGGCGTAAAGGAATCTTTAAATTCCGCAAGCTCTCCTACCAGAACCTCTCCCTTTTTGCCTTCGCTGTCTGTATATTCCACTGGGATTTTTCCAATGGATTCTCTTGTCATGGTTTCTTTTGCATCGCTCTCTACATAAACCTCATAGTCCTTAGCTGCTGTAGAAATAGTGGTTGCAGATGCTGCCTCTGCCAGTTCTTTATTAATAGCCTGGAACACCTGTGCTACCGTAAGATTATATTCCATGGCTTTTTCTTTATTTACAATGACTTCATACTCAGCATCTGCATCCTCCAGGCCATCACTGACATTCTGGGTTCCTTTGATGCCCTCCAGTTTCTTTGCCAGATCTTTTGCAATGCTCTGCAGCTCATCCAATTCTTTTCCACTGATTTGAATATTGATGCCGCTGCCTCCCAGGGCGCTCATGTCCATGGAGTCCGTAGAAATCTGGATTTCACAGTCTTTCACGTCCTTCGTGCGTTTTTTGATTTCCTTTTCCAGTTGGGCATTGTTCAGTGTTTTTTCCTCTTTCAGCACCAGATACATGGTAACTGTATTGGTATTACTTTCTCCCGACATCATAGAGGAACCGGAAGCCATAGCACCTATGGATTCAATATCTTTGATATCTGAAATCTTCTCCATCACTTCATTGGATTTGGCTGCTGTCTCTTCCAGAGGGGTTCCCTTTTCTGTGGTAATGGTCATGGTCACCTGGGTGCTTTCCATGGATGGGAAAAATTCTGTTCCTTTACTGATGGAAAGAACAGCGCTTAAAAGGAACAAGCCTAAAGCTCCCAAAAGTACCCAGGTTTTATGATGCAGCGCTTTTAAAATGAGCTGACTGTAGCCTTCCTGTAGTTTATCCAGGAATCTGGACTGCTTTTCTTCTGTTTTCTGCAGCAGTCCTGCAGACATCATGGGCACCACAGTCAGCGCCACAAGCAGGCTTGCTGCCAGAGAGTAGGCAATAGTCAGTCCCATCTCCACAAAAAGCTGCCTGGTAATCCCCTCTGTAAAGACAATGGGAGCAAACACACAGACCGTTGTGAGGGTGGAGGAAGTAATGGCTCCTGCCACCTGCTTTGCGCCTTCAATAGCCGCTTTTCTGGCCGGAACACCTTCATTACGCATACGGTAAATATTTTCAATTACAACAATGGAGTTATCTACCAGCATTCCCACCCCAAGAGCCAGGCCGGAAAGGGAAATAATGTTTAAGGTAACCCCTGAAAAATACATCATGACCAGCGCTGCTACAACGCTAATAGGAATGGAGCAGGCAATCACAAAGGTGGGACGGACACTTCGAAGAAATACAAACAGGATGAGAACAGCCAGAATGCCTCCGTAAATCATGTTCTGCATAACCGATTGAATTACCATGTCAATATAAATCCCCTGATCCATCAACGTTGTAAAATGCAGTCCCTTTTCTTCTTGTTCCAGGCTCTCCATACGGTCTAAAATTTTGTCTGTTACCTCTCCTGTGGAATATCCGGTCTGCTTCTCAATGGTGAGCATAACCCCGGGATTGCCATTAATAACTGCATAAACTTCAGAGGAATCATCCGTCACCTGAATCTCTGCTACATCAGAAAGCTTAATGGGGTCCAGACCTTCCAGCCCTAAATCCAGAATCACCAGGTCTTTTAACGTATCTACATCCTGAACCTTTTCTCCCACCCGGACCAGATAATCTTTTTTGTCTTCCTGGACATAGCCTGCAGGCATTGCAAAGTTTTCTGCTGCCAGAATTCCTTTAAGCATGTCCTGTGTAAGAATAGTATGTAAATCTGTCTGTTCCTGAATCTGTTCCTTTGCTGCATCTAATTGTTCTTTTCCCGCATCAATCTGGCTTTGCGCTGCCTGCATCTGGGAGGTGCTTACTTCTATTTTCGCTGCTGCAGAGCTCATCTGTACTGCTGCTAAAATCTTCTGGGTCTCCAGTTGCACTTCTGCTGCAGACATCTGGCTTTTTCCGGATTCCAGTTGTTCTCTGGCCTGATTAAGTTTCTCTTTTCCCTGGGTAATCTGAGCCAGTCCCGCATCTAGCTGAGCCTGGGCCTGGGCAATTTGAGAAAGCCCGCTGTTTGCCTCTTCAATTCCCTTATTAATTACCTCGATATCCATAAGCGCAAGACCTTCATTTAAGGTTTGCAGTTGGGCCTGGGCTTCTGTTTTTGCCATGTTGAGACTGTCTAACTGGGCGTTCATTTCCCCAATGGCATTTTGCAGCTCCTGCTGCTCCTCCGGCGTCTGTGCCTGTTCCAACTGGCTTTCTAACTGGGCAATGCTTTCTGTTGCTGTGGCAATCTGAGTTTCCAACTGTGCAATGGTGTTTTCCAGTTCCTGCTTCCCTGCTGCAGCCTGATAATATTCATTTTTGGCTGCTGTCAGTTCTTTTAACATGGCTTCTATTGGAGCTCTGGAGGCAGTCAGTACCTCTCCCTGTTTCTCCAGTTCTGCCTGTTTTTCTTCCAGAGTCTGAAGCTGGGCAGAAATTTCCTGTAATCCTGCCTGCATTTGTTCCTTTGCCTGACTTAACTGGGCGCTTCCCTGTCCAATCTGCCCTGCCGCAGCCTGCTGTCCGCTCTCCAACTGCTGCCTGCCGCTTTCCAACTGCGCCTGGCCTTCTTCCAACTGTTTCTGGGCATCCTGAAGTTTCTGCTCTTCTCCTGCAAATTTTCCATTGATAGCATCTTGTACCTTTTGGTTTACCCCATCAATTTTATCTTGCTGAAGTTCCACACGAATCTGTTCTGTTACGCCACCGGAAACGCTGACTCTTGCCACCCCGGCAATGCTTTCCATTTCCTGCAGAATATGATTCTCCACATAATCTGTGGTCTTGGGCGCAGTAAGACCATCCATATCCACTGCCGCTACAAAAACAGGCAGCATATCTGGATTTAATTTCATAATCATGGGATTTCCAACGCTTTCATCCCAGTATCCCTTTATCTGATCCAGATTTTCCCGCATCTCCAGTGTAACGGAATCCATATTTGCATCTTCGGAAAATTCCAGAATAACAACCGAAGCATTCTCACTGGAAACAGAGCTTACATTCGTAATATTGCTTACTGTAGCCATACTTTGTTCAATGGGTCTGGTAACCGTCTGTTCTACGGTCTCAGGACTTGCTCCCGGGTAGGTGGTCATAACCATGGCATAGGGCATATCCATACTTGGCAGCAAATCTGTGTTCATTTTTGTGAAGGATACCACTCCCAAAATCAGCACAAGAACCACTGCCACCACCACGGTGTACGGTTTTTTTACACTATAACGCGATAACATATTGTGTCCTCCTATTTAGTTCTGAAAAAATTATAATAATTCTAAAATTTGAAGTCAATCCATTTCCTCACAAATACAGTTGTATTTTTTCATGCCTTTTTGTATAATCAGTACATATGATAGATTTCAGGAGAAATGAAAGGGGGATTTTCATGTTTCATATTTCAAATTTTACCAGCAACGATGACATTCAGGTGCTTTCCAAGCTGGGGCCTTTTACGGTGATTGAATACCTTAGAGATTTAAGTGTTACACCTTCGGATGCACAGACCGCCTATTTCTGTAATGCCATGAATGTGCGGAAGCGTCAGGTAATCTGTGACACCAGCAAAGCCAACGTTACGGTTCAGGCAGGAGCCATGCAGTGGATGGTGGGCAATGTACATGCCACTACCGGTTTAAAAGGTGTTGGGGACTTATTCGGCAAGGCAGTTCGCGGAAAGGTTACCGGAGAGTCGGCAATCAAACCAGAATATACAGGAGAGGGAATCCTGGTTTTAGAACCAACCTACAAGCATCTGCTCCTTCTGGATTTAGAAGACTGGAATGGCTCCATTGTCTTAGATGACGGTCTGTTTCTGGCCTGTGATTCCAGCCTCAAACACAAAGCGGTCATGCGTTCCAATCTTTCTTCTGCTGTTGCCGGAAATGAAGGTCTCTTTAACCTGGGTATTGTGGGAAATGGTGTGGTCTGCCTGGAATCTCCCTGTCCCAAAGAAGAGCTGGTGGAAATTTCCCTGCAGGATGATGTGTTAAAGATAGATGGCAATATGGCTATTGCCTGGAGCGGAAGTCTGGACTTTACCGTAGAACGCTCCGGCAAAACACTCATTGGTTCTGCCGCCTCTGGAGAAGGTCTGGTAAATGTTTACCGCGGAACCGGAAAGGTACTTCTGGCTCCGGTTTTATAAGATTTGGTATAAAAAGTAGAGTAGGCCATATGGCGCTACTCTACTTTTAACATACGGTATCCTACCCCGATATGGGTCTGAATATACTGAGGCGAATTGGGCTGTTTCTCTATTTTCTTTCTGAGTGTTGCCATGAACACTCTAAGAGATGCCACATCATTGTCCCAACTGCTGCCCCATATTTTCTGTGTAATAAACGTATGGGTCAAAACCTTTCCCACATTTTTGGACAGAAGACTTAACAACTTATATTCTATGGGCGTCAAGTGAAGTTCTTCCCCATCCAGATAAGCACATCCTGCTGCATAATCAATCCTGAGACTTCCATTTTGGAAAATAGCAGACTCTGTCTGTACCTCTCCCTGCATCATGGCTAACCTCCTCTGCGTTACCCGCAGTCTTGCCAGCAGTTCTTCTACGGAAAAGGGTTTTGTCAGATAATCATCTGCGCCTGCATCCAGGGCGTCAATTTTATCTGTATCCTCACTTCTGGCACTGATTACAATAATCGGCATATTGGACCAGGTCCGCACCTTTTTGATGACTTCTATTCCATCCATATCCGGCAGCCCCAAATCCAGCAGCATAATGTCCGGATTGTGAGAAGAAGCCTCCACAATGGCAGTTTCCCCGCTTGGCGCTGTAAGGTATCGGTAATCATGGGTTTTCAAGGTGGTTGTAATAAGATTTCTCACCGGCGCGTCATCTTCTACTACTAAAATCAGATTTTTATTCATGTAGTTGTACCTCCCCTGCTGGTAATGTAATGGTAAAAATAGTTCCATGAGGCTGATTATCAGAAACGGTAATCTCTCCTTCATGAGCATTGATAATGGACTTGCACAAAGACAACCCAAGTCCCAGGCTTCTTCTGCTGTCTGCCACTTTGTTTGCCCCACTGTAAAACATTTCAAATACATGGGCTTTCACTTCATCCGGGATTCCTGGTCCATTGTCTGCAATCTGAATTTCCACCAGGTTTTCCTTCTGCCTGGTGTGAATCCAAATCTCTGAACCAGGCGGCGTATATTTAATGGCATTGTCCACAATATTAATAATAGTCTGCACCATAAGACGGGCATCCACCTTTACCAGAAGGAATTCCTCCTCACTGCTTACTGTAATGGTGTGTTCCACGCTCTTACGGTTCACATGGCGCAAAGCTTCCATAATCACTTCATCTACAAGCTCTGCGGAAGCCTTCAGATTCATACGTCCTTTCTCAATTCTGGTTACTGAAAGAAGATTCTCCACCAGATTAATGAGCCACATAGAATCATCATAAATATCGGTATAGATTCCCATTTTTGTCTCTTCATCAAACTCTTTTCCATTTGCCATAAGATTGCTGGCATTTCCTGAAATAGAAGTAAGTGGTGTGCGCAGATCATGAGAAATGGCACGCAGCAGGTTGGCACGTAGCTGCTCATTTTTAGCCAGAATAGCTGCCTCTTCCTTTTCCCTGGCATTTTTCTCACTTTCCAGAGCCAGGGCACACTCTCCTAAAATAGACAGGACAATACTGTTTACAAAATCATCCATACGGGAATCTTCCATGACAATTCCTACCACACCATACACCTGCTCATTAATGCGGATAGCCAGATACAGGCACTGACACTCCGGAAAATTCCTGGTAAAAGCCCCTGCCCGCCGGTTATGTTCCCATACCCACTGTGCAACCTGTCTTTCTTTTTCCCCAGTACAGGACTGATTCTCTTCCTTTCCCTCCTGCCAGAATAAATGAGGTTCTCCCAGATTACCCTCCTGCTCCAGATAAACAATAATATTCTTCCCCAGAAGCTTTCCCAACTGATTTGCCATTGCTGTGATAATCTGATTCCTGTCCTGAGCCTGCTGCATCATCTGATTGGTATCAAAAAGAATCTGGGTTCTATAAGCAGCCCTGGTTGCCTGACTGGCCGTGTTTTTCAGACGGATTGCCAGAGAGCCGGTAATAAATGCCACAATAAACATAATGAGAAAGGTCACCGGATAGCCCTGGTCATAGGCTAAAAAGGTAAATTTCGGATAAGTAAAGAAAAAATTAAAAATCAGCACACTGACCAAAGACGCAATGAGACTATATGCCCTGTGCGTGGTTACTACAGAGATAATCAGCACGCCTAAAATATACACTGCAATAATATTAGCTTCTGTAAATCCGCATCCGTAAAAGAAAAAACCAATCAGTGTAGCAAGAACTAAAATCAGGATACTTTTCCAGATATCCCCAAACGAAAGGGCGAATAAACTTCTGCCAGTGTTTAAAATGCTTTTTTTCTGCTTCATGTTTCTTTCCCCGTTAAATATGGAAACATTTCTGAATATCTTTATGACTTCCCAGTACTAAAAGCACATCCTTACCAGAGAGCATGGTCTGGGAAGAGATATTGGGATTCAGCTTTCCTTCTCTTTTCACTGCCATAATATTTACATTATACTTTCTTCGTATATCCATGCCCCCTATGGTTTTCCCGTCCCATTCCTCTGGCACGGAAACCTCAAAAATGGCATAGCCGTCGTCAAGCTGCACATAATCAAAAATGTGGTCTGAACTATAACGGATGGCAGTCCAGGATGCCAGTTGTTTCTCCGGATAAACGATTTCATCTGCTCCATTTCTAAGCAAAAACTTTGCGTGTACATCCCTGGCTGCTCTGGCCACCACCAGCTCCGCCCCCAGTTCTTTTAACAGGGCAGTGGTTTCCAGAGAACTCTGGAAGTTATCCCCAATGGCCACAATACACACATCAAAGTTTCGCACGCCTAAAGACTCCATAAATTCTTCGTTGGTACTGTCTCCGATCTGTGCGTTGGTGACAAAGGGAAGAACCTCTTCTACCCGCTCTTCCTGTATATCTACTGCCATAACCTGATGACGCAGTTCATTTAATTTCATTGCAACATGTCTTCCGAATCTTCCCAGACCGATTAATAAAATTGATTTCATTTTCTGCTCCTTTATCCTACTGTAATTTTTTCCTGAGGAAGTTTTGATACATTTTTATGTGTAATGGAAAATGCGGCAAATACCAGGGTCAGTCCGCCGACTCTGCCAAAAAACATCAGCAAAATCAAAATAATCCTGGATATTATACCAAGCTGAGGCGTAATGCCAAGAGACAGTCCTACCGTTCCAATGGCTGAGGCTGTTTCAAACAGACATGGCAGCATAGGCAGCTTTTCTATACAGCTAATTGCCAGTCCTCCCATAAAAAACAGACTCAGATACATCATCAGAATGGTTGCCGCATTGCGGACCGCTTCCTGTGGTATTCTCCTGCCATACATGTGAGCGCTTTCTCTTCTTTGGAATACAGAAATGGCCGAAGAAATCATAACTGCCACAGTAGTGGTTTTCATACCTCCTGCAGTGGAACCGGGTGAACCTCCGGTAAGCATAAGCACAATCATAATTGCCAGACCTGCTTCTGTCAGTTTCGTTAAATCTACGGTATTAAACCCGGCTGTCCTTGGGGTCACTGACTGGAAAAAGGACGCAAGAATACGCTCTCCTGTGGAGAATTCTTCCCACTGGCTGCCCGAAAACTCCATAAAATAGAAATACAGTGCCGGTACTACAATCAATGCCCCTGTAACCGAAAGAATCACCTTACTTTGCATCCTGTATTTTTTCAGATGCCAGGTATGGGAACGGATATCATCCCAGGTCAGAAAACCAATACCGCCGGAAACAATCAAAAACATAATTGCCAGATTTATCACCGGATGTCCCGCATAGGCTGTGAGAGAGGAAAAGGGGCTGTTTATCCCCATAAGGTCAAACCCTGCATTGCAAAATGCAGAAACCGAATGAAACAGAGCATACCAGATTCCCCGGAAGAAACCAAATTCTTTGCAGAAAACCGGAGCCATCACAGCCACGCCAACAGCCTCTATGAGCATGGCAGTTTTTAAAATAAATCCTGTCAGCCGGACAATCCCTCCCACATGAGGGGCTGCAATAGCCTCCTGCATGGTGCTTCTCTGCATGAGGCCGATTTTACGTCCTGATACCATAGCAATGGAAATTGCTACAGTCACCACCCCCATACCTCCAATCTGAATCAGCAGCATAATTACTACCTGTCCGAAGGTGGACCAGTAGGTTGCTGTATCGTGGAGCACCAGCCCTGTTACACATACTGCTGAAGTAGATGTAAAAAGAGCATCTAAAAAGGATGCGCCCCCTGATCCTGCCGTAGAAATAGGCAGCATCAGCAGAAAACATCCTATGAGAATAACCATTACAAAACCAAAGCTTATGATTCTGAATGATGAAAAATGACTTTTAATTTTTTTACCGGATTGTATCATATCCTATGTACCTGCCTCCATATCTTTATGTAGTCTTAATTATTCCATAAGCACGATAAAATCCGTATAAAGATATTTTAACACGTATTAAGATTATATAAAGAAGTCCAAAATCCAGGAAACAGGAACTATAACTGCCATACTTCCCAGGCACACGGTTGTGAGGACAAACATAGGCATTGCAACAAACATAGCTGCAAACGAAAGATAGGGGTGACAGCAGGCAAACTTTTCAGCTTTTCTATCAAAATTTTTTTCTAATGTATGTATTTTCTTCAAAAATGTTATCATACTTCTCCCTCCTTACAAGATAAAGATATCATGTAAGGAATAAATTTGGGAAAAAGATAAATCTTAAAAAGTTAAGGCTTTTTAAAGAAACGAATTATTCCTGCTGCTCATCCTCATAAATCTTCTGGATTTCCTGGGATAATTCCCGGTTTAAATCGTCCAGATCAATTCCTATGCCGCTTCCCGGATAAAGGCTCTGACTTGGTTTTGGCTTTTCGTACTGCTTTTGCCCTACTGTATATTCCTGGGTTTTTTGCAGTTCTTCTCTGGTTTCTGCCTCTGTCTGCACCTTTTCCTGGTTCTTTTTTGCAGATTTTCTTTTTTCTTCCGGTTTTTCCTCTTCTCTGCTCTTTTTTACATGGGTAACTTTGGTTTTCTTTACCACTTTCTTTTTTCTTTTTGCCAGGTGCCCCGGTCCTCTCTTCTTTTGCGGGCGGTGGAACAGGGATGCTTCCCAGTCTTTTCCCCTCATAAAGGGAGCCGCCTGTACTGCAATACCAATGGCAGCCATAATTATTCCCAAAATCAGTTCTCCGGCTCCCGCATCTTTTTCCAGCATTTTCATAAGAAGATGAATACCGCCGATACCACCGCAGACAGCAGTAATTCCAATCATCATCTGCGCTTCATAGCCAAGAGCCAGGGTTGCGGCAAAAATACCGGCTACCAGAGCAATCATATGCTGCGTCATAGTTGGTTCCTGGAAAAAAGAGACCACCAGGAAATAAACCAGACCTGTACACATGAAAAAAATTCCGAATTTGTACAAAAGCCATGCCAGAAGTCCCAAAATCAGGGCTCCTCCTGCTGCACATAAAATCGCCATCATTTTATCCTGCAAAAGAAAATACCCTGCCGCCGCGCCGGCTCCTCCACCTATGAGAATTCCCAGGATACATCCCCAGACCTTCCTCAAACGGTATCCCATAAAACAGTTTAAAAAGGCAAAGACCGTTCCTCCAAAATACAGGACAATCAGATAATGTTTGGGAATCAATCCCCACAGATTCTTAATCCATTGCAGCAATTCTGCAATCTGTACATTACTCATACTTACATTCCTTTCAGATATACATGCTTCATATAGTTCAGTGTTTCCTTTTCCCCCTTATCTGCCAGCATCCTGAGCAGAAATTCCAAATCCCGGTTGGTGTCCTCATGCACAAACCAGAGCTTGTCTTTGCTGCGAAGAAAATATGCCAGGGGCGCCTCATCTGTATAGGTATCAGGATGATAATTCCTGGATGCGCTGATGCGGTCTGCCACCATCTCTGCAATATATTTTCTCGGCATGGGTACTCCGTGGATAACCGTATCACAGTGGATACCGTAATCTACCCAGTGCTCAAAATGATGCTTGTTTCTTCCATAATGATGAATCCAGGCAGTAGAAAGTCCTGTGGCTTCCCGCTCTGCATTATTGGGACTTCTGTTTCCCTGGTAATATTTGCATCCCACAGAAAATTCGGTCCAGGAATACTTAGACAAGTCATGAAGCAATCCCTGTTTATAAAGTCCTATTCGGAAACAATACTTCATCACTAAAAGCTTGTGCCTTGTAATCGTTTTAAAATGCTGCCAGATCCCCATAATGTTTCATCCTGCTTTCCTGTTAATATGATTAATGTTCTGGGCGGTACCTGGATACTCTTTTCCTGCACCAGAACCCCCTCCTCTAAAAATCCTCCCTGGTTTTCCTCATCTGTACGGGCTTTCACCGTCCAGCAAATCTCCTCAGGCGCTCCGGGCAGAGCAATTTCATGAGACATCCAGTGAAAATTCCAGGCAAAAAACAAAAATTCACCTGGTCTGTCGCAGTAATCCTTGCAATACATCATCCCCAGATGCCGAAGCCCCGGATCTTTGGATACAAACCACGCCTGGCTGGTGTGGCAGGATACATCCGGATAGCCCAAAGCTCTGTAATCCGTTCCCTTTAGCTCCTGTTCTAAATGGAGGATTTTCTCCTTTTTGCGAAAGGCAATGGCCTGTTTTACAAAAGTAAATAATTCCTCTCTGGTTTTTCTCTGATTCCAGTTAATCCAGGTGAGTTCATTATCCTGACACCAGGCATTGTTATTTCCCTTCTGGGTTTGTCCCCACTCATCTCCCTGAAAAATCATGGGCGTTCCCTGGCTGAACAGCAAAAGCCCAAAAGCATTTTTCAGCTGCTGCAGACGAAGTCTGGTAATTTCCTTTCTTCTGGTAGGCCCTTCTGCCCCACAGTTCCAGGTGCAGTTGTACTCTTTTCCATCCTGGTTGTTTTCTCCATTTTCCTCATTGTGGCGTTCTTCATAAGAAACCATGTCCATCATGGTCATTCCATCCTGATCTGCCATGTAATTAATGACCCCGTACTGTCTGGGATTTCTCCTGCTGCGGAACAAAAATTCCTCTGCTGTATTTTCGTCTCCTTTTAACATATGGCGCATACCATAGTAAAAGCCTTCGTTATATTCCGCGCCATTTTTATAATCCGGTTCCTTGTTTCCATAAATCCGTTCTCCGTCCAGAAATCCAAATAACAGCTTGGTTTCTGACAGCAGCGGGTCTTTTAGGAACAATTCCTGACACACATTACCAATAATGCGGAATCCGTCAACATGGTATTTTAGCTTCCAGTAGCGCACAATATCCAGCATTTTCGCCGGTTCCATGGTGTGATCAAAATAAAATTCCATCAGACATTCCAGCCCTGCCTCATGAAGGGCATTTACCATATGGCAAAATTCCTGCACCGGATTCTGGGAGCCACTGAATCCGGCTTTTGGTACATAGTAAAAGGCCTCTCCCGTATACCCCCATACATTGATTTTTGTCTTTTCTTCTCTTCGCTCCTCTTCTGCCTGAGGATATTTTCCCTGTCTTGTTTTGGACTTTACAATTTCCTGATACTCATATGCTGGCATCAGCAAAATTCCTGTGACACCAAGCTCCTGAAAATAAGGAATTTTCTGTTCTATTCCCTGAAAGGTTCCTTTTTTCCGTACACCGGAACTTCTATGCATGGTAAAACTACGCACCTGTAATTTATAAAGCACTGACTCACTGAAAGGCTTCGGTACAAAATCCCTGTCTGTCCAGGAAAAATCCTTCTCCTGAATCACACCGCACATCTTCGGTTCTTCACCGATTTCCATGTGGACGCCAAAGGGCGGTACATTTTTCAGCGCTCTGGCACAGGTATCCTGATAAATTTCTCCATCAATACGGTAGTTATAACAAATTTCTCCCTTGGAAAGTCCTTTTATAAGCAGGGAGACCAGATTTCCCCTCCTGCTTTCTTCTGGAAAAGGAATCTCTATGGTCTGGATTTCTCTGTTTTTCTTTTGATACAATAGCAGAGCGGCTTCCTTTCCCCGTGATAATTCTAATGTAAATTCATATCCTTCTTTTGTCTTTTTTACTCCCGGATACGTTGTATTCCCAGAAGCTGCCTGTATTCTTGTCTCCAAACGGGCACCTCTTTTCTTTTATTTTTATGATTCTTTGCATCTCTTTTCCATATAATCGTAAACTTCCGGCACATCCTGTTCATTGGAAAGCACCACCAGTACATCTCCTGCCATAAGCTGTGTTTTTCCTTTTGGAATTAATTCTGTGGCGTTTCGCCTCACTGCCACCAAAAGGCAGCTTACAGGCCAGTCCTCCTGGCTTACAGTCTGATTTTCCAGAGGACTTCCATGGGCAATCACAAATTCCTGTAATACCTTTTCTCCCCGCTCTTCACACACCTGTATGCCCTTGTTCCTTAACAGGTTTCCCAGAAGGCTTTCATAAATGGGTTCTGATTTCACAGCAGTTGCAGTAAGGTAAGCCACAATAGCTACCAGAGACATGGAAAGCATCTGGCTCACCTGCCCTGTCATTTCAAAAATCAGAATAATTCCTGTAATAGGCGCTCTCACAATAGCGGTAAAATATCCTGCCATGGCAAGGAGTACAAAATTGCTGATATAAGAGGCATCCAGCCCCAGAAACTCTGCTGCAAAGGTGCTGTAAGCCCCTCCAATTAAGGCTCCCAGAACCAGCAGTGGGAAGAAGATGCCCCCAGGCGCTCCGGAACCAAAGCAAATCAGGGAAAATAAAAATTTCGCTGCCAGCAAAAATAACAGTGCCGGAAGCACCATGCTGCCGCTGGCTGCCTGGTCAATGAGATGGTGACCACTTCCCAGAATTTCCGGCATCACAAGACCCAGCACACCTGCCAGAAGAAACGGAATCAGCAGTCTGGTGGTTTCGTTTAAGCTCTTGTTTTTCTTATAAAGTCCCTGTACCCACAAGGTCATTTTATTATAAAAAGCGCCTAATAGCCCCAGTAAAATTCCCAGAATCACAATGTGCCAATAATACTGTGGCTCCACCTCCAGTCCAATATCAAACTGAAATACAGAGTCAAATCCCATAAACTGACTGGAAATGTAGTCTGCTGTAATGGAGGCTGTCATAACGGAAATCAGCACAGACACGGAAAAGTTCTTGTGAATTTCTTCCAGAGAAAACATTACTCCGGCAAGAGGCGCATGAAAAGCCGCTGCCAATCCGGCGCTGGCTCCGCAGGTAAGAAGATATTTCTCCTCTGTTTTCTCTCTGTCCAAAGCTTTAGACACTGCTTTTCCTGCCATAGCTCCAATCTGAATAGACGGACCCTCCCGCCCAAGAGAAAGTCCGGAAAACAAAGAAAGAAATCCACCTAAAAATTTTGCCGGAAGAACCTTCCACCAAACCTGATCCAGTTTTCCCATCATTTCCCCTTCTACCTGTGGAATCCCGCTTCCTGAGATCATAGGTTCATACTTCACTAACTTTCCTACGATACAGGCCATGGCAAACAAAACAAAAAACCAGAGACCAGCAATCACCGGATAGGTTCTTGCATATCCCAGCACCCATTCCATGCCTTTTCCTGCATATTCCAGAACAACTCTATAGAGAAGCACCACAATTCCTGCTACAATTCCCACCAGAAAGCCCTCTCCCGTAAGAATCGCCTTGAAATGTGCTGCCCGTTTTAATAAATGTGATGTATTCTTCTTCAATGCTTCCCCTCCTTTTCATCCCTCATTGTATGTTTATTATACGTGTCTCAGTATGAAATTGCAAACGCTTTCTTCCTGCCAGAGGTTGCATTCCCCCCTGGTATCTGATAAAATACAGAAAGAAAAACTATTACATATAGAAGAAAGAGGTCAAATATGAGTGACGAAACTTATACAGCAAATTTAGAAAGCTGCAATCCAAGTGATTGTGCATCCTGTACAGCCAACTGCTCCAGCGCCGGAGGACAAAATCAGGGAACCATTCCAAATGTTCCAAACCCAACCATTAAATTAACACTGGACGATGATTCTGTTTTAGAATGTGCTGTTTTAACCACTTTCCCGGTGGAAGAATTTGGGGAATACATTGCGTTAGTTCCTTTAAACAAAGATGGGAAAAATACTACAGGCGAAACCTATCTGTTCCGCTATGCAGAAGAAAATGATAACCCGGTTATCACCAATATTGAACGGGAAGATGAGTACATGGCAGCAGCAGAAGCCTTCCATGACTTCATCGCAAACCTGAAAAGCGAAACAGAACTTTCCGAAGAGGATAAATAGTGAAGCTGAAAAGTAAGGGACTGTCGTATGATGACATAACATTTCGGAATATTTATACAGTTCCGGCGAATTTGCCGAATACCCTTTGAGACTACAGGCTCAAAGGGAGCGCAGGCTGAGCTGGAAATGTATAAATATTCTCTATATGTCTTTCGTGCAACTGCCCCTTACTTTTTAGTTGTACTTCCTAAACCGCCATTTCTCACTGCTGTGGCATCATCATCTTCCGTAATGCCGTATTCCAGGAAAATCCCTTGGGCAAATCCGGTTCCGGCAGCCACATTTACCGTTTTTCCTTCATTGGAATCATTGGTAATTTTTATAAAAATGTGACCCTCATTGTCTGAATAAAAATAGTCGCTGTCAATAATTCCTACCGTATTATTTAACTGCAAACGATATTTAAACCCAAGACCGCTTCTCGGATAAATCTTTAAGACCCATCCCAGTTCCATTTCTGCCCGGATACCGGTTGGCATTTTCAGTGTTTCCCCTGGTTTCAGTTCAAAATCCACAGGGCTGAAAAAGTCATAGCCAGCGCTTCCTGCAGTAGCTCTTTTGGGCAGCTTAATATTTTCATAAATGCTTTTGATGGTTGCTTCCTCTGTGCCTGGAAAAGCATCCTTCCAGCCTTCTAAAAATTGTTCTTCACTTACCTTATGAAATTTTGCAATCCGTTTCATAATTCCTCCTAATCGTGCAGCACCACACTGCCTGCTTCTAATGATTTTTTCACATCAATCACTCTCTGGTTTGTGCTTCCCTTCCATTTCAGGGAAACATCCCTTTGTTCCAGAATAAATTTTCCATCTACCACAACATCCAAATAGGACAGAATCTCCAAATCCTGTATTTCTTCCCATAAATACCCGGTATACAGCCAGATGGTTTTCTTTGGATATTTTTCTTTTAATTCTTTTGCAAAGGCAGTAACTTCCAGGCGATTGCCCCGATAGAGAGGGTCTCCTCCTGAAAAAGTAATTCCTGCTACATAAGATTTTCCCATCTGCTCATAAATTTCCTCTTTGGCAGTCTCATCAAATTCCAGACCGCCTTTTGGATCCCAGGTAATGGGATTCTGGCATCCTTTACACCCATGGCTGCATCCCGCTACCCAAAGTACCACCCGAAGTCCGTCTCCGTTTAACATATCTTCTTTCGTAATATTGTGATACCGCATGTATGTCACCTCTTCGTCTCTTAAACAAAAAGAGTTAATGCATTAAATACAGATCAGGAATATTGATACAGTTCCGGCGAATGTACCAATATTCTGAAATGCTGCTTAATGCAATAACCCCTCTCTTCCTAATTTATCTTTTTATGCTTCTTCCGGAACGTCTTTCATGCTGAAGCTGATGCGTCCCATTTTATCTTTTCCAAGGCATACTACTTTTACTACATCTCCAAGGGAAAGAACATCTTCTACTTTGTTGATTCTTTCTTTGGCAATTTTAGAAATGTGAACCATTCCTTCTTTTCCAGGAGCAAATTCCAGGAATGCGCCAAATTCTTTGATGCTGATTACTTTTCCTGTGAAAATCTGTCCTTCTTCAAAATCTGTGGTAATAGTTTTAATATATTCAATGGCTTTGTCCATCATCTGCTGGTCAGTACCACATACAGAAACTGCACCGCTGTCATCAATATCAATCTTTACACCTGTTTCGTCAATAATGGCATTGATGGTTTTACCTCTCTGTCCTACTACATCGCCGATTTTTTCAGGGTCAATCTGAATCTGAACAATCTTTGGAGCATATTTGCTCACAGTTTTGCGCGGTTCGGCAATACATTTTTCCATTACTTCTGTCAGGATGTATTCTCTTGCTTCTTTGGTTCTGGCAATAGCTTCTTCAATAATCTGTCTTGTCAAACCGTGAATTTTAATATCCATCTGGATTGCTGTAATACCGTCATGAGTACCAGCCACCTTAAAGTCCATGTCTCCGAAGAAGTCTTCCAGACCCTGGATATCAGTGAGTACCAGATAATCATCATCTGTTTCCCCTGTTACCAGACCACAGGAAATACCAGCTACCGGTTTCTTAATTGGCACGCCTGCTGCCATAAGAGACATGGTAGATGCGCAGATACTAGCCTGAGAAGTAGAACCATTGGATTCAAAAGTCTCAGATACAGTACGGATAGCATATGGGAACTCTTCTACTCCAGGAATCACTGGAACCAAAGCTCTCTCAGCCAACGCTCCATGACCGATTTCACGGCGTCCCGGTCCTCTGGATGGTTTTGTCTCACCTACAGAGTAGGATGGGAAATTATAGTGATGCATATAGCGTTTGCTTACTTCAAACTCATCCAGTCCATCCAGTCTCTGTGCTTCTGATAATGGAGCCAGAGTAGTAATAGTACAAATCTGAGTCTGTCCTCTTGTAAACATGGCAGAACCATGAACTCTTGGTACAATATCTGTTTCTGCTGCCAGAGGACGAATCTGTGTGATTGCTCTTCCGTCCGGACGTTTGTGATCTTTTAAAATCATCTTACGAACCGTCTTTTTCTGATACTGGTATACAGCTTCACCAAGAACTGCCAGCCATTCTTCATTTTCGGCAAATGCTTCTTCTAATTTTTCTGTAATCTGACGGATGTTTTCCTCACGAACCTGTTTTTCATCTGTGAAAACAGCTTCTTCCATTTCTTCCGGTGTTACAATCTCTTTGATTGCTGCAAATAATTCTTCCGGAACAGCACAGCTTTCATAAGCATGTTTTTCTTTTCCGCATTCTGCAACAATGGTATCAATAAAAACAATGATTTCCTGATTTACTTCATGAGCCTTGAAGATTGCTTCAATCATCTTATCTTCCGGAATCTCATTAGCGCCAGCTTCAATCATAATGACTTTTTCTCTGGTAGATGCAACAGTAAGCTGTAAATCAGAGATTTCCTTCTGTGCCAGGGATGGGTTCACTACAAATTCTCCGTTTACCATACCAATCTGGGTTGCAGCACATGGACCGTCAAAAGGAATATCAGAGATGCAGGTAGCAATAGAAGAACCAATCATAGCTACTACTTCCGGGTTACATTCCGGGTCAACTGCCATAACCATATTGTTTAAAGTTACGTCATTTCTGTAATCCTTTGGGAATAACGGACGCATAGGACGATCAATGACACGGGATGTTAGGATTGCATGTTCACTTGCTTTTCCTTCTCTTTTATTAAATCCTCCCGGAATTTTTCCTACAGCATACATTTTTTCTTCGTATTCCACACTTAATGGGAAGAAATCAATTCCTTCTCTTGGTTTATCGGATGCAGTTGCAGTACACAAAAGGGTAGTGTCTCCATAATGCATAAACGCTGCGCCATTGGCCTGTTTTGCCACACGTCCGATATCTACGGTCAGGGTTCTGCCTGCCAGATTCATTGAAAAACTCTTGTACATATTTTTTCTCCTTTTCATTCTTATGGCATGCTTCTAAAAAGCAATGTTTTTTCTTTCTGTCCGAAACAACTGAAAAAAGCACTTTGGACAAATACGCTTTTCAGTGGTCTCGGTACCAGAATTCTTCTGCCCTTTTGAAAATGCCTTCTTCGTGAAAAACAGGGCGGAAATTTTCCCGCCCCGTCTCCTGGTTCTGATTATTTTCTAAGACCTAAACGCTCAATTAAAGCACGGTATCTTTCAATATCAGTTTTCTTCAGATATGCAAGTAATCCACGTCTCTGACCTACCATTTTCAGAAGACCTCTTCTGGAATGATGATCTTTGTGGTTGTTCTTTAAGTGCTCTGTGAGCTCCTGGATTCTGGCTGTTAAAACAGCAACCTGTACTTCCGGTGAACCTGTGTCACCTGGTGTTCTTGCATATTCTGCCATAATAGCCTGTTTCTTTTCTTTAGAAATCATGTTTGTTTCCTCCATTAATCTTTTATCATCTCTCTGTTGGAAATCGCCAGTGATTAAGAAATGGTTGGAGATTCCTGTTTCTGAACCATGGCTGTTCTCAACGTTCTGAGTATACCACAGGAACCGTAGGTTGTAAAGACTCTTTCTGATTTTCCTTCTTTATATAAGCCGAACGCCCCAGACAGCATTCTGCCAGTTTACCGGAGATATTTTAATACCCGTAGCAGCGCTGCTGGCATGTACAACTTGTCCGTTTCCAAGATATAAGACCACATGGTAAATAGCTCCTCCATCTGCGTAAAAAATCAAATCCCCTGTCTGAAGCTGTTCCAGGGACACTCTGGTTCCTGCCTGTGCCTGATCTGCTGCAACTCTTGGCAGAGAAATCCCAAAATTTCTGTATACACTCTGGACAAAGCCGGAGCAGTCTGCGCCGCTTGTCAGACTGGTTCCGCCCCAAACATAGGGATTGCCCACAAATTGCAGTGCAAAGTCGGCAATCTCCTGTCCTTTTCCGGCTGTATTCATTTCTACGTTTTCTACTTTGTATGCATAGACAGGTTCTTCTCTGCCTGTACGTCTTAAATAAGTTTCCTGATTCATACCTGTTTCCAGATATGATTTGTACACATACCCTTCTATTTCTTCTGACTCAATATAACACCACGCGCCCTCTTCCTTTTTGACCTCACAATATCCGTCTTTGGGAAGCCGGGCAATTACTGGGTATTCCATTCCCGCGCCTTCCCGGATATTTAAGCAAGTGGAAACTTCTGCATATGCCACCTGATTTTCTTCCGGCATTTCCTCCGGCGCACCGTAAACAGTTCCGGTAAAAGCCAAAATACCTGCCAGAATCCCTCCCATACCAAAAATCCGTTTATGCTGTAACCGCTGTTTTAATTTCTGCATCCTATACTCCTTTACAAAAGTTTTCTGTTAAAAAACGTAAAGAGGCTGCTGCAATGTCTGCCGGATTTTCCGGCGCGCTTTTTGCAGCAACCTCATCTTTTGTATTTGTTGTATGGTTTTTGTTATTTTGTATTTCCTGTGGTATGGAAACCGGAAAGCTCTTCCGGCTCTTCATCCAGAATGGAAAAAGCAATGTTGGTGGCATGATCTGCCACTCTTTCCAATCCTGAAATCAAATCAGAAAAAATCATACCAGCCTCAGGGGTACACTGATTCCTGGTCAGACGCTGTACATGGGATTCCTGCATATCCCGCTCCATCTGGTCAATGCGGTCCTCCAGCTCCAGAATTTCCTGCAAGTGCTTCCGGTCATTTTGGGAAAACATATCCATGGAATACTGCATAATCCGGATAACACTGTCCAGCATCCTGGAAAGCTCACTTTGAGCCTCCTGGCTAAACTGAATGTTTTTTTCTTTTCTTGTCACAGCAGAATCTGCCACATTTTCCGCATGATCCCCGATTCTTTCAATATCATTGACTACGTGGAACAATCCGCCGATATTCTTAATATCATCAATAGGCAGACTGCTCTGGTTAATGCTTACCAGATAGTTTGTAATGGCATGATTCATGTAATTTATATTTTTTTCTGTTTCATAGACCTTTTGAATCTCCTGCTCATCCAGAGTAATCAGGGCATTCATGGCTCTTGTAAGATTGGTAGCCGCCAGATTTGCCATGCGGTCCAGTTCTTTTGTCACTTCCACAACTGCTGTACTTGGTGAGAATACGCTGGAAGGGCCTATGTACTCCAACTGAAAGCCTTCTTTCTTCTTCTCTGTTCCCCTATCCGGAATAAACAGATAAGTAAGCTTTACAAGCCACTGTGCAAATGGGAACAAAATGATCAACTGGAAGACTTTAAAGAAGGTATGGGCATTTGCCACACATCTTCCTACGTTATTGCCGGAAATCTGACGGATTCCCGCTTCAATCCAATTTTCACCAACCAACAGAATCACAGCAATCACGATAGTTCCTATTACATTAAACAAGAAGTGAATCATTGCTGCGCGTTTTGCGTCTTTGTTGCCGCTGACACTTGCCAGAAGCGCTGTGGTACAGGAACCGATATTACATCCCAGAATAATGTAAAAACAAATCCACAGAGGAAGCAATCCTTGCTGTGCCATTAAAAGTACGATGCTGACCGTTACAGAAGAGCTCTGGATAATTGCAGTAACCACAAAACCAATCAAAATTCCTAAAAGGGGATTATTCAGTCCGGCAAGGAGATCCACTACAAAGGGGGACTCTTTCATCCCTTCCATGCTTCCTGACATTAGAGACAGACCCATGAAAAGCACACCAAAGCCCACAATGACTTCCCCAACCTGTTTGATTTTCTGATTCTTGCAGAACATGGTAACCACAACACCGCAAATGAGGAACACCGGCGCTGCCTGTGACAGATTAAAGGCCACAAGCTGGGACGTAATGGTAGTACCTACATTGGCTCCCATAATAATTCCAGCCGCCTGAACCAGGTTCATAAGGCCTGCGTTTACAAAGCTGACTACCATAACCGTAGTGGCGCTGGAAGACTGTACAATAGCACAAAACAACATTCCAAACAGCATTCCGATAAATCGGTTCTTGGTAAAGAAAGCCAGGAACCCCCTCATCTTTGCTCCTGCTGCTTTCTCTATGCTGTCACTCATGACCGTCATACCATATAAAAACAGTCCAAGCCCTCCAACCAGCGACAATATGTTTTCTATACTCATGTTTTTCTCCTTCGTAATAAGACGGACAGGCTGCCACCCGTCCCTACTTTAAGCATAACGAATGTTTCCCTGCTTGTCCATATTATTTTTCAAAAAAACTTCGACCTGTTTCTACATCCCTGTCCAACTGTTTCTTTAATTCTTCCAAAGATGCAAATTTTTTCTCTGGTCTTAAATATTTGTAAAAACGCACCTCAGCCTCTTGTCCGTATAAGTCCTCATTGCAGGCAAAGAGATAGGTCTCAACCCCCAAAAAGTTTTCTTTCACAGTTGGTTTATATCCTACATTGGTGATTCCCTGATAAACACGGTTTCCAATCAAAGACTGGGTAATATAAACCCCATTTGGGGGAAGTTTTTTCACCTTTGGAGGAATGAGATTTGCAGTAGGAATCCCAATAGTTCTTCCAAGCTGCCGCCCGTGGACAATCTCTCCCCTGGTAAAGTAAGGATATCCAAGCAAGTCATTTACCTTTTCCATATTGCCTTTTTCCAGTTCTTCTCTTATATAGGTACTGCTGATATCCAGATTTCCATCTTTTTCCTTCTCCAGAACCTGTACCTGAAAGCCATAAATTTCCCCAAGTTCAGCCAGCATCCTGGGATTTCCCCTGCGTTCATAGCCAAACCGGAAATCCGGGCCAACTGCCACAAACCCGGTCTGAAGCCTGTCAACTAAATATTCCTTCACAAACTGCTCTGGCTCCATATGCATCAGTTCATCTGTAAAAGGACATTCTGCCAGAATATCCACGCCAAATGCTTCTGCCAGTTCTCTTCGTTCTTCATAGGTCAGAAGAAACTTAGGCGGCATATGCAGCATATGACTTCTTGGGGGAACATCAAAAGTAAACACCACGGTTCTCCACTGTTTCTGTTTATGCGCTTGTATACATTCGATTAATTTCTGATGGCCTCTGTGAAGTCCGTCAAATTTCCCCAGGGTTACTGCACTTTTCCAAGGAGCTTTTACATGAGGAATCTGTGTTGTATAAATCATAATTTCTCCTTATTATGCCGGAAATCCTCCGGGGTACAGAAAATCCGTTCCGGCTTATACTGGCGCGTCTCCTCCTGATACGCATAAATCCCAACAAAAACATGGGTACTGGTATACATCCTTACCCTTTGAAACCTCTGCTGTTTCCTGTCAGGAACCGGGTTTCCGTTTTCCAGTAATTTATCCAATCTGGGCTCTGTTTCATAAGCCGGCAGATGAGAAAACATTTCTTCCACTGTAACAATCCGTTCCAAAATCCGTCCCTCTTTTGCCAGAGCTTCAATCTCTGAAAGTTTCAGACTGTCAGAAAGATGAAACCGGTCTACCTGGGTTCGAAGGAGTTTGTCCATACAACCTCCGCAGCCCAGTTTTTCCCCAATATCATAACACAAAGTACGGATATAAGTTCCTTTGGAACAGGTGACAGAAAAGGTTACATAGGGCAGTGAAATTTCCTGAAGCTGTATGTCATAAAAAGTTACCGGTCTTGGCTTACGCTCAATTTCTATGCCTTCTCTTGCCAGCTCATATAATTTCTTCCCCTGGACTTTCAGCGCAGAATACATGGGAGGAATCTGCATCTGTTCTCCCAGAAAGCTCTCCATACATGCCCTGACTTCCTCGTCTGTACAGGAGACCAAAGTTTCCTTTAGAATCCTTCCTGACTTATCCTGGGTATCCGTTGTGATTCCCAGATGCAGCACTGCCTCATAGGTTTTTCGCTTATCTGTCAGCATGGAACAAAGCTTTGTTCCTTTTCCAAGACACACAGGAAGCACCCCTTCTGCATCCGGATCCAGAGTTCCTGTATGCCCGATTTTCTTCTGCTTTAAAATTCCGCGCAGTTTTGCTACCACATCATGAGATGTGTAGCCTTTTTCTTTATATACATTAATGATTCCGTTTATCATGAATGTTTCTCACTCTTCTACTAATTGTTTTTCTATAATTTCCAGCAGATTATTCATGACATCATAAACTGACCCGTGGAAGGTACAGCCAGCCGCCAGAACATGACCGCCGCCTCCAAAATAAGATGCCACTTCATTGACATTCACCTTTCCTTTTGAGCGCAGACTCACTTTAAATTCCTGGGGCTTTACTTCATAAATGAAAATTGCCACTTCTACACCTTTAATAATGCGAAGCTGCTGAACAATGCCATCTAAGTCCTTAGGCTCTACGTGATAGAAATCCATCATCTTCTTTTTCACAACTCCGATGACACATTTTCCATCCATAAGGAGAATACTCTCCATGAGACATCTGCCCAGAATCTGATTCTGCACATAGGTTTTCTCATAGAAGGATTCCTCCACAATTTTTGTAAACGGAATGCCCTTTTCCATGAGCTTTGCCGCAATACGCATGGTCTCCGGTGATGTACAGGAATATTGAAATACTCCGGTATCGTGAACCATTCCTGTATAAATAGCCTCTGCCACTGCTTTTGAAACCTTTTCTTCTTCTAAAAGTGTGTATAAAACCTCACAGGTTGAACTGGCATCCGGACGGATTTCATTTACATCCCCAAGTCCCCGGTTGCTGATATGATGATCAATACACACCCTTTTTTTGGCAGTTTCGTAGGCTTCTTCTGCAACCCCAATGCGATTCTTATCGCTGACATCCAGGGTAATCAGCAAATCATACACCTTTCCTGTCTGATAAACCGTTTTGATTTCCTCAAAACAGGACAGAAAGGAAAACTGCGCTCCCGGCTGTTCCAGATATACATCTGCTGCAATATCCGGATAATTTTCTTTCAAATAAAGGTACAATCCCATACAGGAACCAACGCAGTCACCATCCGGACGCACATGTCCGGCAATGGCAACTGTATTTATTCCCTTTAATTCATTGGCTATCTTCTCCATCTTCCTGCACCTCCTCTTTTCTGGTGACCTGGTCAATGAGTTTTGACATGGTAACACCATACTCGATGGATTCGTCCAGTATAAAACGAATTTCCGGAGTGTTTCTCAGGTTTATACTTTTTGCAAGCTGTCTGCGAATATAACCCTCTGCATTTTTCAGTCCTGCAATGGTATTCTTCTTCGCCTCGTCATCCCCTAAAACACTGATATATGCCCTGCAAGTTTTTAAATCCGGCGCAACCTCCACACCTGTTACAGAGGTCATAGGATGGATGCGGGGATCTTTAATGCCCTCCCGGATGAGATTTGCCAGCTCATGTTGAACCTCTGCATTCACCCGGGTGTTTTTAATACTGTTTTTTCTCATACTATCCTCTCTGTCTGTTCCTATCTTGGAACTTCTACCATGGTATATGCTTCTACGCGGTCTTCTTCCTTAATATCGTTGAAATCTTCAAACACAAGACCACATTCATATCCAGCCTTTACTTCTTTTACATCATCTTTGAAACGTTTCAGAGAAGCCAGAGCTCCTTCAAAAATCTGTTCTCCGTCTCTGGTAATACGAACCTGACAGTTTCTCTGGAATACACCGTCTAAAACATAGGAACCGGCAATATTGCCTACGCCGGAAGCCTTGAAAATCTGACGTACTTCTGCATGACCCAGAACTTTCTCTTCAAAGACAGGATCCAGCATACCTTTCATAGCAGCTTCCACATCTTCGATGGCCTGGTAAATAACTCTGTAAAGACGTAAATCTACACCTTCCTGTTCTGCCACAGATTTTGCAGTAGCATCCGGACGGACATTAAATCCAATGATAATGGCATTGGATGCACTTGCCAGCGTTACGTCAGACTCATTGATGGCTCCTACGCCCCCATGAATGACTTTTACTACTACTTCTTCATTAGACAGTTTTACAAGACTCTGTTTTACCGCTTCCACGGAACCCTGAACGTCTGCTTTGACAATCAGAGGCAGCTCTTTCAGATTTCCTGCCTGAATCTGGCTGAACAAATCATCCAGAGACATTTTTGCTTTTGTTTCTTCCAGCAGACGGTTCTTATTCTCAGAAACAAAGGTAGCTGCAAAGTTCTTCGCTTCCTTGTCATTGTCTGTTACTACCAGGATTTCTCCTGCATTTGGCACATCACTTAATCCCAGGATTTCTACCGGAGTAGACGGACCTGCTTCTTTGACTCTTCTGCCCTTATCGTCAATCATTGCACGAACCCTGCCTGAGCATGCTCCTGCTGCAATAAAATCTCCAACTTTTAAAGTACCCTTCTGTACTAAGATGGTCGCAACCGGACCTTTTCCTTTATCCAGCTCCGCTTCGATTACCAGACCTCTTGCTTTTCTGTTTGGATTTGCTTTAAGCTCTGATACTTCTGCAGTAAGAAGAATCATTTCCAGAAGGTTGTCAATACCTTCTCCTGTATGAGCAGAAACCGGTGCAAATACGGTACTTCCGCCCCAGTCTTCCGGAATCAGTTCGTATTCTGATAATTCCTGTTTTACTCTCTCAATGTTTGCACTTGGCTTATCAATTTTGTTAATGGCAACAATAATTTCCACCCCTGCTGCCTTGGCATGGTTAATAGCTTCTACTGTCTGTGGCATCACACCATCATCTGCCGCTACCACTAAAATAGCAATGTCTGTAGCATTGGCACCACGCATACGCATAGCAGTAAACGCCTCATGTCCCGGTGTGTCCAGGAAGGTAATCTTCTGTCCGCCTACACTTACCATATAAGCGCCGATATGCTGTGTAATACCACCAGCCTCTCTGTCTGTTACATGGCTTTTTCTGATATAGTCCAAAAGAGAAGTTTTACCATGGTCAACGTGACCCATAACACAGACAACCGGTGGTCTGGTTACTAAGGTATCTTCCGGTTCTTCTTCTTCTCTTAACAGTTCTTCAATAACATCCACCTTTTCTTCCTGCTCGGCAATGATATCATAATCCATGGCAATTTCCTGGGCTTTTTCAAAGTCGATTTCATGGTTTACCGTAACCATGACGCCTTCCATAAATAATTTTTTCACAATTACAGATGGCTGCATCTTCATCTTATCTGCCAGTTCGCGGATGGTCATTTTTTCCGGAAGTGTAATTTCCTTTACCTCTTCCTTCTTTTCTTCCTTTGGATGTGTAACAGGCTTCTGAAGCTGCATTGCTTTTGGAATTTTCTGAGTCTGACGGCGTCCGCCCTGATTTGGACGTTTGCCCTGATTCTGGTACTCATCTCTTCTGTTATCTTTTTTCTTATTTTCTCTGTTTGCTTTGCGGCTGTCTTTCTCTACAAACTCCAGATTTGGTGCGTCAAACTTTCCGCCCTGTTCTCTTCTGGAATCTCCTGGCCTTCCTTCGTTTCTGCCTCCAAAACGGTTGTTGGAACGTTCCCCGTTATTCCCCTGGAAACGGTTATTCGAACGTTCTCCCTGACGTCCCTCTCCGTTATTATTGCCAAAACGATTTCCGGGACGCCCCTGCTGCTGACGATTCTGGCGGTTTTCTCCGTTTTGATTATTATAACGGTTTCCCTGACGGTTCTCTCCGTTATTATTATAGCGGCCTCCCTGGCGGTTTTCTCCGTTATTATTATAGCGGCCTCCCTGACGGTTTTCTCCGTTGTTGTTATAGCGGCCTCCCTGACGGTTCTCTCCGTTGTTGTTATAACGTCCCTGCTGCTGACGGTTCTGGCGGTTTTCCCCGTTGTGATTATTGTTTGAACGGTTGTTATTAGAACGATTATTTTTATTTTCTTGTCTCATAGAATCTTGCGTACCTCTGTTTTCGCCCTGACGGTTTCCCTGGCGTTTTTCTTCATTTTTCTGTTCTGTATTGGTATTTGCCTGGCGCTGGGGTTTCTGCTTACGCTCCTGGCCATGGCTTGCATTCTGAGGACGGAATACCTGAATTAACTTCTTCTTAGGCTTCTCCCCATCCCCGTTTTTTCCATTTTCTTCCTGAACTGTGGCAGAACTTTTTTTGAAATTTGCTCTTACCATATCTGCGTGGGCATTTTCTACATTGCTCATGTGGCTTGTTAACTCTATGTGCTGAGATTTTAAGAAATCTAAAACCTCTTTGTTTGTTTTGTTTACTTCCTTTGCGAGTTCATAAACTCTGATTGTTGACATATATTGCCCTCCTTTTTGTTCTGATGTCCCATATCATCCAGCTTCTTTTTCATCGCCACAGCGAACTGTTCCTGTGTCACTGCTATACAGGCACGATACTCTTTTCCTATGGCTGTTCCCAATTCCTCCTTTGAACCAATGTTATAAAAAGGCACTTTATAATACGTACACATATCACGAAATTTTTTTCTGGTATTTTCTGACGCATCCTCTGCAATCAAAACCAGATAAGCGGTTCTGCCTTTCACTGCTTTTTCAGTAGCAAACTCACCGCTTACTACCTTTCCGGCCTTTGCTGCAAGACCGATAAGGGATAATTCTTTACGAATGTTCAAGATTCTCAAACTCCTTTTCCAGGTTTTCATACACAGACTTTGGAATTGCCATTTTCAGGGAACGCTCCAGTCCTTTATTTTTTATTGCCTGCAAAAGACAGGATTTTTGAAAACACAGATAGGCACCTCTTCCGTTTTTTCTGCCCGTAGCATCCAGGATAATTTCATCCTCTGTGGTTTTCAGCACCCGCATCATTTCTTTTTTGCTTTTCATTTCTCCACATCCTACGCATTTGCGCATTGGAATTTTACGAACTGTACCCATATGTCCACCTTACTCTTCCGTTTGTTCTTCTGCCTGTTCTTCCATGGAGAACTCTGGTTCTTCCTGCAGTTGTTCCGCTTCTTCCCCACCTTGAGGTGCTTCATAAGCTTCCTCTTCATAGAGATTCAGTTCTCCTGCTTCTCTTGCCTGGGATTCGCTCTTAATATCAATCTTATATCCTGTAAGTCTGGCAGCCAGTCTTGCATTCTGTCCTTCCTTACCAATGGCAAGTGAAAGCTGGAAGTCCGGTACAATAACCATAGCGGTCTTTTCATCCGGATCAGCCAAAACAGAAATAACCTTTGCAGGACTTAACGCATTCTCAATCAGAAGCGCCGGATTATCACTCCAGTTAATAATATCAATTTTTTCTCCGCGCAGCTCTTCCACAATGGAATTTACCCTTGCGCCATTCATACCAACACAGGCACCTACAGGATCTACATCCGGATCATTGCTCCATACTGCAATCTTAGTACGGGAACCTGCCTCTCTGGCAATGCTCTTAATTTCTACTGTTCCGTCCTTTACCTCTGTAACCTCTGCCTCAAAAAGACGTTTTACCAGTTCCGGATGTGTTCTGGAAACCAGAATCTTAGGACCTTTCGGCGTATCTTTTACTTCCAGAATGTATAACTTAATTCTCTCTGTAGGCTGGAATACTTCTGTTTTTACCTGCTCGTTTTCTGTAAGCACTGCATCTGCTTTTCCAAGATTAATACTATAATTTCTTCCCATGCTTCTCTGGACAATACCAGTAACAATGTCTCTCTCTTTTCCGTAATACTGATTGAAAATCACTTTTCTCTCTTCTTCGCGGATTTTCTGAAGAATCACGTTCTTTGCATTCTGGGTAGCAATACGTCCGAACTGTTTTGATTTCACTTCCACGTTTACCACATCTCCCAGAGTGTACTGGGAATGCATCATTCTGGCATCTGCAAGGCTGATTTCTGTCACCGGGTCCTGCACCTCTTCCACTACTGTCTTCTCTGCAAACACGCTGAAATCACAGGTCTGTGGATTAATGTTTACTTTAATGTTATCTGCTTTCCCAAAATGGTTTTTGCATGCCTGAATCAGAGATTGCTCAATGGCCTCAAGCAGTGTGTCCTTGCTGATAGATTTTTCTTTTTCCAGAATATTCAGCGCTTCTAATAATTCTGTATTCATGTTTCACTTTCCTCCTAAATATACAAATCGTCTAAAGGTTCTTAAAAATCAAAGGCAAGACGAATCAGCGCAATATCTGACTTCTGGAAGGTCTTTTCCTCTCCCTCGCAATCAATCGTCACACTGTTTTCATCATATGCAGTTAAAATACCATAAAATTCCTTTTCCCGATTCACCGCCCGGTAGGTACGGATTTCCAGTTCTTTGCCCATGCTTCTTTTGTAGTCCTTCTCTTTTTTCAAAGGTCTGCCAAGTCCCGGTGAGCTCACTTCCATGATATATGCTTCTTCAATAAAATCCTCTTCATCCAGTTTCTGTGAAAAAGCCCTGCTGACAACCTCACAGTCATCCACAGTAATTCCCTGTGGCTTATCAATATAAGCTCTCAGATAATAATTACTTCCCTCTTTTACATACTCCACATCCACCAGTTCAAACCCATGTGCCTCCACAATGGGGGTAATCAGGGCTTCTGCTTTCTGTTCATAAGTCTCCCTTTTGCTCATGCTCTCACCTTCTTTCCAAAAATTGCCCTTTTGAGAAAGGGTACACAAACGATAAGAGTGGACCGTCTGGCCCACTCTTATGCTATCGTAATTATCAAGTTCTCTTTAAGGATAGCACTATTCTGCCAAACATGCAAGCCCCTTTTTCTCTGTTCCCTTTTAATTCCACACAATAATCAGTAAATTATCCCATCCGCCATAATAAATCTGCCAGGAAACCTGCTGACCCGGAGATAAATTTCCTGTATTCTGAACCACTTCCTGAAGCAAAGTTCCAGTTACCATATCTGCCACTGCCTGGTCATAGGCTTCCCTGGAAGCAAAACACAGTTCTGTGGTATGGGCTTCTGCGCTTACCGTCTGCAGCAGTTCCTGATACATCTGATTTCTGTCATAGCCTTCATACCAGCAGCCTTTTCTTTTATAATAATTGTAGCTGTCATCTTCACAAACAGGAAGCGGAATGGTTCCATCTGCCTTGTGAGTGGGCTTTAGCATCTTGTCATTGCAGCACAGGTAGCTGTAAAAGATGTCCACTCCAGAAGCTTCTGCAGCTGAATATCCGGGGTTTCCCCAGGTGGTATCTACATAATAATAAGCATCCTGAATTTTCACCAGGTTCCACGCATGTCCTGCCTCACTGCCATTGGTAACCGTACCTGTTACTAATGTACAAAAGATTCCTATCCGGTTCAAAAGATACTGTGTTGCCTTGGCATATCCCATGCAGACACTGCTTTTTCCCAGAAAAACGCTTTGGATATTCTGATTATTCGGGCTGGTTTCATCATAATCCACCTTATGAATTAAAGTCTCATATACATACTTAATTTTTTCATAAGTATCTGCATCAGAAGGGATTCCCGAAAGCCATTCCTTTGCTGTGGCTTCGATTTCTGTCTTTACCTGAGCTGCTGCCTCCTGGCTCATAAGATAGTCAGGAAGCACCTTCATGCCTGCGGTGCCGCCCCCTGGCCAGGTTTCTTCGTAATACCGGAATCCTCCTTCTGTCCAGAAATATTCCGGGTGGTCTGTCATAACCATATTTGCCACAGCTTCCAGTCTGTCTTTGGCAATGGGACCTACTCTGATTTCTTTCTCAAAGGCTTCCAGGCCTGCCATAAGCTGTCTGTATACCTGTTTTTCTTCTTCTGACAAGGTCTGATATCCATAATACAAATCTGCCTGCTGCTGTGTAACTGTGCTCTCTGTCTCAACCCCAGAGAGATTTCCCACTCCCGGTATATCCTCCATTCTGCATCCACACAGGCCAAGAAGCAAAAGAAGCACCAGAATACTTTGTTTTATCTTCCTTTTGACTTCCACATCATCCCTGCCTTCCTTATCTGTCAAACACGGATTTTTGTGCCTTTTGTATCCCGTTTTGCCAGTTTCAGTTTATTTAAAACCACCTTTTTATTTTTGTACTCAATCTCATACTCTGTTCTGTTTTCCAGCATATATGCATGTTCCACCAGATCCTTCTCACTCATACGTATCCCCCTGACACCCAGCGCTATTTTCTTTTTCTCTGGTATCTCTTCTTTTAAAAACTTCAAGAAGTAACCATCCCTTGTCTGAATAACCAGATGCTCCATGGGTTCTGCATTTTGCACCAGGATTACAGTATCCTCTTCTCCCAGCTTTGTAGCCGCTATGGTTCTTTTAGATACATCAAACTCACTGCCTGCTACCAGCTTTACCATACCTTTTGCAGTAACAAAACACAACCTTCCTTCCTTAATGCCAGCCAGACATCCCACATAAACAATTTGTTCCTGTGCGCTGTCATAATTGCTCACATTATCCACCGGTGTTCCCTTATCCCTGAGTTTTCCAAAAGGCAGATCCAGCACCTTGATGCTATGCATTCTTCCTGAATCTGTAAAAAGGCAGATTTTATCTGTATTCATACAGGAGAATACATATTTATTTTCGCTGTCTGCTGCCTCCTTGTTTCTCTCATAGGTGTTTTTATCTATGGTTCTGGCATACCCAAAACGATCCATTAAGAATACCACTTCCATTTCTTCTATTTTCTTTTCTTCATAGACCGCCTCTGCCGCATTCTCTACAACAGTACGTCTTGGCTTTGCGTATTCTCTTTTAATCTTCTTTAAATCTTCTATAATCACAGCCGCCATGGAATCATAATTTGCCAGAATATCTTCATATGTTGCGATCCGTTTCATGGTTTCTTCATGTTCCTGCATCAGAGTCTCTATTTCCAGACCTATCAGTTTATACAACCGCATATCCAGAATTGCCAAAGCCTGGCGCTCTGTAAAATGCAATTTCTGCGCCTGCTTCTGGCTGGTCTTGGTCTTAAACCGGATTCCCTCTGTTTCACCTTTTATGAGACAGTTTTTCACCTGTTCCCTGCTCTTACTTCCTCTTAAAATCTCAATAATCAAATCAATGACATCACAGGCTTTTATCAGACCTTCCTGCACTTCCCTGTTTTCCTGTTCCTTTTTCAGCAGATTCTGATACTTTCTGGTGGCAACGTCAAACTGAAAATCCACATGATGCTCAATAATCTGCCTGAGTCCCAGGGTCTCCGGCCTGCCCTCTGCAACAGCCAGCATATTCACACCAAAAGTATCTTCCAATCTGGTCTTTTTATACAGCATGTTCTTGAGATTTTCCACATCCGCGCCTTTTTTCAGTTCCAGAACAATGCGGATACCTTCCTTGGAAGACTGATTGGAAATATCTACAATATCTGTGGTTTTCTTGGTCTCTACCAGAGAGGCAACATCATTTAAAAACTTCCCGATATTGGCTCCCACCATGGTGTATGGGATTTCTGTGATGACCAGAAGATTTTTTCCATTCTTTCCCTTCTCAACCTCCACTTTTCCCCTGAGTTTTATCTTGCCAGTTCCAGATTCATAGATGGAGAGCAAATCATCCTTATTTACCACCAGACCCCCTGTAGGAAAGTCCGGTCCTTTAAGAAAGTGCATAAGCTCCTGAACCGTAATATCATTATTTTTCATATAGGCAATAACGCTGTCAATCACTTCTCCCAGATTGTGAGGCGGAATACTGGTAGCCATTCCAACTGCAATTCCGTCTGCGCCATTAACCAGAAGATTGGGAATCCGTACCGGAAGTACCTCTGGTTCCTTCTCCGTCTCATCAAAATTTGGTACAAAATCCACCACATTCTTATCCATATCGCTTAAATAGACTTCCTGAGTGATTTTCTGCAGTCTGGCTTCTGTGTATCGCATAGCCGCTGCCCCGTCGCCTTCAATGGAACCAAAATTTCCATGTCCGTCCACCAGGGGCTGTCCCTTCTTAAATTCCTGAGCCATAACCACCAGGGCGTCATAAATTGAACTGTCCCCATGAGGATGATATTTACCCATAGTATCTCCTACAATACGGGCACATTTACGATACGGTCTGTCATACCGGATTCCCAGCTCATACATATCGTACAATGTTCTCCTCTGAACAGGCTTTAACCCGTCTCTTACATCAGGAAGCGCCCTGGCGATAATAACACTCATGGCATAATCAATGTAGGATTTCTGCATAATTTCCGAATATTCTGTTCTGATAATATGATCTTGTATTTCTGCCATACTGCACCTCTTATATATCTAATTCTGCATCTTGTGCATGTTCATAAATAAATGCTTTTCTGGGAGGTACTTCCGTTCCCATGAGAATTTCAGTTACCTCTGACGCCATTCTGGCATCCTCAATTTCCACCAGACGCAGCATCCTGGTTTCTGGATTTAATGTAGTTTCCCACAACTGGTCTGCATCCATTTCACCCAGACCTTTATATCTTTGCAGGGTGAACGAACCCTTGTGCGTTTTTCTGTAACGCTCCAGAGCTTTATCATCATAGAGATATTCTTCTTTTCCTTTGGATGGCATAGCCTTGTACAAAGGAGGCATGGCAATATACACATGCCCTTCATAAATAAGCTCTGGCATAAAGCGGTAAAACAGTGTCAGCAGCAAGGTAGAAATATGAGCCCCATCCACATCCGCATCTGCCATAATAATAATTTTGTTATATCTGAGTTTTGCAATATCAAAATCATTTCCATAGCCTTCTGAGAACCCACATCCAAAGGCATTAATCATGGTCTTAATCTCTGCATTTGCCAGTACCTTGTCAATGCTGGCCTTCTCTACGTTAAGAATTTTACCCCGGATAGGTAAAATTGCCTGAAAACTTCTGTCTCTGGCTGTTTTGGCACTTCCTCCTGCAGAATCTCCCTCTACAATAAAAATTTCACATAAAGAAGGATCCCTTTTTTCACAGTTTGCCAGCTTTCCGTTAGAGTCAAAAGAATATTTCTGCTTTGTCAAAAGATTGGTCTTGGCCTTCTCTTCTGTTTTTCTGATTTTTGCCGACTTCTCTGCACATGCCAGAATATTTTTCAAAGTTTCCAGATTCCTGTCAAAATAAAGAACAATCTCTTCCCCTGTTACCTTTCCCACAGCTTTGGCTGCATCCTGATTATCCAGCTTAGTCTTGGTCTGTCCTTCAAATCGTGGCGCCGGATGCTTAATGGAAACCACTGCTGTCATGCCATTTCTCACATCTGCGCCGGTAAAATTTGAATCCTTTTCTTTTAAAATTCCCAGCTCTCTTGCATAGGTGTTCATTACAGAGGTAAAGGTGGTCTTAAATCCCGTAAGATGGGTTCCGCCTTCTGAGTTATAGATGTTATTGCAAAATCCCAGAACATTCTCCCGAAATTCATTCACATATTGAAATGCCGCCTCTACGGTAATTCCGTCGCACTCCCCTTTAAAATAAACCGGGTCATGCACTGCTTCACTTTTCTTATTCAGGTCTTTGATAAAGCCCACGATTCCCTCTGGTTCCTGAAAAACAATCCGTTCCTCTTCCGGCTGTCTCTTATCCTCAAACAGAATGGTAAGTTCCGGATTCAGGTAAGAAGTCTCATGCAGCCTGCTTTTGATTTCCGTAGAAGAAAACCAGGTTTTCTCAAAAATCTCCGGGTCCGGAAGAAAATTCACCAAAGTCCCTGTTGCCTTGGTTCTTCCCAGCTTCGGCAAAAGTCCATCCTCTAATTCTATTGTTGGATTTCCTCTCTCATAATGGTCATGATGCACATATCCTCCTGTGCTGATTTTAATATCCAGATAAGAGGACAAGGCATTTACTACCGAAGATCCCACTCCATGAAGACCTCCGCTGGTCTTATATACCGAATCATCAAACTTTCCACCTGCATGCAGGGTGGTGAAAACCAAGCGTTCTGCGGAGACACCCTTTTCATGCATTCCCACAGGGATTCCCCTTCCATCATCCTCAATGGTTGCGGAACCGTCCTTTTCCAGAGTTACCCTGATATTCTTACAGAATCCAGCCAGATGTTCATCCACTGCATTATCCACAATTTCATAAATCAAATGATTCAGTCCTTTGCGTGAAACACTTCCTATATACATTCCCGGACGTTTTCTCACAGCCTCCAGACCTTCCAGCACAGTAATGCTGCTGGCATCATAGACATTTTTCTTCGCCATGTTTCTATCCTTCCTTATATAACTTTCCAAATTTTGTATTGCCTGCTTTTTTCATAAAAAGCGCTCCCAGGTATCCGCACAGCAGTCCCAAAAACAGTCCTGCCAGAACATCTGTCGGAAAATGTACATAAAAGTACAAACGGGAAATCCCCATAAAAAAAGCCAGAACCATTGCCCAGCATCCCCAGGTACGCTTTGTAAAATATAAAGCTCCTGCCGCCGCAAAAGAAGCCATGGTATGTCCTGAAGGGAACGAATAATCTTTCGGAACCCGCACCAGCATTTCTACGGTGTCACGAACCCAGCAGGGTCTTGGTCTTGCCACCAGAGGCTTCAGAATAATATTTGCCAAAACAAGATCCAGCAAAAGCGCCAGAAGCACTGCTACACCACAAGGTCTGTATTTTCTGGAGCATAAAAGAAGCACTCCCAGAAGAATCCAAAACCATCCGGCCTCTCCCAGCATGGTGACAAACTTTAATATACTTGTAAGTACAGGATTCTGAATACTTTGAAACCAGTCTAAAACAACAAGCTCCCACGCCATATTACTTATCCTTTCTCACTTATCCGTAAATTCTCCCACGATAAGGTCTTCTGTATCATATCTCATTTCCATGATATTTTCAAATCTTTCTTTTCTCTTTCATTATACAGAACATACGTTCTATATGTCAACACTTTTTTATTTTGTATTTTTTTGCAAAAAAGTGTTGACATTTAAAAAGGTTTGATGTATTATAATCAAGCACGGTTCGTTGGTCAAGCGGTTAAGACGCCGCCCTCTCACGGCGGAAACACGGGTTCGATTCCCGTACGAACTGCTAAGGAAATATTCGGAAGGATATTTCCTTTTTTGTTATACAAAAACGGAGGATATAACATGAACTCTTTGATTGATCTTCATACACATTCCACTGCCTCAGACGGTACTTTAACCCCAACTGAGCTTCTCTCTCTTGCAAAGGAACAGCATTTAAAAGCAATCGCACTAACAGACCACGATACTACTGCAGGATTAGAAGAAGCAGAACAGGCAGCGATTAAGAATCATATAGAACTGGTTCCCGGCATTGAATTTTCTTCTACCTGGAACGGTAGCAGTGTTCATATTGTAGGACTTGATTTTAACTGGAAAGACGCCGGTTTTCAGGAAACTCTGGCTAAATTCCAAAGTTCCCGAACCCGGCGCAATATCAAAATGATTGCCCTTCTTCAAAAAGAAGGATTTCACATCTCTATGGAATCTGTACAGAACGCTTTTCCAAACAGCACCTGTACCCGCGCAAACCTTGCCAGATTTCTGGTGGACAATGGTGAAATTCCCTCCATGCGGGAAGCCTTTGACCGCTACTTAGGTGACCATGCCAAATGCTATGTTCCAAGAGAAGAAGTTACACCGGCCCAGACTATTGACTTGATTCACCAGTGCGGAGGTATTGCTGTTTTTGCCCACCCCGTACTGTGCAGATTTTCCATGCCAAGACTGGAAGAACTGATTTTAGAACTAAAGAAATCCAATCTGGATGCCCTGGAAGTTTTTTATTCTACCTACACACATTCTGACCAGACATCCATGGCACGTCTGGCAGAAAAATACCAGTTAAAATCCTCTGGCGGCAGTGATTTTCATGGTAGCAACAAACCCCTTATCCATCTTGGCACAGGAAAGGGCAATCTGAAAATTCCATACACGGTCCTGGAAAGCCTTCGCTCTTAAAGAATCGAATAGGGACATCGTTTGGCCGAATATCATATCTTTGATCGTTTAGCCCATACACGAATTGCAAAAGGCAAACTTACAATTCCTAAAGTAACAGGAATTGTAAGTAGCAAATATGGTGACCATATCGTTTTTCCAAATAGGCTATACGCATTTGTTCGGAAAATATCTGTTGGGTCACCTACAAACGGGACAAGTTCAAGAACTTTTTGTCCCCACAGTGGTAAAAATTGTGCAATCGACATCGGAACAAAAACTATTGCTAAACTAAGCAAAAGTGAAACATAGTTGGATCGTGTAAGCGCCGAACATAACAGAATAATACCCGTATATCCAAGCGTTGCTAACAGCAGATAAGCATACTCATATATTTCTGCCTGTAATACAGTCCAAGGCGCAGTGGCAATCAACTTAATGCACTGTATCGGCATATCTGCACCACCTGTACCCAAAAAAACAATTTGCAGAAAAATAGAACTGAATACAATAATTGCATATAATTCTAATGCAAATAAGAGTGAAACAAGCACCTTGATACCCGCTAATTTCCTCCAACCGTTTTTGGTAGTTGAAATGAGTGCTTTTGTATTATTATGCCACTCTCCCGAAAATGCAGGTGCAATCGCGATCGCAAGAAAAATAGCAAAAACAACACCGCAGCCGCTTATAAAATCAGATGTAATAAAAGCCCACCCCTCAGTCCAACGATATTGCAAAGGAAATTCTACCTCTTCGTCCATATTTAAGAAATATTCTTTCTCCTTATCTGTCTGCCAATTTATATCAAGAAAATTTTCCAGAGCTTTTTCCCGTCGTTCTTCAAAATTTGTTAATTGTGTTGGATCAACATAACGGATCATAAGATACGGTTCATCTGCCTTTTCAAGTTCCGGCCAAAGAATTTTAACCCATGAATTTAAGCTCTTCCAATCTGTCATTTCATAATCGGAAATTTCATCATTCTGTACTTGTGCCTGATAATCCTTTACCATTTCCTGTAAAGTTTCATCTGTTAAATCACCTTCCCACTGTTTGGCATATTCCTGTTTTTGACGAATATTAGAATATCCATCAAAATTATTTCCAAATGAACTGGTAAAGTCATCTTGAGAGCCAAATGTAAACCATTGATAAGAAAGCAATCCACCGAAAATCACAATATAGAGAAAGCAAAGCAACACACCTATTTGAACACTTTTTCTGCGCCATAGTTTTCTATGTTCATATTTGAATAATTCCATTTATTCAGCACCTCCATCTTCTGTCGGAAAAAAGGACAGATATAAATCCTCTAAAGTTGCCCTACATGGCACAGCTTCCAAAGATGGACATTCATTGGATATAATCCTTAATGTTACATCCTCTCTATTCGAATGATGAAGATTTGCAACTGTATATTTAAGCTCCCATTTTTTTAATTCATGTTCTGGTACAGTTAATTCCCATACTTTTCCCTGTGCATATGACACAAGTTCCTCAATAGAGCCTTGAAGAATAAAGGTTCCTTTTTTCATCAAAAACACTTCATCTGCAATAGCTTCTATATCTGATACAATATGTGTTGAAAGTAGTACAATTTTATCACTTGCCCAATCTGATAAAATATTCCTCAACCGAACACGTTCTTTGGGATCAAGACCTGCTGTTGGCTCATCTAAAACTAAAATCTTCGGATTATTCAATAGAGCCTGTGCAATCCCAAGTCGTTGCTTCATTCCACCAGAAAAAGTTTTAATTTTTTTTGTTGCCATATTTTCTAGTCCAACAGTTTCAAGCAATGCACGTGATTGTTTCTTTGCATTATAACGGGGAATGCCCTTTAATGCCGAAATATAAAGCAAAAATTCCTGTGCCGTATAGTTTGGATAATAGCCAAACTCTTGGGGCAGATACCCCAGAAGATTGCGATATGCACTTCCCATTTCAAAAATACTGCGTCCATTATAATGAACATCTCCACTTGTCGGTTCCAAAATACCGCATAACATACGCATTAAAGTGGTTTTGCCTGCACCGTTTGCTCCCAAAAGACCATAAACTCCCGGTGTCATCGTAGCACTAACACAATCTACCGCAATTTTAGATTTGTAATGTTTTGTCAGCTTATCAAGCGATACCTCCATACATTTTACCTTCTTTCCATGTTTTTATCAGCAGCGATATTTCTTTTGTAAAAAATCCCATAAATAATACAAATGTTATAAACCAAACTCCTATTGCAGAAATATCGTAAATTGCAGGGAACCAATGTGCAAGCGTACCTGCAAAAGCACTTACTCCCAAGCATGATACAACACTGCATTGTATTGCGTACCGTTCTCTTTTTCTCATATTCCAAAGTGTCAATATTAAACATCCTAAAAACGGAACAATGACATACATAATGAGCTGAATAAGTGTTACCGGATATTCTGCAACAACAATAGCAAACCAGCATATTACCGTTAAACAGACAATTTGAGCAGCTCCGGCTAATATAAGTTTTGCTAAAATAATCTGTGCTGCAGAAGCTCTTGTGACTGCTTCAATTTCTCCCATTCTAAAAATGCTACTTTGATAAAAGGAGGGCAAACACGCTAAAATCAACAACGGTATAAACATTGAAATAACATTCGGCGTATTAAGAATTGAAAAAACGCCTGCACAAATGAATATTAATACGATTCCCTGAGATATCCATAAACGCCAGCCTATATGTCGCATAACGTCTGACAGGAACTGCCAAAATTTTGTTCGTTCTTCAGGTATAAGATTTAACTGCTTTTGCTGATTTAATATTGTAGTGCATATCTGTTGAGTTGCTTTTAATCGTTTTGGTTCAGGACCATTTTGTAATATAGACTGCAATTCATGTTTTTTCATATTATCTTTTCTCCTTTCTCAATATCATCAGCGCAGCTCTAACACGACTTTGCACAGTTCGCGCAGGTATACCAAGAATTTGCGAAATTTCACGAAAGCTAAACTGTTCTCCACAATGAAGTATAATAACTTCCCGTTGTGCTGAATTTAATAAATTAAGTAAATATCTTATCTGATCCCAATCCTCAATTTTCTGTAAATTTTTATCTTCTATGGATATATGATCTTCAAGTTCCAGTGTGGTTTGTTTACGGTTTTCATCAATACATAAATGATGCGCAATCGTGTATAAATAAGCTCTAAATGATCCGCGTTGTTCATAAGAATCAATATCACGAAACACTCTTAAAAATGTTTCCTGTGTTAAATCTTCTGCGTGGTCTGTATTATAGCAATGCCAAGTACAATAACGAAGAATGGAGGGATAATGCTTTTCTATCAATTCATTTGCATATTCTGTATTTCCTCGTTGAATCTGTAAAATTAATTTTTCATCATTCAATGGCATCAATCCTCCTTCCTAAAATATATAACGCACGAACAGTTCAAAAGGATTAAATCAATCACAAAAAAAGATACCGTTTGGACGAATCTGTCGATTGCGCCTTGAAATTACAGTCTCAAGGTGAACGCAGACTAAGCGTAAACGGTATCCTTATTCTTTTTACATCACACTTCTCTTTAAAAAAGACACTTTCCAATCACTTCTCTTTTCACATCCACCAGCCCAATGGCTTCCATGCGGCTGTCCGCAGATACATTCCGGTGATCGCCCATGACAAACAGCTTGCCTTCTGGTATGTACACATCCAGATTTTCTGTTTTCATGGGCTCATCCAGGTAGTTCTCTTCCAGCTTTTCTCCATTAATGTAAACCTCATTATCCAAAATTTCCAGATGCTCTCCCGGCAGACCAATCACCCGCTTAATAATCTGTGTTTTCTCCGGTATTTTCTTAGATGCTACAATAATATCGCCACGTTTCAAATTCTCTTCCTTTAGAAAACCAGTCTGCAAAAGCAATACCTGACCGTCCTGCAAAGTGGGCTCCATGCTGTCTCCCTCTACCACCGCAATTCTGAAAAACTGGGAACAAAGAAAAGCCAGCAAAAGTCCAAAAACCACCGGCTTTCCCCAGTCCACCAGAAAACTTCTTATTTTCTTCCAGACAGAGGCTTTCATGTCTACGCCTCCTCCGGCGCCTGTGCCGGCACAAAAATCCTGTCATGAATAAGATTTTCCGGCAGCATACCCCGCCTGGTTGCTTCCTCACAGAAATATTCCTGAGAATTTATCAGCTGCTTGCCACGTTTGTCGATTTTTTCGTAGGTTCCATCCTTCTGAAGCACATGTGCCTTCACATTATCTGCAAGCTGAATCTCCAAAATATGTTTGACCTCTTCTTTGATTTTCTCATCTTCCACCGGAAATACAATCTCTACACGTTTATCCAGATTTCTTGGCATCCAGTCCGCACTTCCCATGAAAATCTGTTCTCTTCCGTCACTGTAAAAATAAAAGATGCGGCTGTGTTCCAGGAAATTACCCACAATGGAACGTACTGTAATGTTCTCACTGATACCGGGAATTCCCACCTTCAGACAGCAGATGCCCCGGATAATCAAATCAATCTGAACCCCTGCCGCACTTGCTGCATACAAGGCTGCAATAATATCCCGGTCACACAGGGAGTTCATCTTCGCTACAATTCTGGCTTTTTTCCGTTCCAGAGCCCGCTCCCGTTCCATTTCAATTAAATGCAGGAAACGGTTCCGCATCCAAAGGGGAGCTACCACCAGCTTATTCCAGCTTCTTGGTTCCGAATAACCGGAAAGCATGTTAAAGACTGCAGTAGCATCCTCTCCAATCCTGGCGGAACAAGTCAAAATTCCACAGTCTGTATAAAGCTTTGCAGTAGAATCATTATAGTTCCCGGTTCCAAGATGCACATATCTGCGGATTCCCTCTTCCTCCTTACGCACCACAAGGGTAATCTTACTGTGGGTCTTTAACCCAAGAAGGCCATAAATAACATGGCATCCTGCTTTTTCCAGCTTCTTCGCCCAGACAATGTTGTTCTCTTCGTCAAATCTGGCCTTTAGCTCTACCAGCACGGTCACCTGTTTTCCGTTTTCTGCTGCCTGAGCAAGAGCTGCCACAATAGGTGAATTTCCGCTGACCCGGTACAAAGTCTGCTTAATGGCAAGTACCTGTGGGTCTTTGGAAGCCTGGCGCACAAAATCCACCACTGGCTTAAAGGTCATATAAGGATGATGAAGCAAAATATCCTGTCTGCGAATCTGGGTAAAAATATCTTCCTCTGTCATCATCTGAGGAACCGGCGCCGGCACATAAGCAGGTGTTTTCAGCTCCTCAAAGCCTTCCAGCCCATACATTTTCATAAGAAACGTCAAATCCAGAGGGCCATTCACTGCATAAATGTCCTCCTCTTTCATGCGAAACTCTGTTTTTAAAATCTTCAAAAGACGGGAATCCATTTTTTCGTCTACATCCAGGCGGATGACTTCTCCCCACTGACGTTTCTTAATCTGTTTCTGAATCTCACTTAATAAATCTGCTGCCTCATCCTCATCAATGGTCAAATCCGCATTTCGGATAATACGGTAAGGACAAGCGCACACCACCTGATTGCTTAAAAACAGCTTGCCAATATTTCGTTCAATAATCTCTTCCAGGAGAATCACTGCCTTTTTCCCTTCCTTCTGGCAGGGAATTTCCACAATCCGCGGAAGTACGGAAGGCACCTGCACAGTTGCAAATTCCAGCTCTTCCTTCTCCTTTTTCCCCTTTTTTAAAATCAAAGCGCCGATATTCAGGGTTTTATTTCTTACCAGAGGAAAAGGTCTTGCACTATCCATGGCCATAGGCGTAAGCACCGGATAAATGCTCTCCTCAAAATATTGGTCGGTAAAAGCCTTCTGCTCTTTTGTCATAGCTTCATGGCTTTCCACCACCACAAGCCCTGCTTTTCTAAGAGCCGGAAGCAGAGAACGGTTGTAGGTACTGTACTGAGTCTGTATGAGATTTCTGGTCACCGGAGCCAGCATAGCCAGTTGTTCCTTGGGAGACAATCCTGCAATATCCGGCTTGGTATACTTTGCATGAACCATATCCTTTAAAGACGCCACACGTATCATAAAAAACTCATCCAGATTCGATGCTGTAATACTGAGAAATTTCAACCGCTCAAATAATGGTATGGACTTATCCCTTGCCTCAGACAGCACACGCTCATTAAATCCTATCCAGCTCAGTTCTCTGTTCCGGTAATATTCCGTTTTCGTATATTCTTTTAAATCCATGGGAAAATCCTCCTTTTATTTCCGCTTCCTGCACTTTAAAATGGGCCGTATGCTAAAAATTTCCTCAAAGAAATCACCTGGTTCTTCCAAAAGTCCACGTTCCAAAGTCATATCTTCTCTGGCTGTTACTGTCATAATCAATTCCTGGTCTTTCACTACTGCCCTGATTTCCTCTATTTTCTGTTTATGGCTGCGGTCCAGCACATTTGCTACACGAATAATTGCTGTAAGCTTCGCTGCTGTCATATAGTAGCTCTTACTTGCCACATTGCGGAAATCCCTTCCACACTGATAGTCAAAAGGCTGTTTAATAAACCGCACCACATTGGCAATCAGCTCCTGTTCCTGGTGAGAAAGCCCTATGATTTCTGTGGACATAATAATTTCATAGGCACATTCTGACGCATTGCTGAGACTAATATAATTTCCACAGTCATGGAGCAAAATGGCAATCTGAAGCAAAAGCCGCTCCCGTTTTCCCATACCGTGGATTTTCTTCATTCCGTCAAAAATAGCCAGGGCATTCTGGCTGACTGCCCCTGTATGATTTTTGCTGCTCATATAACGCTTGGCAATATTTCTGGCAGAAACCAGAATATCATTTTCAAAATTATGCTTACTTTTAATCAGTTTATGCTTCTGTGCATAATCATAGGAAATACCATCATTCAAATGCGTTCCCGGAAGCCACAGGGTCTGAGCTCCAAATTCCTCCATAAACACCCGGTAAATAATCAGCGCAGGAACCATATTTTCCGCATAATCCAGGGAGATTCCAAGAGAAACCGACATCTCCTCCGGTGAACTGGACATCACCCATTCATATCCGGCCATAAACTCCTTAAAACTTACTGTCCTGTTCTCCTGCAGGCTTCCCTGCTTCTCCAGCATCCGCTCAATAAAAGTATTCCCCAGGAGAATAATATGCTCTGCCTTGCGCTCTTTTAAATGCAGCTTCTTAAAGCCTAAAATCTGATTGTGCACCAGTTCTTCTACAATCTGTTCATAATGAGTGGTTTCATTTTCCAGAGGATAAAGAATCTCCCTCACCCTCAGACTTCCCATTTTAAAATCCTGGGTGGTAACCAGCGCATCCTTGTCAAACAGAGAAACCTGCACATTTCCACCGCCGATTTCAATAATGGCTGTTCCCTTCTGAATCATCTTGGCAAAAGAGACCTCCTTAGCCGCAATGGATTTGTAGCCATAAAATCTTTGCTCCGAATTGCTTAAAATCTCTACTTCCAGACCGGTTTTCGGATAAACCTGTCCCAGAACCATCCACACATTTTTCGCTTCTCCAAGGGTACTGGTGGCGCATACACGGTAATCATCCACCTGATACTCTTTCATAATCTCTGTAAAATTCTTTAAAATCCTGCACAATTCCTTGGCGGTATCTACGGTAATGGTCCGGTCACTGTAGGTTTCCTTTCCCATTTCCAGCCTGCTCTGCACTGTATCAATATGCCGGATTCCTGTCTGCTGGGACATTTCATAAATATCCATGCGCACATGATAGGAACCAATATCAATGGCAGCAAATGTTTTCATCCCCATACGTTTCCTCTTTTCTGCCTCAAAGTCCCAGAAATGACCTTAATTCCTGGTACTTCTCTCTGGCTGTATCATAGCCCTGTTTATATAGTTTCTCCAATTTTTCCTTATCCTTTTCCACCCTGCCGATTTCTACCGGTTCTTTTGGACACAGAATGAAAACCTTTCCCTCTTTTTCCTGTTCATAAAGATATTTCAGGGTCTCATTATAGCGGATATGCCGGTTTTTCATCTGACGGACCAGATTAGGAAATTCTTTTTGGTAGCGTAAATATGCCATGGGCATTAACTTGTTTGGTCCCTTTTGATACCCGCGTTCCCTGGTGAGTACCACCACATTTTTCTCATTTCCCAATTCTTCGGATTTCTTAATGGGAATGGAATCCGCCACACCGCCATCCAGATATGGCTGCTTCTGAATCCACACGGTTCTGGACACCAGGGGCAGAGACCCGGAAGCCCGTACATAGTAAATCCCCCTGTGCATATCTGTAATCAGCTTATACTCTGCCTCCCCGGTTCTGCAATTTGTTACCACTGCATAAAACCGGGTTGGATTCTCTTCAAAAGTTTTATAATCGTAGGGATTCAGTTCATCCGGAATGGTCTTATAACAAAAATCCGCATCAAATAAATCCCCTGTTTTCACCAGATTCTTAAAGCTGCAATACTGTTCTTCTTCCAAATATTCCGTGTTGGTCTCAAAGCCCCGCATTCTCTGTTTGGACAAAAAGCTGCAGGCATGGATAGCGCCTGCCGAAACTCCTAAACAGGAATGAAAGGAAAACTCTTTATCCAGAGAATCCAGAAAAAAATCCAGCACTCCCGTGGTAAAAGCGCCCCGCATTCCTCCGCCTTCTAACACTAAACCTGTTTGTTTTATCTCTGTCATGACTGTTACCTTCTTTCTATTTCTCTATTTTAGCACGAAATAAAAGAATACAAAAGTTAAATAAACTTAAAGTTTTACCTTAATTCTCTGCCCCGCATAAATTTTGTCAGAGTTTGCAATACCGTTTATCCGGGCAAGCTGTTGGTAAGTGGTTCCGTATTTTGCAGCAATGCCGGACAAGGTGTCACCGGGGCGAATGGTATAATACTGTGCTCCATTAATCCTGTTCTGCACCGCCTGATATCTGGATCCCAGTACAATCTCCCTGATTTTCCCATTTCCATATCTGCCTTGCAACACCTCTTTTACCAGTGTGTCTGTGGATGCCCCTGCAATATGATTAATAAAGCTCTGCACCTCTTCGTAGCGGCTGCCTAAAGCTTTTCTCCTGGCTTCCTCTACTCCGTATTTCCCCTGCATCACAGCAGCCGCCAGTTCTAACGTAGTTCCTTCCGGTGCAGGTACAGGTTCCGGCTGAATCTGTCCCCCGTTTCCGTAATCCTTATAACCATAGTTCAAATCCACTGCTCCCTCAATCCCTGCAACACTGCCCTTGCTGGAATACTGCCAGATTGCCTTCTCCTTCACATCTGCTGCCGGCGCATACTGGGCATACCACAAATCATAGGGCAGCTGGCTGCGGTCAAAATATTTCTCCAGATATTCCAGATTTGCATAAAACATAGGCGTATAGCCCAGTTTCTTCACTTCTTCACAAAAAGTCTTAGCCATCTGAGTGGCAAGCGCCCTGGTAATGGTCACTCCGTTTTTTTCTGCATTGGCTACAGAATCATACTCAAAATCATAAGCAACAGGCCACAAAACCGGATACTGTCTTGCAAGAGCCACCGCATACCTGGCTTCCTGTCGCGCCATTTCCGGATTCAGCGCATAAGAAAACCAGTAGATTCCCATAGGAATCCCTACTGCATTTGCTCCTTTTGCATTCTCATAAAATCTGGAATCCACATGGTTATCACCATATCCTCCGCGAATCATGGCAAACTCTATACCAGAACTTTTCACTTTCTTCCAGTCAATGTTCCCCTGCCAGCGGCTCACATCAATTCCTTTTAATGCCATTTTACCTCTCCCTTTTTTGGCATGTTCTTACTTTATGGTACGCAAGACAGGGGATTGGGTTCTGCTATTTTTTGTTCTATTTTGTTCAGTAAATTGACATTTTTCTCAAAAAAGAGACACCTGTTAAAGTGTCCCTGTTAAAATGCCAATTAAGATACAATCTTAAAGATTTTCTCATTGTATGTAGAAGAATCTATGACAGATACTTTGCAATCAAGCCAACGCATCTTTTTACTGATACTTCTCTGCAATTTCTCCATTATCATCTTTTTGGAATTCGTATGGGTGCCAAAATTCCCCTCTAAAAACAAAATAACATACTTTTTCATTTTATTCTTTGCAAATTCATCTGAAAATACAGCGGCAATCGTATCAATCAGTTCATCCAATGATTCCTTTCTGTCACCAAAGGATCTTGCACCACTTAATACAGCGAATGTCATTGCAATTTTTTTAGATACTTCTATATCTAAACTCTCTCGTCCTTTTACCTCAGTCTTTGTAGCTGTTGTATCTCGTTTTTGATTATCCGGTACAATTCTCCAACGATTATTCCCTTCATCCCCTATACAATTTTTCACTTCAATGAAGGAAATAACATCTTTATCTGCTGATATAAAATCTACTCCTTTAGATTCCGGAAGTGCGTTGAACAAATTACGGTAATAATTCGTATCATCGAATTTAACCACAGAATTCCCATCTGGAAACCCAAATTTCAATCCACTTTCTTCTTTAATCACCATAGATAAACTCCTGTTCTCTGTCATACATTGCATCAAATTCCTGCATAATTGCATTATGTTTTAAATCAGATGCTGTCTTTTCCAGTTCATATTTCACATCGTTCATCTCTCCGTCACGATATAATGACATAAATCGAATGTCAAGACATTCCGGGTTCAATTCTGGATACACTGTCAGCATATTAAATTCCTGCTGAACAAAGTAATCATGGGTTGTAACAAAAATCTGAACGCCCATTTTAGCTAACGCAACCAATGCCTGAACAATCGGACGAATCGTTTTCGGATTCATATTCGTTTCCGGCTCATCCCAGAAAAGAATTGTATTTTTATTCATGCTTCCAGATAAAATCAGATAAACAATCATTGCCAGTTTTCTGTAACCATCAGAGAGTAATCCCATTTCAAATTCTCCTTCACCACGAACTTTTAAATAGAATTTTTTATCCCGTTGAACAATCTGCCCTTTCATTATTTCTTCAAAACTTTTTAAAACTTCATTTTGTTCATTTGTATTTGGTCCTTTGGATAATGGACGATCCAATAACTTTGCCAGATCATAATACATTTCTTCAAAATCTATATGATATTCCTCATACAGCGAAGCAAAATGCTCTGTTGTAGAAATCATTTCTTTTGTTGGAATATAAATAACATCATACGTTCCTGAAAATTTTGATGCATCTATTTTAATATCCGCGTGATTTTCCTGACGGTTTCCAAATCCAATCGCTATTTTTTGATTTTTATCCAAAAGAACTTCGAAATCAGTGCGGTTGCTTCCCTGTTTTCGACTTACAAGCCTTCCTATTTTCATTCCGTCCGGTCGAAAAACACCCTGCAGCTTATTTACGAATAACTGTTCCTCCATCTCTCTATTTATAGCTTCTTTATTTCCTTTGCTAAGAGGTTTTAACACGGAATACATAACTTTCAGTAGTGTTGTCTTTCCCGTACTGTTTTCTCCGCAAATAACATTAATATTTTTCCCCCAATCAATCTCAGCACGTTCAAAAAGCATGAAATTGTTTAAAGTTAGTTTTTTTACCTTCACCGAATTTGCCTCCTGTTTCGATTTCTATATTTATAATCTCCATTTTTACTATTTTAGAGTTCATATCCTCATGTGATTTTTATCATTGTATCATATAATGATAAATTTAGGTAGGCTGAGATTAATCAAGTCCGGGAAACCGCATTAAAAAATAATTTGTAAATTTTGCCCGGTAAATTGACATTTTTCAAATCTTTCAAAATGTTTTACTTGCTTTTTTTAATAAAATTCCAATCAGCATTGTCAGCAATACAAACAGAAAAGCCAGCATATACGAAGCAAATAGTATCTGTGTGTTAAAATAATATACTACTATCCATAATGAACCACCAACAATTAAAACACTTAACAGAATCATGATAATCGCCGATATACTTTGTTTCACAATATAGGTAACATTTTCCCATTCGTAATTCGGAAAAATTAAGTTTATAAGTAGTCCTAATGCTCCTGCAAATGCTGAAAATACAGCAGGCAATAAGAATAACAAACCGTACTCCCCTGCATTCATTCGGCATACGATTCCAAGCAAAATCGCACATATAAAAATCATGGGAACTGTTAAAGAAAGATGAAACAAATACTTTGCAAGTAAGAGTTCCTTCATTGATATAGGATAAGCTTTTAAAAGTTCCCGCTGTTTGCCCTCAATAGAAATACTGGCGTAAGTCACATTTGATAAAATTATCAGCATACCAACAGCAAACACAAGGAGTATAGAAGCATTTTCAACCTTAACGGATATTCCAATTAACTTTAAGTACATAGTAACCGTATCAGTTTTCAGCCATGCATACAAGGTCAATAAAACAAGAGAAACAATCCCAAGCATTGTATTTAGTAAATATACCGGAGTTGAAAAATATCGTTTCCATTCCCTGTGGAATAAAGCAGATACTTTTTTATGTTTTTTATAACGCATTTTAATATTTTTTCTTTTTTCAGAATACAGTCTCACTTTTGCACAATTTTTCTTATAGGTTCCTATAATATACGTTGTCAGTATTATTCCTACTAAAATTGATATTGCAGAAAAAAGAATTGATTTATAGTCATGTAAAAAAAAGAAAGCAAACTTATCCATAGCCCCTTTCCAGAAAACAGTAAATGATACCAAATACAAGATCCTTTTTAAGTACCATCCTGCTTGAAAAAGATTTCCTAAAAGCACACCTATAAGTGTTGGTATAAGAGGAATAAGAAATACCTGTAAAAAGTCAAGGATGTAAAACCATGCACTTTCCGTTTGTAAGAAGTCATAATATAGCAATGGAATAAGCAATAAAAAGAGTGATATTCCAACATTCCATAAATATATGAAGCTCAATTTAGACAAAACGATTGTTTTTATTTTGACAGGGTATGAAAACAACAGCCCAACGCTTTTATCTAAATATAAAATTCCACTCCCCTTCATAAATGCTGGTGCTAGAATATAAATAGTACAAGTCAAAATGAGAATTCCTTATAAGAAAAATCATGGTACAATGTAGGTACCGCACTGAAGGAGGATCTCATTATGGCAAAGCACTATGACAAACAATTTAAGCTGGATGCAGTCCAGTATTATCATGATCACAAGAACTTAGGACTGCAAGGCTGTGCTACAAACTTAGGAATCAGTCAGCAGACATTATCACGCTGGCAGAAAGAACTGCGTGAAACAGGTGATATTGAAAGCCGTGGTTCCGGTAACTATGCTTCTGATGAAGCAAAAGAAATCGCACGATTAAAACGAGAATTACGAGATGCACAGGATGCTCTTGAAGTATTAAAAAAAGCAATCAACATTCTGGGAAAATGACGGAAGCCATTTATCTCGAAGTTACGGAGATGGCAGAAACTGCCCATAAGGCGAAACGCCGAGTTTCTGTCTCCGGAATGTTGAAACATCTTGGCGTTTCTCGTTCTGGTTATCATGCATGGCTAAAACGTGTTCCTTCCAATACAGAAAAAAGACGTGAAGCCGTAAAAGCTAAAATTCAGGATATTTACGATGAATCAAAACAGAATTATGGTGCCCCTAAAATCACCAAAGAATTACGTAAATCAGGAGAAATCATCTCTGAACGTACCGTTGGTAAGTATATGAAGCAAATGGGAATCAAAGCTCAATGGGTCAAGCCATGGACTATCACAACCAAAGATTCTGACTTCAGCAGCGAATTAAAAAATATCCTTGATGAACAGTTTAACCCAGAACGACCAAATGCTGTTTGGTGTTCTGATATTACTTATATCTGGACGATAGACGGATTTGTTTATCTGACCAGTATTATGGACTTATATTCCAGAAAAATCATTGCCTGGACACTTTCTAAAACATTAGAAGTATCCTGCGTGGTTGAAACAATAAAAAAAGCAAAAGCAAGACGCAATATCGATGAGCCTTTGATTCTACATTCAGATCGTGGCAGCCAATACGTATCAAAAGAATATAAACGTGTAACCACAGCTATGCGGTGTAGTTATTCTAAAAAGGCATATCCATGGGATAATGCATGTATCGAATCATTCCATTCCCTGATTAAAAGAGAATGGTTGAATCGCTTTAAAATCAGAGATTATGATCATGCATATCGTTTGATTTTCGAGTATTTAGAAGCATTCTACAATACAAAACGAATTCATAGTCACTGTGATTATATGTCTCCAAACGATTATGAAGAGCTGTATCGTAGGCTTCAACAAGGCGAATTGCAGATGGCAGGTTAAGATGAGGAAAACCTCATTTTAACTTGTACTAAATCTTGACATAGGACCATGCTGACAAAAAGGTCATAAATATACTTAATACAACCAAGGGCTTTAATAAATACTTTAAAATTTCTTGAGGAGTTTGGACGCTCATGCAAATCTGAAAGCTCACTCTAAACCAGCAGAAAGAAACTATTATAACGGTTAAAACAATAGTAAAAAAAGTATAAGCAAAACCCTTCTTTTCCTTGGAATTTCCATAAAGAAATTTATTAAATTTAGTCATTGTTAAAAATTGTCTTTTCATTAGCAAATAAAAAGTCCTCATTTTCCATTCAACTCCATAAAAACATTTTCCAAATCACGATTTCCTAAAATTTCTCTTGTTTCTCCACTTCTAATAAGTTTTCCGTTTCTTATAATTGCAATTTTATTGCAGGTCTTTTCCACAACATCTAAAATATGGCTTGAAAATAATACAGAACCACCAGCCACACATAGTTCTTTCATCAATGCTTTTAACTGAATAAATGCTTCCGGGTCTAACCCAACAAATGGCTCATCCAGGATAAGCAGGTTTGGTTCATGAAGAAAAGCACCTATCAGACTAATTTTCTGCTTCATCCCATGAGAGTAAGAAGAAATCAAATCATGTAACTTTTCATACATCCCTAATTTTTTTGAAAGAACTGGGATTTTCTGTTTTCGCTTTTCTTCTGATACCTCATAAAGATCACATATGAAATTCAAATACTGAAATCCAGTTAAGTATGGGTCAAGAATCGGAGTATCTGGAACATACGCCATTCTCTTTTTACATTCTATTGGCGAAGTTTTCATAGAAATACCATTTAAAAGAATATCACCGGCATCATAGTCATGAATGGTAAGGCACGCCTTTAATGTAGTTGTTTTGCCAGCACCATTTTTCCCGATAAAGCCATATAAATCACCGTCTTCAATCGTTATTCTTAAATCAGATACCGCCTTTTTTCCATTCGGATATATTTTCGTTAAGTTTTTTATTTCAAGCATATTACTAAATGTCCCCCTTTCAATTGCTTCTCATTTAGAAAATTTTCTAAATGAGAAGCAAAAAAATAAGCTTCCATTCCTTACAATCATTACATTTCGTATATTTCTAAATATTTTTATAATGCTAACACCAAGATTCCTACTGCCACAATAATAGAAATGGCTGGAATTAAATAATACATAAATGTTCTTTCTTCGCTCTTTCTCATTAAAGCAAAGCCAGAAAAAACATTTAGTATTGCACAAATTACAGGTGTTCCAAACACAACAGCCGCCTTTGGCAGCACAGAGTTTGCATTTCCATTACTGTCAAAGTGAATTGGGACATCACTTGGCAGTTTTCCCCAAAACACCAGAAAAATCAATATCGTTGCAATACAAATCACACTTCCAATCATAATATGTTTCCTCATTTTCCTTACCTCCTCTTGCGTTTATAAACTAACATTAGGGAATATATAAGTGGTAAAACACCCACTAATATAATGACTAATGGAATGGATACAATCTTTAAAGGGCTTACAAAAAGTTGGAGAACAAAAATCATTCCTGCTAAAATCCATGTATACCCAGCTAATTTATGTGTTTTATCCCAGCTTTCTTCATCCTTTAATAACCATGGGAATTTTAGTCCTACATACTTATTTACATGATTTTTAGGAAAATAATTTCCACTGACAATAAAAAGCATCCCAACAAATACAATGGTTGCACTATTAGGAAATGAAGAATCCTGATAAATAGCGGAATAAACAGAAACAATCACCAAAAAAATTGAAGTAAAAGGCATAATCCACGTTCCTAATTTAACTAAAAATTTAGCTCCCATTGTTTTGCAAACTCTAAAATTTAATACAATGTTTAAAGCCACATTTATAACGATACCAGCAAATAAAAGAAGCTCCATATGCGGGCTTTGCCAAACCATTTGTGACACCGGATAAAAAATAGTAAACGCTATGTAAATAAGTAATGTACATAAACATATAAAAGTAGTTATGAAAAGGTTTTTTCGTTCTTTATTCATCCTTCTTATCAGCTCCTTCATTAAATTGCATGCACCAAAGAACAATGTCCTCAAATACAGATACATTGATTTTGTAATATATATATTTTTGTTGTCTATTTTCAAATATCAAATCTGCTTTTTTTAACAGGGACAGATGATATGAAATTGTCGCATTAGACAATTCAAATTCAGACGCTATCTCTCCAGCCGACATTTCTCCCCTTTTTTTCAACAGCATTAATATATCTCTGCGGATAGGATCGCTTAACGCTTTAAATACATTCGGTAGACTCATGGTTATCTCCATAATTACATTTCGAAATTTTTCTAAATGAATTTTTCTTTATTATATTCTTATATCATTACAATGTCAATAGGCTTTTCAAATCCGCAATCCATGTCTTAATCGCCTGCGCCAATGTAATCTGCTGACGAAGTACTGCCATACCTGTTGCCGGAACATCCTTGGCTTTTTCTTTCAATTTCTCATTCTCTTCCAAATAGTTCAAAAGAATCTCTATATTTATTTCTATCTCATCCAGGCATTCCCTCTGCTCCTCTTTGGGCATGCTATCTAAATTTACGATGACTGCATTGAAATCTAAAAACATATGGATGGGCTTTTTCGAAAGTTCATGCATCAGTTTTTCAAACTCTATCTCTCCGCTTTCTGTCAAAGAATACACTGCTTTTTCCGGCATATTTCCCTCTTTTTCCGTTCGGCTGGAAATCAAGCCTTTCTGTTCTAACTGAAGCACTTTTTTATAAATAGAAGGTGTGCTGATCTTTACCCATTTTGAGATATTCCGGTATTCCACCAGTTTTTGAATGTCATATGCACTTAATTCCTCTTTTTTTAACATTCCTAACACAATTAAATCAATGGTCGCCATTTCTTTTCCTCCTTCTTTCTTGACAACTACTATAAATTATAGTAGTATAACTCTTGTATTTCAATTACTATATTTTATAGTAGTATATTTTATATTATATATCAAGTGAAAGGAGTTACGCATGATGAACAGTCAAAAACAAAAATTGGAATTACTTGGAACTGCCCCGATCCCCAAAGCACTCCTGGCTATGGGAATCCCCACCATGATCGGTATGCTGATCAACGCTTTGTATAACCTTGTAGACGCATACTTTGTCGGCGGATTAGGAGAAAGTCAAATGGGGGCAATTTCTATTGTTTACCCTCTTGGACAGGTTGTTGTTGGTTTGGGATTATTATTTGGAAACGGAGCAGCATCCTATATTTCACGACTATTAGGACAGGGGAAAGAGGAACAGGCGAATAAAGTTGCAAGTACTTCTCTCTATTGCAGTTTATCCACAGGTATCATTCTCATTCTTTTCTGCGTTGTATTCCTGAAGCCAATTTTACTTCTTCTCGGTGCAACCAAAAGCATTCTCCCTTATGCAATGACCTATGCCGGAATTTATATTATTTCTTGCATTTTCAATGTATTTAACGTTACCATGAATAACATTGTCACAAGTGAAGGGGCTGCTAAGACCACAATGTTTGCCCTGCTGACCGGAGCAATCCTGAACATCGCTTTAGATCCGATTTTTATCTATGCCTTTAATTTTGGTGTTGCAGGTGCAGCCATTGCAACTGCGATTTCACAAGTAGTATCTACACTCGTTTATCTGTACTACCTTTTCAGTAAAAAAAGTATTTTTCGTTTCCACTTAAAAGATTGTTCCTTTTCCAAAGAGATTTTTTCAGAAATATTCAAAATCGGAGTACCTACCCTTGTATTTCAACTATTAACAAGCCTTTCCATTTCTCTGATTAACAATGCTGCCGGCACTTATGGAGATGCAGCTATCGCCGGAATGGGTGTTGTTACCCGGCTTGTTTCTATGGGTAGTCTGACTGTATTCGGCTTTATTAAAGGATTCCAGCCCATTGCCGGATATAGCTATGGCGCGAAAAAATATGAACGACTGCGTCAGGCAATTAAAACCTCGATCCTCTGGTCAACGATTTTTTGTGTCGCTGCGGGCTTCGGATTTGTCCTCTTTCCAGCACAAATCATTTCGCAATTTACAACCGGAAATGCAGAAATGATCCGCATCGGAGCTGATTCCTTACGCATCAACGGTATTACTTTTATGCTCTTTGGCTATTACACGGTATATTCTTCCCTTTTCCTTGCATTAGGGAAAGGAAAAGAAGGCTTCTTACTTGGGGCATGCAGACAAGGAATCTGCTTTATCCCTGTTATCCTCATTCTTCCCACCATCTGGGGATTAAATGGTATTTTGTATGCACAGCCAATCGCTGATGTCCTTTCTTTTCTCATCAGTCTGCTTATGGCGCTTTCTCTCCACAAACAGTTAAAATTGTCTGAAGCTCAAAACAACTAATTTATAACACCGAAAGCAGTACTGCCCTATTCTCAGTACCGCTTTCTTCTTACATTCCATGATTAAATTTATATCCCACACCCCAAAATCATTTCCATATCCCCCAGTCCAAATACCTATTTTCATTTATGAATCAGGACTTTTGAAATATGCAGATATCTTTGCCCCATCTGCAGTATTCTCAACTTTCAAGTACCCATCGTGAAGTTTACAAAGAACCCTACAAATATAAAGTCCAAGTCCTAAATGCTCAGAATCACTTTCCTCTGTGAAATATGGATCTGTGACTTTTAGCAGACTGCTTTTGTGAAACCCTTCTCCATCATCTGATATAAAAAGCAGAAGTCCATTATCATCCGAAGAGACTGACAGCGTTACCGTCATCCTGGCATATTTATCTTCTTCCGACTGCTTTGCAATGCGGCTTAGTAGTGCCGCCAGTTTCTTCTGAAACACACTCATAGGAAATGGCTTTATCACATAATCATCGGCTCCCAGTTCATAGCCTTTCAGCATATCGCTTTCCATATCATTTGCAGTCAGAAAAATCACTGCTGTCTCCGGGCAGCGCTCCTTTGCCTCCTTGCAGAAATCAAATCCATTACCATCCTGCAGATTTACATCCAGTACGATCAATTCATACTTCTGTTTCTCAATATAGTTTTCCGCCTCCCGCTTGCATAGCGCCGAATCCACCTTGTATCCGGCGGCATTTAAGTTATAACATAAGGTATTATTTAATAAATAATCATCTTCTACTACTAAAACATGCATGGTATCACATCCTTTTCTTTTTAGAGTATCACCCAAATGTCACAGAAACCTCACGAAATACTCTTTTTTTCTGTTTTATGCAAAAAAAGCGTTGAAACCTTTGTTCACCAGGTTTCAACGCTTTTTAGTTACTGCCGGCAGCGGGACTTGAACCCGCACGTGGTTGCCCACAACAGATTTTGAGTCTGCCTCGTCTGCCATTCCGACACGCCGGCATATGCTTTCTTCAACGTCATTTATCTTATCATAGGTTTCGGAGAATTGCAAGCATTTTTCCAAAAAAAGCTACAATTCCCCGAATTTCTTTTTACAGCTTCAGTTTTTTATAAAAATCTGTAGAATCAAAGGTTGCAAAATAATCTTTTGGTGTCTCTGCTCTTCGGATAAGCTTTGTACTTCCATCTTCTTTTAGCAGGATTTCCGCTGATTTCAGCTTTCCATTATAATTGTATCCCATGGAAAATCCATGAGCCCCTGTATCATGAATCACCAGCAAATCTCCTTTTTCGATTTCCGGAAGCATACGATCCACTGCGAATTTATCATTGTTTTCACAAAGAGAACCTGTCACATCATACTTATGGTCACATGGCTGGTTTTCTTTTCCCATAACTGTAATGTGGTGATATGCCCCATACATAGCCGGGCGCATAAGGTTCACCGCACAGGCATCCACTCCAATATATTCCTTATGGGTGTGTTTTTCATGGATGGCTTTGGTTACCAGACAACCATAAGGCCCCATCATAAATCTTCCAAGCTCTGTGTAAATGGCAACCTCTCCCATTCCTGCAGGAACCAGGATTTCTTCATAGGCTTCCCTGACACCCTGTCCAATAGCGCGGATATCATTTGGCTCCTGGTCCGGTGTATAAGGAATACCTACACCGCCTGACAAATTAATAAAACTTACATGTGCTCCGGTTTCCTTCTCCAGTCTCACTGCCAGCTCAAACAAGTTCTTTGCCAGCATTGGATAATACTGATTGGTTACTGTATTACTTGCCAGAAATGCATGGATTCCAAATTCTTCTGCTCCTTTTTCTTTCAAAATACGGAAAGCCTCAAAAAGCTGTTCTTCTGTCATACCGTATTTGGCATCTCCTGGATTGTCCATGATTCCATTACATACTTCAAACACGCCCCCTGGATTGTATCGGCAACTGATTTTCTTAGGAATTGCTCCAATAGCCTCTTCTAAAAATGCAATGTGCGTGATATCATCCAGATTAATGATTGCGCCCAGCTCATTGGCATACTGAAAATCTTCCTTTGGGGTGTCATTAGAAGAAAACATAATGTCCTCTCCTGTACAGCCAATGGCCTCTGATAACATCAGCTCTGTATAGGAAGAACAGTCGCAGCCGCAGCCATATTCCCTTAAAATATCAATCAAATAAGGATTCGGCGTAGCCTTTACCGCAAAATATTCTTTAAAGCCTTTATTCCAGGAAAACGCTTCTTTCATGGCTTTTGCATTTTCGCGAATTCCTTTTTCGTCATATAAATGAAAAGGAGTGGGATATTCTTTTACGATTTCTTCCAACTGCTCCTTGGTAACAAATGGTTTCTTTTCCATGGTATTCTCCTTTGTCAGTCATTCTAGTTTTGATTTTGGAAAACCGTTTTTTAATAAACTTCCAGCACCTGGAGCATGTTGGTTACTACCCCTTCTGCCTTTGTCACATTGGTAGCCGGATCTCCCGCTGTCACCACAATGGTTTCTCCTTTTTTTACCAGATGTTTTCTCTTAATAGTTTCCACTGCATTTAGAATAATGTTTTCTGTGGTATCCTTCTGATAACCTTTCAGTGGTGTTACGCCCCAGTACAACTGCATTTTGTGAATCACCGCTTCGCTTGGTGAAACCGCATAAATAGGCATAGCCGGACGGAAGCTGGAAATCATGCGGGCTGTTCTTCCCGCCACAGTTGGTGTGAGGATGCAGGCTGCCTCCAGGTTTCTGGCAGTACGCACCGATGCAATTCCAATAGCGCAGGAAACCTTTTTTTCTTTTGCCATGGTTCTGTGCTGGATATATTTATCATATTCCACATGCTGCTCTGTATTTTCAGCAATTTCGCTCATCATCTTCAGGGCTTCCACCGGATATTTTCCGGCTGCGGTTTCTCCTGAAAGCATAATTGCGTCAGAACCGTCATAAATGGCATTGGCAACATCTGCTACCTCTGCTCTGGTAGGACGGGGATTTCTCATCATGGAATCCAGCATCTGGGTAGCTGTAATAACAGGTGTATAATTTGCATTACATTTCTTAATAATCATTTTCTGAATATGGGGAACTTCCTGAGCCGGAATTTCCACGCCCAAATCTCCCCTGGCTACCATGATACCATCTGCTTCTGCAATAATATCATCAATATTCTCCACGCCTTCTGCATTTTCAATCTTTGCAATAATTTCAATGTACTCTGCATGATGCTCTGCCAGAATCTGACGAATCTCACGAATGGCTGCTGCATTTCGTACAAAAGAAGCCGCAATAAAATCAATCTCCTGCTGGATTCCAAACACAATGTCTTCTCTGTCCTTCTGGGTGATTGCCGGAAGTTTTACCTTTACATTGGGAACATTCACACCTTTACGTTCCCCAAGCTCTCCACCATTTACAACCTGGCAGAGAATCCTGTTATCCTGAACATCCCTGACTTCCAGGCCAATCAGACCGTCATCAATGAGAATCCTGTTTCCCTTTTCCACATCTTCTGCCAATCCTGCATAAGTAATGGAGCAGCCTTTTTCATTCCCCACTCTTTCTTCTGTGTAGAGAACAAATTCTTCCCCTTCTTTTAAAACCACTTTTTTATGGTCTTCCAGTAGTCCGGTACGGATTTCCGGTCCTTTTGTATCTAACAAAATTGCCACCGGTTTATCCTGCTCTTCTCTTACCCGTTTTAAAAGGTTCATGCGATTGCGCTGTTCCTCATAATCTCCGTGAGAGAAGTTAAAACGTGCTACATTCATTCCGTTTTTCACCAGCGCTTCCATAATTGGTTTTTTGTCTGTATTGGGTCCCATGGTGCAAACAATTTTGGTTCTACGCATTTTTTCTTTTCCTCCAGCTTGTTTTTTGTGGTGTATCCTGCATTATTTTATATGTTGATGTGTAAACAAATGCTCCTGACAATATTCATAGTTTCCGTTACATTTGGAACAGAATCTGAATTCCAGGTCTTCCCCGTCCTTTTCTGTTCTTCCGCACACAGCGCATTTATGCTTTGTCACACCATTTGCCATACTTGGATGAACAGCCTTTTGAAACTGCTGTCTTCTGTGAATTTCTTTTGGTGAAATTCTTCTGTAGTTTCTGGTTGTCAGGAAATAAATAATAAAGTTCAATAAGGAAGCAATGATTACAGTACGAAGTCCCCAGTCTCCCTTCACCATATCATACAGCAGATACGCAATATCCAGATATGCCAGGTACTTCATTTTCATAGGTATAATCATCATAAACAAAACTTCCATGTCCGGATAATTCATGGCAAAAGCCAGGAAAATGGACAGGTTGATGTAATAAGTTGAAAATGCCGGCATGTAATATACGGAAATATCTCCCATAATAAAATACAGTAAAAATGCGCCGATAATGGTACACAAAATACCGCCCAGCACATACACATTATACCGGAATGCTCCCCAGGTTCTCTCCAGAGTGGTTCCCAGTGAATAGTAGAACATCAGCATAATCAGAACAAAGAAAATGTTATCACTGCCCGGCGGAATCAGAAGCCAGGACACCAGTCTCCAAATCTGCCCTCCACGAAGGATGTGATAAGGGCTCATATACAGGTAAGAAATCAGCGGCACTTCAAACAATTCCTGCATATATTGGAGGGCGTATCCAATGATATAACACAAAATCATGTATTTCGTAAGATTATGAATTGCATAACGCCCGAACTTTCGTTCCATTTTGTTTAAAAAATTCATATTGTCTCCTCAGTCCTTTTCTTAAAATAAATCTTTTTTGGAGAAGATAAACGCCACTATGAGACTTAAAAGAAGTGACAGAACAATCACAATGGTAAATCCGTAGGGACTTGAATAAAAAGGCATTCCCTTTTCATTCAGGTTCATTCCGTAAGCGCCGAAAATCATGTTTGGAATAGACATTACAATAGTCACAGTTGCCAGAAACTTCATTACAATATTTAAGTTATTAGAAACAATGGATGCAAAGGTCTCTGCCATACTACTCAAAATACCACTGTAAATATTTGCCATTTCAATCGCCTGTTTATTCTCTATGATGACATCTTCCAGCAGATCCGTATCATCGGGATATTGTTTAATCCGTTCCACCTTCAGCAGCTTTTCCAGTACAATTTCATTGGAACGCAGAGAAGTGGTGAAATAAACCAGGGATTTCTCCAGCTCCAAAAGCTCTATAAGCTCCTTGTTTTTGGTAGACTGCTGCAGCTTTTCCTCTACCTCTTCGCTTTTCTTATCTATGATACGCAGATAATGCAGAAACATACTGGAATTTTTGTACAGAATCTGCAGAATAAATCTGGTCTTCATATAAGTGTAAAAGTTCCGCACTCTTCCATCCATAAACCGTCCAAGCACAGAAGTATCTTCCAGGCAAACGGTAATGATAATGTCTTCTGTAACAATAATTGACAGAGGAATGGTTCCATACCAGTCTTTTTCTCCCCGTTCCTCCAGAACCGGTGTGTCCACGATAATCAGGGTGTAGTCATCCTCCACCTCAATACGGGAACGTTCCTCCTCATCCAGAGGCGCTCTCAAGTCATCTATTTCAATGTGGTAATGCCTGGCAATTTCAAAAATCTCCGTTGCAGTAGGATCTGTAAGCGCCAGCCAGCAGCCTTCGCTGGCTTCATCCACCTGATGAATCTTTCCATCCACTGTCTTGAATATTCTAATCATGGTTTCTCCCTTCATTTCCAGCCACAGGCAGAAAACCGGGAGTTTGGGCCTGTCAGCAGGAATGTTATTCTATTTTTTTCTGAATTTCTTTCTGTTTCCCAGGACAAGGCCCGCTTTCCATAAATTTGCACTTCCTTTTTTCTAAAAAATTCTTCTTTACACTTCGCACTTTGAAAAGATAATGCTGTTGGGGGTCTCCACATGCATGGGTTTGCCCTTCATAACCAGCAGCTTCTTCTCATAGTCAATGGTAAAGGTGGTAATGGAATTGGATTCGTGATTTACCACTGCCAGATGTTTTCCGTCAGGGAATACGTCCAAATCTTTTGGATAACTGCCACTGATAGGCAGAATAAACTGTTTCTCCAAAAGTCCGGTGTTTTCATCTCTTTTGTACATTGCCACCGTATCTTCTCCTGCAGTAGAACAGAAAACATATCTTCCATCCGGTGACAGACACATGCCGGACGTAGCATCATGCTCCTGATCTCTTTTAGAAGCCAGTGTGGTCTCTGTCTGCAGCAGTTCAAACACCGGGTTCTTACCGGAACCGTCATAGCGGAACACCTGAATGGTGTTATTTAACTCAAAATTTAAATATGCATATTTTCCATCCGGGCTGAATTTAATCAGTCTTGGCCCTGATTCTCTCTGACATCTTAAAATGTCTACCAGTTCCAGACGGTTGGTTCTGGCGTTGACCCGGTAAATTTTCATCTGGTCAATCCCATTGTCTACTGCACACAAATATTTATTATCCGGAGTTGGACGTACACAGCTTACATGGGGACGGAAGTTCCGTTCTGCCACACTGCCAAGTCCTCTGTGGAATACACCGTCTACAACACTTCCAAGACGTCCGTCCTGATGGATGTGTACTACCGTTACTTTTCCATCATGATAGCCTGCAACGTAGAGATATTTTCCTTCTTCGTCTGTAGACAGATGGCAGCCCCGCATACCGTCAATGTCTACTTTATTGATAAAAGTCAAATCCCCATCCGGAGCAATAGCAAATACCGCTACTCCTTCATCAGCAATGGAGTACAGGTATTTCCCGTTTAAGGAACGCGCCAGATGAGAAGAGTTGTTTACAGGAACTACTTTTCGCTCAGTCAGTGTTCCCTCTTCTACATTGACATCATATAAATGGATTCCGATACTGCTTCCATGGGTATACGTTCCCACATATGCAACATACTTTTCTTTCATTTATGCAATACCCTCCTGTTGTTTATTGTTTCTGATACCTAGGGACATTCTACCACAAACTTTTTTTTAATACAATGGACTTTCTGCCGATTTCCTGTATTATACCCAGATTTTACTTATTGTATATTGACATGATTTTCTGCTTTAGTATAATGGTTTTATTACGGAAAGGAGAAGCACATGGAAGAGAAAAAAATCATAGAGTTTCGCAATATTGTGAAAAGTTTTGATGGCCAGGTTATTCTCAAGGGAATTAACCTGGATATTTATGAGAACGAATTTGTTACCCTGTTAGGTCCCAGCGGCTGCGGCAAAACCACGCTGCTGCGTATTCTGGGCGGTTTCCTTCAGGCAGATGAAGGTGATGTTATTTTTGACGGTGAAGAAATCAATCAGAAACCACCTTATGAACGGGAATTAAATACTGTATTCCAGAAATATGCCCTGTTCCCTCATCTGAATGTATACGAAAATATTGCCTTTGGGCTGAAAATCAAAAAAATGAGCAAGGATGTAATTGACCAGAAGGTCATGAAAATGTTAAAACTCATTGGTCTGGAAGGGTATGAAAACAAAAATACCACCCTGCTTTCCGGTGGACAGCAGCAGCGTGTTGCCATTGCAAGAGCCCTGGTAAATGAACCAAAGGTTCTGCTCTTAGACGAACCCCTGGCTGCTCTTGACCTGAAACTGAGAAAAGAAATGCAGTATGAGTTAAAGCGGATTCAGCAGGAGGTTGGCATCACCTTTATTTTCGTTACTCATGACCAGGAGGAGGCCCTCACCATGTCTGATAAAATCGTGGTACTGAAAAACGGTGAAATTCAGCAGGTAGGAACTCCGCAGGAAATCTACAATGAGCCTGCCAACCGCTTTGTAGCTAATTTCATTGGTGAAAGCAATATTCTCCCCGGAGTAATGTTAGAGGATTACAAGGTGCGGTTTGATGACATTACCTTTGACTGTGTGGATTTCGGCTTCAAAGAAAATGAACCGGTGGATGTGGTCATCCGTCCTGAGGATATTGATATTGTAGATGTAAAAGACGGAAAAATGACCGGTGAGGTGCTAAGTGTTCTGTTTAAGGGCGTTCACTATGAAATTATGGTAGAAACGGTTCCCGGAACCAGCGTTACGGTCAATATGCGTGTGATTCGGAATCATGATGTGGCCAGTGAGGACGGAACAGAAAAAATCAGCGCCAATGATTTCTATGTGGACATTGATGATGTGGAAGCTCTGGATGAGAAAGAAATCATTGCCCTTTCCAATGCCCAGGCATGGGATGTGGCCAGTGATGAATTTATTTCTGTTGCAAAAGTGGAATATGAACTCACAAACCAGGAAGGGGAATATCCGGTTACCTTCAGCACTGCAAAGGGTACCAGCATTCAGCGCACCATCTTTGTGGTAGACCAGCCCTTTGTAAAAAATGAAAAAGCAAATGAAGCTGTGATGGCATTTAACTTCTTTAAAACCGTAGATGAAATCCAGGAATCCCAGGCGCTGGACACAGAACTGAAAACCTGGGCCAATGCTCAGGCATGGAAACTAAGTGATGAAAATCAGAGTGTGGATTTAAGTGTGGATTACGATTTTGATGCTGAAGATGTAAAAGAAGGCGTTTACAAAATCACCTTCTGGACAACAGGACGGGAATTCAAAATTCATACCACAGACTATTCCAGGGAAGGACAGGAAGTCGGACTGACCTTTTTCCCGGAAGATATTCATGTTATGTCAAAGGTGGGATATTAAGATGAAGAAATTTTCGCAGCTTGCCCTGCCTTATATTATATGGGCAATCCTCATGCTGGTTCTCCCTATGGGACTCATTGCTGTCTATTCAGTGATGGAGCAGGGAAACAGCATTGTCCCCTTTGCCTTTACTCTTGAGCATTACAAAAAGTTTTTTACCGACCCTGACTTTTTGCTGATTCTCTGGCGTTCTCTGCTGATTGCCCTGAAAACCACAGTTATCTGTCTGTTTCTGGGTTACCCTATTGCATACTTTATTGCAAGAAGCAAAGAAAAGACCCAGAATATTCTGATTCTGTGCATCACAATCCCTATGTGGATTAACATGCTGGTGCGTACTTATGCGTGGATTGGCCTGCTAAGTGAGGGCGGATTGATTCAGCGTATATTAAGTCTTGTTGGACTTGGAAACACAGAACTTCTCTATACAGAAGGCGCTGTGCTTCTTGGAATGGTATATAACTTCCTTCCCTTTATGATTTTGCAGATACAGACTTCTCTTAGCAAAATGGATCACTCTCTTCTGGAAGCCAGCGCGGACCTGGGAGCAAGTCCTGCCATGGCATTTCTTAAAGTGACCCTGCCTCTGTCTCTGCCTGGTGTGATTAATGGTATTACTCTGGTATTTCTGCCTGCTGTCAGCTCTTTCTTTATCCCGAAACTGCTGGGCGGCGGCCAGTATTTCCTCATTGGTAATATGATTGAAAACCAGTTTATCACTGTAGGAGAATGGAATTTCGGAAGCGCCATTTCCATGATTATGGCAATTATTATGATGCTCCTGATGATGGCAGTAAGAAAAGCTGAAACCAGAAATCAGGGCGGGAAGGAGGACTAGACTGTGAAAAAGAAAAAACATCCCTTTGGGAAGATACTTATGATTCTCACACTGGCCTTCTTCTACCTTCCTATTGTATATATGATTGTATTTTCCTTTAATGAAGGGAAATCTCTCACCCACTTTACCGGATTTTCCCTGCGCTGGTACGCCCATATGCTGGAATCCCAGGATATGATGTCCGCACTTTCCACTACCTTCAGCGTAGCGATTCTGGCAACGTTGATTTCTACCATAGTGGGTACCATTGCCGCCATTGGTCTGAGCAAATCCAGAAAGATTGTGCGGCAACTTATGGAACAGGTAAACAATCTGCCTATGATGAATCCGGAAATTGTAACGGCTATTGGTTTTATGCTGCTGTTTATTACCTTCCGTATTGAAAAGGGCTATGTAACCATGCTGCTGGCGCATATTGCCTTTTGTATTCCTTATGTCATGCTGTCTGTGATGCCGAAAATCCGCTCTCTGGACCCAAACCTGGCGGACGCGGCTATGGACCTTGGCTGTACCCCATGGAAGGCGCTTACCAAGGTCATTGTGCCACAGATTACTCCCGGTATTATCTCCGGCTCTTTAATTGCCTTTACCATGTCTGTGGATGATTTTATTATCTCCTATTTCGTAACAGGAGGCGGCATAAAGAATTTAAGCATTATGGTGTACACCATGAGCAAACGTGTTAATCCAAGTATCAATGCTATTTCCACCCTGGTGGTAGTGATTATCACCATTGCCCTGATTCTCATTAATGTAGCCCCTGTACTGGCTGCAAAGCGCCGGCAGAAAGATACCATCAAGAAGAAAAGCCACGTATTTTCCTTTTCCCTGGCTGCTGCCGCCCTGGTTCTTGTGGTGTGCTTTATCCGTTTTGCCGGTCAGAAGCAGGACCGCCCCTTTGAAGGACAAACCTTGCATATCTACAACTGGGGAGAATATACCGGTGAAAATATTGTCGCAGCCTTTGAAAAAGAAACCGGTGCCAAGGTAGTTATGGACAACTTTGATTCTAATGAACAGATGTATATCAAAGTGGCAAATGATGAGTCTTATGACCTGCTGGTGCCAAGTGATTACATGATTCAGCGTCTGATTCAGGAAAACCTTCTGCAAAAGCTGGATCACTCCAGACTGGACTGTCTGAATCTGCTTTCCAAGGATGTAACAGGGCTTCCCTATGACCCTGAAAACGAATATTCTGTTCCTTATTTCTGGGGAACCGTTGGGATTGTCTATGATAAAACAAAAGTGGATATCAAAGATTTAGAAGAACAGGGATTCGGAATTTTCTTAAATGAAAAATATAAAGGAGATATTTACCTCTATGATTCAGAGCGCGACTCCTTTATGATGGCGCTGAAAAACCTGGGCTATTCCATGAATACAGAAAACGAAAAAGAAATTCAGGAGGCCTATGACTGGCTGGTTACCTGTGTAGAAACCATGGAACCGGAAATCGTAACAGACGAAATCATTGACAACATGGCGCAGGGACGAAAAGCTCTGGGATTGATATATTCCGGAGATGCCACTTATATTATGAGTGAAAACGAAAACATGGGTTATTTCCTTCCAAAGGAAGGTACCAATCTCTGGTCTGATGCCATGGTCATCCCGAAAAATGCCAAAAATCCGGAACTGGCTCATGCGTATATCAATTTTGCCACCCAGTATGAAGGCGCTTATGATAACTCCAGTTATGTGGGTTATACTTCTGCCAATCAGGAGGTTCTGGAGGATTTATATGGAGAAGGCGGCGAATATGAAGGCATCAACGCCTATATTCCAAGAACAGATAATGAATTAGATGAAGTATTTGAGTATAATGAAAAGACGAAAAAAATCATGGGCGATTTGTGGAGCCGAGTAAAAATCGCGGCAAGCAATGCCAACTAAAGCAAACAAAGTAAAGGAATGGTTATGAATCGTATCTTTGAATATACCATCTCTCCCACTGATGCACCTTGCACGGTGGGAGAATTTTTGAAACAGAAGGGGTATTCCCGCCAGATTATTATTCATCTGAAAAAAACAGAAAATGGAATTCTGCGAAACGGTGTCTGGGCTTATGTAAGAACTCAGCTTTTCCCCGGAGATTCCCTGAAAATAACTCTTGTAGAGGAAAATGCATCGGAAAATATTCTTCCAGTTCCCATAGAACCGGAAATTGTCTACGAAGATGAGGATTTAGTTGTTGTAAACAAACCCTTTGATATGCCGGTGCATCCCTCCATCCACAATTATGATAATACCCTGGCAAATGCCATGGCCTATTATTATCAGCAACAGGGAGAAACTTTTATTTTCCGCTGTATCAATCGGCTGGACCGGGATACCACCGGACTTCTGATTCTGGCAAAAAATGCGCTGAGCGCATCCATTCTCTCTACAGCTATGAAAAAGCGCCAGATTCACAGAACTTACCAGGCTGTGGTATCCCAGATTCCTGCTCCCCTTGCAGGAACCATTGACGCTCCCATTGCAAGAAAGGAAGCTTCTGCCATAGAGCGCTGTGTGGATTTTGAAAAAGGAGAACGGGCAGTCACCCATTATAAAGTCTTAAAAACCAAAGGTTCCCTAGCTCTGGTGGAGCTTTCTCTGGAAACAGGACGCACCCATCAAATCCGTGTTCACATGGATTATATTGGCTGTCCCCTGTTAGGAGATTATCTCTACCATCCTGATTTTTCTAAAATCAACCGGGTAGCGCTGCATTCTTATGCTCTCTCCTTTTCTCATCCTGTTACGCAAAAACCCATGGAATTTCATATGCCCCTTCCAAAAGATATGGCAGGACTGTTCTCCTAAAAGAGAACCTCCTGCCATTTTTTCATTCTTTTGCTGTATCTGATTCAATTTTCCCATCCATAATGCGCACCACACGTTTTGCCTGCTCTGCAATTCCATTATCATGGGTAATGAGAATCACTGTTCTGCCGCCTTCATGGAGTTCTTTTAAAATATCCAAGATTTCCTTGCTGGAAGCTGTATCCAGATTTCCTGTGGGCTCATCTGCCAGAATCACCGGCGGTTTTGCAGCAATCGCCCTTGCTATGGCTACCCTCTGCTGCTGCCCTCCTGACATTTCTGCAGGCTTATGTTCCATGCGGTGTCCAAGTCCCACCATTTCCAGGGCTTCTTTCGCCAGCTCCCGCCTTGTTTTCTTATCAATTCCCCGATAAATCAGCGGCAATTCCACATTTTCTATTGCCGTAAGATTAGCAATCAGATTAAATCCCTGGAAAATAAACCCAATCTCTTTGTTTCTGACTGTGGATAACTGGCTGTCTGTCATAGTAGATACATCTGTTCCATTCAGGAAATATTTACCTGATGTGGGAATATCCAGACATCCCAGCATATTCATAAACGTAGACTTTCCGGAACCGGACTGACCGATAATTGCCACAAACTCCCCACGGTTGATTTCCAGATTAATGTGGTCTAATGCACGGACCTCATTTTCACCCGGATTATAAATCTTGCATAAATCTACTACTTTAATCAGGTGTTCCATACCCTCTTCCTTTCTTCTCTGCAACAGGGATGTATGGCTTACGCCTTACTTTCCCTGCATTGCCTGACGGTTTTTTAACGCTCCCATAAAATAAAGAACCGGGAAAGTCAATGCAGCTATGCCTGAAAGCAACGCTGAACTCCAAACCTTTGAAATCACGCCTGCAATCACGGTATTAAAAAGCACAAAAATTATCAAAAAAATCCCACATGCAAAACAAATTTGGGTTTTTTCAATTTTATTACAGTTACGCACTCCAAAAATCCCGGCAACCAGATATAAAATTCCCTGGATTGAAGAAGTGGCAGCGCTTAGCTGGGCTTTTTGTACTGTAAGCCCCATCTCCTGAAAAATAGCCGCTGTATTTGGTGCAAGCTCCTCTTTGGGAAGACTGAGCATGCTCACTAATGCAGAGCTGTAAACTGACTGGAGTATGCAAAACACACCGCCGATTATCAAAAGAATCCCGGTAACTTTTAACAGCCCCTTTCCAGGCGCTCTTTGTTCCATAATCAAAGCCCTCTCTTTTTATTTGTTTACAATGCCCGTATTCTCGGTACTTCGTCTACATGAAGATATCTGCTTAGCGCTTTGATAATAATATCATGGTTCAGGAAATGACTCTGATTGGTCACCATAATCACACCAATGACCCCTACCTCTTCCACACGGATGGGGAAACCTCCGCCCAGACAGGAATATTCCTTTTCGTCCAGGCCGATTTCTTCCATGCTCTCACCATTTCGTTTTAATTCGCTGTACAGCAGCATGGTACTCTTTTCCATGCGGCGCACAGCGGCAAACATCTTATCCATCCAGACCGCATTATTTAAGGTAGTGCCGTTTCCTGCATATTTAAATACGGTATAGCCATTATTCAAACGGATTTCCACTGCGGTATCCACATCCAGCCTTTTGGATTCTGCTACCAGCAGCGTTCCAAGCGCCCATGCGTCCTCATTGGTAAAATGATTAAACTGCAGAATCTCCTCTTGCATCGCCAAAACAGAAATAATCTCTTCTACTGTCATAACAGACACCTCCTGTCTCTTACCGGATTCTGTCCGGAAAACCAACTTTACGCTGTACCTTTCTCAAGGTTTTATTTGCAAAATACTGAGCTTTCTCAGCATTTTCCTTAATAATGGAATCCAGATATGCCTTATCCTTTTCCAATCTTGCCACTTCATCCTGAAGAGGTTTCAGTACACTTACTACTGCTTCCCCTACTCCAAGTTTCAGTTCTCCATAGCCCTTTCCTTCAAATTCTCTTACTGCCTCTTCCGGTGTTTTTCCTGTGCAGGCACAGTAAATATCCAGCAGGTTCTTAATTCCCGGCTGCTCTGGTCTGTATGCAATACATGCTTCAGAGTCTGTCACTGCACGTTTGCACTTTCTCATAATAGTATCCGGGTCATCCATAAGATAAATACTGCCATTTGGATTTTCATCTGATTTTGACATCTTCTTGGAAGGCTCCTGGAGACTCATGATTTTGGCGCCAATTTTGCCGATATAAGCTTCCGGTACAGTAAACACATCTCCGTAAATATTATTAAACCGGATAGCAAGATCACGGGTCAGCTCCAGATGCTGCATCTGGTCAATTCCCACCGGCACAACATCTGCCTGATACAGCAGAATATCTGCTGCCATCAATACAGGATAGGTAAAAAGACCCGCATTGATGTTATCTGCATGTTTTGCTGATTTATCCTTAAACTGGGTCATGCGGCTCAATTCGCCCATGTAAGTAAAACAGTTTAAAATCCATGCCAGCTCTGCATGTCCTGATACATGGGACTGGTAATAAATACAGTTTTTCTCAGGATCCAATCCTGCCGCAATGTACAAAGTCAGAAGAGCTCTGGCTCTTTTTCTCAGGGTTGCCGGGTCCTGGCGTACTGTAATCGAATGCATGTCCACTACGCTATAAAAGCATTCGTATTCATCACTTAATGTTACCCAGTTTTTCAGAGCTCCCAGATAATTTCCCAAAGTCAGGTTTCCGGTTGCCTGCATACCACTGAATAAAACTTTCTTATCGTTTATCATCTTTCTGTCCTCCAACTACCATTTCGCTTGTTCTCTATTTTAACACGTTTTTTTCCAGGCTTCAACCTCTGTGTCACTTCTCACTGATAATCAAAAACATAGGCGTAGACTGGTAATTTGCCCTCTCTTCCTGGCTCCAGACTTCCTTCCAGACATTTTCCTCCACTTCGTTTTTCTCATATCCCAAAGCCTTTAGGGTTTCCAAATCCCACTTGGGTCTGGCAATCTGGCTTAAAGGTACTTCTCTTGCGATTTCTTCCATAGCGTCAATATCTGTACAAGTGTAATGATCCTCCATCTGGAGGTTTTCCACCCGCTTCCTGTCTTCTTCATATTCTTTTCTCTTTTCTTTATCAAAAAGATGATGATACCAGTTGGCGTCATAATTGAGCATTTTTCCTCCTGGTTTCAACACCCGCATCCATTCCTCATAGGCTTTTTCCGGTTTCTCCAGATTCCAGGTAAGGTTTCTGGATACCACAGCATCAAAAGTCTCATCCTCAAAGTCCAGCTTCTGGGCATCCATCTGTTTCCAGGTAATCTGTTCTGCCAGTTCTCCTGCATTTTTCCCGGCTTCTTTTAACATTTCTTCTGTATAGTCCACTGCTGTTACCTGATATCCTGCTTCTGCCAAAAGAATAGCAAAAAATCCGGGACCTGTTCCCACATCTAAAACTTTCACATTTCGCGGTTCTCCTTTTGGAAGATGTTTTTTCAAGTTTTCTGTCCATTTCTGTCTCTGATTCGTTGCCAGTTCTCCCTGGTTTACCTCCGAATATCCCTCTGCTCTTCCGGTCCAGTATGCTTCGATTTTATCTATTAATTCCATGTGTATACCTCTTTTCTTATTTGGTAATTTTACCAATAATCTTCTGGAAGTATAACATGTTTTTTCTTTTTTTCATACCCTTCCCAGTAAGGAATCTGATTTTATCTTTTTTTGTTGCAGCACCATGAAATATAGGATTCCCCTGTCCATTAATTGTTTGAATCTTTCCTGAATCAGTAAGATACTCTTGTTTTAAATTTCAAGAATTTCATAGACGGAGCTGTCGCACGAAACAACATTTTGTACAACAGCGCCAAGATATGTTTTGGCAGTACAAAAGCACCACCGACTTGATTTCGATTTTTATTTTTCTTTGGATTGCAGATACCTCTCCATATCCTCCTCAAAGGCCTGTAAAGAAGCCGCTCTGGCAGCCAGTTTGTGCAGCGCCTTTAAGTCTTCCAACGTTTCCAGGCCTGCAATCCTGTCCTGAAGTTTTTCCGAAATCTCTCCCAAATCTTCCAGAAGTTCTAAAATAGCTTCTCTGGTTGCCTCTATTCGCCCCTCGATTCTGCCCTCCAGTCTTCCTTCCTGCTTTTCCTCCCGCAGCATTTCTTCAAAAATCATATAGCGTTCTCCCATCTCGCGGTCTGTCTTGATACTGTGAATGGTCTCCTGGAACTGTTTCACCAGTTCATCCTGAAAATCCATTTCGCTTTCTCCTAAATCAGCCGTCACAAATTTCAGGAATCTGACAAGTTCTTGCGGTACTTTCTCCTCATTTTCTCCCTTGGTACTCAGAAAGATGGTACAACTTCCATCATCCAGCTTCACATTTTTATTCTCCTTGCACTCATTCCCAAAAGTATAGCAATACAAGCGTTCTCCAAAAGGATCAAAGTCACAGACGAAAATCACAACTGTATCTGGCAGGGTTTCATAAACCTCCCCGCTTGCCAGCGCCTCCATACCCATCTGGCTGTGGTAAGACCGGCGTCGTTTTCCAAGAGCTGACTTTTTCTTCACCTGCATTTCCACGTTATAATGTGTATGATTCTCATCTTCCGCGTAGATATCCAGACGGACACCTTTGTATTCCGGATGGTAGACAATGCTTTTCTCCTTGCTCACTACTACCTGTGCAATGGAAAAACCAAGCACCATTTCAAGGAATCCCTTACAGTTTTCTTCCACGCTCATAACTGCGCCAAAAAGAAAGTTATCTTTAATTGTCAAATCCTGTAATGTTTTTCGTTTTTTCATATTTCCTCCAGTTCTACAGAGGAATCCTCTGACAGAATTATAGCACAGGCTTATGAAAAAGACTATACCTTTGACAGAAACATTGAAACTATTAAATTAAAGAAAGATTTCTTGCTTCTCCTGACAGAAATGCTTATAATGAAGAAAAACAACAAAAGGAGATTTTTAACATGGAAAAAATCGCAAGCTTTACTATTGACCATATAAAATTAAAACCAGGAGTTTATGTATCCAGAAAAGATGTTGTAGGTGACCAGATTATTACCACCTTTGACCTACGAATGACCTCCCCAAATGATGAACCTGTTATGAACACCGCAGAAGTTCATACTATAGAACATCTGGGTGCTACGTTTCTCCGCAATCACAAGGAATTCGGCACAAAAACCATTTATTTTGGCCCCATGGGATGCAGAACAGGGTTTTATCTGCTTTTGGCCGGAGACTATGAATCCAAGGAGATTGTGCCATTAATAACAGAAATGTATACCTTTATTCGGGATTTCCACGAAGAAGTACCTGGGGCTTCTGCCAAGGACTGCGGTAACTATCTGGACATGAATCTTGGCATGGCAAACTGGCTGGCAAAAAGATATCTGGATGAAGTTCTTACCAATATTTCAGAAGACAGGCTGATTTATCCGGAGTAGAAAACACTTGAAGTTTTGGAGGTGAATTTTCATGAAAAAGAGACTTGCATTATTAATATATCCTGAATTTAGTTTGCAGGAAATTGCAAATCTGCTACGCTTATTTAGATGGAAATATGATACTGTAACAGACATCATTTATACCGAAAAAACAGTTGTAAAAAGTGAAGAAGGTATTACTGTTATGCCAGTAAAAACCTGTGATGAATTTTCACCAGAAGACTATGATTGCTTACTTTTATCTGGTTGTAGTGATATACGAATGGCACTTCGTAACCAGAAATTAAATACCTTTCTGAAAAGTTTTAAGGACAACACAGACTTTATCATAGCTGCGATTTGCTCTGCACCGCTGTTTTTAGCACACGCAGGATTACTGCGTGGAAAAAAGTATACTGATTCTCTCTTTATGGAAATGAGAAGCTTATTTTACTTCATAGAAGAAGAAAATTTTTTACCCCTTCCAGTAGTTGAAGATGGAAATATCATTACTGCTAATGGCGCAGCCTTTAACGATTTTGCAGTCCATCTTGCAAAAAAATTAGGCTATGAATGCCAAAGCCCTATTCTTTCCGGCTATATTGATGACTGGAAAAAGAATGATTATTTACATCATTTAACCATGGAAGAACAGGAAAATTTTGTAAAAGAGTTTCAGAATTTCCTATGCAACCAATAGTTGCATAATAGTTGGTAGAAAAACTCCTCTTTTCACTGTAAAATAATGGCTGGAGGTGATGATATGACACTTGGTGAAAAGCTAAAATCATGCAGAACAAAGAAAAAATTATCCCAGGAAAAAGTAGCCGAACTTGTAGGAGTAAGCAGACAGGCAGTCACAAAGTGGGAAAATAATCAGACTGTACCCAATTCCAATAACTTAATAACACTGGCATCTATTTATGGTGTTTCTTTAGACGAATTGGTTACAGAAAAACAAGAGGACGAAAAAAGCGAAAATCCTATCTTGCGTTCCAACTTAATCTTACTGGCAATTATATTGCAGGCAGCATGTATCAATGTTGCCATGCAACCTTCTCTGGTTGCAGACATTCCCTCTCTTAGAATGTTCAATTTGGCAATTAAATTTTTACCATTACTTGGTGTATCAATCTGGATGAGTTTAAATTTGAGATATGAAAAAGACCCTGTGCAGTACAGAAAAAATACGAAAATCGAATTGCTCTATTGCCTTGTTCAGGTAGCAGTTCTCCTCTTTGGACATTACAGCAAATTGTATTTTTTAGGTACTTTGCTTTTGGTAGTGGTTGCATCTTTTTATATCCTTGTCATCAATCCAAAGTACATGAACAGGCAACTAGCCAGATCAGGAAAACATCAAAAATAAAAAGGAAAGCATTCCTGAAAAGGGCAGAGCGGAGGAATCATATGCTTGAAATTCGATATGTACAGCCAGAAGATAAAGGTTTTTGGTATCGCCTTGATAAACATTTGTCAGAACAGGAATTCAACCATAAGATCAGTCAAAAAAGAGGCTATGTATTGTTGGAGAATCACATTCCCATTGGCTGCTCCGCTACAATCTTTTCTGGGATAATACGCCTTTTTGTACCATGTTGTTCATTGATTGGCAGCATCAGGGAAAAGGTTATGGCAAAAAACTTATGACTTATTGGGAACACGACATGAAATCCCAGGGATATGGAATGCTTTTAACCTCCACTCAGGTAGATGAACAGGCACAATATTTTTACAGAAAACTGGGATACAAAGATTGTGGTGGTTTTGTCATAGACATCCCCCAATATGCACAACCCATGGAACTGTTTTTCATAAAGAGTATTTAAGAGGTGACATTATGACAGAATACCGCACATTACATGAACCTGAAATAAACCGTACTCTCTTCCAGGATTTTATCCGCAGACAGGTAGTTACCAAATGCTGGCGCAGGGAGCATGGACAATGGATAATAAAGGATGCCCCCTTTATTGACGATTGGACAGAAGAAGATTATCTGGTCCTTATAGACTGTCTGAAACATACTATTTCTACAGGCGGTCTTGTCCATGGAGCATTTGTAAATCATAGTTTAAAAGGTTTTGTTGCTGTTTTACCGGAAATCTTTGGCGGAGAAAACCAGTACATGGATTTAGCTGCCATCCACGTTTCCCAGGATATGCGAAACAGTGGTATTGGAAAGGCTCTCTTTCTTACCGCCAAACAATGGGCAAAAGAAAAAGGAGCAAAAAAGCTCTACATCTCCGCCCATTCTGCTGTGGAAAGCCAGGCATTTTATAAAAAAATGGGATGCGTGGAGGCAAAAGTTTATCACCCAAAACATGTGGAAGAAGAACCTTTTGACTGCCAGTTGGAGGTAGGGTTGTAGGCTATGAGAAGGAAAGAACGTGAAGTAACAAATAGAAACGAAGTATTAAAAATAATTGAAAAAACCAAAGTTCTCCATCTTGGTTTATTTGATGATCCATATCCTTATGTAGTTCCTTTATACTATGGATATGAGTACCAAAATGGCCTTTTGATGTTTTATATGCACAGCGCTAAGGAAGGACACAAACTTGATTTAATCCGCCAAAATCCAAGAGTCTGTATTACATTAGAAACAGATGTAGCCCTTATCTCCGGCGATGAAATTCCATGTATGTATGGTTCTTCTTTCGCCTCAGTAATGGGAAAAGGCGTTGCAGAGCTTGTTGAGAATCCCCAGGAAAAAATCCATGGTTTGAGCCTACTCATGCTGAATCAGACTGGAAAAAAATTTGAGATCAATGAAAACATGGCTGCCACTGTGGAAGTAATTAAGGTTGCGATAAAAGATTTCACAGCAAAGGCTCATAAAAAAGTTATTTTACAAGGAACAGCCATAAATGAACCTGCTAAAGACAATGACTTATTCTTCACCTGCAGTCTCATTGATTATATTGCCAGAAAAACCAAAAATAAAAGGAGTGTAGTTGTAAATGCTCTTGGTCAAAGACAACTGGAAAAAATATATGCTTTAGCGGATATCTATCATAGTGATAACATAGAACAAGTCAGTGATGATTTTATCCAACAGTCCAACATTCAAAATGGAACTTTTGATAATGTAAAAGAATGTAGTTATAGCATTCCATCTTATTGGGATATGGGAAAAGTATATAAACGCTTAATCAAAGGCGTGGCAAATGCCGAAGGAATTTCCATCATAGAGGCATTATTCAAAGTTTATAATTCCTTTATCAGCGAAAAAATAGATGATTATAACAGTAGCATGTATTATGAAAATCCATCTTATTTATTGGAATGTTACTTAGAAAATAAAGTGCTTTAATAAATTTGAAAGGAACAAAAAGTCATGAAAAAATATGAATACAAATTTATAGAAGTTCCTAAAAAATCAGGGATAAAAGGGCATGGAAGTACCTTTACAGAATGTCAAAATATTATTATGGAAGAAGCCCAAAATGGCTGGCGTCTGAAACAAGTGGTAGTTCCATTTAATGAAAAAACTGGTGTTTATGGAGCCTGGTGCTATCAGATTATTTTTGAACGGGAGATACTCCAATGAAAATACACAATGTCCTGTCCGGAAATCAGCTTATTATCCGCGATTATAAAAAAACGGATTTAAACTTTCTCTTATCCATGTGGCTAGATGAAGAAAATGGAAAGTACATGAGTGACCCAACTCGGGAATATGTGGATGCAGCTTATCAAAAAGCTCTGGATACCCTTGAGGAAAACTCAAATGGCTATTATCTTGTTTTAGAAACAGCCGTTTCCAAAATCCTCGTTGGTTCTTGCTGCATTTTCCCAGATAAACAGCAAAAATCCTGTGATATTGGTTACTGTATTCACAAAGACTACTGGCAGAAAGGATATGGAAGCGAAATGTTATCTCTCCTACTTGACTGGATAAGAAAACAAGGGTGGGAAACCGTAACCGCAGAGGTAGCGGTAGATAACATTGCCTCTAACGCTTTGTTAAAAAAATTCCATTTTAAAGTAATAAAAAATACTTCTTTTAAAAAATACAACATGGATGTTTCTTATAAAAGTTATTTATACATGAAGAAGCTGTAAACAAAGGCGGAAGGTTTGATAAAACTCCTTCCACCTTTTCCAATCGTTTTAAGCGTGGCTTGGAATCTCTTTAAATGCAAAGGAAATTCCACCGTTTTTAATTTCTAAGATTTCGTCGGCTTCTTCTGCCAAATGCTTACTGTGTGTAACCACAACAACACATTTTCCTAATTCATGTGCAGTCTTTTTCAGCAAAGCAATGATTTCATCAGCGGTAGTTTCGTCAAGATTTCCCGTCGGGTTCGTCTGCCAAAAGTACATGAGCGTCGCTGGCTAATGCTCTTGCAATCGCTACACGCTGTTGCTGTCCGCCAGATAGTTGCAATACATTTCTCTGCCAGTATTCTTTTCCAATGCCGACTTCTTCCAATAATTTTTCAGCATTTCCACTACCACCTAATTTGACATTTTCAACCGTTGTCAAATAATCAATCAGATTATAATTTTGAAATACCAATGAGATATTATGCTTTCTGTGGTAATTCAGCCCCTTTTTTGTAATGTCCTCGCCATTGCAAAGGACAGTCCCTTTTACTGCTGTGTCCAAGCCTGCTAACAAGGATAAGAGTGTTGTTTTTCCTGCACCACTCGGACCGACAATGGTATAAAAGATACCCTCCTCAAAAGTAGCTGATACGTTATTCAAAATGGTTTTATCTTTTTTGGTTTTGTAAGCATAGCTTACATTCTTTACTTCTAACATTTTCGTCGTCCTCCTAACTCATTTCCGATAAAATATCTTTCGGGTTTCTCTTTAGTATTACAATTCCAGATACCAGAACAGAAGCCGTTATCAACACAAGAACACTTACACCGTCCAACAGATACATTTCTGGCGTAACCTCTACGCTGATATTCTGCACGTCCTGCTTTGGTGCAACATATTCTGTGGATACTTTTCCCTCGTTATTTTTTTCTTCTTCCTGCATTTGCTGAACCTGCTGTGATACCAGATAATTTGCAGTTACTTTGGAAACGGCAGGAGCGACAGCAAAGGATAGCATAAGGGAAAGAACAGCAATCATAATCGCTTCACTCCAAATCTGCCCGATAATTCTGAATTTCGGAACACCGAGAGATAAGAAAATGCCGACTTCCTGCACTCGATTTTTCAGCCAGAAAAGAAATACTAAAACAAGGATAACAAAACTTGCAACAGAGATTACCAATATCATCATTTCGCTTACTTTTGCTAAATCATTGAAGTTTGAGGACATGGTTTCGGAATTTCCGTTATTGTCAATCAAATCATATTGCTCCCAGTTGATGTCTACTTTTTGCAGATTTTCTTTTACTTCGTCGTAAGCTTCCACATCTTCTACTTTGAAATAGGCTCTTTTATATAATGGACTTGTTTCACCCTCTGCCTTTTCTGGAAATCTCAAATCTGTAAATATTACATTTTCCGAACGGTAAGTATCTCCCTGCATAAGTGGGGACATCTTTTGATCCACTTGATAAATTCCAACAATCTCAGCTTCTGATACCTTTGAATTTACAGTATCGTGGTAATCATTAAAAGAAATCTTATCGCCGATTTTCAGATTATTTTGCTTTGCAAGTTCCTCTGAAATGACACACATATCTTTATCCTCTGGGGTTATCATTCGTCCCTCTTTGATATGCAGGTTTCCAGATAAAACATTTCTGTCAAGTTTCATATCTTTGTTTCCAATTAAGCTTACACCTCCCTCATCTACACTTTGGTCTACATCTTTATCTTCAATTCTTTTGAAATTTACAGGGTTTACAGGAGTTGTTGCTGTTGTAATATTGTAATCAGCAATTCCTTTTGTTTTTGCCAGTTTCTCAATGTCTTTTATATCTAAGCTTTCAAATTCATTTGTTGTCCAGCCTGACCAAGTCTCCACACCATTGATAATCTCTTTTTCCTGATGGTAGCCACCAAAACTACCTTCCTTATCATTACCAATCTTTTCTGAGTATTCACGAACTCGTTTTGTTCGGTACTCTGCATTTCTTTCTAAAAGAAAGCCTGCACCTATGGCTTGTCTGGTTTTGTCCTGCACCTCAATACTGGCATTTTTGCTCGCCACACCTGCAAGAAGCAGGGTACTGATTGCAAAAACAATCAACAATAAGAGAATACTTTTTATGGGCTTTCTGAACACAGAACGCCTTGCCAATCCAAAAAAATTCATGTACTATCCCTCCATTTTCGCTAATATATCTTTTGGGTTTGCTCGTAATATCGGAAGAATGGAACAGCACAATGCCACCAGAATAACTGCACCGCCTAAAAGGAACAACATTCCAATATCTTGTATCTGCAACACCACTTTCAGATTTTCTGTTACTGTTTCTGAACCAGTAATGACATTTTGCAAAACGCCCGAGAACAATTTACCAATGGCTGTTGCTCCTAAAACCGAAAGTGTAAATACACTGCCTGCTTCTAATAAAGTTTGCAGGAAAATTTCACTTTTTGTCTTGCCGAGGCTCATAAAGATTGCCACCTCTTTTTGCCTTGTCCGCATCCACATACATAACAGCAGGGAAACAACAACAGTACCAGTTACCAATGTAAGTACCAGCATAAGATTTGCCACCTTACTGATTTGCTCTAATGGAGCAGACATCTGTTGATAAAGGGTATCGGAAGTGCTAAGTTCTACATCATTTCCGAATATTTTTTGCAAGCTGGTTTCCAGCACATCTAATTTTTCTGGTCTTTTTGAATAAACGCAGAGTTTTTCAAATTCAGCTTCTTTGAACAATTCTTTATAAGTGCTGTTGTCAATAAAGACTTGATTTTCTATTCGATTGACTGCGGTAGTTTCTGTTGGCTGGTCTTTTTCCACATTTCCTGCGGACATGAAAATTCCAATAATTTGAACAGATACTTTTGTTCCGTTTTCTGTACTTAATTCAATCGTATCTCCAACTTTTAGCTCATTTTGATTTGCAAGGTTCGCATTGATAACAGCACCTTTTTTCTCGTGTTTGATATAATCGCCAGAAGATAAGCGGTACTGCATTTCTGAAAAAGGGCTGTCCTTTTCCAAATCATCATAGGAGAGCAACGCTATTTTCAAATTTTCCTCATTCGTAGAAGTATTGAGCGTAACGGGAGCAAAATCATTCGGAAATACCTCTTGTCTGCCGATACGGTTGATAGACGAAACATCTTCCAGCGTTTCAATCTTGTTTACTTCATTCTCTGTTATCTTGCTGTCCTTACTTGTAATTTCAGCCACAATCTTAGAGTTTGTCTTTTCCTGCATGGCTTGTTTGGACTCATTTGTAGTCCTTAAAATCATGCTTGTACCTAAAATCATACTGTTTACAAGTATCAAAACAATCAACAGAAGAATGGTTTTTCCTTTTTTTCGCTGTAAATAGCGAAAACCAAGTTGATAAAACTTCATACTTCACACCTCTATTCCCAACGGGCTATGACAACCTTTGTTGCATTGAAATGAAGTGTGTCTGAAAATTCTCCATAGAGATATACATTTGATTGTTTCTTTACATCGGATATAGACCCCGTTGTTATATTCGTAACAGAACCCAACTGTTTATTTAGTGTCGCAACAACAAATTCACAATCTGGGTTATAGGTTACAGAAACAGCATTGTCTTTATTTTCCAATCCCGACGCTTCGATTTGCAGGCTAGCTCCACCCTCAGTTTCTTTTGCTTGACTTACGGAACAACCATTGTCTGTAAATTCCAAAACACTTCCTATCAAATTAGCAGACTCTAATATGTCGTTTCCTTTATTTTCTGAAGAACCATTTGCATTTTCTTCATTCGTATTAGAATTGACAATAGGATTAGACGTATCTGGTTTCTCATCTGGACTTGCACCACACCCCGTCAATGCACAGATACATAATCCAACTGCTACAAATTTACTGATGTTTGTTTTTTTCATTTTTGTATTCCACCTTTCTTGTTCGATATGCCCCTATTGTAAAAGCAAACCATTCTAAAAATCCTGTAAAAAAGTAAGAAAATCATCATCATTTTTTAGAGGATTTTTACAGACTTTTCTGTTATACTGTCTATAATTTATATAGAAAAGGATTGATACATTATGAAAATACTTCTTCTGGAAGATGATTTAGAGTTATGTAAAAATATAAAAATTTCTCTCGAAAAAGAAAACTATATGGTTGATTGTTGCAATGACGGGGAAACCGCTATGCTGTACGCTTTAAATACAGACTATGCTTATGACCTCGCCATTGTAGACCGTATGCTACCGATTATTGACGGCTTAACAATCATAAAATCTATGCGTAGAAAAGGAATATCTATTCCTATCCTTATCATTACTGCCATGAGTACCCTTGACAATCGGGTGGAGGGTTTAGACGGCGGTGCTGATGATTACTTAGTAAAGCCATTTCATATCAAAGAATTGCTTGCAAGAGTTCGGGCATTAACAAGACGCCCTGCCAATATCCAGTTATCTTCCAAATTAGAATATGGAGATTTAACTTTCGATAAAGACAGCCGAACCTTATCTACACCCGTCAATTCTCTTTTATTAACTTCAAAAGAAACCGAGTTGACTTTTGTATTTATGCAGAACCCAGAAACACTATTTTCCCGTGAACAGCTAATCCTTAAAATCTGGGGCAGTTCTTCCGAGGTAGAAACTGGCAATGTAGACAGTTACATTTCTTTTCTGCGAAAACGCCTAAAAGAATTAAAAAGTTCCTGTAAAATAACAACGGTCTACGGTGCAGGGTACAAACTGGAGAAAGAAACATGTTAAATAACTTATACCGAAAACTTCATATTCTGTTTGCAAGTTCTGTTATGCTGATTATTACCCTTGTGATTTCCTTTGTCGTTGCGAACACAGTTCATACAGAGAAAATCAACGAAAGCACCTTATTTCAGAGATTGACAACCTTGCTGATTTATCAAGTGGAAAGTGCTTCTTCGGATATGGACAAAGCACTCAAAACCTACGAAGAGAGTTATCATATTTTTTCTTTAATTACTGATACAAGGGGGAATACCATTTATCAGAGTGATTTCCCATTTCCAACTTCTGCGGACAATCTGTTGCATGATGTAGAAAAGCAGATTTCTACACAACCATTATCACAAATAGAAAACAGCACAACTTCACAAGGCGGTTTTCTGGAAATAAGAGGAACACATCACGATACTTATTTTGTTATTCCTGCTACAATTAGGACAGCAAATGATACCGTGTATCATGCAACCTTTCTTTATCAGACAGCCAGTTTGACGGATATTTTACAAAAAACATTGCCTATATATCTTCTTATCTGGTTTTTGGCTTGTATCGTTGTTATCGTGCTGACCCGTTATCTGCTGAAAAAGTCGTTTGCTCCAACGGAACGAATACTGCAAAGCCAAAAAGATTTTGTTGCAACAGCGTCCCATGAATTAAAATCTCCACTTGCTGTTATGATTTCCAACACGGATATGCTTCTTGATAATGTTTCCTTAAACGAGCAGGCAAAGCAAGCCGTACAGACCATAGATTTTGAATGTATGCGGTTATCCCGTTTAGTCAAAGATATGTTGCTTTTGGCTTCTTCCGACGCTAAAACATGGACATTGCATAAAAGCACAATCAATGTAGATACCTTGCTCATTACGTTATATGAAACCTACGAACCCGTCTGCATGAAGCAGAATTTAGAACTAAAACTGCATTTATCCGAGGAAAGTTATCCTGCTATGTTTACCGACAAAGACCGATTATTTCAAATCTTGTGTGTCTTTATGGATAATGCCATTCAACATTCCAAGAATAATTCTTTAATAGAGATAGAAGTAATCGCCACCGAAAAAAATATTGCTTTTTCTGTGGTAGACCACGGGCAAGGCATTTCTGATGAAGATAAGCAGTATATCTTTGACCGATTTTATAGTGGCGACAAGTCCCATACGAACAAATCGAATTTTGGACTGGGACTAAGTATCGCCAAAGAATTAACTCAAATGCTGAACGGTATTATCATTATCAATGATACTGCTGGTGGAGGTGCTACTTTTACTGTTAAATTTCCTCTGAAATAGATTAAGGCTTGCAGATCATACACTATGTATGGAGCAAGCCTTTTTTCAAATCTTTGTCTTTTTGGTAATCTTGTAAATATATTCTTCTGGGGTAGGGCGTTTATTACCAAAATACTTTTTGAAATTTGCCTGCACTTCTGGGGCGGTGCTATTCATAGCTTCATCAATCGTCGCTTCAATATCTGCCCGAACATCAGCCAATGATACACCGCCAGCTTTTGCACCAGCTTTCAACGCTTTTTTTATATCTCGCTTTTTTAGTCCTATCATAATAACCTTTCTTATCATAATTGCAAATTTATAAATTCATTAGTATTAAAACTGAAATTCAAATACATTACTAAAATCATTGTTCAAGACATAATAAACTTTATTTTTTTCTGTAGAATATACAAATGAAACCCTAGTTGCCCACAAGTCTTTTTGAGAAACAGATTTTAATACTTTAAATGCGTCATTTACTGAAAAATCTTTATCATATCCTGCCAATAACTCTTTAGCCACTTCGTATCTTGTATCCCCAGAAACAATGTACGGCTTTGTTATATCTGGTTTTAGAATAGAATAATTTGTAATAAGTGAAAAATTTTCTTGTTCATATCTATACCCAATTCCAGGTTCAATAATTAAAACTCGTCCTTTTTTATCAGAAAGCATAGCTTGCATAGTAGCATCTGGTGCATAAATAATTTTTTTCTTTTTAACAATGTCCAAGGCTTTATCAAAAGAAATCTCTGCCTTAATGAATTTTTCTGTTAATTCAGATATTGTAATACAATCCTCGCTTTCTATATACCTTGCATTTTCATTACCATGAACATAAAGAAGTGTTCCTACATTACCATTTTTATTTATCCCATGAAATGAATGATACAGACCGTCAGGCATTTTAATACCAATATAAAATCTATTTTCTTCGGTAATTACAGTATGATCCCATACAGAAAGGTCAATATCAAAATTAAAACCAACAATTTTATCTATACCATTGTAAACAAATCTTGTACACATATAATCACTCCTCAAAATATTATTTTAAATAGTCATTTAACTAATCTAATTAGTATTTTAAAATGTTTTTGTAAGAAAGTCAATAAATAATCATAATTTTCTAATTGTGTTATTGACTACACTAATTCAATTAGCTAGAATTGTGTTTGTATGATATTTTGAATGAGGTGCATAACTATGAAAACCACTAAAGAAGCAGTAATAAAAGCAACATCAGACTTAGCAGATGAAAAAGGATTAAATAACGTTTCGTTAAAAGCTGTTGCTCAAAAATTAAACATTCGTACACCATCTTTATATAATCACATAGAAAGTTTAGATAATCTTCTTTTAGAAGTTGCTCATAATGGTATGCGTGACATGAATGAAAGAATGATGAAAATTGCCGTTGGAAAAATAGGGAAAGAAGCAATTAAGTTAGTTTCTATCGAATACCTAAACTATATGATTGAACACCCCGGAGTTTATGAAACAATTCAATGGGCTGTGTGGCACGGAACAGAGGAAACAGCAACCATTTTTAACAACTATCTTTCATTATTAACTACTCTTATCCAATCGTGCAGTCTTAACAAAGACAAAACACTTGAAATATTAAATATGCTTACTGGAATAATTCACGGTTATACAACTTTGCAATTAGGAAACGCTTTTTCTGCCTCAGATAAAGTTAGATTTGAATTAGCTGAAGCGATAGATACTTTATTAGTCGGGATTTTCCAGAAGTATAAATAATATATTTAGGCTTGCAAATCAATACAGAACTGCAAGCCTTTTTCTTTTATCCTACAATCTTCCAGTTGCTATCCTTA
>QFCE01002266.1_pt1 | contig 159382 bp, 137 predicted proteins | sample 5346091 | NCBI WGS metagenome assembly QFCE01 (sample SAMN09062252, study PRJNA434731) | Human gut metagenome, whole genome shotgun sequencing project. | isolation source: stool timepoint A chromium assembly | host: Homo sapiens | collected 2015
CGGGTATTCATAAATACCCAGACTATTTCAATTTATTTTACCATATTCCAACAGGCTATGCAATCTTATCCATCGCGCGAATCTCTTTTACAGCGAATCCAATTGCGACAATTCCCGCTGCCGCATCTGCAATCGGTCCCGCATACATCACCCCGTCAATTCCCATAAAAATCGGGAATATAAGTATCAGCGGAAGTAAAAAGATTACCTGTCTTGTAAGCGACACTACAATACCCAGCTTCGCTTTACCAATTGATGTAAAGAATCCGGATGACATTGGCTGGATTCCATTAACAAATGTCATAAACATAAAAATCCTGAAATATCTTGCCGCAAATTCATAATATTCTTTGCTTCCCGTACCAAAGATACTCACAAGCTGCGTCGGGAAAAACTGGAAACACAAGAAGAACACAATTCCAACCGTCATAGCAACGCGGAATGCTTTCCAATAAGTGCGTTTTACTCTGTCATACGATCCCGCTCCATAATTATATCCCCAGATTGGCTGACATCCCTGGGAAATCCCGATCGCAATAGCCATGAACACCATATTTACCTTTGAGATAACGCCCACACACGCCAGTGGAATATCTGTTCCATATACAGAAGCCGCACCATAATAGCGCAGTGTATTATTCATTGTAATCTGTACCACAGCCATGGCAATCTGATTGATACAGGAAGCCATTCCCAATGACAGGATCATTTTCAGGAGATGGCCTCTCGGACGGAACATCTCTTTTTTCAGCTCCATTTTACGAAATCTTCCAAAATATACAATTACCATAATTCCGGATACGATCTGTCCGATCACGGTCGCCCACGCAGCGCCTTTAATCCCCCAGTGGAATCCAAAGATAAACAGCGGATCTAACACCGTATTAATAATTGCCCCTGTCAGCATACAAGTCATAGAGTACGTAGGACTTCTGTCCGCGCGGATCAGATGATTCCCTCCGGTTGTCAAAATCAGGAACGGAATTCCAAATGCCGTAATTCCTGTATAATCCTGTGCATATGGCAGGATCTTTGCCGTCACACCGAAAAGATGCAGCAGAGGATCCAGGAACACCAGTACCACTGCTGCAATGATCACACCACAGATCACCAGCATGGAAAGCCCGGTCCCCGCAATCCTGCTTGCTTTCTCATGATCTCCCGCTCCGGAACACAGATTAAAATTCGACGCACTTCCGATTCCAAGAAGAAGTGCTGTTGCCGTACAGATAATCGACACAGGAAATGCAATATTAGTCGCTGCATTTCCCAGAAGTCCGACTCCCTGTCCGATAAAGATCTGATCTACAATATTATATAATGAGCTCACCAACATACTGATAATTGCCGGAATTGCGAATTTCGCGATCAGTTTTCCCTCGCTTTCTGTTGCCAGAGGATTCACTTTTTTCTGTTCTTTCAACTTTCTTTCACTCCTTATTTTCTCACCAATTATTCATGGATTCTTATTTGATTTTCACCATACGGCGATTATAAAAGACGGAGCTTGTTACGGCCTCCGTCCTCTGAAAATATTCTGCTATTTATTATTTAATATTCACGGATCACGGTTCCAATCTCCCGTGTCGTATCCATATCCACCAGATGAGCCAGTGCATCTTCCAGATGCTTTTCTTTTACTGCTTCTGTAACGATAACAAGCTCTGCTGCATCATTTTCTTTTGTCTTCTGAATCACTCTTGCAATACTTACTTTATGCACTCCGAATACACTTGCAATTGCAGCAAGTACACCTGGTTTATTATCCACCAGCATACGGATATAGAACTTGTTCTTTACTTCTTTAAAGTTCTTTACCGGTGTCTCACGATAACAGGTACAACTGATTCTTCCTGTACAATGGTATTGTATATCACGGATTACATCGATCACATCACCCATGATCGCACTGGCCGTCGGGAGTTCCCCTGCTCCTCTTCCGTAGAACATCGTATCACCGGCAGCATCAGAGCGGACAAATACTGCATTAAACGAATCTCTCACGGATGCAAGCGGATGTTCCTTCGGAATCATCATCGGATGAACAGCAACCTCAATTCCTTCTTCCGTATTATGTGCAACACCGAGTAATTTAATCACATCACCGAATTCTTCTGCGTATTCCACATCTTTCGCAGTAATTTTTGTAATTCCTTCTGTATATACATCATCGAATGTAACTCTGGAATGAAATGCAATCGATGCCATGATCGCTACCTTACGTCCTGCATCCAGTCCTTCAATATCGGCCGTCGGATCTGCCTCTGCATAACCAAGCTCTGTTGCCAGTGCCAGTGCATCGTCAAAATCCATCCCTTCTTCGATCATCTTGGTCAGAATAAAGTTCGTCGTACCATTGACAATACCGATAACTTCCTGAATCTCATTCGCCGCCAGACACTGCTTCAGCGGACGGATAATCGGGATTGCTCCTGCCACAGCTGCCTCAAATAAGAAATCCACTCCACTTTCTTCTGCCGCCTCCAAAAGTTCGTGTCCATGTGTCGCTACCAGATCTTTGTTCGCTGTCACGACATTCTTTCCTGCATGCAGTGCTTCCAGAATCATAGTTCTTGCAGGTTCGATACCACCCATCACTTCGATTACGATTTCTATCTCATCATCATTCATGATATCTTCCCACTTATCGGTTAAAAGAGACTGGTCTACACCCTCTCTCTTCTTATTTATGTTATGTACCAGTATCTTCTGAATTTCAAGACCTGCACCGGCTTTCAATGCCATTTCATTCTTCTGGCGTTCCACAAGTTTATACACCCCACTGCCGACCGTTCCAAGTCCCAGAAGACCTGCTTTTACTACTCTTTCCTGATTCATCTTCTCACATCCTCGTTTTTTGTTCACTCTCTTTTCGTTTTCGTATCTACAGATATTCTGCCAGCGACAGATTCTGCAACTTTATTTATACAGACTTTAGTATAGCATAGTGCTACATATAATTTCAATCCGATTCTTCCCATGCTCGGAAATTAGTACAGTTTAATCTCCTTTCTGCACAGTAACAAATCCGCACCCTCATAATTGATCAGCACAAAAAAGACGTTACAAATAGTCAATTCAGAGCGACAGACGGGACTCGAACCCGCGACCTCCACCTTGGCAAGGTGGCGTACTACCAACTGTACTACTATCGCACATCAAGTATGTTTTATTATTTTGTGTTCATCAGAACGATATTCAGTATAACGTATATATATGGTATTGTCAACTGCTTTTTTTAATTTTTTGAATTTTTCTTTTAATTTGAAAACTCCGACAACTTTTCCTGCATGCTTTGGCAAGTGGCAGCTCCTTACGAACGCATAGTGATAAAAAAGGTGCGGGAGCAACCTCCTCTTTGGTTTTCCCGCATCTTTTACTTTATATAGCTTTTACTTTATTCTTTGTCTTCTGCCTTTTTCTCTTCTTTTGCTATAACCGCAATTCCGAGTTCCTCCAGCTGTTTTGCATCTACATGTCCCGGTGCTTCTGTCATAAGATCAGATGCATCTTTTACTTTAGGGAATGCAATTACATCACGGATGCTGTCCTGTTTTGCCATCAGCATAACCAGACGATCCAGACCATATGCAAGTCCTGCGTGCGGCGGCACTCCATACTTGAATGCTGTCAGAAGGAATCCAAACTGCTCCTGTGCCTGCTCTTCTGTAAATCCAAGCACTTCAAACATCTTGCTCTGGATATCCTGATCAAAGATTCTGACACTTCCTCCACCAATCTCGTTACCATTCAATACGATATCGTATGCTTTTGCACGGACTCTTCCCGGATCACTGTCAATATACTGAAGATCTTCTTCCATTGGCATTGTAAATGGATGGTGCATAGCTGTATAACGGTTCTGCTCTTCGCTCCACTCAAGAAGTGGGAATTCTGTTACCCACAAGAATTTGTATTCATTCTTGTCAAGAAGTTCCATCTGACGTGCGAGTTCCAGACGAAGTGCTCCCAGTGTATCCCATACAACTTTATTCTTATCTGCAGCAAATAATAACAAGTCTCCGTTCTCTCCGCCCATCGCTTCAATCAGAGCTTTCATTTCATCATCTGTCATGAATTTGGCAAATGAGGATTTCACTGTTCCGTCTTCATGAATTGCAATATACGCAAGTCCCTTTGCACCATAATCTTTTGCAAAATCAACCAGTTTATCAATCTTCTTACGAGCCATTCCGCCCTGTCCTTTGGCGTTGATACCACGAACTGTTCCACCATTTTCGATCGCATTTTTGAACACTACAAATTCACAGTCTTTTACAACATCTGTTACGTTTGTCAGTTCCATACCAAAACGGATATCCGGCTTATCTGAACCAAAGCGGTCCATTGCTTCCTGCCATGTCATTCTCTGGATTGGAAGAGATACTTCCACGCCCAGTACTTCTTTGAATAATTTGGCAAGCAGTCTTTCATTTACTTCGATTACATCATCGACATCCACGAAAGATAACTCCATATCGATCTGTGTGAATTCCGGTTGACGGTCTGCACGTAAATCTTCGTCACGGAAGCATTTTGCGATCTGGAAATATCTGTCATATCCTGAACACATCAATAACTGTTTGAATAACTGTGGTGACTGTGGCAGCGCATAGAACTGTCCCTGCTGGATACGGCTAGGTACGAGGTAATCTCTTGCTCCTTCCGGTGTACTTTTGATCAGAACCGGTGTCTCAATCTCAAGAAATCCTTCTTCCGCAAGGAACTGACGTGTCAGAGTTGCAACCTTGCTTCTCATCATCAGATTGCGCTGCAGATCCGGTCTTCTAAGATCCAGGTATCTGTATTTCAGACGTACTTCTTCTTTTGTTTTAGAATTCTCTTCGATGTGGAACGGCGGTGTCTCTGATTCAGAAAGAATACGAAGTTCTTCCGGAATCACCTCTATCTCTCCTGTTGCAAGATGATCATTCACTGCACCGGAACGTTTTGCTACTGTTCCTACGATTGCTACTACATATTCTGCACGAAGCTTAGCTGCCTTTTCGATCAGTGCCGCTTCGCATTTTCCTTCTTCGAATACCACCTGGATAATACCTGAACGGTCTCTGACATCTACGAATACCAGACCGCCCTTATTACGGTTCTTCTGTACCCATCCCATAATGGTAACTTTCTCTCCTACATTGGCTGCAGATAATTCTGCACATCTGTGGGTTCTTTTTAACCCTTTCATTGATTCTGCCATGTTTCTTTATCTCCTTTTCCGACGTCCTTACGCCGTAATTTATTGTTTCCTATATATCTTATAAATTTTCCACGGAATCTGCATAACAGTCCACGATTTCTGTATAACCGTCTTCAGTAAGCTGTTCTTTCTGGAACTTTTTATTCTTCTTCATGTTGACGATCAGGACCTGTTTTCCTGCCTGACGGTCTGCCTTTGCAAGTGACATAACCTTTAAAAGCCCTTCTTTTGTCATCTTCTTCTCTAACAGATATGCTTTCTTCTCTTTTACAGTCGGAACTTCATATCCATTTTCCAGAAGCAGCATGACGATTCGTTCGAATCCGATTGAGAATCCACATGCAGGTGTATCCTGCCCGGTGAATTTACCGATCATCTTATCATAACGGCCGCCTCCGGCTACAGATCCGCCGAAATCATCCATCGTCACTTCAAAGATCGTTCCTGTATAGTAAGACTGTCCTCTTACAAGTGTCGGATCGAATTTGATATTGAATTCGCATTCTTTTGCGGTCTCAACACTGGAAATGATCATTTCCATACTGTCTGCTGTCTCTTCACTTAAGCAGTCGCCCAGTTTTTCTTTCAGGAAACGGATACCTGTTACATCTGGTGCTACATCCTTAAATAACTGAAGATAAGTCTCTACATTTTCCTTTACATATCCCATCTCTTCTAATTCTTTTGCAACACCTTCTGCACCGATCTTGTCCATCTTATCCAGAATGATGAAGACTTCATCATAATCATCCTCACGGAAACCACTGTAAGCAGCCATTGCTTTCAGGATATTACGGTCATTGATACATACCGTAAAGTTCTGGAAGCTTAATTTGCCAAGCATAGCTGTCGTTGCAAGGATCAGTTCGATCTCTGCGAGATTTCCCGGCTCTCCTAAGATATCAATATCACACTGCATGAACTGTCTGAAACGTCCTTTCTGCGGACGGTCTGCTCTCCATACATTACCAATCTGCAATGCCTTAAAAGGTGCCGGCAACTCATTCGAATGGTTTGCATAATATCTGGCAAGCGGTACGGTAAGATCATAACGCAGTCCTCCGTCTACCAGATCGTTTTCTTCTTTTGCTGTATCGATCTTCAGTTTTTCTCCTCTTTTTAAGATCTTGAAGATCAGTTTCTCGTTGTCTCCGCCCTGTTTGCTGCACAGGTTCTCGATATGTTCCACACATGGTGTCTCGATGGAACAGAATCCGTATGTCTTATACGTCTCTTTGATCAGTCCGATCAGGTAATCACGGATCTCCATCTCACGTGGGAGCATGTCTTTCATACCGGTAACCGGTTTCTTCTTTAATGCCATAACCATTCTCCTTTGCGTTCTATCATTTCGTCGATCCTGTCGATGTAGGCATCTACCGCCTTGACATTCTCCTGACGGATCAGACGCGTCATTTTCTTCTTTTTACTGCCCGGCATAGGAATCGGATCCCTCAATACAATCTTTGTCGATGCTCCGGCTCCTGCGGCAATAATAGATTGTTTTTCTTCCATAATAAGTATATTGTATATTCCGGCTTTGTCAACCTTTGCATACCCAACATTTTCAAAATTCCCCGCAATATTCTTCTGTCTGTACAGATAATACGGGAAAAGATCCATCTCTTTTGCTGCCTTTGCAGCCCTCTCGATCATGCCGGAAAGGATCTCATGCGTCTCTTTCGCATCCCGGTTCAAATCCTCCATCTCCATTCTGGCTGCTCTTTTGATCGCCAGTGAATGCACTGTCAGACTGTCCGGATGCATCTGTGCAATCTGTGCCAGTGTATCTTCCATGTCAGAAATATCTTCTCCCGGAAGTCCTGCGATGATATCCATATTGATATTATCGAATCCAGTCTTTCTGGCCAGTGCATAGGCTTCTTTTATCTCTTCTACGGTATGTTTTCTTCCAATCACATCCAGCGTCTTCTGCTGCATACTCTGTGGATTAATGGAAATTCTTGTAATGTCATGATTCTTTATGACTTTCAACTTCTCTTCTGTAATGCTGTCCGGTCTTCCGGCTTCCACTGTATATTCCAGCAGGTATTCTCTCGAAAACTTCTCATCGATCCAGCTCATCAGCCGTTCCAGCTGCTCTGCCGTCAGCGTTGTCGGCGTACCTCCGCCGATGTAGATCGTATTTAATTTTTTGTTTTTCGAGCGTTCTGCGATAAATTCCAGCTCTTTGCAAAGTGCATCCACATATGCATCCACTTTTTCTTTCCAGCGATCCAGTGGTCCGGAACTGAAAGAACAGTAAGAACAGACCGATGGACAGAACGGGATTCCAACATACAGGCTATATCCGTTCTCGTAATCCAGTTCTTTTAAAATTTTCTGTTCTCTTTCGGCAATCTCCCATGCAAGAGCTGCTTTTTCTCCTCTCACTCTCGCACTTTCCCATGCCCAGTTAATATAATCTTCTTTTTCCCATCCGGCTTCCAGTTTCTGCATAGCAAGCTTGGTCGGGCGCACTCCCGTAAGCACTCCCCACGCAAGCGGCTCTCCTGTAATCCTTTCCAGCTGATCATACAGGCTCAGATCAATCTGCCGTTTTCTTTCTTTTTTCTGGCTCTCCTTCTCTGAATCTTCCTGTATCTTCCCTGTGCTTTCATCCCGACCTGCTGTGTCAGTAATTTCCACGGTGTTCTCAAATCCCACGGAAATTTCACGGTCATCCGGCAAATGTACCATTACATAATTAGAGGCTTTTTCATCCGTCTTACAGGATACTTCCTGTGACGGATAAAAAGCCTTTAATATATGATACGCATTATAAGTATAAGACTCGCTTTTACATATAATCTGAATCATTCTATTTCTCCATTCCGTTTTCTTTCACTGTCTTTTCTTATCGTTCATTATACAAATGGATTATGACGCTTTTCATAACCAATCGTCGTCTCTTCCATATGCCCCGGATATACATGCGTCTCTTCCGGTAATATCAAAAGCTTTTCTTTTACAGAACGGACCAGTGCTGATGCACTTCCACCTGGGAAGTCCGAACGTCCGACGGATGTACGGAACAATGTATCACCGCTAAAAAGAACATCTTCCTGTTCCATATAATAGCAGCATCCGCCCGGTGTATGCCCCGGTGTATGGATCACACGGAACTGAAAGCCTGCAATTTGAAGCTGCTGTCCGTCTCTGACCGGAACCGCATCCGCGAACTGATATCCTCCGCGCATATAACCAGAAGACAGATTGCTTTCACCGTCCATCATCATCGGTAGATCTGCTTCTTCCACATATACTGGAACTTTTATATCTTCCATCACATCGGAAAGTCCCATAATATGGTCAAAATGTGCATGTGTCAGAAGTATAGCCTTCAGCTTCAGTCCCTGCTCTTTCACGGCATTCTTTAATTTTGCCGGATATGCTCCCGGGTCAACCATGACCGTATCCTTTGTCTCTTCATTGATCACCAGATAACAATTGGTACCGATCATTCCCACTACGTATTTTTCTATCTTCATACTTTTAGCCTGTTGCCCTTTCTATATCTATGATTCCGGAAAGCTGCTGCAGCTTCTTCACGATGCGCTCCAATTCTTCACGGCCGTGAACGATGAATCCCATCTCGATCGTTGCCGTTCCCTTCTTACTGGTACGGACATTCATAGATTTGACATCTACGTTTCCCTCAGTGAAGATTCGGGATATCTCCATCAGAAGTCCCTGCTGGTCATTCGCATACATCTTGATCTCTGCAAGATACTGACCGCCGGATTTTTCCGTCACTTCGGTCTCCCACTCTGCAGGAATCAGTCTTGCACGTTCCGATTCGGACAGGTGGATCATATTAATACAGTCCGTTCGGTGAATGGAAAGTCCTCTTCCACGTGTAACAAATCCGACGATCTCATCTCCCGGTACCGGGTTACAGCATCTGGAGAAACGGACTGCCATATCATCAATTCCCTTGACAACAATGCCACTCTTTGACTTGGCAATGTGTACTTTATTCTTCGCTGCTTCTGCAACTCTCTCCAGAACAACCTCATCGGTAATTGCCTGTCTGTGATCTTTTCCATATTCTTCAGCAAGACGATTCACGACCTGGCCTTCTTTTAAGCCGCCATGTCCGATTGCCGCCAATACAGAATCCCAGTCTTTGAATCCGTATTTTTTCTGAACAATCTCCTGATATTTCGGCTGGATGATATTTGCAACATTGATACTTTTCGCTCTGCAGTACGTCGCAATCATATCCTTACCGCGGATGATATTGCTTTCCTTGAACTCTTTCTTGAACCACTGGTTGATCTTATTCTTTGCCTGGGTACTCTTTACAATATTCAGCCAGTCACGGCTTGGTCCCTTGGAATTCTGGGATGTCAGGATCTCGATTCTGTCGCCATTCTGGATCTTATAATCAATGTTAACAAGTTTTCCGTTGACTCTGGCTCCTACCATCTTGTTACCGACCGCACTGTGGATCGCATAAGCAAAATCGATCGGAGTTGAACCATTCGGCAGGTTCTTTACATCTCCCTGCGGAGTAAAGCAATAGACATCCTCTGCAAACAGATCCAAATCTCCTTTGATCAGGTTCAGGAATTCTCTGTTATCCGACATGTCTCTCTGCCACTCCAGGATCTGACGCAGCCAGCTTAACTTCTCTTCCTCCTGTGCCTCCACACTCTTCTTACCGTCATTGGATTCTTTATACTTCCAGTGTGCAGCGATACCATATTCAGCTGTCTTATGCATCTCTTCTGTACGGATCTGGATCTCGAACGGCTGTCCGACCGAACTCATCAGTGTCGTATGCAGTGACTGGTACATATTCGGCTTCGGCATAGCAATATAGTCTTTAAAACGTCCCGGAATCGGCGTATACATCTCATGGATCACACCCAGTGCCGCATAACAGTCTTTTACAGATTCTACTATGATACGCACAGCAAACAGATCATAGATCTGGTCAACCGTCTTATCCTGATTCACCATCTTCTTATAGATACTGAAGAAATGTTTAACACGTCCGTTGACCTCTGCTTTGATATTCGCATTCTTCATATGTGTCGATACTTCTTCTACGATCTGCTCTACGAATTCTTCCCTCTCTGTCTTTCTTGCATTGATCTGGTTCACCAGGTCATAGAACACCTCCGGCTGGGAATACTTAAGTGCCAGGTCATCCAGTTCCGTCTTGATCTTAGATATACCAAGACGCTGTGCGATCGGCGCATAGATGTCCATCGTCTCTTTCGCTTTTTCTTTCTGCTTTGCCGGCGTCATGAACTGCAAGGTACGCATATTATGCAGACGGTCTGCCAGTTTGATAATGATCACACGGATATCCTTCGCCATGGCAAGGAACATCTTACGCAGGTTTTCTGCCTGTACCTCCAGTTTATCCGATGAATAAGAGAGTCTTCCCAGTTTGGTAACTCCATCTACCAGAAGTGCTACCTCATCTCCAAATTCCCTCCGGATATCTTCTTCCGTAAACTTTGTATCTTCTACCACATCATGCAGCATACCTGCCGCAATCGTCTCTTTATCCATCTCCAGATCAGCCAGAATGATCGCTACCCACAAAGGATGGATGATATATGGTTCTCCGGATTTCCTGCGCTGATCTCCATGCGCCTTTACCGCCAGCTTATAAGCCTTTTCAATCATGGAAACATCTGTGGACGGATGATACTTTCGGATACGGGCAATTAACATGTCATATAACCGGTTCGGGTCCTCATAATCTTCCTGAGATTTTACCGCATGCCCGTCTACAACTGCAAGCCCTTTCGTGTGATCTTCTGTCAGTGCTTCCGGTGCGATCCGGTTGTCCAGTGATTCATAGGTTGTCTTATCAGACATATTAACGCCTCCTTCCCTTGATTTCTCTCTTTTTATTTTCCAGGATATGTGATCACAGCGTCCACATCATATCCTTCTAATCTTTCTCTTCCTTTTAACCCGGCAAGTTCCATCAGAAATACTGCTTTTACCACTTCTCCGCCGAGGCTTTCGATCATCTTCACCATAGCCTCGTTGGTTCCGCCTGTAGCAATCAGGTCATCAATAATAACCACTTTCTGCCCCGGCTTGATTGCATCTTTGTGCATCTCGATCGTGGCTGTGCCATACTCCAGTTCATATTCAACAGAAACCGTCTCGCATGGGAGTTTTCCTTTTTTTCTGATTGGGATAAATGGCTTGTGCAGATTATATGCGATCGGTACACCAAAGATAAATCCTCTTGATTCCGGTCCTACAACCACATCAAAATCCACGTCTTTTAATTTTTCCTGCATCAGGTCTATCGCCAGATGTAATCCATCTGCATCCTGAAGGATGCTTGTTACGTCTCTGAATATAATTCCCGATTCCGGAAAATCCGGAATACTTCTTACATACTCTTCTATCGGTTTCATGATACTCTCTCCATTTCTGTCTAAAATACAACTTTAAGTATACCATTACTCGTTCTGATTTTCAATCTATGGTTTTCACACTGCAACGAGAGAAACCAGCTTAACGGTAATGTGTGATCACAATCTGCGGTGTTCTCTTTCCCATATATTCATTGATATCGGGATAATAAGTCACCGCAATTTTTATATGACCGCCTCTGCCTTGTAAAAGAGCATCCACCTCCATGCGCCCGTAGGTCTCTTCCATATTCTTTAAGAATCCTTCCACATTCTGGAACAGCATGGCTTCTATGACACTTCCGTTTGCATCCTGTGCCTTTATCTTCAGTACATTTCTGTTCTTTCCAAGTATTCTCGCTCCCAGAAGCGTCACTCCGCGTGCGGCAAATATCGGCTTTGTATTCCCTTTTCCGAATGGTTCCAGAAGTTCCAGCTCTTTCACCAGTTCTTCCGTCACACAAAGAAACGGCATCTCCATATCAATCGTGACTTTTTCTTTCATTTCTTCTTCCGTCAGGGTGCAGTTCTCATTCAGTCTTCTCCGGAATTCTGCGATATTCTCTTTTTCCAGAGAAAGTCCTGCTGCCAGCCGGTGTCCGCCAAACTTCGTCAGGATATCTTTGCATTTATTCAGTTCCTCATACATATGATATCCGTCGATCGACCGTCCGGATCCTTTCGCACCATCCTCTGCATCCGTCAGTACGAATACCGGTTTGTAATAGCATTCCCTTATTCTTCCCGCAACAATCCCCGCAAGGCTTTCATGACAATCCGGCAGATAGATGACCAGTACCCTGTCGTCGGATAAATCTGTCGTCTCCACCTGTTCTTTCGCAAGCTTTACTGCTTCTTCGGTCATATCCTTTCTGCTGTCATTTAATGCTTTTAAATCACCCGCAAGAATATCCGCTTCTTTCTGTGTACGCACCCGCAGAAGTTTCAGTGCCCGCTTTGCTGTATCCAGCCTCCCGCTTGCGTTGATACAGGGGCCCAGAACAAACCCTATATGATAAGAATTCAGACTTTCTTTATCAATTCCTGTACATTCTATCAGTGCTTTCAGTCCCGGATTCTTCGTTCGCTTAAGCATCTGCAGTCCTTCTTTGACAAAGATCCGGTTCTCATCCTCCAGATCCATCACGTCACCGACCGTTGCGATTGCAACATTTTCAATCAGATCATCCAGATCAGTGGAATCTTTCCCCATGCTTTCCCACAACGCCTCCATCAGTTTATATGCAACCGCCGCGCCACAGAGTCCCTTGAACGGATATACACAGTCCTTCTGCTTCGGATCGATCACTGCATCCGCTGGTGGAAGTCTGTATATCTTTTCTCCGTCTATTTCATCGAACGGGATCTCATGATGATCCGTTACGATGATCGTCATGCCCAGTTCTTTGCCATATGCAATCTCATTTGCTGCTGCGATTCCATTATCACAGGTAATGATCGTATCGATTCCGGCATCGTAAGCCCGGTCGATCAGATGCCGATTCAGACCATATCCATCACCTATGCGGTCCGGAATATCACTGTCCACATATGCCCCGAGACGTTCCAGCCCCTCCAGCAAAATATACGTCGCATTCACACCATCAATATCATAATCTCCGATCACCCGGATTTTCTTCTCCTCTGCAATCTTTTCTTTCAAAATGTCAATCGCCTTATCCGCATCTTTCATCAGCATCCCATCATACAGATCACTGATCGTTCCATTCAGATAACGTTCGATTGCCTCTTCTCCGATCACATCCCTGTTGCGGATCAGGCATGCCAGTCTCGGACTAATCTGATATTTCTTTCCTATCGCTTCAAAATCTGCACCTTTGCGCAGCAGAACCCATCGTTCCATTTATCTTTATCCCCTTTGTATCTGTCCGTCAAAATATTATGTCTCTATTTTAAAAAAAGCAGTTATGCCCTGTCAATAGGCATAACTGCTTCCCGGTTCATTTTATGATCTATTTTTTCTTTTTCTTTGGCTGTGCTTTTTTGCCGACTTTCGTCTTCATTACATACCACAGTGCTCCTGTAACACATACAGAAGAATATCCACCGCAGACGATACCTACCATCAGAGGTGCTGCGAACTCACGAATAGAACTTACACCCATAATAAACAGTACCGCAACCATGATAAATGTTGTCAGTGAAGTATAAATACTTCTTGTCAGTGTCTGTGTAATACACTTATTTACAAGTTCTGACAGATCTGTATTTCTCTTCATAAGCGGAAGTTCCTCACGGATACGGTCAAAGATTACGATCGTCGCGTTGATCGAATAACCTACAATCGTCAGCATACAAGCAATAAATGTACCTCCGACTGAGATTCTGGATACTGCATAGAATGCCAGTACAACCAGTACATCATGTAATAATGCCAGCACCGCACTTGTAGCAAAACGTACATCTTTGAAACGGAACCAGATATAAAGCAACATAAAAATTGTTGCCACGATCACTGCGATCACTGCATCCTGACGCATCTCATTACTGATCGTTGAACTGATATTTTCCGCTGTGATATCAGATTCTTTTACACCAAAATTATCTTCCAGTGCCTTATTTACCTTCTCACGTTCAGACAGACTTAAAGTTACTGTCTTGATGACTACCTGTTTTGTTCCGGATACTTTCTGTGTCTGGATATTATAATCTCCTGTCACTTTTTCTACAACAGGAACGATCTCTTTATCAATCTCATCGATGGAATAATCTTTGTCAAACTTCACATTCATAGATGTTCCGCCCTTGAAATCCAGACTGTAAGCCAATGCCCCGTTACCCTGGGCAGAATGTACTCCCATAACCACGAATCCTGCAAGGATCATTGCAATAGAAATACTGAAGAACACTTTCTTCTTGCCAAGGAAGTTGATTGGCTTTCTTTCTTTCATCTTATGGTAATACAGACTCTCTTTTCGGATTCCGATTCCATAGAACGCAAACACGATCATACGTGTAATCACCAGTGCTGTAAACATTGATACCACAATACCGATTGCCAGAGTCTGCGCAAATCCTTTGACTGTTCCGGAACCTTTAAACCACAGAACCGCAGCCGCGATCAGTGTTGTCACATTACCGTCAACAATTGCTGACATAGCTTTCTGGAATCCTGATTTTAAGGATACTTTTACACTTCTTCCTCTTGCCATCTCTTCACGTACACGGGCAAAGATGATAACATTCGCATCTACTGCCATACCAATACTTAAAATGATACCGGCAATACCCGGAAGGGTCAGCGTTACATCAAACGCATTCAATATTACAAGTACGATCTCTGTATAGATGACCAGCGCAAGGCTTGATGCCAGTCCCGGAAGTCTGTATACAAAAATCATGAACAGGAATACAAGGATCAGACCAATAATACCGGCTTTTAAACTTGTATTCAATGCCTGTTCTCCAAGCTGTGCTCCTACTACATTGGAACGCAGCTCTTCAAGCTGAAGTTTCAGTCCACCGATACGGATCGTAGATGCCAGATTATCTGCTTCTTCATAAGTGAAGTCGCCTGTAATATAGGCCTGTCCACCTGTGATCTCAGACCGTACGACCGGACTTGAGATTGTCTCACCATCATAGATGATCGCAATCTGTTTTCCGATATTTTCTTTCGTTGCCGTTGCAAATTTGCTGGTACCTGATTTGGTCAGATTCAACTCTACAGAATATTCTTTATTCCCCATGTCATCCTGACCGGTTTTCGCAGACGCACTCTTAACATCTGTTCCCGTAAGAACTGTTTCTCCATCCGCTGTCTGGAATGAAAGGGAACCTGGTTTTCCAAGTTCATCCAGAATCTTATTGGCATCTGTAACACCAGGGATCTCAATGTTAATACGGTCATTTCCTTCCTGGTATACACTTGCTTCTGTACTGTACTGTTCTACACGCTTTTGCAGTTTGTAGATCGTATCGCTCATCTCTTCTTTGGTCGGATTCTTATCTTTTACCTGATAGGTAATACTTACACCACCGGCAAGATCCAGACCAAGTTTGATGTTTTTCATCGCACCGGACTTAGATTTGCCAATTCCTGTAATCACAGTAAATCCAAGTCCGACGATGAGAATTACAGCCAGAAGCAAACTCAGTATGCTTTTTGACTTCTTCATCGTTCTCCTACACATCCTCTCGAAATATTATTCTTCATCTGCAAGTGCTGCCTTCATCATGATCGCACACTCTACACGTTTCCTTTGCATCTCACAGCCGATCTCATAAGTATCATGGATCGTACCATGGAAATTATAAGAGTTTGCCATGCATCCGCCGCTGCAGTAGAATTTTGCAAAGCAGTTTCTGCATTTATCTTTGGAATACACATTGCAGCTTCTGAAATCGTCAGCAATCTCCGGCTTCACGATTCCATCATCCACATTACCCATCAGGAAATCATCCTGTCCGACAAACTGATGACATGGATAGAGGTCTCCCCATGGTGTAACAGCCAGATACTCTGTTCCGGATCCACAACCGGATAAACGTTTTGCCACACATGGTCCACCATTTAAATCTATCATAAAATGGAAGAAATTAAAGCCTTTTCCTTCTTTCTCGCGTTCGATCATCATCTTGGCGAGTTTATCATATTCCTCCATGATCTTAGGAATATCTTCCTCCCTGATCGCATACGGATCACTTTCATCTCCAACAACCGGTTCAATCGACATCTGTTTGAATCCGAGGTCTGCAAAATGCATGATATCATTGGAGAAATCCAGATTATTTCTTGTAAATGTACCACGAATGTAATATTTTTCCTGATTTCTGCTTTCTGCAAGTTTCTGGAACTTCGGAACGATCAGATCATAACTTCCTTTTCCATTTCTAAACGGACGCATCTGATCATTGATCTCTTTACGTCCATCCAGGCTCAACACTACATTGTCCATTTCTTTATTTACAAATTCCTGAATTTCATCATTTAACAGCACTCCGTTCGTTGTGATTGTAAAACGGAAATGCTTATTATGTATCTTCTCCTGCTCTCTTCCGTAAGCTACCAGATCTTTTACCACCTGCCAGTTCATCAGAGGCTCCCCGCCGAAGAAATCTACTTCCAGATTACGGCGGTTACCAGAATTCTTGATCAGGAAGTCCAGCGCTTTCTTACCGACTTCATAGCTCATAAGTGCTCGTCTTCCATGATATTCCCCTTCTTCTGCAAAACAGTATTTGCAAGCAAGGTTACAGTCGTGTGCAATATGCAGGCACAGTGCCTTTACAACTGTCTTTCTCTTCTTTACTTCTTCGATCATGCATTCATATGTATCTTTTACAAATAACTGACCGCCTTCTGTCAGTTCGATCACGTCTGATAATGCATCTTCAATGTCGGATGTTTCATATTTGTTTCCAAGTGTCTGTAAAAGCTTTTCTTTTACATCCGCTTCTTTTAACGATCCGGCAGTTGGTTCTGTTTCTGACTTGTTCACTTCCGCGATCACGTCATAACAGACATCATCTACTACATGTACAGATCCGCTGTACACGTCCATAACGATATTATATCCATTATTACGGTACTGATGAATCATATCCTTTGGTACCCCTTTCTCATTTTTCTTATTTCATATCGGGAATTTCCCGTTATCTTTCTACCCGTCAAAAACCATATGTTGTCAAATAATCAAAAAACAATTCCGCAGACAACTAAAAAAGGTCCACCGGACCTTTTCGTCACATGCATGGCAACAAGAAACAGCGGACCCTAAAGACCGCTGTCCCAAGTATCCCATATCTTTTTAAATTATTTGCTCTGTTCGCAAGTCTGGTTTCCTACTGTGCAGGATGTCTTACATGCTGACTGGCATGATGTCTGGCATTCGCCACATCCGCTTTTTTTCAGATTGCTGTTCATAGGTTTATTCAATGATTTTACATGTTTCATGTTCGTATCCCTCCTTACTATTGCTTAACTTACGTTATTATAACATTTTGACATAGGTTTCGCAATCTTTTTCTTAGGATATCATTCCGCCTGCCATACCACCTCCCGCACACAGCGCAAATGTTATCAGAATCTCTGTTCCACTTCCGTGAAATGTACGATAGATTCCCCATGTAATCAGTAACAGAAATGCGAAGTACAGAATTCCAAGTACAATTCCCCACAAGAAACGTCTGATCTTTGCAAGTTTACCCGCCACAAGTCCACCGGCAAATGTAGAGAGCAGATAGACCGCTGTGATCCCTGCTGTCACAGCTTCTTCCGTAAGTTCGAATTTATACAGCGCCATTGCCAGTATCATCAAAAGAATTCCGGTCACTACATATGCTGCCAGAAGAGATTTCAGTATCCACATGATCCACACTTCATTTTGTCCCTTTTTTCCCATGCTTTCCCTCCTCATCTATCACAGATTATGAAGGAAGCATCTGATTTATGCGCTTATTTTTGTTTACAATCGTCCTATTGTTCCATCTGTTTGCCCAGAACCTTTGCCGTATATTCCGCAAGACAAAGCTCTGTATCTTTGAATCTGTCCGTACGTTCCTGATTCAGCAGAAAAACCGCACCGATCACATCACCTGCACACAGAATCGGACTGATCACCTCCTGTTTATAAGGTTCTGATACACTCACGATCGGTACATATCTTTTTTCCCCGGCTTTGGCATTCCGTGTTTTTCGTTCTTTCAGAAATTCTCCAAGCTCTCCCGTAATATCTTCATCCTGAATCTCTTTCTTTCCATTTCCCGCTGCTGCCACTACCTGATCCATATCACAGATCCCCACCAGGCATTCCAAAACCTGCGACAGACTTTCCGCATACTGCTTTGCAAATGCAGACAGTTCCCCTATCGGTGAATATTTCTTCAGAATAATCTCACCTTCTCTGTCTGTAAATATCTCCAGCGGATCGCCTTCCCTGATCCTCAGTGTCCTTCTGATCTCTTTTGGCACGACCACACGCCCCAGATCATCGATTCTTCTTACGATTCCTGTTGCCTTCATAGCATTTATCTTCCTCCTGATTTTTCTGTTTTTTCCATATTTTCTAACATATGGCTAGTATGCTGAAAACAGCAAGGAATTATTCATGCAGATATTAGACTGGATATTTTTTCAATAGTTTTGTATAATAGTTGGAAGAAAATATTAGGAGGAATGAATCATGAGTAAAATTGATGAAGTACGTGCTGATATGGTCAAAGCCATGAAAGCCAAAGACAAAGACACAAAGGAAACTTTATCCATGCTGCTTGCAGCTCTTAAGAATAAAGCAATCGACAAACGCGAAGACCTGACACCGGAAGAAGAGACTCAGGTAATCTTAAAAGAGATCAAGCAGACAAAAGAGACCCTGGATATGACTCCTGCAGATCGTACAGAGATCATCGAAGAATGCAACAAGCGTCTGGCTGTTCTGGAACAGTATGCTCCTAAGATGATGGATGAAGCAGAGATCAAAGAAGTCGTTGCTTCTGTTCTTGCAGAGATGGGACTGGATGCTCCTACCGCAAAAGATAAAGGCAAGATCATGAAGAACCTGATGCCTAAAGTAAAGGGAAAAGCTGACGGCAAGCTCGTCAACGAGATCGTATCTACTTTCATGAAATAAAATCTTCAAGAGCTGCCGCTGGCAGCTCTTCTTGTATACTATGGTATCTACAGAACCGCCACCTGCTGCTTCTTCCGAACACATAGTGATCACAAAATAATGGGCAGCACCCGATGGATGCTGCCCATTATTTTAATCCTCTTAGTTACCAGAAGTACTGCCTGTTCCGGTTGTACTTGTATCTTTGGCTTTCACACTCAGTTTTGTAAAGCTAATCTTATTCCAGCTACCTTTATGGACTGTAATCTTTTCTTCTTTTTTCCATTTCTTTAATACTTTTTTATAGTATTTATCCTGTTTGTCTGTGATCATGGACTGTTTCTTAGTCTCTGTAGCCGTTTTATCATTGAGGCTTGTAACTTTTGCCACATAGCATGCAGTGTCACCTTCGATCACATCCGTCGTCTCGCCTTCTCCTAATTTGTCTGCTGCTTTTACGACTTCCTTAGACGGACTTACTGAATCCGAATCAAACGTGGCATCTTTGGCTTCTGTTCCCTGTTCCGTTGCATACGCAGCAAAATCTTCTGCTGTCTTTGCACCTTTGGCAAATGCCTCTGCCGTCTCTTTGGTTTTTTTCTTTTCCGCTTCGGATACTGTAGTATCTGATGAGCTTGAAGAATCAGATGTTGTACTATAATCAAATTCTACATACTGCATATGCTTCTGTGTCGCTTCTTCATCCGTTACTTTCACATTCGCATCTGCTACAATTGCCGCACGCATTTTCTGTTCGATCGCCATCAGTGTCATGACACGTTTTACATTTTCCTTAGAACCGGACACCTTGTCTTTTTTCTTCTGTGAATTGGCTTTGTCAAATTCTTTTGCCGCATCATTGATTGCTTTTTTATCGGCCTTTGTAAGCTTCACATCATAATCTTCCATATGTTCTTCCAGAAGAGCCATATTCTTCAGATCATCCAGAAGTGTCTCCTTGATAGACTCTTCATATGTCTTGCCGTCTGATGCATTTCTGCTCCACATATCATCACCGCCGAGATAGCTTGCAAAGTACGTTTCGTACTGAGCCTGTGTATATCTTGCATAGAAATTTGCAACACCTGCCGTAATCTCTTCATCCCCTGCTTTTACGACTACTGCATCGTCCTTCCGTGATCCACATCCGATAAGTGATGCTGCCATAATTCCTGCCAGTGCTAATATTAATGCTCTTTTTTTCATTTATCCTAACCTGCCTTTATTTGCTTAATGGGTCAATTATACCGCTTTTTTCTTCGCCTATCAATCTTTTCAACCCATTTAACACATTTTTTGTACTTTCCAATGCGTCTGTCTGCTTCTCTTTCAGATTCCTTCTCTTCTTCTCATAGATAAAACATGGCTGCACCCCATCCGCTTTGAACGTCAGCTCGCCACGAAAATCTTCAATCAGCTTCGGAATCCGCTCCGGATGTACTTTTGCTTTTTCATACATGGTAAATGTGTAAACCTCGCCTTTCTGCTCGACCGCCGTTACATACAACTGATGTGCCTGTGCCTTCAGAGCCGCTACTTCCAGAAGCTTTTCTACTTTCTTCGGAATATCTCCGAAACGGTCGATCAGTTCTTCTGTCATATCTTCCATCTCTTCTCTGTTCTCGATTGCAGCGATCCGTTTATAAACATCCAGTTTCTGATATTCATTCGGAATATACGAGGCTGGAATAAATGCATCCACATTCAGATCCATCGTCGTTGTAAATGTCTCCTCTTCTTCCATCTCGCCTTTCAGCTGCTTCACCGCCTCGTTCAGCATCTTACAGTAAAGGTCATATCCGACTGCTTCCATATGTCCATGCTGTTCTGCTCCTAGAAGATTGCCTGCTCCGCGGATCTCAAGATCCCGCATTGCGATCTTGAATCCCGAACCAAGATCCGTAAACTCGCGGATGGCCGCCAGTCTCTTTTCAGCCACTTCTTTTAACATCTTGTCTCTCCGGTATAGAAGGAATGCATATGCCATGCGGTTAGAGCGTCCGACACGCCCACGCAGCTGATAAAGCTGTGAAAGGCCGAGACGATCCGCATCGTGGATGATCATCGTATTCGCATTGGAAATATCCAGTCCTGTCTCTATGATCGTTGTAGATACCAGTACATCAATCTCACCATTAATGAAATCATACATAATCCGTTCCAGTTCGTGTTCCCGCATCTGTCCGTGTGCATAGGCAACCGTCAGATCCGGCACCAGTTTCTGCACATGTCCTGCCACTTCATCAATATCTTCCACGCGGTTGTAGACATAATATACCTGTCCCTGTCTTGCGCATTCCCGTTCAATTGCCTCACGTACCATCTCATCGTTATATTCCATGACATACGTCTGGATCGGCATACGGTCGTTCGGCGCTTCTTCCAGCACACTCATGTCACGGATTCCGATCAGGCTCATATGAAGGGTTCTCGGGATCGGAGTTGCCGTAAGCGTCAGTACATCTACATTTTCCTTTAATTTCTTGATTTTCTCTTTGTGCTGTACTCCGAATCTCTGCTCTTCATCAATGATCAGAAGCCCGAGATCCTTGAATTTCATATCTTCACTTAACACTCGGTGTGTTCCGATGATAATATCTACCAGCCCCTTTTTCGCATCCTCGACTGTCTTCTTCTGCTGCGCCGGCGTGCGGAATCTGCACATCAGATCGATCCGCACCGGAAAGTCTTTCATACGCTGCACGAACGTCCGGTAATGCTGCTGTGCAAGGATTGTTGTCGGAACCAGATAGACCACCTGTTTACTCTCCTGTACTGCTTTGAATGCCGCACGGATCGCAACTTCTGTTTTTCCGAATCCGACATCGCCACAGACCAGACGGTCCATGATCTTGTGACTTTCCATATCTTTTTTCACAGCCTCGATCGCCATCATCTGGTCTTCTGTCTCTTCAAACGGGAACATCTCTTCAAATTCCCGCTGCCAGACAGTATCTTCTCCATAGACATAACCATCCTGTTCCTGTCTCGCCGCATACAGCTTCACCAGATCCCTTGCAATCTCTTTTACCGCACCGCGCACCTTTGTCTTGGTCCGGTTCCATTCCTGCGTTCCCAACTTGTTCAGTTTCGGTTTCTTGGCATCGGCACTTGCATATTTCTGGATCAGATCCAGCTGCGTTGCCGGGATATAAAGATTTCCGCCCTGTGCATACGAAATTTTCATATAATCCTTCGAAATCTTGTCTACGACGATCTTCTCGATCCCCTGATAGACCCCGACACCATGATTCTCATGGACCACATAGTCTCCCGGTTTCAGTTCCGAAAAGCTCTGGATCTTACGGCCTTCATATGTCTTTCTCTTTTTCTTCTTTTTCCGTTTGCCGAAAATGTCCGACTCTGCGATCACAGTGAATTTGAGCATCGGATATTCATAACCTTCTGCGATATATCCGTATGCCGTCATGATCTCTCCCGGCTTCACTTCCCGGTCCAGATCTTCACTGTAATAACTGCTCAGATTATAATCTCTTAAATCTTCCGCCAGACGCTTCGCACGGGTCCTGGAACCTGACAACAGAATTACCCTGTATCCATTTCTTTTTAACCGTTTCAGATCCTGTGTCAGCATTTCAAAACTGTTATTATACGGATTCACACTTTTCGCCTGGATCTCATAAGACTCTCTCACCTCCAGTCCTTTGCATTTCATCCCCAGTGCATAGAATCCGATACTACTGTAACAATTGATCTTTTTCAGGATCTCAGTGACCGGAAAGATTTTTGCTTCTTCCTCTTCCAAATCATATCCGCTTTCCAGACGTTTCTTCTGTGCTTCCATGAATTCATCTTCAATATTCTGTCCATGCTCCACAAGACGTACCGGTTCATCCAGAAAAAGGATCGTATCCTCCGGTGGAAAATAATCCAGAAACGAGACACCCTTCTCACCATTCTGTGGGAATTCTACCGCCGGATAGATTACAATATCCATCAGATTTTCGATCGACCGCTGGCTCTCCACATCAAACGTACGGATGGAATCCACCTCATCTCCCCAGAGTTCGATACGCACCGGAAGTTCTTCCGTCAGCGGATAGATATCCAGGATTCCTCCACGTACCGCAAACTGTCCAGGTCCTTCCACCTGCACTTCCCGGTCATAACCTATAACCGAAAGCTTCTCTGCCATCTCATCCAATTTGAGAACGCTGTCATTTTGTACCTTAAGTACTTTTTCCGCAATACTTTCCTTCGGTGCCAGATGATCCATGAAGCCGTCCAGGCTTGTCACAACCGTTACCGGTTCACCCGAAAGCACTGCCTGGATTCCTTCCATTCTCTGCTTTACCAGTTCTTTACTTCGGATATCTGCCTGATAGAAGAGAAAATCTTTCGCCGGATACAGATACGTATTACTGTCCAGGAAACGGTATTCTTCATAGATTTGTTTTGCTTTTGTCTCACTGGAACAGGCGATGACTTTATATTTACAGCCATCGCCAAGTGCATACATCATATGAGATTTCTGGGAATTCACACATCCGCACACACGGATCATTCCCACATCTTTTTTCTTATTCTTGCAGAGTTCTTCAAACTCTGCCAGTTCTTTTAACGGCCCGATTAAGCCCTGCATCTTTTATGCCTCCTTAGGCTTTACTTTCCTGTTATACTGATTCATGGCAGCCTCGATCTCTCCATTTAAGATCATTCCCACCGCATGGTCTGCGCGGTCATAACCTTCTTCCATCAATTCACGGTCTTCTTTTGAAAAATGTCCCAGCACATAATCCGCCAGGTCATATTTCTTCGGCTTCTCACCTACCCCGATCTTGATTCTCGGAAATACATCCGTTCCCAGATTGGCAATGATATTCTTGATTCCGTTATGCCCTCCGGCACTTCCTTTTTTACGGATCCTTAGCTGTCCCACATCCAAACTGATATCATCATAGATCACCAGAAGTTCATGTTCTTCATCGATCTTATAATAATTGACCAGTTCTCTTAAGCTTTCCCCGCTGAGATTCATGTAAGTCTGCGGTTTTACTAGAAGCACTTTCTGACCCTCAATGATTCCCTTTCCGACCAGCGCTCTTCCTTTTCTTCCATCTACAGAAATATTATATCTGTCCGCCAGCATATCTATGACATCAAATCCTACATTGTGTCTGGTTCCTTCATACTGAAGTGTAGGATTCCCAAGTCCTGCAATAATAAACATAATTCTTCACCTTCCATTTCTTTTACCATTCTACAAGAACCTTTCCCATTTGTCACGGAAAAATTAAATGAATAATTCTTCCACTTTTTTCATACATTATAGAAAATAAAACAATCTTTGAAATAAAATACCAGGAGGTCTCGCTATGAGTTCCAAAACCAAAATTGTTGTACTTCACATGAAGGAAATCATCTATACCGTTATTTTTGCAGTATTAGCCATTGTTCTGATCCTGCTTTTGATATTCATGTTCCGTCCCGGACACCATTCCGGATCCAATGATAAGAAGATCTACACTCCCGGAATCTACACTTCCGATATTACGTTGAATAATACTGCTTTAGAAGTTGAGGTCACAGTGGATGAAACGCATATCAATTCAATCCGTTTTACGAATCTGAATGATTCCATCACAACCATGTACCCTTTTATCGAACCGGCGATTGAAGATATTGCCGAACAGGTCTATAAAAAACAGTCTCTTGAGAATATACAGTATTCTTCCGATACTCCTTATACTTCCCAGTTGATTGTTCAGGCCATTGAAAACGCACTAAAAAAAGCCGAAACTACAAAGTAGTCGCGGCTTTTTCTTTTGCTCTCTTTTGTTCTTGTTCTGATCTTAACCCTCAACGATAAGATAACGTCCATCTGGAAGTGCAAATACTTCCGATGCCTCTTCGATCTCTTCATCAGACATTCCGCTGATATCCATTCCCTCCTGATCCAGGAATTCTTTAACTTCTTCAATGCTGTCTACGATAGAAGCCATACAATCCTCCAGAAAAGCCTCAGCCTCTTCTAAAGTCTCAGCAACTGGTTCGTCAAACAGCTGTCCCTGGTTCAGGATAAAGGTCTTCAGACATTCTTCATCATATTCGTACATACATCTCAACCTCCCTTATCGTAATATTACACAAACTGCAACAGTTCTTCCGGTCTTTCGATCAGATGATCTGCTCCCGCAGTTTCTAACGTTTTCCTGTCCCGGAATCCCCACAGCACACCTATTGTCTTAAGGCCTGCATTCTTTCCAGTTGCCGCATCGACTTCCGAATCTCCGATATACAGACATTCTTCTTTCGATACCTGCATCTGCTCCATCAGATACCAGACTCCGTCCGGTTCTGGTTTTCTGCGGATGCCGTCTTTTTGTCCCTGTGCATAGTCAAAAATGTTATCTCCAAAGATTTCTTTTACAACCTTTACCGTCTGACGGTCCGGCTTATTCGAAAGGACTGCCAGATGGATTCCTCTGTCTTTCAATGCTTTTAACATCTCCGGAATCCCCTCGTAAAGTGTTACATGATATGTACAATTCTGATCAAATATACGTCCGTAAATTTTCATTCCTTCTTCAATTCTTGAAGCCTTAGGATCCCCCGACACTTTCAGAGATTCTTCGATCAGAACTCTTGCTCCGTTTCCGACAAACATTCTGCACTGATCCTTTGTGATCTGGGAGAGCCCCATCTCCTTCAGTGTCAGATTCACAGAATATGTCATAGATTCCAATGTATTTGTTAATGTTCCATCTAGGTCAAATATACAAGCTTTCATTATACAAATCCCTCCTGCAAATATCATAGTATGAGACTGTCAAAAATGCAATACTAAAAAAATCTATCAGACTTTTTTGTCATATACATGACACACAAAGCGATACGCCAGCCCTTAGATAAGGTACTGGCGCATTGTTTTCAACGCATTCTTTTCAAGTCTGCTCACCTGAGCCTGTGATATCTGTATTTCATCTGCAACCTCCATCTGTGTTTTTCCCTGAAAAAACCGAAGCTTTATAATATACCGTTCCCTCTCTCCCAGATGTTTCATTGCTTCTTCCAATGATAAATCTTCTATCCACTTTTCTTCTTTATTCGTCTGATCACTTAACTGATCCATTACATAGAGTGCATCTCCTCCATCATTGTACACCGGTTCCTGAAGGCTCATAGGTACCTGGATTGCATCCAGTGCAAATACAATATCTTCTTTGGATATTCCGATCTCCTCAGCGATTTCCTGTACTGTAGGCTCTTTCTGATTCTTCTTCATATAGTTTTCCTTAGCATAAATTGCCTTGTATGCAGTGTCTCTGAGTGACCGGCTGACTCTTATGGAATTATTATCTCTCATGTACCTTCTGATTTCTCCGATAATCATAGGTACTGCATAAGTGGAAAATTTTACCTCTAATTCTGTATTAAAATTATTGATTGCTTTAATAAGGCCAATACAGCCAATCTGGAACAGATCATCCGGATTCTCTCCACTTGCACCGAACCTCCTTATTACACTTAAGACAAGTCTTAGATTACCTTTGATATATTCTTCTTTCGCTTCCTGATCTCCCGCTTTAATACGCACAAACAAAGCTTCCTTCTCCTTTTCATTCAGGATCGGAAGCTTTGCTGTATTCACACCACATATTTCTACTTTTCCCTGTGCCATTGCGAACCTCCTGTCAGAATCTTCTCTATCAGTTTCTAGTAAAATGATTCTCCATATCGCACAGGCTTATGCGGATTCTTATGAAATTAAAAAAACTTTTACTCCTTGACATCCGGTCTGACGTCGGTTATCTGTCCCATTTGTCTGCCAGATTTTGGATCTGTGTTTCAAATTTTGCCATATCTTTATTGGCAATTCCTTCGTTCTTATATACTACATTTAACAGACGTTTGGCTGCTGCCACCAGACGGTTAAATGCAGATGCACTTTTAATCTTATTCGGCTTTTCTTCTGCCTTCTTCGGAATCTTCTGACCAATGGTAATGATCTCATTTGTCGCAAGATCTACGGAACCTCCGGAATACGGTGCAAATGCCGGGCAGCCAAATTGCTCTTCTACAAGCGCAGCAAAATGATCCGTCACTGTATCCTCACCATGTACAACCATCACACGGTCCGGTACCTTTTCAAATCCTGCGAGCCAGTCTAACAGTCCATTCATATCTGCATGTCCGCTGATTCCCCTTAACACTTCTATCTTTGCGTTGACCGTGATGTTCTCACCAAATAATTTCACACTCTGTGCACCTTCGATCAGCTTTCTTCCAAGCGTTCCCACTGCCTGATATCCAACAAAACAGATGGTACATTCCGGCCGCCACAGATTATGTTTCAAGTGATGCCTGATACGTCCGGCCTCACACATACCGGATGCAGACAGGATTACTTTAGGTTTCGTATCAAAATTAATCTGTCTGGATTCATCACTGGTAATCGTTGTCTTGAGTCCCTGGAACAACAGTGGGTTAATTCCCTGATTGACAAGCGCCATTGCGTCTTCATCAAAGCATCCTTTGACATTTTTATTAAACACATTGGTCGCTTCAATTGCCAGCGGACTGTCTACATACACTTCAAATCCCGGGAATTCCGGAAGCAGATTCTTTTCTTTTATCTCTCTGATAAAATACAGGATTTCCTGCGTACGTCCTACCGCAAACGATGGGATTACTACATTGCCTCCTTTTTGGAATGTTTCCCGTAAAATTCTTGTAAATTCGCCGACATAATCCGGAATATCCTCTCCATGTGTCCGGTCTCCATATGTAGATTCAATCACTACATAATCTGCTTCTTTTACCAGCTGCGGATCTTTGATGATCGGTTGATTCTTGTTACCCACATCTCCGGAAAATACGATCTTTTTAGAAACTTCTCCTTCTGTTACCCACACTTCAATACTTGCGGATCCCAGAAGATGCCCTACATCATTAAATCTGACTTCTATTCCGTCACACAATGTAATCTTCTGACCGTAATCCACAGGTGCCAGAAGCTTGGTCGCCGCATCTGCATCTGCAACCGTATAAATCGGTTCGTATTCCGGTTCCCCACTTCGTCTTGCCTTCCGGTTTCTCCATTCCGCCTCAAATTCCTGAATATGGGCACTGTCACGCAACATGATATCGCACAAATCTGCCGTTGCAAATGTTGTAATGATCTCTCCGGGAAATCCCTTTTTAACCAATAACGGAATATTTCCCGAATGATCGATATGTGCATGTGTCAGAAGAATGTAATCTACCTCTCCCGGTGTAACAGGAAGTTCCTGATTCTCATAAAGATCCGGTCCTTGTTCCATTCCACAGTCAATCAGAATATTCTTTCCACACGCTTCAAGAAGATGGCAGCTTCCAGTCACTTCATGGGCTGCTCCAAAAAAGCTAAGTCTCATATGACCAACCCCTTTTTTCTTTTTATTGTATCATATTTTCATGAATACTTCACCATCTCCCGACGCAATCTTTGCATAATCTTTTTCTCCAGTCTGGATATATAGGACTGGGAAATCCCCAGCATATCCGCTACTTCTTTCTGAGTCTTTTCTTCTCCATCCTCCGTTCCAAGTCCAAATCTCATTCTTATGATCATCTGCTCTCTTCCAGACAGACGTCCAATAGCTCTGATGAGCACCTTCTTTTCTGCTTCATTCTCTAAATCCTTATAAATCGCATCTTCTTCCGTCCCCAGGATATCTGATAACAACAGCTCATTACCATCCCAGTCTACATTCAGCGGTTCATCTATCGATACTTCCATTCTCGTTTTATTATTTCTCCGCAAATACATTAATATCTCATTTTCAATACATCTGGATGCATAGGTTGCAAGTTTGATATTTTTATCAGGATTAAATGTATTAATTGCTTTTATAAGACCAATCGTTCCTATGGATATCAGATCCTCTACCCCCACTCCTGTATTGTCAAATTTCTTTGCTATATATACCACCAGGCGCAAATTATGTTCAATCAGTATTTTCCTTGCATTTTCATCTTTTTCTGTCCCAAGGTCTTTGATTGCTTTCTTTTCTGCCGCCGCCTCTAAAGGTGCAGGCAGAATATCCGATCCGCCTATGTAATGAATGTCTTTTCTGTCCACAAAAAAGAGTGTCTTCAAATCCGGAATTACTTTCAATTTAAACTGATGTGGAACTGCTACTTTTATCACCATTTTTCTTTCCTCCTGCCAATATATCTGGATTTATGATCATCTGATAATTTTCTGACCCTAATTCTTCTTCACATACCGCCACTAATGGATGTTCTACATTTATCCTGTATCCATTCCGTATGATCTGTATCTTATCCATGCGAAATGCAGGCATAACTCCCTCTTTTTTCCCGATGGAATGATATGGAATATATCTGAATCGTTCCGGTTGCTTTCCTTCTGTCAATCTCTTTACAGATGCCTGATCCATAACACTGACCGGATCTTTACTCACTGTATCCTTCAATGTATTTCCTGTATCTATAAGGGCTCTCAGTCTGCAATTTCGTTCTCCGAAAAACACCACCACTTCACAGTAACGATTTCCTTTCTCCGAAAACAATAAAATGATCTTCCAGATTCCCAACACCACATAATAACTGATGACTGCCAATGCAAAGAATACACTTCCCTGCCGCAGATACTGTCCCGCAAACTGTAATACTCCCCCTAAAAGAAAAGACTCTATATATAAAATTACCCATCCTCTGAACAATTCCCGGCCCCATTTTAATCCCAGACCGGTTCTTAGCATCAATACATTAATGACGCCATGAAATACTATAAATTTCGCCCAAGTTGTCTTACACGGCCATATCACAACAACACAGGTCAATACTGCTCCCAGTACGCCTCCCGCTATTATGCGGCCATATCTCACCGGACATGCCAATGCCTTCTTTAGTAAAGCCAAAAGAATTGTATCCATCGTAAAGTTCATCAAAAAGAACACATCTACATATAATTCATAGTACACATCAGGCCTTCTTTCTCTTTCCGTGCACAGAAATAGATTTGTTGTTTCAAACAAGTATCATTATATAGATTTTATAGAAAGGATTTTGTCATATGATGTATGATATGCCGGTTTTCGTTCGACTGCTTTCGTAAACAAAAGAGCATTTAAGAAAGAAAAGAAGAAAAAAAGAAAGAACTGTGCACACTTCAAATTCATGTGCATCAGTTCTTCTGTCTTTTTTAAGTAATATAACTCTTTATGTGATTGTTATTTTTTAAAGAAATCCGGAATTTTGATTGACTGCTCTTTCACTTTACTTGTCGGTGTTCTTGGTGTATCCAATGTAGGAGTTGTTCCACCAATCGGTCTTCTTGCAGTTGTTCCACCGTTTTCTCTCTGTGTTGTTGTTCCAAAATCAAGTCTTGGTGAAACCGGACGTTCAGCCTGCTGTGTACGTACAGTCTGCTGCTGCGTATACATCGTATTATTCTGACGTGTCGGTCTTTCATATGCGGATGCATGTCCCTGCTGACCATGTGGCATAGCCGAAGATCTGCCCTGATTCTCCAGTCTTGATTTTAACTTTGAAGCACTTCCTCCAACATTGTGAAGTCCTGTAGCAATTACAGTGATTGTTGCTTCATCTGCTCTGGAATCATCGTACATAGCACCAAAGATGATATTTGCATCTTCTCCTGCAAGTTCCTGTACATATTCTGCCGCATCAGCTGCATCCATAAGTGTGATATCTCCGGATACATTGATGATAACATGTGATGCTCCTGCAATCGTTGTCTCCAGAAGAGGACTGGCAACCGCCTGTTTCACAGCCTCCAGAGCCTTATCATCACCGCGTCCCTGACCGATACCGATATGGGCAATACCTTTATCTGTCATAACAGTCTGTACATCTGCGAAGTCAAGGTTGATCAGTGAAGGTACATTGATCAGGTCTGTGATTCCCTGAATACCCTGCTGTAATACTTCGTCAGCTTTCTTTAAAGCTTCCGGCATTGTTGTGCGTCTGTCAACAATCTCCAGCAGTTTATCATTTGGAATTACGATCAGCGTATCCACGCTTTCTTTTAATTTTTCAATTCCCGCAAGGGCATTGTTCATACGTGTCTTAGACTCAAAACGGAACGGTTTTGTTACAACACCGACGGTTAATGCTCCCTGTTCTTTTGCAATACGTGCAATCACTGGTGTAGCACCTGTTCCGGTACCACCGCCCATACCGCATGTTACGAATACCATGTCGGCACCTTTCAGTGCTGCTGATATTTCTTCTGCACTTTCTTCTGCTGCTTTCTCACCGATCTCCGGTCTTGCACCGGCTCCCAGACCTTTGGTAATCTTATCACCGATCTGCATCAGTGTCGGAGCTTTACACAGCTGAAGTGCCTGTTTATCTGTATTGACCGCTATAAATTCAACACCGGCAATCTGCTCATCAATCATTCGGTTTACCGCGTTATTACCGCCTCCACCTACTCCAACAACAATAATCTTTGCCGCTGCTTCTGATTCGTTTGTTTTAATTTCTAGCAAGGGTTTCTCCTCCTTTGTTATCCTTATTATATATTATACATCCCATTGATAGAGCAAGTGAGATGAACTCAGTTTGCTATATATAGTATATAATATAGACTTTCGTATAAAATATCAATAGAATTTCTCTAATTTTCTTAATTTTCTTGTGAAATATCTTCCATTTCAAATGTAATCGTAGTGTTATTCTCAGAATACGACTCCAAATGCAAAATTCCCGTTTTATCTCCCAGCTTTTTTAAGATTGGTCTGATCTGAGCGATCTGTTCTGCGGATACTTGATTTCCAAGGCATGCTCTTACGTTTCCAAAATCCATATAGATCTGCTGATCCTTTACATATATCTTTTCCGGGTATATTCCATACCTCTGGCTTTCCCCACATGCTTCTACTATTTCGGAAAATTTCGTCTGATTTGTCGTTTTAATCTGGCTGTACAGTTTATTTTTCTTTATTTTTAATCCACTGACAACCGGTATCTTGCTGTCTTTCACTTCAGTTTCATTTACTACAAGCTCAGTTTGATCAAAATAACTGTATTTTTTTCCCGATTTCACACAGCCTACCCTTGTCTTTTCTTTTACGGTAATTTTTAGTGTCCATGGATTTTTCATACTGACTTTCAATGTATCCAGGCACTCCGGCTTCTTTCCTTGGCCCAACGAATACTTTGCCAGTACATACAGGGAATTCTTCGACAGTTTATCATTCTGTACACATTCAACTATTTCCTGACTGTCACAGTATTCATTACCGCTTACTTCCACTTCCTGAATATAGAATAGCAAAACAGTTCCAAGGATTATAATGGCAGCCGCCAATATCAAAACAATCAAGGCATATGCATGATGTTTTTTCTTTTTATCTTTTCTTTTCTTTTTTGTACCTTCTCTTTTCTGATTCTGGTTTCCCATATATCATTCATACTTCCTTTCATTCTTGTGTCTCATCCACATGTATATTATTTTACCAAAGATGACACATTCAGCACAAGCCCCATTTCAAAAAGCAGGAACATAACCGAAGTTCCTCCATAACTGATAAACGGAAGTGTTATTCCTGTATTCGGGATCGTATTCGTCACCACCGCAATGTTCAGGATTACCTGTATCATCATATGTGCCATTGCCCCGGATGCAATCAATGCACCCTCCAGATCCGGTGCATGTGAAGCTATCACAAAAAAACGCCAGATTAAGATTAAAAATAATAATAATACAAAAGATGCGCCTACCAGACCTAATTCCTCACATATGATAGAAAAAATCATATCATTCTGGGCTTCCGGCACAAATCCCAATTTCTGAATACTGCTTCCAAATCCTTTTCCAAACAATCCTCCCGAACCAATTGCATACAGACCTTGCAATGTCTGATAACCCTTTTCATAATTTTCCGGATGCCGCCATATCTGCAGACGTTCCAGACGATAACTTTCCATTGCAAGAAATATTCCCATAAATGCACAGCCAAGAAATATCATCCATGCAAACTGACCATATTTTGGGCTTGCAACAAATACCAATACTACGGCTATTCCAAGAATAATGATTGCTGTACTTAGATTACTTGCCCCTACCAGTCCTACAACCGGCAGAACACTTACAACTATTTTACAGACCGTTGTAAATTTCCCCATGCTTTTTACATTTCGCATAATCACGTACGTCAAAAACAATATAACCGCAACTTTTGCAAATTCCGACGGTTGAAAAGAAAACGGACCCAAAGATAACCATCTTTTGGATCCGTTATATTCATCACCAATCAGAAGAACCGCAATACCCAGCAGAACAGATACCAGATACCCCGGTACTGACCATTTTTTCCAGACATGATAATCCACTCTGGCGATGATCCACATACCTGCTATTCCAAGAAGCGTTGCAAATATCTGTTTTTTCAGATAGTAAAACGAATCCTGAAATTTGAGTTTCCCATTATATGCACTTGTGCTGTAAAGAATCACAAGCCCTGTTACAATAATAATCCCCAGTACGATGACCAGAGCATAATCATACGCTCTTTGTTTCGATCGTTCCAAGCCATCCTCTCCTTATAAGGAATTTACAATTTCTTTGAACTTCTCTCCACGTACTTCATAACTCGGGAACATATCCCAGCTTGCACATGCAGGTGAAAGCAGAACTGCCTCTCCTGACTCTGCAATTTTTGCTGCAGTAAGAACTGCTTCCTCAAATGAATCTACAAACATATAGTCTTTAAATCCACATTTTTCTGCATCTGCTGCTATCTTCTCTTTTGTATCCCCAAGAAGGATCAGTTTTTTTACTTTACCGTCAAAACTGTTAATCCATTCTGTATACTCAGATCCTTTATCATATCCTCCACCGATCAATACTGTCGGGCGCTTCATTGCCTGAATTGCCTTGATCGCCGCATCCGGATTTGTTCCCTTTGAATCATTGTAATATGTAACACCTTTTTTCTCTGTTACATATTCAATACGATGCTCTACTCCTTTAAATGCCTTGACGCTTTCACGTATCACATCTACCGGCACTCCATAAACTGCTGCCATTGCACATGCTGCCATAACATTCTCATGATTATGCGTTCCCAGGATCTGCAATTCATCCACATGACAGATTGTTTCTTTTACTCTGCCATAATTGTAAATAATATTGCCTTCCTCGAGATAGATTCCCTCTTCTAGTTTACGCTGACTGCTGAAATATAGAACATTTGCTTTGATTTCTTCTCCAAATTCTCTTGTAAGCCTGTCCTCATAATTTAAAATGCAATAATCATCTTCTGTCTGATTCTTTGCAATATTTTTCTTTGCATTGACATATGCTTCCATCGTATGATGGCGATTCAGATGATCCGGTGTGAAATTCAGGATTGCACTTACTCTCGGTCTGAAATCCACAATGCTCTCCAGCTGGAAACTGCTCATCTCGGCAACTGTGATTGTATTGTCTGTCATCTTCTCAACTGCTGTTGTATATGGTGTTCCAATATTTCCCACAACGAAGACATCTTCCTGATAGTTCTTCATAATCTCTCCCAGAAGTGTCGTTGTGGTTGTTTTACCATTTGTACCGGTAATTGCAAGGACATCACCTTTACCGAACTGATATGCAAGCTCGACTTCTCCAATTACCGTAATTCCCTGCTCACGCATTTTTTCAATCACAGGAAGATCCGTCGGCACACCCGGACTTAATACTGTCATATCAAGCTTTTCCAGAACTTCTTCCGGAAAATCTCCGATCACGATCTTGGCACTGCTGTCTTCTCCAAGTTGTTTTTTTATCTTTTCCTCTGTCAGTTTCTGGTTTCCATCGTACATTATTACTTCTGCACCATGTCTTTCAAGAATCTGTCCTGCTCCGATTCCACTGATTCCAAGACCAAACACAAGTACTTTCTTACCTTTTACTTCCATGATATCCTCCTACATAGCCATCAGAGCGATCAGACATAAGATTGCTGTAATAATAGAAAATACTGCAACAACTCTCGTCTCTGACCATCCGCACAGCTCAAAATGATGATGTATCGGCGCCATTTTGAATATTCTCTTACCGCCGGTCTTTTTAAAATATGTTACCTGGATCATAACCGATAATACTTCTATCAGATAGATAAATCCAACAATAATAATAAAGATTGGCATCTGAAGCATGTATGCCGCTGAAGCAACAAATCCTCCAAGTGCCAGCGAACCTGTATCTCCCATAAATACACTGGCTGGATATACATTAAACAGCAGGAACCCAAGAAGTGCTCCTACAACCGCACAGGTAATTGGCTCAATTCCACTTTTGGTACCGATCGCAACCACCGTGAAAAATGTTGCTACAAGTACGGTAACACTTGATGCCAGACCATCCAGACCATCTGTAAAGTTTACACCGTTAACAGTTCCAATTACAACAAAGAACATCAATGGAATCGCAACCCATCCGATATCCAGATATTTTCCACCTGTAAATGGAATCAGCATCGTAAGCGAAACTCCTGCAAATTTAACCATATAAAATGCAAAGATCGCAGTCACTACGATTTGAAGAGCCATCTTCTGCTTTGGATATAAGCCGTCAGAACGTTTCATCACAACTTTCAGATAATCATCCAGGAATCCGATCAGTCCAAAACCAAGTGTCAGAAACAGAATCGGAATAATCTTTGGATAACGACCAATATAAATAACTGAAGTAATCACAACAGCCAGCAGGATCATTACTCCTCCCATTGTCGGAGTTCCCGTCTTCTTAAGATGAGACTGTACACCGTCCTCTCTCTCCGTCTGGTCCATCTTCAGTCTTCTAAGTACTGGTATTACAAGAGGACCAAGAATCACACTTAATACAAATGAAATCAATACTGGAATAAACACTTTATAATCCATAATCCACCTCTTTAATTCTTTTGTTATTCAGTTAATCTCTAACTTTACCTAGTATACTGCATTTCCTACTGTTTTTCAATGCCAAGATACGGCAATATATTTTCAAAAATTTTTCCGATCACCGGTGCCGCAATGGTTCCTCCGTAATAGACTCCCTGTGGATTATATATTACACACATTCCAAGGATCTGCGGATCATCTGCCGGTGCAAATCCTACAAAAGATGATATATATTTGTTGGCACTTCTTGGAAGTGTCTGGGAAGTTGCCGTCTTTCCCCCGATCCTGTATCCTTCTACATATGCATTCTTTCCGGACCCTTCTGCCACTACACTCTCCAGAAGTTCCTGCATTGTCTGTGATGTTTTTTCAGACACAATATGCTTTTTTGCATTATATCGAAATGTTTTCACTTTTTTTCCTTCCGCACTCAATACTTCCATTCCAAAATGCGGAGTCACCCTTCTTCCTCCATTAACCAGTGCACTCACCGTCGTTGCAAGCTGGATCGGTGTAATCTGAAATGACTGTCCGAAACTGATCGTCGCAAGTTCAACCTGCCCTACATTTTCTTTTTTATGCATAATCGTTCCTGCTTCTCCCGGTATATCTACCCCGGTCAGGTCCATCAGCCCAAACTGTCTGAAATAATCAAAAAAACGATCCACTCCTATCCTTAATCCTACTTCAATAAATACCGGATTACATGAATTTTGTATCCCCTGTACAAAATTTTCCGCCCCATGTCCCCCAACTTTATGGCAGCGGATCCGCCTGTCTTCCACAACTTTATACCCCGGACAGCTAAACTGATCTGTAAGATGCACTGCTCCTTCTTCCAGTCCTGCCGATGCCGTAATAATTTTAAATGTACTTCCCGGTTCATAGGTATCATTAATACAGCCATTTCTCCACATCTGATTTAATGCATCCTGTCTCTGTTCATCCGTCAGGTTTTCACCTGTCTCTTCATTATTCAGCATAAACGGCTGATTCAGATCAAATTCCGGAACGTTCACCATTGCATAGATTTCTCCGTTCTGTGGATTCATAAGTATAATTCCCACTTTGTCAGCCTGCTTCTCCGTTCTCACTTTTTCAGCCATCTGTAGTGCATACTTCTGCATCGTATAATCCAGGCTGATCCTCAACGTATTTCCTGCTTCCGGTTCCAGTCTGTCCTCTGCCACACCATCCAGTTCAATCCCCCTGGCATCCGTTGTTGTCAGAATCTTTCCGTTTATCCCCTTCAGGTACTTTTCATATTTTACTTCCAGTCCTACAATTCCCTGATTATCCCCTCCTGTAAATCCCAGCACCTTAGATGCCAGCTCATTATACGGATAATAACGTTTAAAGTCCTCATCTACCTTCACACCGGCCAGGCCAAGATTTCTGATTTTGTCTCCTGTTCTTTTATCTACATTGGACCGGATCCTTTCTATCGATGAAATCTTTTCTACTTTTTTTCTAACCTGGTCTGCATCCATTTCCAGAAACTCTGACAATTTTTCGATTACTTTTTCAGGATTTTCAATCTGGCTGTGGATCACAGAAATCGTACATACCGTCCGATTGGTTGCAAGTACGGTTCCATTTCTGTCAATGATCTCACCTCTTGCTGCCTTAATATCCCGTTCCCTTTCATGCAGATCTTCTGCTTTCTGCTGATAGTACTCTGCATCAAATACCATCAGATATACCAGTCTTCCGATCAGATACAGAATCAGGATAAACGCCGCCAGAAAAACAACCAGAATTTTCTTTTTATGAAACGTTTTATTTTTCATAACAAAAATCCCCATAAAAATTTTCATAATAATATATGAAAACTTTTATGGGGTTATGAACATATAACTTACTGTTGTGCTGTCTGAGTCGTCTGTGTATCTGTATTGGAAGCACTATCCGTTTTCTTCTCTATACCAAGATACGGGAAAATATCAGTCATGATCTGTGACGCAAGCTGTGTTGCATACCCACTGTTAGCCTGAACAGCCGAATTCGGCTCGTCAATAACTACATACACCATAACCTGCGGATTCTCCTGTGGTGCATATCCGATAAATGAAACCAGGTATTTTCCATTACCACGAGGAAGTTTTTCGGCCGTACCGGTCTTACCGCCAACTGCATATCCTTCTACTGCGGCACTTGCTCCGGTTCCTTCTTCTACTACACCCAGCATATAATCTTTGATAATATCACTTGTTTCTTTTGAAATCGTCTTCTTTACCAGTACTGGATCCTTATTTTCTGTAACGTTTCCATTATCATCCTGAATCTGTTTTACTACATGTGGTTCATAATAGTTACCACCATTGATCAGAGAAGAGAATGACGCCGCCATCTGAGTCATCGTGACATTAAAGTTCTGACCAAATGCGTTCGTCGCAAGACTGGCCGGATCCATCGTCGCCGGTGTATATAACAGCCCGCTGGTTTCTCCTTCTCCTGGCAGATCGATTCCTGTATATTCGCCAAATCCGAACAGCCTCTGATATCTGCAGAATTCCTCGGTTCCTATACTTGCACCAATCTGCATTAACGCCACATTACATGAATTTTCCAGAGCCTGCTTCAAAGTCTCCGGTCCATGTCCGGAACGGTTGCTGCAATGAATATCATGATCTCCGACGTGCATGACACCGCCACAGACATAATTTTCATTTCCTGTAAGAACCCCCGTCTCAAGTCCCGCGGAAATTGTAAATGGTTTGAATGTCGAACCCGGCTCATACGTATTGCTGACACAATAGTTATTCCAGAGATCATTCAGTGTATCCAGTTTTTCCTGATCCGTCATTTTCTTCAGCTGTTCTTCTGTATAATATTTTGTCAGATCTCTCGGATTGTTCAGATCGTAATTCGGATATGATGCTTCCGCCAGTATCTCACCATTCTGGGGATTCATAACGATCACACCGGTATTCTTACTTCCTTCACCCTGTGTTGCTTCATTTTTATGCTCTTCATTAAATTCAAGTATATGTTGTTCTACAATACTCTGAAGCTGAAGGTCGATCGTTGAGACAACCGTACTTCCATTATCTGGTTCTTTTACCGTTCTTTCATATCCCGAATCTTCATCCAGATATCCATACTCTCTTCCATCCGTACCATTTAAAATCGAATTATAAGAAGCCTCTATTCCGTTGCTTCCTACATTTCCATTTGTTGTAAATCCGATCACGTCACTTGCCAGTGTCTTATATGGATATTTTCTCGTATAATCTTCTTCCATCCAGACTCCCTGTACGTTAGGATTTTTATCAGTGTCAGATGTAATCTTCTCAAACTTCTGATATGCTTCGTAATTTACTCCCTTTTTCAGTACAAGATATCTGCTGTTCGGATTCTTTTTGATCTGCTTTCTTACATCTTTTTTCTTTAAATCAAAACATTTTGATAAGGCTTTTATCGTCGGATTGATATACTTTTTATTACTGGTAATTGTCTTGGCATCTACTACTACATTATATACTCTTTCGCTCGTTGCAAGTTTTGTGCCATTTCTGTCTACGATATCTCCACGCTTAAATGGAATCGTACGATTATTATACTGCTGCTGATCTAATACAACCTTCGTATATTTTTCGCCCTTCGAAGCATTAATATACGTAATCCACCCTATCAAGAAAACAAAAGCTAGTATAATCGCTCCAAAGAGCATTACTAGCTTTTTCTGCATAAGGCCTGAAATTTTTTTCTTAAAGAAATTTGTCTTCTTTCTTGCCATAATCCCACCTATTTCTTATTCTTGTCTGACTGAGCAAGCACACCATTTTCCGGGATATTCTCATACTGTTTCACATAATCAGACGCCGGATTATCATATTCCACGATCTGATCTGGTGTGGCATATGTCATTCCCAACTGATTAATTGCTTTTTCTCGGATCTCATCCAGATTTACGGAATCTACGACCGCATTATACTTTGTCGTATTCTCCTCTTTCAGATCTGCAAGCTCTTCCTGCAATGCAGTTACATTCTTTGAATGCTTTGTTAATTCAGACTGTAATCGTACATAATTAACGCACAATAGCAACACAATTGTTGCTGCAATTGTAAGGAACACTACGTACGCTGCATTCATATGAAGTGCACGATTTCTATTTTTCTGTACCTGTCTGCTTACTTTTTTTCTTCTTTTTACGGATGATCGGTTCTTTTTTGGTTCATATTCCGGTTTTGCAACTACATTGCCATACATATAAGCCTGTCCCGCTTTCGAACGCGCAGAACTATATCCGCCGGACTGGCGTCTATCGCTTGCATAACTTTCTCTTGCTGCCATTTACGCCACTCCTTTCTAATTGTTCATATATCCTGTCCTATCTCTAACGGCGCTCAAATATTCTGAGCTTTGCACTTTTAGAACGGCTGTTATATTCTAATTCTTCCTCACTTGGAAGAATCGGCTTTCTGGTAACAACACACCCTTTGGAAACTTTTCCACATACGCACACAGGAAAATCCGGAGGGCACGTACATGGATTTTCATTTTTCTTAAATGCACTCTTTACAATCCGGTCTTCCAGCGAATGGAATGTGATAATACACAACCTTCCACCAGGGTTCAATATTTCAATCATGTCATCCAGAGAATTTTTTAATACGTCCAATTCCCTGTTTAATTCAATTCGAATAGCCTGGAACGTCCTTTTTGCAGGATGCCCAGACTTTTTCTGATATTTCATTGGTATCGAGGCTCTGATAATCTCTGTCAACTGCCCCGTAGTCTCGATAGGATTTGTACCACGTGCTGCTACGATATGTTTGGCAATGTTCTTTGCAAACTTATCCTCCCCGTAGTCCCTGATCACACGGTATAAATCCATCTCAGAGTAGTCATTGACGATGTCTCTGGCTGTCATCTTCTGACGTCTGTCCATTCTCATATCCAGAGGTGCATCTTCACGATAAGAAAATCCTCGTTCTGCCGTATCTAACTGATAAGATGATACGCCCAGATCAAGAACAATTCCATCGACCTTGTCAATTCCCAGTTCATGAAGCTTTGACTTCATATCACAATAATTGCTTCGGATTATTGTGACTTTCTCCCCGAAGTCTTTTAATCGGACACTGGCAGCTTCTATTGCCGCCTCATCCTGGTCTATTCCTATAATACTCCCTTTTTCACCAAGGCGTCTGCATACTTCATATGCATGTCCGCCTCCACCAAGCGTTCCATCTACATAGATGCCGTCCGGCTTGATGTTTAATCCTTCAATTGTCTCATTCAGTAATACTGATTTGTGTTCGAATCCCATATCTTCTCCCTCTAGATACTGAATCCGCTTTCTTCCATATCAGATGCAATATCTTCAATGTTAAGTTCCACTTCAGCATTCTTTTCATCCCATCTTGCCTTATCCCAGATCTCAGCACGCTTCCCCATGCCTATGAATACAACTTCCTTATCCAGATGTGCAAATGTACGAAGTACAGAAGGGATTAGAGTTCTGCCTTGCTTATCAAGGTCACCGTCCGCTGCGCTTCCCTGAAAGAAATACGCAAACGCACGTGCTTTTTTATCAGTGGTGGTTGGTAATGCGTTAAGTTTTTCTTCAAAGGCGGTCCATTCTGCTTCCGGGTATACATACAGACAATTCTCCATTCCCTTCGTAATGACGAAATGCTCCCCTAAATCGTCACGAAACTTAGCCGGAATGATCAGACGCCCTTTGGCATCAATATTATGACTGTACTCTCCTTTCAACATAGGACTCTCCTTTTTCCAATGGTATAACACCGGACTTTGCTTTCAGAGCTACGTTTTTAGCTTTCATCCTGCATCATCCACTTTTCTACCACTTTGTTCCACTTTTCACCACTTTCTACCACTTGAACCCATTGTAAACTACTTTTTTGCTGTTTTCAACCCTTTTTAAGAAATTAAGATAATTTTAAGGCAAAAAAATAGTGAACAGAAAATGCTTCTGTTCACTTATTCTTTCTAGGTTTATTTTATACTATTCAGCTGTTGTGTCACTATTTCCAGCTAATGACTGGCTCAAAGTTGTCATTGCCGAATAATCAACCGTTACCTTTTCCGTCGGCTTTTTCGACTCATATATATTATGTACAGAATAGCCTGCACATCCGATCAAAGCAACTGCTATTACACATACTGCACATCTTCTGATAATGTTCTGAACCTTTTCTTTCTTCATGTTCTTTTTACGGTTTTTCTTTTCATCTTTATATCTGTCTACTTTAGCCTGGCTCATAGTTTTTTGCTCCTTTTCCAATCAATGTATTCATTCTATCATATCTGATAAAATTATACAACTACAATCACTCCGCCATCAGCCGCATACATACTACTAATTCCTGCCGTATCCAGAATAATAACATCTTTAAACGATGCACGTTCAAGAAGCATATCTCTTACAGCCTTTGCTCTTTCCTCACAATTGCAATGTGAAATCGCTAAAATCTTTTCCTGTGTATTCTTCATATTGGCTGCTACTTCATCCACCATCTTAGCCAGTCCCTTTTTTATTCCTCTTGCCTGCGAAAGCTGCTGTATACTGCCTTCCGGAGTTGAACCCATAACCGGTTTAACATTAAGTGCCGTTGCGACAACAGCCTTTAGTCCTTTCAATCTTCCATTTTTCTTAAGCGTATCAAGTGTTTCCAGTACAAAATATGTGTGTTGCTCTTCAATATAAGATTCAACTGTTTCGATCACTTTCTGAAAACTCATGCCCTTTTCTTCACATTCTGCTATCTTCAGACCGATCAATGTCTCACCTACGGATGCCGATCTTGAATTAAACACGTAAATGTCTTTCTCTCCATACTCTTCTTCATACAGATTCTTTCCTAAAACAGCACTATTATATGATCCACTAAGTTCTGCCGACAATGTCACTGCATATACATGTTCCGCATCGCAATGATATTCTTCCATATATCTTTCCGGTGACGGACATGATGATTTCGGACATTCACCCGATGCTTTTACTCTTCTTAAAAAGTCCGCCTGGTCAAAACTCTCATCATCAACAATATGATGTCCATCTACATCGATCTGCAGAGACGCCGTCTCAAAATGGCCCGACTTCTTCATTTCTTCTGTTAATTCTCCACAACTATCTATGATAACTTTGTAACTCATGTTCTTCCTCCTAATGTGACCTTACATGAGTGTTTTATATAATTGATACAAAAACTCTTTTTCGGTCGCTTATTTCTATTAGAAGTAGTTTTAAATACTACATTATTCATCATAGCATATTTACACAAGAAAAGAAAGTCTTTTATTCCGCAATTTTTATCCTTGCTGAAACCCCCAGTGCCAGTCCCATCTCAGCCATCAAAAACAACACCGAAGTTCCTCCGTAACTGATAAACGGAAGTGTAATTCCCGTTGTCGGGATACAGTTAATTACTACCATTACATTTAATATTACCTGCAATGCAATATGTGCAAATATTCCGGTTACGATCAATGATCCGTAAAGATCCGGCGCATTCTGTGCAATAAACAAAAGTCTGTACAATAACATACCGAACAATATCAGAACCATAATTGCACCAAACACTCCAAGTTCCTCACATATAATAGAAAGGATCATATCATTCTGTACTTCCGGAATGATCATTTTCTGTGCACTGTTTCCTAGACCTTTACCAAAAAAGCCACCAGATCCTATCGCATACAATGCCTGCATAATCTGATATCCACCTTCCGACGCATATTTTTCCGGATTCAGCCATACAAGAATACGGCGCAGACGGAAGCTTCCGCTCGTTTCCATCATTGTTCCCAGAATTCTTGCACCGGCAATCGCAAGAACAATTCCCACACCTGCTATGCCGACAAATATCTTCGTCTTCGGATGTACTACAAATATCGTGATACAGGTTATTCCCATCACGATAATCGCTGTACTCAAATTGTCTGTGATCAGATAAACAACTGCCGCCGAAAATCCTCCCCATGCCAGTACTCTTATTACTCCCCTCCAGGGTTTAATCTCCTTACCCATCGTACAGATCAGTGCCGGAATAAATAATATAACAGCAATTTTGGCTATTTCTGCAGGTTGAAGCTGCTGTCCAAATGGAAGTTTGATCCACCTTTTTGCGCCATTTACTTCCTTTCCCAGTGGTGTCTTTACTAAAAACATCATAAAAATAGAAAAGAAATAAAATAACTTCGATTTATTTATGTACCAATGGTAGTCAATCTTACTTACCAGCCACATTCCTATAAAACCAACAATGCAAAATAATAATTGTCTTTTAAAATAAAACAGACTGTCCCCATTCTGTTTCATCATTGCGCTATAAGAACTTGTACTATATAGCATAACCAATCCAAAACATACAAGACAAATCAGTATTGCCAGCAGACTATAATCAAAGTAAACAATTCCACTCCTTTTCTTTTTCCTTGTCATTTCCACATTTTTGTGCTCTTTATTAACTTCTTTTACCATATTTCTACTCTCCAATCGTATCTATTATACTCAGATACGTTCTTAAAAACAACTGTCTGATTCACAACTTTCATTAATTTTCATACAATATTATTGCATAACATTAACGAAAGGAGTATTTTAAATGCCAAATTATCGTTATAATACACCTGATTATATGCGCCAGAACAATTCTAACGGATGTCATGTAGGCGGGAGCCGAACAATGCCGGCTTCTGTATCGCCATCCACTCCTTCCAGATCGTGCTGCAATATTCATGAACACGACAAATTAAGCGGGCTCCCAATTGCTATGGCCTATGTTCCGTGGCAGGAATGGCGTTCTCTTTATGAAGTCGAAAAAGGATTCCGATGTGGAACTATTTTTGCGGAATTAAATCTCCCATTCTGTTGGAAAGGTGGTGCGGCCAGATGAACGAAAACCGACCTTGTAAAAAAGAGCTCCTGGAATGGATAAATATTGTCAGTTTTGCTGTAGACGATGTAAAATTATTTCTCGACACTCACCCAAATTGTACCGAAGCACTGGAATTTTTTGATGAATTTAAAAAGCAACGCGTGCAGGCCTTAAAAGAATATGCCAAATATTACGGTCCTCTCACGCTTGATACGGCAACTACACAGATGGATTATTGGAAATGGATTAATGATCCGTGGCCATGGCAGGAAGGGGGATGCTAATTTATGTGGAATTATGAGAAACGATTACAATATCCTGTTAAGATTACTCAGACTAACCCGAAAATTGCCCAGATTATCCTTACTCAATTCGGTGGACCAGATGGAGAACTCGCTGCATCTATGAGATATCTGGCCCAGAGATATACTATGCCTTATAAAGAAGTTACCGGAATTCTTACGGATATAGGCACCGAAGAACTGGCTCACCTTGAAATCATCTGTGCCATTGTGCATCAGCTTACCCGTAATCTTACACCAGAACAAATTGAAAAATCCGGCTTCGACAAATATTATGTAGACCACACACTCGCACTCTGGCCTCAGGCTGCCAGCGGAACTCCTTGGAGTGCTACAACATTCCAGTCCAAAGGTGATCCGATTACAGATCTGCATGAAGATATGGCTGCAGAACAAAAAGCCCGCACTACGTATGATAATATTCTGCGTCTGGTAAAAGATCCTGAAGTCTGCGATCCAATCCGCTTCCTCCGTGAACGTGAAATTGTTCATTATCAGCGTTTCGGTGAAAGTCTGAGAATTGTTCAAGATAAACTTGACAGTAAGAACTTCTACGCATTCAATCCTGAATTCGATCGTAAGCCTTGCTGTAACTAAGTCTGCTATATCCAAAACTTGCCATCGGCAACTTTTCTTGTATACTTTGGTATCTAAAGAAGCAATCAACATGTGGCTATTGTTGATTGCTTCTTACTACTTGACTAAAAAAAGAGAATTATAAATCTTAATATTATTTTAATTCATAAATTATATTTATATAACAAAAAACAACCAACATACCGTTGATTGCTTCTTATCTTTTATATACCTTCAAAACTGCATACAAGAAATATTTTCTTTCATCCTACCTATCACCTTGCTTGGTCATGCCCTCGACCGATTAGTATCAGTCAGCTCCATACATTACTGTACTTCCACCTCTGACCTATCTACCTCGTCGTCTTCAAGGGGTCTTACTACTTACGTAGGGATATCTCATCTTGAGGGGGGCTTCACGCTTAGATGCCTTCAGCGTTTATCCCGTCCCGGCTTGGCTACTCTGCCATGCATTTGGTATGCAACAGATACACCAGCGGCCAGTCCATCCCGGTCCTCTCGTACTAAGGACAGCTCCTCTCAAATATCCTACGCCCACGCCGGATAGGGACCGAACTGTCTCACGACGTTCTGAACCCAGCTCGCGTACCGCTTTAATGGGCGAACAGCCCAACCCTTGGGACCTACTTCAGCCCCAGGATGCGATGAGCCGACATCGAGGTGCCAAACCACTCCGTCGATGTGAACTCTTGGGAGTGATAAGCCTGTTATCCCCAGGGTAGCTTTTATCCGTTGAGCGATGGCAATCCCACTTTATACCACCGGATCACTAAGTCCTACTTTCGTACCTGCTCCACCCGTCGGTGTCGCAGTCAAGCTCCCTTCTGCCTTTGCACTCTTCGAATGGTTTCCGTCCATTCTGAGGGAACCTTTGAGCGCCTCCGATACCCTTTCGGAGGCGACCGCCCCAGTCAAACTCCCCACCTGACATTGTCCCCCGACCAGTTCATGGTCGCTGGTTAGAAATCCAATACTGCAAGGGTGGTATCCCAACAGCGGCTCCGTGACAACTGGCGTTATCACTTCCTAGCCTCCCACCTATCCTGTACATGCAATACCGAATCCCAGTATCAAGCTGGAGTAAAGCTCCATGGGGTCTTTCCGTCCTGGCGCAGGTAACCAGCATCTTCACTGGTATTTCAATTTCACCGGGTGCATTGTTGAGACAGTGCCCAAATCATTACGCCTTTCGTGCGGGTCGGAACTTACCCGACAAGGAATTTCGCTACCTTAGGACCGTTATAGTTACGGCCGCCGTTTACTGGGGCTTAAATTCAAAGCTTCGCGTTGCCGCTAACCTCTCCTCTTAACCTTCCAGCACCGGGCAGGCGTCAGCCCATATACCTCACCTTACGGTTTTGCATAGACCTGTGTTTTTGCTAAACAGTTGCTTGGGCCAATTCTCTGCGGCCAGCTCTCGCTGGCACTCCTTCTCCCGAAGTTACGGAGTCATTTTGCCGAGTTCCTTAACAATGCTTCTCCCGTCGGCCTTAGGATTCTCTCCTCATCCACCTGTGTCGGTTTACGGTACGGGCTTAAGTAAAACAATAGCGGCTTTTCTTGACGCATGGCTCACACACTTCCCTACTCTTAATTCGGTCCGCATCACGTCTTCGGATTGTACAGCGGATTTGCCTACTGTACTCCTACCTCGCTTGCACCGGCTTTTCCATTTCCGGCTTGTGCTCTCCACACGTGTCCCCACAGTTCTGTTTACTTAAGGTACAGGAATTTCAACCTGTTGTCCATCGGTTACGTCTTTCGACCTGGCCTTAGGCCCCGACTTACCCAGAGCAGATCAGCTTTACTCTGGAAACCTTAGATATTCGGCCGGAAGGATTCTCACCTTCCTCTCGCTACTCATTCCGGCATTCTCTCTTCTATACAGTCCACAGCTCCTTATCGGTACTGCTTCGTCCCGTATACAATGCTCCTCTACCAATTAACATCAGTTAATTCCTGAGCTTCGGCAGTGTGTTTCAGCCCCGGACATTTTCGGCGCAGGACCTCTCGACTAGTGAGCTATTACGCACTCTTTGAATGTATGGCTGCTTCTAAGCCAACATCCTAGTTGTCTTTGAAATCCCACATCCTTTTCCACTTAACACACATTTTGGGGCCTTAGCTGCAGGTCTGGGCTCTTTCCCTTTTGACTGTCCAACTTATCTCGTACAGTCTGACTCCCATACAACATCTACACGGCATTCGGAGTTTGATATTCTTTGGTAAGCTTTGACGCCCCCTAGGAAATTCAGTGCTCTACCTCCGCAAGACTTATATGAGGCTAGCCCTAAAGCTATTTCGAGGAGAACCAGCTATCTCCGGGTTCGATTGGAATTTCTCCCCTATCCACACCTCATCCCCACCCTTTTCAACGGATGTGGGTTCGGTCCTCCATTGCCTTTTACGGCAACTTCAACCTGGACATGGATAGATCACCCGGTTTCGGGTCTGCTCCGACTGACTTATTCGCCCTATTAAGACTTGGTTTCCCTTCGGCTCCACACCTTTGGTGCTTAACCTCGCCAGCCAGCGCAACTCGCCGGACCGTTCTACAAAAAGTACGCGGTTGAGCATATAAAGCTCTTCCACAGCTTGTAAACATATGGTTTCAGGTTCTGTTTCACTCCCCTCCCGGGGTCCTTTTCACCGTTCCTTCACAGTACTATGCGCTATCGGTCACTAAGGAGTATTTAGCCTTACGGGGTGGTCCCCGCATGTTCAGTCAAGGTTCCACGTGTCTCGACCTACTCTGGATACCGCCATGTCAACTCATCTTTCGCTTACGGGGCTTTCACCCTCTCTGGCCGGCTTTCCCAAAACCGTTCTGCTAAATTTGTTGAATCAATTATGCGGTCCGAACCCCGGGATGCACGCATCCCGGTTTGGGCTCTTCCGTTTTCGCTCGCCGCTACTCACAGAATCACATGTTGTTTTCTCTTCCTCCGGCTACTTAGATGTTTCAGTTCACCGGGTTCCCTCCTAACGTTATGTATTGGCGCTAGGATACTTGAGGTTTGCTCAAGTGGGTTTCCCCATTCAGAGATCTCCGGATCAAAGGATATTTGCTCCTCCCCGAAGCTTTTCGCAGCTTATCACGTCTTTCATCGGCTCTTAGTGCCAAGGCATCCACCATACGCTCTTTCTAGCATGACCAACTTGCTTTCATTCACGGGAATGAATGATCGCTACACCGATATAGCGTTATCGGCGTTGGCTTAAGGTCAATTTTATTTAAGTCTGTTTTCTTCAGACAGTAATTATTACTCTGTTTATAACAATTACCTCGGATGTCTTGATTAAGATATTTAAAAATCTTATCATTTCTATTTCTTATATGCAATTTTCAAGGTACATGGTGATGTATCATTCTTTCGAACTCTGCATCTTATTCAATTGACTGAATTTTTATCAGTCATTAGAAAACTGAAATCTTATTTTCAACTCTCTAATCACTGGTAAAACCAGCTATCATAACAGCACTTCCTTGCTGATAAGGTTGGCACCGATAAGTTGTTGCTCATCTCTTGCCTGTATCTATATGAATCTCCCGAACATTTGCAGCGGATCTGCTTCGTGTTCTTCAATTTTTTATAGCCTGGCGGCCACCTACTCTCCCGCACCGTCTCCAGTGAAGTACCATCGGCCGCTTAAGTCTTAACCATCGTGTTCGGGATGGGAACGGGTGTTACCCTCAAGCGCATCGCCACCAGAATTCATTATTAAGCTTTTGACAGCCTTAATAACTAAACAATAGATAACAACCCTTACTTTTATTCCTTAGAAAGGAGGTGATCCAGCCGCACCTTCCGATACGGCTACCTTGTTACGACTTCACCCCAGTTATCGGTCCCACCTTCGGCAGCTCCCTCCTTACGGTTGGGTCACTGACTTCGGGCGTTACTGACTCCCATGGTGTGACGGGCGGTGTGTACAAGACCCGGGAACGTATTCACCGCAGCATTCTGATCTGCGATTACTAGCGATTCCAGCTTCATGTAGTCGAGTTGCAGACTACAATCCGAACTGAGACGTTATTTTTGAGATTTGCTTACCCTCGCGAGTTCGCTTCTCTTTGTTTACGCCATTGTAGCACGTGTGTAGCCCTGGTCATAAGGGGCATGATGATTTGACGTCATCCCCACCTTCCTCCAGGTTATCCCTGGCAGTCTCTCCAGAGTGCCCAGCTTAACCTGCTGGCTACTGAAGATAGGGGTTGCGCTCGTTGCGGGACTTAACCCAACATCTCACGACACGAGCTGACGACAACCATGCACCACCTGTCACCGATGTTCCGAAGAAAAACTTCCATTACGAAGCGGTCATCGGGATGTCAAGATCAGGTAAGGTTCTTCGCGTTGCTTCGAATTAAACCACATGCTCCACCGCTTGTGCGGGTCCCCGTCAATTCCTTTGAGTTTCATTCTTGCGAACGTACTCCCCAGGTGGACTGCTTATTGCGTTAGCTGCGGCACCGAATGGCTTTGCCACCCGACACCTAGCAGTCATCGTTTACGGCGTGGACTACCAGGGTATCTAATCCTGTTTGCTCCCCACGCTTTCGAGCCTCAACGTCAGTCATCGTCCAGCAAGCCGCCTTCGCCACTGGTGTTCCTCCTAATATCTACGCATTTCACCGCTACACTAGGAATTCCACTTGCCTCTCCGACACTCTAGCTCAGCAGTTCCAAATGCAGTCCCGGGGTTGAGCCCCGGGCTTTCACATCTGGCTTGCCGTGCCGTCTACGCTCCCTTTACACCCAGTAAATCCGGATAACGCTTGCCCCCTACGTATTACCGCGGCTGCTGGCACGTAGTTAGCCGGGGCTTCTTAGTCAGGTACCGTCATTTTCTTCCCTGCTGATAGAAGTTTACATACCGAAATACTTCATCCTTCACGCGGCGTCGCTGCATCAGAGTTTCCTCCATTGTGCAATATTCCCCACTGCTGCCTCCCGTAGGAGTCTGGGCCGTGTCTCAGTCCCAATGTGGCCGGTCACCCTCTCAGGTCGGCTACTGATCGTCGGCTTGGTAGGCCATTACCCCACCAACTACCTAATCAGACGCGGGTCCATCTCATACCACCGGAGTTTTTACCACTGTACCATGCGGTACCGTGGTCTTATGCGGTATTAGCAGTCATTTCTAACTGTTATCCCCCTGTATGAGGCAGGTTACCCACGCGTTACTCACCCGTCCGCCGCTCAGTCACAAAGGAAATCATCCGAAGAATCTTCCCAAAGTGCTTCGCTCGACTTGCATGTGTTAAGCACGCCGCCAGCGTTCATCCTGAGCCAGGATCAAACTCTCGTTAAATATAATTTGCTTTGCATCTTTGATGCTTAGCAAATTAATTGTTCCTCGGCTCCGCCGATGGAACTTCATTAAGTTCGTTCCAGTTCAAGAAAACTACTAGCTTTCTTATCCCCTTTACTGTTTTAAGGTTCGACATTAAATGTCTGTTCTGAATAATTCTCTTTAGAATTTTCAGGGTTGTTGTCTATTGTTTAATTATCAAGGTTCTTTGTCTTTGCTGTTTGAAACAGCTTATTTAGACTATCATATTCATCGACGTTTGTCAAGAACTTTTTTAATCTTTTTTCGACCAGCTTTTCAGCTGTTCGACCGCTATCCTTTCGCCAAACTTTCGTTTGTCTCAAGCGACAGCTTATTAAGAATATCATAATCAGTTGTGTTTGTCAACTGTTATTTTATTCTTTTTTCAAAATTGATTTGTATCAATTCTGAAACTTCCGAAACAATTCACAGCGAATCATTTCTCTAATTATATAACTATCTAATATACAATCTTGCATTCCCACTCATGCATATCTTCTATTTATATATCTTTAATACTGTCTTCCGCGTTGACTCTGTTACCTCACGGCCTCGTCTCTCGCGACAGCTAGACTAATATATCACAACGGGATTTGAATTGTCAATATTGTTTTTATATTTTCTGCAATTCAGATAATTCTGACAATTATCTTTTGCATAATCTTCCTTTTCTTATAAGGAACAAGTTCTTTTGCATTTTAATGTTTCCAAATAAAATACTCACAAAAAAATACTGACCTGCCTATTTGCAAAGTCAGTATTTTTGTTTATCTTAGATAATTCGTTATCGGTATACTCCCTTAATTAATTATCTCAGCAGCATGAATGCAATTAATCCAGCTACTACGATGATAGCAATTGCAAGAATAATGATTGGTGCTTTTGACATCTTCTCTTCTTCTTCCTCAATATCATCATAAAAATCATCCTCTAATTCCTCTCTGCGCTGCGGTTTTGGAGTTGGTTTCTTTTTCTTTCTTCCATCCCCTACTGCAAGGAGTTCATCATATGCATCTCGCATTTCCTGTTCGCGTTTTTCACGTACCTCTTTCGGCGGTATATTCGAATACTTCTGCTCTTCAGGCTCCGGCTTTTCCGCTCTCTTCTGTACTTTGTGAGCACTTTGTGGAATTTTGAACTTCTTTTTGCAATTATAGCACAACAGATAATTCGGATCTTTTTTTCCTGGTCTTAATTCCTGACCACATATTGGACACTTCATATGAATCTGTCCCTCCCCATAGTGTATTATTTCAAACTGTGCTTTCAGACCTTTCGGCTGTGTATATCTTACATACATTGACATTATACTACATCAATTTGCAAATATCAATTTTTTATCCAAATTATTCAGATTGTTTTCCTAATGTTACTTCAACATCTTTTTTCTCATATTCGCCATTCTTGCTCTGTGTCTGAACTGTAATTTTTACCTTTTCTCCGGCTTTATAATATTGAAGCTGTTCCTGAAGTGCATCCATTCCATCTACTGTTGTTCCTTCAATTCCTGTAATAACAGCACCTTTTGTAATACCAGCCTTTTCTGCACCACCACCGGAAATAACTTCTGATACATATACACCCGTCGGCATATTATACATTTGAGCACTGTCTGATGTTACATCTACACCCTTAATTCCAATATAGCCTCTTTCGGATTCTGCAACTTTTGTTTTTGTTTTCTGGTTCATAAGATTCGTAATCAGATCGCTTACATCTGATACAGGAATTGCATATCCGATTCCTTCTACTGTCTCGGTTGCAATCTTTGCAGAATTAATACCAATCACTTCTCCGTTCGCATTTAAAAGTGCTCCACCACTGTTTCCAGGATTAATAGCCGCATCTGTCTGAAGAAGTTTTCCGTCATAGCTGTCCATTGTACGTTCTTTAGCGGATACGATACCGGTTGTTACTGACTGTCCATATCCAAGCGCATTACCAATTGCGATTACCTGATCTCCCACCTGGGTTTTATCCGAATCACCCAAGGTTGCTACCGCAATCTTATTCATCGTTGAATCTTTGATCTTACTTAAAGGAACTGCTACTACCGCAAGGTCTTTATCCGAATTCGTTCCCTTAATATCAGCTTCTACACTTTCTTCATCTATAAATGTTACAGTCAATGTACTGCTTCCTTCTACAACATGATTATTCGTTACAATCAATAATTCTGAATCATTCTGACCTACGATAATACCTGAACCCGCGCTCTCACTTTTCTGTTTCTGTGTACCTCCGAAGAAATTCTGTACCTCCTGCACGCTCATATTTGTAATAGAAACAATGGATGGCATTGCATTCTTTGCGACCTCTGTTACATTAGCCGTACCCGAAGAACTGTTAGAAGATGTTGTCAGTTTTGCACTATTGGCTGTCGTTGTTGTTTTTGCAGTTTTGTTTGTTGTCTGTGTGGTTCCCAAAACTTTTCCAGCCACAATATTACTTGTCTGAAATGCCGCACTTGCAACCACTCCGAAAACCAGTCCTGTACATACCACTTTTGCCCATCTTGAGGCGCCCTTTCCGTGTTTTTTCTTCGGACCTTGATCCTGGTTTCCACCCGTGCTGTAATTTTCTGTATTCATATTCTGATCGGATGTATAATAATTATATTGATTTTCCATATCTGATTGCCCCTTTCATATCTTATGCTTGTAGTTTACAGCTCAATTGTGTTTAATCTGTGATAAAAGTAAGGAGATTTATTGATATTCCTCTAATTTTTTCAGTTTTGTTCCTATATCACTTTTGAACTTTCTCCACGCATCCTCATTTTCCACAAAATATTTAGGGCAAATCTTTCCGGTCACATCATAATGTCTTATAACATCATTTTCATCCAGATCAAATTTCAGACACAGCCATGCACAAAGATCCACCATGGATTGATATGTCTTTTTATTAAAAATTCCCGTCTCGTCCGGGTGACAGCATTCAATTGATACTGTATCAATATTCCTGCTGTTTGAAGCATATGCTATCTCCCACGTCGGTACACACTGAACAATCTCTCCTTCCAGTCCTACAACAAAGTTGCTGCTTGCTTTCGTAATGTGGCTATCTTTCAGTCCCTCGAAGTAGTCACGGTTATTCATAGCTGTGGCACCGGGATTCGCTGTATAATGAACCACAATTCCGGTAATCTTATTTGTTGCAATCCCAGGCCGGGAATATTCATTCGGTGTCAGCAGTTCTACGTCTATATCCGGCTTTACGGAATCTATGTAATCACTTTTATTTTCCGTATATTCTTTCGACTGCTCCTGTTTTTTTAAAGTTGTCACCACACAAAGCAAAACCGTTATTATAATAAGAATAATCAATCCTTTTTTAGAACGGCTCAGCGTTTTATTCTTTTTTCTTTTCCTGCTTCGTTTCATTTTTATCTCTTTTTTATCTCTCCATATATAGTACACTTTCATCTATCTTATCATTCATTTTTAAATGTCTTTTGAAGAGATTCTTATATTTTTATGAAATTAGCAGAATTTGTATACAGTTGTCGTATCATATACTTCTCCGGCCTTTGTGATCGGAGATTCAAAATTTTCTTTATGAATGGCATCTGGGAAGTACTGTGTTTCAAAGCATATACCATATCCTTTTTCATACACAGCTCCCTCTTTTCCTTTTGATCCTGCAAGGAAATTACCGGAATAGAACTGTATTCCCGGAAGGTCAGTATACACTTCCATCTTAATACCTGTCTCTTCAGATTCAGCAGAGGCTGCTTTTCTGAATCCTTTTCCATTTAATACCCAGTTGTGGTCATAGCCGCCTGCCAGCTTCAGTGGTGTATAATCTGCTCCGATTTCTTTTTCAACGACTTTCTCTTTTCTAAAATCCATCGGTGTTCCTTCTACCGGAACTACCGTTCCTGTCGGAATCAGTTCTGCATCTGTTTCAGTAAATGCATCTGCATCTATCCACACCTTTGCGTTCCATGCCGTTCCGGAAGCATGTCCTGATAAGTTAAAATAGCTGTGATTTGTCATATTCAGAAGAGTATCCTGATCCGGAATTGCATGATAATGAATCTTTAATTCATTTTCTTCTGTGATTGTATAAGATACCTCTATTTTCACTTCTCCCGGGAATCCCTGATCCCCATCCGGACTTACAAGTGCAAATACCACATGTGTATCATCCTCTTCTTTTACATCCCACATTCTTTTATTATAGAAATCAATTCCTCCATGAAGTGTATTTTTCCCATTATCGTTCTTTGTCAGTTCATATTTCTTTCCGTTCAGTTCGAATTCGGCCATTCCAATACGGTTTGCCACACGGCCTACTGTAGCCCCCAGAGAATCTCCTCCATTCTCGTAATCCTCCAGTGTCTCATATCCAAGCACAACATCCTGCGTCTTTCCATCTTTATCCGGTACATAAAGTTTCAGTAAAGAAGCTCCAAAATCTGATACCACTGCCTCCATTCCTTTGCTGTTTTTCAGTACATAACAGCTTGCTTTTTCCCCGTTCTTTGTTGCTCCAAATTCTTTTTTCATGTCCAGGTATCTCCTTTTTTCTTTATATTTTTTAATATTACTTGTATATTTATTATTCTCATTTATATACCAAGTACACTATCTAAATCTTATTATACTCTATATATTCACCGCTGAAAACCTTGATGCAAAGAAAATTTTATTATATTTTTTATATGCCAGATCTTTCCAATTTTTTCAAATATGTAGTTAAAAAGGCGCCGTTTTCACGACGCCTTAATCTTTCTTTATTCATCTACACTGTAGTTTGGTGCTTCTTTTGTAATGTGAATATCATGTGGATGACTTTCTTTTAATGAAGCAGAAGAAATCTTTACGAATTTACCTGTCTGTTTCAGATCTTCAATTGTCGCTGCTCCGCAATATCCCATACCGGAACGAAGGCCTCCCATCAACTGGAATACTGTATCTTCAACGCTTCCTTTATAAGCAACTCGTCCTTCTACACCTTCCGGAACCAGCTTCTTCGCATCTGTCTGGAAGTAACGGTCTTTGCTTCCATTCTCCATTGCTGCGATAGATCCCATACCACGATATACTTTATATTTTCTACCCTGGAATAATTCGAATGTTCCCGGGCTCTCATCACATCCTGCAAAGATACTTCCCATCATACATACATTTGCTCCGGCTGCGATTGCCTTTGTCATATCTCCTGAATACTTAATTCCTCCATCTGCAATGATTGGAATTCCGTATTTATCTGCTGCTTCGTAGCAATCCATAACCGCTGTAATCTGAGGAACACCGATACCTGCGATAATACGTGTTGTACAGATTGATCCAGGTCCGATTCCAACTTTTACAGCATCGACACCAGCTTTGATCAGATCCTCTGTTGCAGCTCCTGTAGCAACATTACCTGCGATCACCTGCAGATCAGGGAATTTACTCTTGATCATGTCTACTGTATGAAGCACGTTTGCTGAATGTCCATGAGCCGAATCAAGAACAACCACATCAACCTTTGCATCTACCAGTGCCTGTGCTCTTTCAAGGCAATTTGCTGTGATTCCGATTGCTGCTCCACAAAGGAGACGTCCCTGAGCATCTTTTGCAGATAACGGATATTTAATCTGTTTTTCAATATCTTTAATCGTAATAAGACCTTTCAGATTGAAATCTTTATCTACGATCGGAAGCTTTTCTTTTCTTGCTTTTGCAAGAATCTTCTTTGCGTCTTCCAATGTGATTCCCTCCGGTGCTGTAATAAGTCCTTCGGAAGTCATCGATTCTCTGATCTTTTTAGAGAAATCCTCTTCAAATTTCAAATCACGGTTTGTAATAATACCAACTAATTTCTTTCCTTCAGTGATCGGCACACCTGAAATTCTGAATTTCGCCATCAGGTTATTCGCATCTTCCAGTGTGTTATCCGGTGACAAGTAAAATGGATCTGTAATGACGCCATTCTCGGAACGCTTTACCTTGTCCACTTCTTCTGCCTGCTGTTCGATTGACATATTTTTATGGATAATTCCGATGCCCCCCTGTCTGGCCATTGCAATTGCCATGCGGTGCTCTGTAACGGTATCCATTCCAGCACTCATCATCGGAATGTTTAACTTAATTTTTTTAGTCAGGTAAGTAGATAAATCTACCTGGTTCGGAATTACTTCTGAATATGACGGAACCAAAAGCACATCATCAAATGTAATACCTTCTCCAATTATCTTTCCCATGATTTGAACCTCTCTTTCTTTTGTTTATTCATATTTAACAGCTATCTTAGCGAATCACACCTACATTTGTCAACATCTTTTGAAATGTTTTTATTTTAATACAATATTTTTTTCAGTTTTTGATTAATTTTCTGATTACTTTCTGATTACTTTTCTAGGTGCTTTAACAAAGAATCCTTCAACAATTGTCTCATTTGGTTCGAACAAAACCTTGCACACTTCGCCTTTATTTGAAGCGATCAGCGCATAAATTTTCTCATCTTTTTTTCCAGATGTGTAATCATATGTTTTAATCTTTTTATACTGCATTAATTCTACCGCCCCGACCGGTGCCAGAAGTTCCATCTGATCTGCATCTACAGAAAACATCCTTTTTCTTCTGGCCTTATTCATGATTTTGTCAATATCAAGATCACCATTTACAAATACATACTCATACTCCACATTCAGATTGCGGAACATCAGCACATCGATCACGATCATCACAACCGGTAATATAATTCCCACCGGTATAACAAAAACCAAAAGCACTGACACAACAGTTAATGCTATCAGTCCCACTTTCTTAAGTGTATCCTTTGAGTCCGCCTGTTTTTTTATCAGCTGCTCTGTGTAAAAATCATCCATTTTTCTTTCCTCCAAGTCTGCTTTAAGCTATGTCTATTGTAGCACACCTGACAGTAAAAAGAAAACTCCTCTGACGAGGAGTTCTCAAAAATTTAATATATATACCGTTTATGATTTACATCATACCCATGCCCGGATTTCCTGCCGGCACAGCTGGTGCATCTTCTTTGATATCAGCCACAACAGACTCTGTTGTAAGGAGTGTAGAAGCAACAGATGTTGCATTCTGAAGCGCACTTCTTGTAACCTTTGCCGGATCAAGAATTCCGTTTTCAACCATATCTACATACTGTTCTGTCAGGGCATCAAATCCTGTTCCGACTTCTGACTCTCTTACTTTGTTAATAATAACAGCACCTTCGAGTCCTGCATTTGCAGAAATGTGGAATAACGGAGCTTCCAGGGCTTTCAGTACAACTTTGGCACCTGTCTTCTCATCGCCTTCCAGTTCTTCAATTGCCTTAGCAACTGCTTTTGATGCATGGATATAAGCTGATCCACCACCGGAAATGATGCCTTCTTCTACTGCTGCTCTTGTAGCATTCAGAGCATCTTCCATACGAAGTTTTGCTTCTTTCATCTCAGTCTCTGTTGCTGCTCCGACACGGATAACAGCTACTCCGCCTGCAAGTTTTGCAAGTCTTTCCTGCAGTTTTTCTCTATCGAAATCAGATGTTGTCTCTTCGATCTGAGCCTTGATCTGTGCAACACGATCTGCGATTGCATTCTTGTCTCCCATGCCATCAACGATGACTGTATTTTCTTTCTGTACTTTTACAGATTTTGCGCGTCCAAGCTGATCCATAGTTGTATCTTTCAGTTCCATGCCAAGCTCTTCTGAAATTACCTGACCACCTGTCAGTGTAGCGATGTCTTTTAACATCTCTTTTCTTCTGTCGCCATATCCAGGTGCTTTAACTGCAACAACATTGAATGTTCCACGCAGTTTATTAACGATCAGTGTTGTAAGAGCTTCTCCTTCGATATCCTCTGCAATGATAAGAAGTCTTGCTCCCGCCTGAACGATCTGCTCCAAAAGTGGAAGGATTTCCTGAATGTTAGAAATCTTCTTATCTGTGATCAGGATATATGGATCATCCAGATTAGCCTCCATTTTGTCCATGTCTGTTGCCATATATGCAGATACATATCCGCGGTCAAACTGCATCCCTTCTACAAGGTCCAGCTCTGTCTTCATAGTTTTAGATTCTTCAATTGTGATGACTCCGTCATTAGATACTTTTTCCATAGCGTCTGCTACCATCTGTCCGACTTCAGCATCACCTGCTGAGATTGCTGCTACTTTTGCAATCTGGTCTTTGTCTTTTACTTTGCTTGACATCTTTGCAATTGCTTCAACAGCCACATCTGTAGCTTTCTTCATTCCTTTACGAAGAATGATTGGGTTAGCTCCTGCTTCCAGGTTCTTCATACCTTCATGAACCATTGCCTGTGCAAGTACGGTTGCTGTTGTAGTACCGTCTCCGGCTACATCATTTGTCTTGGAAGCGACTTCTTTAATCAGCTGTGCTCCCATGTTCTCAAATCTGTCTTCCAGTTCGATCTCTTTTGCAATTGTAACACCATCATTTGTGATCAGTGGTGCTCCGAATGATTTATCCAGAACTACATTACGTCCTTTTGGTCCGATTGTTACTCTTACTGTATCAGCAAGTTTATTAACGCCTTCTTCCAAAGCTCTTCTTGCTTCTGCACCATATTTAATTTCTTTTGCCATTGGTATCTACCTCCTGAAATATATAAATGATTTGCTTAATTACTCACAGATGGCTAAAATATCATCTTGTTTTACGATGATGTATTCTTCGTCATCGATCTCAACATTTGTTCCTGCATATTTGGAATAAATTACCTGCTGACCTGCTGTAACGTGCATCTCAACTTCTTTTCCATTTACCATTCCGCCTGGTCCTACAGCGATAACCTCTGCCTGCTGTGGTTTTTCTTTGGACTGTCCAGGGATCACGATTCCTGACTTTGTAGTCTCCTCTGCTACACACTGTTTTAATACAACTCTGTCACCTAATGGTACTAACTTCATATCTATTCCTCCTTAAATCATTTTCTGTATTATTAGCACTCAACAAAAGAGAGTGCTGAAAGATTCTAGATATAAAATAGCACTCTCTTTTTGGTTTGTCAACACACTTTCTATTTAGTTTAGAAGTTTTTTATAAAATCCGTTTTGTATTTTGAATTTCATCACTTTTCCAGCCTTATTCCAGTAACGTTCTTTTATAATTCCTTTACATATCACCGGATCTTCTAAATTCTCAATGCTGCATTCATAAATACCATCCAATGAATATGATGTAAGTTCCGCTTCTTCAGATACCAGATACAACGTTTCTTCTTCCTCATCATATGCTATGATCTTACATAAATATTCCGTTTCATCAAAAAAACTGTCCTCCAGAATCACACGTTCCATTCGGAGTTTTGCTGTACATCCTTCATATCCCACTGCCTGTATCCTCCTTTTATAGTATGAAAAGGGTATCAGTCGCCCGATACCCTTTATAATTCTTATTATTTTGTACGTTCTGCTTTAATGCGGTCCAGTTCAGTAAATACGTAATCATTGATTACTTTAATATACGTTCCTTTCATTCCCGAAGAGCGGGATTCTATTACCCCTGCACTTTCGAATTTTCTAAGAGCATTTACAATAACGGATCTTGTAATTCCTACTCGATCTGCAATCTTACTTGCAACAAGGATTCCTTCGGCTCCATCCAGTTCATCAAATATATGAATGATCGCCTCCAGTTCCGAATAAGACAATGTGCTGATCGCAGACTGTACAATATGCTCTTTTCTGGTCTCTTCTGCACTTTCTTCATTCACGGATCTTAACATCTCAAGGCCAACGACCGTCGTTCCATATTCGCTCAGAATAATGTCATCAATTTCATACACCTTATCTTTTTTATAAATAAAAAGTGTTCCAAGTCGTTCTCCGGCAATGTCAATAGGTGTAATGATCGCCTGGTAACCTTTGACAGTTTCTTCGGAAAATCCAAGTGTCTGAAGATTTACATTTTCTTTTGTTGATAAGATACTAAGCAGGCGCTCATTCAGCATATCATCTACATGCTTTCCGATCTCTCTCTCGATCAATTCGGTAATGTAAGGCACACCTTCACATTTGCTTCCGCCAAGCACTTTTCCTTTTTTACTGATCACCAATACGTTCGAATCCAGAATCTCTGTAAGGACTTCACAGATATCGTTAAATACGACTTTGCTCGAACTGTTGTTATGCAGTAATTTGTTGATTTTTCTGGTTTTATCCAACAATTGTACGCCCATTTACATTCCTCCATCCTTATGAATGTATATTATCATACAATTCTGAAACATTCAACGAATTTTCCTAATTTTCCTTAGTATTTTCAATATTTTCTACATATCCACACTGTTCATCACTGCAGACCAGTTTATTTCCCTTTTCAAGCATATATGCGCCACATCTCGGGCATTTTTTTGTTGATGGCTTCTGCCATGACATAAATTCACATTCCGGATTATCTTCACATCCGTAATATCTTCTTCCTTTTTTCGTTTTACGGATTACAACGTCTTTTCCGCAGATTGGGCATGGTACTCCTATTTTTTCCAGATATGGTTTGGTGTTACGGCAATCCGGGAATCCTGGACAAGCCAGGAATTTTCCATGCGGACCATACTTCACTACCATATTACGTCCACATTGTTCACAGATTACATCTGTAACTTCATCTTCTATTTTCACCTGTTCCAGTTCTTTTTCAGCTTTTTCTACTGCTGCTTCCAGATCTGGATAGAAGTTTTCAATAATTGTTTTCCATCTGACTTTGCCTTCTGCGACTCCATCAAGAAGACTTTCCATATTAGCTGTAAAGTTCACATCTACAATACTTGGGAATGACTGCTTCATAATATGATTTACAACTTCTCCAATCTCAGTCAGATAGAGATTTTTATTTTCTTTGGCCACATAACGTCTTGCAATAATTGTGGAAATTGTCGGCGCATAAGTACTTGGACGGCCGATTCCGAGTTCTTCCAGTGTCTTAACCAGTGTTGCTTCTGTATAATGAGCCGGCGGCTGCGTAAAGTGCTGCTTCGTATCAAGGCTTTCCTTCGTAAGAACCGAATCCATATCGAGACCTTTTAATAATACATTGTTCTCTTCTTTTGCCTCTCCCGCTTCTGTGTACACACTTTTGAAACCTTCAAATGAAACTTTGGATGCGGCAACAGTAAAACGGTACTGTCCTGCTGCAATCTTAACAGAAGTGGTCTCATATCTCGCCGGTTGCATTCTGCTGGCGATAAAGCGTTTCCACACAAGCTGATACAGACGGAACTGATCCCTGCTCAGGAATTCTTTCACTGCTGCCGGAGTTCTGGTTACATCAGTCGGACGAATCGCCTCATGCGCATCCTGGATGATTTTCTTATCAGAAGTCTTCTTTGCATCACCCTCCGCTACATATTCTTCTCCGAATCCTTCTTTGATATATTCTCTTACTGCTGCATCTGCTTCCTCTGAAATACGGGTAGAATCAGTACGCAGATATGTGATCAGACCTACCGTTCCACTGCCCTTGATGTCAACACCTTCATATAACTGCTGCGCAATACGCATTGTCTTAGCCGTCGCAAAATTCAGCGCTTTAGACGCTTCCTGCTGAAGTGTACTGGTTGTAAAAGGTACCGGTGCTTTCTTTGTTCTTTCTCCTTTTTTTATGTCTGCAACAGAATAATCTGCATTCTCTACTTCTTTGACAATTGCATCCAGTTCTTCCTTTGATGAAATCGTCACCTTATTTTTCTCTGTTCCATAGAATTTAGCCGTAAGAAGTTTTCTTTCGCCTTTCACTTTCAGATTCGCATCAAGTGTCCAATACTCTTCCGGTATAAATGCATCTATCTCCTCTTCTCTGTCTGCAATAATTCGAAGTGCAACAGACTGTACACGGCCGGCACTTAATCCCCTCTTAACCTTTGCCCACAAAAGCGGACTGATCTTGTAGCCTACAATTCTGTCCAGGACACGACGTGCCTGCTGTGCATCTACCAGATCCATGTCTATCTCTCTTGGATTCTTAAGCGACGCTTTTACTGCATTCTTGGTAATCTCATTAAAACTGATTCGATAAAATTTTTTATCCTCCAATTTTAACGCTTTACTCAGATGCCAGGATATTGCTTCTCCTTCACGGTCCGGGTCAGTTGCCAGATAAATCTTGTCAGCTTTCTTCACTTCCTTGCGAAGCTTTGCAAGGATTTCTCCCTTTCCTCTGATCGTTATATATTTTGGTTCATAATCATTTTCAATATCGATACCCATCTGGCTCTTGGGCATATCTCTTACGTGACCATTCGATGCGGTCACTACATAATTACTTCCTAAAAACTTTTTAATTGTTTTCACCTTCGCAGGTGACTCCACGATTACCAGATAGCGTGCCATAATTTCCTCCATAATAGCGGCTGTATCTTTACTGCAGCCTTATATAATAATTTCTGGATACTTCCTTTACATATCCATTTAATTCTAACGTGATCAGTCTTTCCATTAACTCTGTAACCGAAAGTCCTGTTTCTTTCATCAGCTGATCTGTCCCTTTCGGGAACAAATCGAGACAACTATACACCATAAACTCAGGACTTTCAAGCATTTTTTCACTTTTGTTTCCTTTTTGCCCGATTTCCACCGGATTAATGTTCCATTCATCCATCAATTCTTCCGGGGTAATCAATATCCCCGCTCCCTGCCTGATCAGTCTGTGACACCCCTGACTTAACACACTGTTTACCGGTCCCGGAAGAGCATATACATCCTTTCCCTGCTCCAGTGCAAGATCCGCAGTAATCAATGATCCGCTCCTTTCTTTTGCTTCCATAATAAGTATCCAGTCCGCCAGCGCACTGATGATTCGATTTCTTCTTGGAAAATTCCACGCATACGGCTGGGTTCCTGGTGAAAATTCGGATACTATTCCTCCTTTTTCCTGTATATCCATATACAATCCTATATTCTCTCTTGGATAACAGACATCCACTCCGCATCCAAGTACCGCATATGTCACACCACTTTCTTTAGCCCAACTGCTATTTAACGCTCCTCTTTGTCCTGCACCGTCAATTCCTCTTGCCATACCACTTATTATCTGTATTCCTGCTTCTGCAAGGCTTTTTCCATATTGTAATGCCATCTGTTCACCATACGCCGTACAGTTTCTCGCCCCTACAATCGCCGCACTTTTTCTTTTTTCATCCGGAAGTTGTCCGAGTACATATAATGCATACGGAGGATCGGTAATATATTTCAGTTTTTCCGGATACGTCTTTAAAAAGTACGGAATAAACTGTATTCTTTTTTCTTCTGTCCTTCTCCATTTTTCTTCAAGTTCTGTATCTTTTTTTGCATTCTTTAATATCGCCACATCCTTCTCGTTTAGAAAGCGCAGTTTATCTAACTTAGTTTCTTCTATATAATATATGGCTTTTCCAGATCCATATACCTCTCTTAGTTTTTGCTTCTTCAGATCTGTAATCTCTTTTATTCCTGCCAGCCAGTATTCGTAGATCATCTGCTTTTCTCCTTTCTTAACGTCCCCAATATTTTTTATCCAACGACCGATAAGCGATTGCCTCTTTTAAATGCTTCTCCGTCACTTTTTCACTGTAATCCAAATCAGCGATCGTTCTTGCAACTCGTAAAATCTTATGATATGTTCTCGCTGTCAGCCCCATCCTTTCAAATGCCTTCTCCATCAACTTTCTTTCCGCACTGCCTAATGGAATATAGGTCCTGATTTCTCCCGGTCCAAGCATAGAGTTTGTACGGATTTGCGTTCCCTCATATCTTTTTTTCTGTAATTTTCTTGCTTCTACTACTCTGCTTCGTATTACCTCCGATGATTCCTCCTCTTTTTTTCCTATCCTTTCTATATCCAGTTCCCGGTACTCCACTTTCGGTGTCTCAATACACAGATCCATACGATCCAGAAATGGCTGACTTATCTTTCCAAGATATTTCTGAATCTGTGACGGCGTACATGAACATTTCTGCATATCCGGATAATTACCGCATGGGCACGGATTCATGGCTGCTACCAGCATAAATTCTGCCGGAAATGTAAAATTTCCATAATTTCTGGCAATATGTATCTGATGTTCCTCCAAAGGCTGTCTCAACACTTCCAGTACATTTCTCGGAAACTCTGCCAGTTCATCCAAAAATAACACACCTCCGTGAGCCATACTGATTTCTCCCGGTCTTGGTGTCATTCCACCTCCAACTAATGCAGTCTTCGTTATGGTATGATGAACACTTCGAAACGGGCGCCTGGTGATCAAAGGCTGCTCTTTATCTATCATTCCAAGTACACTGTATATTCTGGTAATCTCCAGGCTCTCCTCCAATGACAATTCCGGTAAAATCGTCGCAATCCTTCTTGCAATCATCGACTTGCCGGATCCCGGCGGTCCTGCCATCAATAAATTATGTCCTCCCGCCACGGCAATCTCCGCTGCCCTCTTCACCGCATTTTGACCACATATGTCTGAAAAATCCTCTTCTTTATTTTCGAAAATATTTCTTTGTGCGGAGGACCTTCCCTGTTTTTTTCTATGTATCTCTTTTTCATCTCCGTTCAGATATGCGCAGAGTTTTTCCAGATTATCAGCGGGAAGAATCTTTATCCCGCTCACAAGCCTGCCTTCTATTTCATTTTCTTCCGGCAAAATACAGGCAGTACAGCCCTGATTCTTAGCTTCCATAACGATTGGCAGCACACCTGACACACCTCTTATTTTCCCCTCCAGACTCACCTCACCAATCACTGCCACACCTTTTAGTGCCTCTTCCGGTACATAATTCATTGCTGCCAGAACCGCCAGTGCAATCGGCAGATCAAACGACGCTCCCCTTTTTCTAACTGTTGCCGGAGCCAGATTCACAATAATCTTCTTAGCCGGTAATTTCATTCCCGAATTGCGAATTGCTGTACGCACTCTCTCTGATGCTTCTTTTACTTCCGAAGACAGATATCCTACCATGTGAAACATCGGAAGTCCGTTACTGACATCAGCCTCCACTCTGATCATCTCTACACTCAGTCCCTGAACAGCTGCAGATAAAACTGTACAAAACGACATCTACATACTCCTTTCTGTATCCGTATCCACCAGGTTCGATCGTGATTCCTGCACCCGGCTTTTTTCGGTACAAGCTTATTAAATTAAATTTACAATTGATATTCCGGCCGAAATAGCCGTTAAAGAAGCAGCTGCTCATCGCATTGCTGCATAGGATAAAACGAAAAAAGAACAGAATATATGATTCCTCATCTTCGTTAAATGTGCAATCATCATATCCTATTCTTTCTGTTATGTCAATATTTTTCCAGTTCCATTTTCTGTTTCCTGTTGCAGTTTGTATTTCGTTCCACTTTGATCTGCACTTCTTCCATTAAAACGTCCTAACACCACACCAAGTATTCCACTTAAGATCAACAGGAAGTAAAAACTGATCCCACGATTCACCAATACTACAGCAGCAACCGGTACCGAAGAAAACATACCGGCAAATAATTTTACAAAAGAAAATTCACTGATTCCTTCCGCTCCCGGAAACGGAAGAAGCGCTGTTGTCATATATAATATAATCTGATGTAAAAAAAGACTTCCAAATGTACTGCCTGCTTCTCCCATTGCATGATATACTGCCCACGGAACGCTGAACCAGCAGATAATCTGTACCAGGCTCACCCCAATTACCTGTAATGTAAGGTTTGGATCTTTTTTAAAAAAATCTTTGCAATTTTCAAAATCATGTAATATATCATTGATTTTACTTTCCATTTTCTCTTTATGTCTAAATGGAAGTTTCATAACCAAAAAGCGAATCCCTTTTACGATTTTTCTTTTCAGTCTGTCAGATACGATCACGATCATCAGTGCGGCAATAAAAACCAGATTCATAATATAACCAACCAATGCCAGTATCAGCATAATTTTATTCAGGTGTATTCTTCCTGTCAGAATCCAGAACGCTGCAATGTTTTCCATCAGAAATGCTGCAATCTGAAAACTCGTAAGCTCTGTTAAAAGCGCCATCGTTCCATGTGCCACGTGGATCTTATCTTTGCTCATCGCATATAGCTGCAATGGCTGTCCTCCGGTCGCCGATGGTGTTACCGAACTGAAGAAATAGCCAATATATGCATATTTCATAGCCTCTTTAAAGCTTACCCGATATCCAAAAGATACTAAAACTTTTCTCAGATTAATACCTTCTGCAATATTAAACACTGCTGCCAGACCAAGGCCTGCCGTCAGCCATTTCGGATCCGCATTTTTCATTGCATTCCATACAGATTCTATATCCGCACCCTTCAATACAATAAATGTGACTACGAGCACCAGCAATATAAATAACACAATATATTTTTTAACTGATCTCTGACCTTCCTGCTGTTTCATACTTTTCTTCAATCCTTCTAAATTCATATCCTTGTGCCTTTAACATTGGAATTGCTTTTTTCAGTGCTTCAATTGTTCTTCCCGGTGCACCATTTTCTCCTCTTCCATCATGCAGGCATATCACTGCTCCCGGAAATACACGTCTAAGAATTTTATTACAGATACTGTCTGCCGTCTCCTTTGCAGACCAGTCCTGCGCCATTACATCCCAAAAAATCAGTTGCAAATGCATTTTCCTGATGCAGTATAAACTCATCAGGTTCAAATGTCCCCATGGTGGTCTGTATTCTTTTACGTCAATTCCCATTTTTCCCATAATCTTCCTGGATTCTTTCAGATCCCTTTTCGTCCTTCCAGGTCCGAACAGCATTGCACTTTGATGACTCAAAGAATGTATTCCTATCGAATATCCACTTTTTTTCATCCGTTTCACAATATCCGGATGTCCCTGTGCAGCTTCCGCTACCATGAAAAAGGTTGCCGGAACCTGTTCCTGATCCAGAAGATCCAGTAATTTGTTCGTATATACGGTATCAGGTCCGTCGTCAAATGTCAGATATAAAACCTTTTCTTCTTTTTTCGCCATCTTTTTGTCTCTGATAATCCAGTGGTACTTCATCAGATATGTTGGAATGATACTATATCCAAGTGCTCCTGCACCTATAATTCCTGCCTTTACTGCTTTCTTCATTATGCCGTCATCCTCTCTTCCATGATCTCTACCGCCTTATCCAGAGAAACATCTATCATTTCCTTCCGGGCATGTCTTACATTCTCATCCATCTGTTTCAGAAGTTTTCTGTCATTCAGAAGTTTTTCCAGTTCCGGAATATAATCCTCGTGTTTTCCCCATACCACTTTTGCAAATCCTTTTTCTGCCGCATACCTTGCATTGTTCATTTCCTGCTCCAGAAATGGATGAATCACAAATAACGGTACCTGACTGTGAAGAATTTCAAACAACGTGATCCCTCCGGCTTTTGTGATCACAAGATCTGCCCACCGCATATATTTACTGATATTTTCTGTATATCCCAGTACTTTGACATCCTCATACCGGTTCACCCATTCTTCGTACATTTTATGATTCTTTCCCGTAATAACAATGGTCTGAACAGATTGCATACTATGCAATTTTCCCAGTAATCTTCTCAAATCTGGCATGAGGCCAAGTCCGCCTCCCATTACAAGAACTCTGCGAACTTCTTTTTCATTTTCCAGATGTTTCCTGTCCATATTCAAGAACTGCTGACGTACAGGAATTCCTGTTACAAGAATATTCTCTGCTTTTGTACCTTCACAGATCAGATGCTCCTTAATCTCCCTAGTAGGTGCCAGATACAGATCTGTCTGATCTGCTTTCCATTCCGGATGCATGCTGATATCTGTAATACATGTAACCAGCGGTGTCGAAAGTCCAGTCTTTTCTTTATATGATGCAATTGCCTTTACACACATCGGATGTGTACAGACAATAACATCCGGCTGTTCCTTTTCCAGGATTTTCTTTAACTTTTTATAAATCGCAGCTCCTCTCGGCTGCATTTCTACTTTCATTTTTCCAGACATTTTATAAATAAAGTTATATATTCCGTGGCAATGCTCCACCATCAGACGAAATCCCCCAAAAATAAGTTTGCTGATATGTGGATATAATTCTTCCAGGAGATCTTTTTTTACAATTTCTGTATCTTTATCAAGCTTACGGAACTGTTCACAGATTGCATTGGCTGCCATTTCATGTCCCATTCCAAATCTTCCACTTAACACCAGTACTTTCATAACTGCCACCCTTTCTCACATACCTTCTGATATGTCTCTTTCTTATGGTGTTAAGTATAGACTTTGATTCTTAAAATAATTGCCATATAATTCTAAAGATTTCTTAAAGACTTTTCTAAGAAGGAAAAAAGGCTCTCAGTTTTTCAATTGCACTCTTCTCAATCCTTGAAACATATGATCTTGAAATTCCCAACATTTTGGCGATTTCGCGCTGTGTATATTCTTCTTCATTATATAATCCATACCGCAATTTCAATACTATGCGTTCTCTTGCAGACAGTTCTGACTCAACTTTCTGATATAATCGTATGACATCTTCTTTTTTTTCGAGCCTGCGATGAACATCTTCTTCTCCCATCTCGATCACATCAAATAGCTGTATCTCATTTCCCTCCCTGTCTGTTCCGATCGGTTCATACAAAGAGACTTCTTTTGACGATTTTTTCTTTCCGCGGAAATGCATCAATAATTCATTTTCTATACAACGAGCTGCATATGTTGCAAGTCTTGCACTTTTTTCCGGATCAAACGTAACAACAGCTTTCATAAGTCCTATTGTCCCAATAGACAGAAGATCTTCCATTTCCTCCGGCGGAGGCTGATATTTTTTTACAATATGGGCAACCAGCCTCAGATTTCTTTCTATCAAAATATGCTTTGCTTCCAGATCACCCTCTGTATATTTTTGCACATAATACTTTTCTTCTGCTGCTGTGAGGGGTTGGGGAAATGATTTCAATACAGCGGCTCCCTCCCCGGCAGTTTTATTATATTCTATGCAAAAAACAGTGATTCTGTGCTTTTCCATTTTTGCACTGAATCACTGCCTTCTTTTCCATAAGATTATTCTGTTTCTTTTTCTGCTCTTCTTAAAATATCATATACCGATGCATCTGCACTGAGTGCCACATAAAGCACCTGTTTCGGATGTGGTGCACTTTCCTGTTCATTTCCATCCTCATCTATGATTTTTTCTACAGTTGCTTCTACATTCTGTCCGTCCGGTTTCATGATCTCAATCACTTCGCCTACCGAGAATTTATTTCGCTGTTCAATCCTGTACAGTCCGTCTTTAATCTCTCCTATGATACCAAGATATGTGTACTCTCTGATATACGTATTACTGTCATAAATCTGGCTTTCTTCACTTGGTTTTCCAAAATAAAATCCTGTCGTGAACTGACGATAGGTACAATTGGAAATCTGATCCTTGTACCACGGCATATTTGCCTCATATTTCTTCGGATCTTCCAGATAATCATCAATTGCCTTACGGTACGTTCTCGCAACTGTTGCCACATACAGGGCCGTCTTCATACGTCCTTCGATCTTAAAGCTGTCGATTCCGGCATCGATCATCTCCGGAATGTGCTCGATCATACACAGATCCTTAGAGTTGAAAATGTAGGTACCTCTTTCATTCTCATATACCGGCATATATTCGCCCGGTCTCGTCTCTTCTACCACGGAATATTTCCAGCGGCACGGATGTGTACAGGCTCCCTGATTGGCATCTCTTCCTGTGAAGAAATTACTCAAGAGACATCTTCCGGAATAAGAGATACACATTGCCCCGTGGATAAAGCTTTCAATCTCCATCTCTTCCGGGATATGTGCACGGATCTCTTTGATCTCTTTTAACGAAAGCTCTCTGGCTGTTACCACACGTTTTGCTCCCAGGTTCCACCAGAAGTTAAATGTACCGTAGTTGGTATTATTTGCCTGCGTGCTGACGTGTCTTTCAATCTCCGGGCAGATCTCTTTGGCAAGCATAAAGATTGCCGGGTCTGCAATGATCAGGGCGTCCGGACCGATTTCTTTCAGTTCTTTTAAATACTCTGCTGCTCCCTCCAGGTCATCATTGTGTGCAAGAATATTCACGGTGACATGGACTCTTGCGCCATGGTCATGTGCAAACCGCACTCCATCTTTCATGTCTTCCATGGAGAAGTTTTTTGCCTTTGCACGAAGTCCGAACGCTTCTCCTCCGATATATACTGCATCTGCACCAAACATAACCGCAGTCTTCAACACTTCCAGACTGCTTGCAGGAATCAGTAATTCTGGATGTCTGTTTCTCATCTTATCGATTCTCCTTCTCTTCTTTTTTCTTCTTAATGCTGAGTGCCACACCGTCTCCCAGTGGGATGATCGATGTCTCCAGCACATCACTGTGTTTTAATTCATAGAGATAATCCCTCATCCGGCTGTGGATCGTACGGTTTCTCCGTTCAACCGCGAACCGGGATTCAATGATATCTCCATCCTGTAATACATTATCCGACATTAAGATGCCACCATCCGAAAGCAGTCTCACTGCCTCCGGCATATAGTGGATATACTGTCCCTTAGCCGCATCCATAAAAATAAAATCATACGGGCCTTCCAGTGTCTTCATCACTTTCAGGGCATCCCCTTCGATCAGGGTGATCTGTTCTTCTTTCCCTGCCCGTTTGAAATTATTTCTTGCGATCGGAATTCTTTTTTCATAATTTTCTATCGTTGTGATATGGCTTCCTTCCGGAAGATATTCGCTCATTAAAATCGCCGAAAATCCGACTGCTGTACCGACTTCAAGGACTCTCGCCGGGCGGTTCATCAACATCATGACTTTCAGAAAACTCTGGGTTTCCTTCCGGATGATCGGCACGAAACTATCTAACGCTTCCTGTTCGATTGCTTCTATGACAGGATTCTCCGGACGTTCCAGCGACCGGATGTATGTGACCATACGTTCATCTACGATCATAGTATTCCTACCTCTGTTCTATTTGTTACGGTTTTATCTGTTACACATTTTTTCATCTTGAGTTTCTACAAGGGAATGAGCCGTACACTGCACAAAACAGGCTTCGCCCACTGCGTTCGAAGGCGCCTGTTTTATACAATGTGCGGCTCATTTCCCGTTTAATTATAATTATACTTTCTATACGTCCATAATAATCGGAAGAATCATTGGTCTTCTCTTGGTCCGCTTCCAGATGAAATCATTCATCGTATCACGAATCACAAGCTTAATCTTGCTCCAGTCCGCATTACGCTGGTGTGTCAGACAGTCTTCTACCGCTTCTGTAAGGACTTTTCTCGCCTCTTCCATCAGACTTTCAGACTCTCTTACATACACGAATCCACGCGATACAATATCCGGACCTGCAAGAAGCTGGTTACTTCCCTTCTCCAGTGTCAGTACAACGATCATGATACCGTCTTCTGCCAGATGCTGTCTGTCACGGAGTACGATATTACCGACATCTCCGACACCGAGGCCGTCTACCAGGATCTCTCCTGTATGCACGTTGTCTACAACTTTTGCTTCCTTATCGCTGAGTTCCAGTACATTACCCGATTTCAGAATAAAGATATTTTCTTTCGGAATACCAAGCATCTTGGCGATTCCTGCATTTGCTTTCAGATGTCTGTACTCTCCATGGACCGGAATTGCATATTTCGGTTTTACCAGAGAATAGATCAGTTTCAATTCTTCCTGACAAGCATGACCGGATACATGGGCATCCTGGAAGATAACATTGGCACCTTTCGCAGTCAGTTCATTGATGACCTTGGATACGGATTTTTCATTTCCAGGGATCGGGTTTGAACTGAAGATGATCGTATCGCCAGGCATGATTGTTACTTTCTTATGCACATCTGCTGCCATACGTGACAGTGCTGCCATTGATTCTCCCTGACTTCCGGTTGTGATCAGAACTGTCTTCTCCGGTGGATAATTCTTCAGCTGGTCGATCTCGATCAGTGTCTTATCCGGAACATTTAAGTATCCCAGCTCCTGTGCAACCTGGATGATATTCACCATGCTTCGTCCTTCTACGACTACCTTACGGTCATATTTACATGCCGTATTGATGATCTGCTGTACACGGTCTACATTTGATGCAAATGTTGCAATGATAATACGTGTATCTTTATGCTCTGCAAAAATGTGGTCAAATGTAATACCTACCGTACGCTCAGACTGGGTAAATCCCGGTCTCTCCGCATTGGTACTGTCCGACATCAGTGCCAGTACACCTTTCTTTCCGATCTCTGCAAATCTCTGCAGATCGATCGCATCACCGTATACCGGTGTATAATCTACTTTAAAGTCTCCTGTATGCACAACGATACCGGCCGGTGAATAAATCGCCAGTGCCGCAGCATCCTGGATACTGTGGTTTGTCTTGATAAATTCGATACGGAACTGACCCAGATTGATCGACTGTCCGTGTCTTACAACTTTTCTTCTTGTACTGCGAAGCAGATTGTGCTCCGTCAGCTTCTTCTCGATGATTCCCATCGTAAGCTTGGTCGCATAGATCGGAAGATTCAGTTCTCTTAAAATATAAGGGAGTGCACCGATATGGTCTTCATGACCATGGGTGATCACAAATCCTTTGACTTTCTGGATATTATCCTTCAGATAAGTAACATCCGGAATGACCAGGTCGATTCCGAGCATATCCTCCTCCGGGAAAGATAATCCACAGTCTACAACAATAATACTGTCCTCATACTCAAAAGCTGTGATGTTCATTCCGATCTTTTCCAGACCTCCGAGTGGAATGATACGCATTTTTCCATTGTTTTCTCTCTTCAAAATTACACCTCCACGTGCTTACCGTACTATTTTTCTGCCTCTTTTTTGGCACTCCTTGCACTGTCCGTAGAACTTTAATTCGTGGTCTAACACATGAAATCCCGTTGTCTCTTCGATCTTATCTTCCAGATTTTCCAGAAGATCATCCTTGAACGGAATGATCTTTCCACATGTTCTGCATATCAGGTGATGATGATGATGTCTTTCTTCTCCATCGAAGAATTCTCCGATCTCATAACGTGCACATCCATCATCAAGATTGATACGATCCACCAATTGCATTTCCAGTAACAGCTGCACTGTCCGGTAAATTGTTGCCAGCCCAATTTCCGGATAATCTTCTCTTACTAATTCATAAATATCTTCTGCAGTCAGATGCTTATCACGATGATCTGCAAGGACCTCCAGTACCAGTATACGCTGGTTGGTAACTTTCAACCCCTTTTCTCTCAGCATTTCTTTAAACTTCTCTTTACTGATAGACATTCCAAACTACCTTTCAATCTCTACATCTTCAAGTAGTTCTTCAAATACTTTCAGAACAGCAGAAAGCTCTACATCATCTTCTACGATCTCGTATACACTCTCTGACTGGTTCTCTCCTGATGTGTCTTTCAAAATCAGACATTCTGCATCATCATCTTCCGAATCTGTCACCAGAATATAAGACACCCCACCAACTTTTGTCTGTTCAAGTACATAAAAATCTACTTCTTCATTCATCTCTTCGGACATGAATTTAATCTTTTCCATCTATAATCCACCTCTTAATCCAGGGGCGTATGCGCAAGTGAATCCAGATATCCCTGCAATATAAAAACAGCCGCAATCTTATCAATATACTTCTTGCGGTCTTCACGCCTCACCTTATTCTCTATCAAAGTCCGCTCAGCTTCTACCGTGGTCAGACGCTCGTCCCACATAACGACCTCAAGGCCGGTCCGTCTTTTTAACATCTCACCAAATGCCATTGATTTTTCCGCACGATCTCCAATATCATTATTCATATGCTTCGGAAGTCCGAGAACAATCTTCGTAACCTGATACTCTTCAATCAGTGCTTCGATACGCGCACAGGTCTTTCTGAGCTTGTTCTCGTCCTTTCTGCATATTGTCTCTACTCCCTGAGCAGTAATTCCCAACGGATCACTGACCGCAACGCCTACCGTCTTAGATCCATAGTCCAGTCCCATGATTCTCATAGTCATTATTCCCACTCATTATGCTCGATATACGTCTTGAGCATCTCTTCTACCAGTTCATCTCTTTCCATCTTCATGATCAGACTTCTGGCTCCGTTATGGCTTGTGATGTAGGTCGGATCTCCGGACATAATATAACCTACGATCTGGTTTACCGGGTTATATCCCTTTTCACTTAATGCCTTATATACAATCTCCAGAATGTCCTTTGCGCTGATCTGTGGTCCACTTTCTACCTGGAAAAACTGGGTATTTGTCATATTTTTCATATAATCACGTCCTCCAAAAATATTTCAATTTTATTCTACATGATTAAATCTCAAATTTCAATGCAATATTTGTAATTGGTTTTCAATTTCTACATTTACAAGCTGATTAATAAGATTATTCGGATTTTTTACACCAATTTTCACATATTCCTTTGTGTGCCCGATCTGAAGTTCCTCTCCATCACGCACGATTTTCTCCTCGATCAGGACCTCCTGTGTGGTTCCAAGCAGTCTTTCTTCATAAACCGCCTGCTTCTTACGGTTCAGTTCCAGAAGTTCGGCGCTTCTTGCGGCCTTAATCTGATCCGTCACCTGGTCTTTCATAGCCGCTGCCTTTGTTCCTTCTCTTCTGGAATATTTAAAAATATGTGTTTCATAAAAATCTACTTTATCTACAAATGCCTTCGACTCTGCAAACTCTTCTTCCGTCTCTCCCGGGAAACCGACGATCACGTCCGTTGTAAGTGCCGGGTTGTCGAAATATTTGCGGAGCAGCTGACATTTCTCATAATACTCTTCTGCTGTGTATCTGCGGTTCATGCGCTTCAATGTTGCGTTGCATCCGCTCTGCAATGACAGATGGAAATGCGGACACATCTTCGGAAGTTTTGCGATCGTCTGTGCAAATTCTTCCGTAATAATTCTCGGCTCCAGTGATCCAAGACGGATTCTTTCGATTCCTTCCACTTCATGGATCGCCAGAATCAGTGACAACAGGTTGTCGTCACAGTCGATTCCGTACGAACTCAGATGGATTCCGGTCAGTACCACTTCTTTATATCCATTGGCCGACAGTGTCTTCACTTCATCCAGCACACTGTCACGGCTTCTGCTTCTTACCCTTCCTCTTGCGAACGGAATGATGCAGTAAGAGCAGAACTGGTTGCATCCGTCCTGCACCTTGATATAAGCTCTTGTGTGTTCCGCCGCCATACTTAAATGCAGATCTTCATACACTTTTTCATGATTGATATCCAGAATCTCCTGATAGGTCTCTGTTTCCTTTTCCTGTTCGTCTGATGTTTCCCGCTGACCATCCTGATTCTTTTCTTTTTCATAATTTTCCAGGATTTCAACAATATTCTGCTTCTTATTATTACCAACGACAATATCAATACCTTCCGGGATATCATCTTTCTTAGCCTGTACATAGCAGCCGCAGGCAACAACAATAGAATCCGGGTTCATCTTTCTTGCTTTATGAAGCATCTGTCTGGACTTCCGGTCCGCCATATTCGTTACGGTACAGGTATTAATGATATAGACATCCGCACCTTCCTGGAACGGCACGATCTCATATCCATGCTTTTCCAGCAGTTCCTGCATGGCTTCCGTCTCATATGCATTTACTTTGCATCCGAGATTATGCAATGCTACTTTCTTCATATATCTGTTCCTTTCTTTTTAAAACGTTATTTTAACACATTGTTGTAACATCTAACGAAAATCTTCTGAATTCTTTGGCAATTTGTTCCTTGACTTTTCTTCGTCTGACTCTTAATATATCTATAGAACAAGAAATGAATCAAGGAGGGTATTCCAATGAAAACAGTAAAGATTTCTTTAAATTCAATCGACAAAGTAAAATCATTCGTAAACGACATCACAAAATTTGATTATGACTTTGATCTTGTATCTGGAAGATATGTCATTGATGCAAAATCAATCATGGGAATCTTCAGCTTAGATCTTTCTAAACCGATCGATCTGAACATCCACGCTGATGACAACGTAGAAGAGATCATGGAAATGTTAAAACCATATCTTTGTGACTAATCAGTAATAAAAGTAAATGATTTACTTAGAAAAAGGGCTGACCTGTTTAAGGGTTCAGCCCTCTTTTTTACTCCATTTATTTTACTTCAATGATCTCAACGGTCTCAATCGCCTGTTTCATCAGCTCATCGATCTTCTCATTCAGATTCTCTTCCGAACGGCGGATCACATCAATATTCGGCTTGGTTACCGGATGTTTTGCCACGAAGATCGTACAGCAGTCTTCGAACGGCTGGATCGAGGTCTCATAAGTATCGATTTTTTCTGATACATCCACGATCTCCTGCTTGTCGAATCCGATCAGTGGACGGTATACAGGCATCGTACATACATCGTTTGTTGCTGCAAGGCTCTGCATGGTCTGGCTTGCCACCTGTCCGATACTTTCCCCTGTGATCATACCTAAGCAGCCATCCTCTTTTGCAAAATGTTCTGCGATACGCATCATGTATCTTCTCATAATGATCGTCAGCTCATCATGCGGGCATTGATCGTAGATATAAAGCTGGATATCCGTAAAGTTGACGACATGCAGCTTGATCGGTCCGGAATATTTTGCCACTTTCTTTGCAAGATCCACAACTTTTTGTTTTGCACGTTCGCTTGTATACGGCGGCGCATGGAAGTAAGTAGCCTCAAGGCTTACTCCACGTTTGGATACCATGTATCCTGCAACCGGGCTGTCGATACCGCCGGATAACAGAAGCATCGCCGAACCATTGGTTCCGACCGGCATTCCGCCTGCTCCCGGGATGATCTGTGAATATACGTAGATCTCATTCCTGACTTCTACGTTCACCATAACATCCGGATGATGTACATCTACTTTGATCCCGCTTTCCGGGAATGCGTACAGGATCGCTTCTCCAAGGTCACGGCTGATCTCCATAGAGTTCAGCGGATAAGACTTTTTGGCACGTCTGGACTCTACTTTAAATGTAAAGTTCTTATCTGGATACATCTCATCCATATATGCGACAACATCTTTTTTCAGTTCCTCGAATCCTTTGTCCTCCATACGGACAACCGGACAGATTCCGACCAGACCGAATACTTTCTTCAGATGTTCCACAGTCTCATCGTAATCATAATCTCCTTCACAGTCTACATAGATTCTTGCCTGTGATTTGTGTACATCGAACTGTCCGTCTACATCTTTTAATGCATAACGCACCTGGCGCACCAGTGCGTCTTCGAACAGATGACGGTTCTTTCCCTTAATTCCAATCTCTCCATATTTTAATAAAAATGTATGAAATCTCATCTTCTGATTCCTTTCCTGATTTCTTTCTCTTTTATCTGTAACTTTCTAATGTCTGGTATATCTTCTAAGCATCGGTACTATATTATATAGTGCATCGAGCGTATAGTCAATCTCTTCCAGTGTAGTAAATTCTGACATACTAAACCGAAGCGTCGCATCCAGAAACTCCTGTTTTGCCCCGATTCCTTTTAACACACCGCTGATCTGCGGATGATTGGACGCACATGCCGATCCGGATGACACATAGATTCCTTTATCTTCCAGCGCATGTAATAGCACTTCACTTCTGATCCCTGCGATTCCTACACTGATAATATGCGGTGCCGACGTCTCATCGTATAAACCATGGATCGTTGTATTCTCGATCTTTTCCACGCCTTCGATGAAATGCTGTTTTAACGCCCGCATCTTCTCCACTTTTTCATCGAGGTTATCGTAAATCGTCTTTGCCGCCAGGGAAAGTCCTGCGATTCCCGGTACATTTTCCGTTCCGGAACGCATGTCATGCTGCTGGCCGCCGCCATAAACGATCGGGCGGATCTTTACATTTTCACCGATGTATAATGCACCCACGCCCTTCGGTCCGTGGATCTTGTGACCGCTGATGGAGCACATATCTACCTTCAGTTTCTTCGGGTAGATCTTGTATTTTCCAAATCCCTGTACCGCATCGACATGGAATAAAATGTCTTTATTATATGCCTTTACGATACTTGCCGCTTCCTGAATCGGCTGTACGGAACCCACTTCGTTGTTCACATACATGATCGATACCAGGATCGTATCTTCACACAGCGCTTCTTTCAACGCATCCAGACGGATTCTTCCGTACTGGTCTACCGGAAGATAGGTCACACGGAATCCTTCTTCTTCCTCAAGAAAACGCATGGTGTTGATGATTGCCGGGTGCTCGATGGATGATGTGATCAGGTGGTTGCCTGCACGCTTATTCGCTCTTGCCGCGCCGATCAGTGCCATATTGTCACTCTCCGTACCGCCGGAAGTAAAATACACTTCCTTTTCCTGTACCTTCCAGAGTCTGGCAAATGTTTCTTTTGCTTCTTTTATATATTTTTCTGCTTCCACACCTTTGTTATGCATAGAAGACGGATTACCATAGTCTTCACACATGACCTTCTGCACCAGTTCCCCGACGCTTCGGTATGCCATGGTAGTCGCAGAATTATCCAGATATACTTCCTTCATTTCTTCACTTCCTGTACTCTTCATTCTTAGTATTAGATTATGTTTCTACCCTTCCAGATGGAACATCAGAACCGAAAGCATCGTAAGTCCTGCAGTCTCTGTCCGAAGGATTCTCTTGCCAAGTGTCACCGGATTTGCCCCGGTTTTCATGGCAAGTGCTACTTCTTCTTCCTCAAAGCCGCCTTCCGGTCCGATAAAGATGCCGACCGACTGCCCCGGTCTGATCCCTGCGATGATCTGCTTCGTCTCTTCCATCCCTTTTGCCAGTTCGTATGGGATCAGGACAACGTCCAGTTCTTCTGCCTGCTTTAATGCCTGCGCATAAGTGCATACTTCTCCCACCTCAGGAATAATACCTCGTCCTGCCTGCTTCGCCGCACTGACCGCGATCTGCTGCCAGCGTTCGATCTTCTTCTTCGCCTTCTTCGCATCCAGCTTGACCACGGCTCGCTTTGTCGCCACCGGGATTACCTGATATGCGCCGAGTTCTACCGACTTCTGCACGATCAGTTCCATCTTGTCCTGCTTTGGAAGTCCTTGGAACAGATAGATCTTTGATGCAAGCTCGCTCTCGTCCTGCTTTTTCTCCAGTATCTTAAGCACTGCCATATCTGCTTCATAGGATTCCACTGCACACAGGTACTGACTGCCTTCTCCGTCATTTACCGTAAGTTCTTCACCGGTCTTCATGCGGAGTACATTCTTCATATGATTGACGTCGCCGCCCTCTACGTAGATCTTTTCTTCCTTCACCTGCTCCGGTGACACAAAAAAATGTTGCATATCGAATCCTCTAATTCTTTCTTGCCGTTACAGATACCCATTCGCCCTGGTGGTTCACTTCCAGAACTTCGAGGCCTGCTTTCTTCACAGCTTCTACGACCACTTCTTCTTTATCTTCGATGATTCCGCTTGTGATATAGATACCGCCCTTTTTCAACTGGTGGATGATCACAGGTGTCAGCGGTACCAGTACATCTGCCAGGATATTTGCTGCTACGATATCGTATTTCTCATAACCGACCTTATCCTGTACTTCTTTATCATCAATGATATTACCGATCATGACTTCATACTGGTCTCTGCTGATTCCGTTGTTGTCCATATTCTCATAGGTTGCATCGATCGCACACGGATCCAGGTCTGTTCCTACCGAATGCTTTGCGCCGAACTTTAACGCCAGCATTCCAAGGATTCCGCTTCCACATCCAACGTCTAAGATCTCTGTATCTTCTGTCACATATTTCTTAAGCTGGCGGATGCAGAGCTGTGTGGTCTCATGCATACCGGTTCCGAATGCTGTGCCCGGATCGATATGGATCACCATCTTGTCGCTGTCTTTGGCCTCTACATTCTCCCATGAAGGAATGACAAGAATGTCATCAATATAGAACTGATGGAAATACTGCTTCCAGTTATTTACCCAGTCTACATCTTCTGTCTGGGACTCCTCGATCGTACAGTCTCCCACATTCAGATAACTTCTCATCTCTTCTAATTCCTGTCTGACCTTCAGTAACATCTCATGCTTGTCTACTTCTTCATCCAGATAGAATGTCAGGTATGCACATCCGTCATCTTCCGGCATATCCGGCAGGATGTCTACGAACATCTGCTCTTTGTCAGACTGTGTAAGCGGGATCTTATCTTCGATCTGCACTCCTTCGATTCCAAGATCAGCAAGCATGCTGCTGACGATATCTTCTGCCTCTGTTGTTGTCTTCAGACGAAACTGATTCCATTTCATATATATTTCTCCTTTATCTCATCTTGTTTAAGACCTCCCCGGGTCTTATATCATCTTCGTTTACATTCATTGCTTATTTTAACACCTGTTGTCTTTAAAGTAAATGTACTTCTTTCGCTAAAACAATGTTAAGAAAATAACGATTCTTGTTCATACCGTGTTAAGATCCATCCGTTTCTCTTTATCTTCTTACCAAAAGTCCATACAATGTACCCGGAAGCAAAATTCCACATCATATATAACATCAATATATAAAAACATTGACAAGGAGGACTTTGACTTATGAATATTGGCATTTTAATTCTTATGATCGTCGGTGGGGGTGTCGGAATTCTATCATCACTATATATTGCGTTCAGCTTTCCGGCCATGATTATCTGGAAAATTTATCGCAAAATCCGTCATGGATATAAACTTACATACTAATCATCTATTTTATGGCAGTGTTCAGATCCTGTTCTACTTCATTTAGTTCTGACAGGATCTCCTCCTGCTGTTTGTCAAATAACAGTTTCTTATTATACTGATAATACTTATCACAGTCATTTTCCTTTAAGAACTGAATACTATAATAGTTCGTGTTAAGTTCTGTAACAAAAGAAACCATCTCCTGACTGTCCCCAAATGCATCTTCCATAAATTCAAATGCATGTTCCAATGCGGAAAGCGTACGTTCTGTCAGTTCTTCTCTCTCTGCCACTTCATTTCCAAACACCTCTTTTATACGTTCAAATGCTGCCTCTCCTTCCAGATGTTCTTCTTTTGCAAGCTGTTCGTAAGATTCCAGTTTATCCAGCACCTGTTTTCTTACATGCTCGTCCTGCTTTGTCATCTGTTCTTCTTTCCGTAATTTTTCATATTGCTCTCTGGCTTCACAGACGACAAGATCCATTTGCAGATTGGATTTATACAACTTCAGATATTCATATATCATTGTAACCAGTCTGTCTTTTAGGAAATATTCTTTGAAGCAGCTTCCCAGACGGCCGATCAACATATTTACAACACTGAACCTCTCATCAAATGCTGCATATCGAAGTCTCTCCAGCGTATCCCTGGTATAGACACCTTCAATAATCTTCTCAAGACCATAATCTTTTTTATACTTATGATACAGTTCCAGATAATTGGCGAAATCTTTTGCGATCTTCCAGTGCTGGATATACTGATGTACAACCTCTCTGTCCGCTTTCTTTCCAAGCTTTTCATAAGTCTTCAGAAGCTGTGACAGATCTTCCCAGCCTCTGGCTGTTGCAAAGACCTTTCCATCTACCGTCGTCTCCATCCGGTAAAAATAGTCTCTCCTGATCTCAAGATATGCCAGAATCGCCGGATGAATATCTGCCTGGTATGCATATTCTTTCCATACATCATAATTCACATCTACATCGATCTTCTTGATTCGATCCAATGTTACCACATCAAAATCCCGTACCGACTTATTGTACTCCGGCGGATTACCTGCCGCTACAATGATCCATCCTGTCGGAATCTTCTGATTACCAAATGTCTTACACTGTAAAAACTGTAACATTGTCGGAGCCAGAGTCTCAGACACGCAGTTGATCTCATCAATGAACAGAATTCCTTCTCTAAGTCCTGTCTCTTCCATCTTGTCATATACCGAAGCGATGATCTCACTCATCGTATATTCTGTAACCGAGTACTCTTTCCCATCGTACGTCTTCTTTTCAATAAACGGAAGTCCGACCGCACTTTGTCTGGTATGATGTGTGATCGTATAAGATACCAGTGCGACTTTACACTCCTTTGCCACCTGTTCCATAACCTGTGTCTTACCGATTCCCGGAGGCCCCATCAGGAGAATTGGTCTTTGTCTTATTGATGGGATCATATAATCTCCATATTCATCTTTGGCAAGATATGCCTCTATCGAATCTTTGATTTCTTTTTTGGCTCTTTTTATATCCATTGTATTCCCTTCTTTTGCTGTTATTTATTTCATCTGATCAGAAATCCCGATCTTCTTCCAGGATGATCTTTATTGCCCAGGGCGGAACATCTACATCTTCATAGTCTTCCTCCATGAACACAAATGCCGTCTCATATACAGGCCTTTTCGCCGGATAGATTCCCCGGCCATCCGTAAAATAGATCATTCCCCGTAAATGTTCAAATGTATGCTGGCGGACCAGTTCATCCACATACGAGAATGCCGGCCTGAAATCCGTTCCGCCTTCGCCTTTTAATTCCAGTTTGTCCATGTATTCTTTCAGCTCTTCTTCGCACGTGATCTTCTGATCCGTCTGAACCTGATCATCACATTGAATGATATGAATGTTCACTTTTCGGAAAAAGCTGTCGTTTTCACTTAATACGCCGTAAGTCTCCTCCAGAAATTTTTTCACCAATTCTCCCGAACAGGACATCGATGTATCGATCACAATAACAAATTCTTCTACCTTCTGAACTTCTTTCCATTCCTGTGGCTCGATCAACGGCATATTCCCATACATAGTTAATCCATAACTGTAGAAAGTATAATCAAAAGAATCCGGATCCACCGTCATCTCTTCTTTTAACACCGAAAATTTTCTTAAAAATTCCCGGTAATCCATTCGCTCCCGATTTTCTACTTTCACCTGATCGATCAGATTTCCGGATGTCTGTGATGCTTCTTTGGAAAATGTCTCCATCTCTGTCTCCATACGCTCACTGATATCCTGCCAGCGGTTTTCAATCTGATTCTGTCTTTTTTTCTCCTCAGCTTTTGGCCAGTAACTGTGATCGTCTACCCGGAAATCCACCTCCAGTTGTTCAAGCTGCTTTTGTGTCAGCGCTTTTTTCCTCAGCACTTCATATATTCGTTCTGCCGTAAGCGTTTTCATTTCTTTTTTCAGTTCACGGTACATTTCTCTTCTTGGGAACGACCTGGCCTTCATAACACACCGATACTGTAATTCATCGATGATCGATTCCACAGCAATATCACATGACAGATGATAAAGCCGTTCCTCTCTTCCTTTTCTGCGGATCATATGGCGAAAAATCCCATGCAGCACCAGATGCAGGTAGATCCTGTTCACCATCACTTGGTCTTCCCTGAACAATCCCCCGAGAGATTGTGGATCATAATACAGATACAGTCCGTCTGTTCCCATACCTTCCGCACCCGTATCAAGTACAAACGGAAGACTGGATAATGCTACATCCAGAAACCGCATCTTCATATACAGTTCATTCCTTGCCATAACAAGAATCTTACGGCTTATATTTTCCAGGCGGTCCTTTTCTATGGTTTCTCTGTTATTTTCTATCTTTTCTCTGTCCATTGCTTTTCTTCTCTACTTGTTTTATAAATACTCTATAGCTCAAATGTCTTTTTCTTCTTTGGAAACTGATCCTTTCTGATATCCATAAAAATACTCAGAATTTCTGTTTTGCTACCTTCTGCCGCGAAATCCATTCCCGCCTGTAAAGATTGTTCTGTCCATAATTTTCTTCTTTGCAGGAACCGGATTCCTTCCACCTCTTCCTGCTTCACCGTCCATTTTGCCACCGCAGTCATGTGCTTTTTTAAGTATTCTTCATAACCTTGTCTGTTCTTATCTGAAAGTTCTGCCGGGAACCGCAGGCGGTTCAGTGCCAGTTCCACTGCCGTCTCCTCTGTGTCTTCCGCAACCGTATGATAAAACATCTCATCATATTTTCGATAGTCCAGTTCACGGTCATAAAAACACTGACGATAATATCCGCCTGCCCCGTGATGATGCGTTTCCAGTATTCTTGCAGGGGTGTTCTCCACCGCCTCTTCATAATGCTCCGGAAAGAGTAGTTTTGCTTCCTGTCCTCCTTCAGGCGCATGTAGATATATCCTCATCTGGTACCGCATCTCTTCTACAATCGACTTCAGACAGCTCTTTTTTCCGTCCTGAAGATATATCTCTACTTCTTCCAGATGGCAGCCTGTAAGCGCACCACCTCCCATATCCAGAAGTCTGTTGCCAAGTACTAATTTTCTCAGATTCCGGCACCTGTAAAATGCATATCTTCCAACTTCTTTAAGTTCCAACGGCATCCATATTTCCTCAACTGAAAGATTTCTGGAAAATGCATAATCTCCCAGTATCGTGACCGGCTCACCTTCTATCTCATCCGGCAGCACCACATAACTGTCATTTCCATAATATTCAGTGATCATCATACCCTTCTCTGTTTTTTTATAACGGATTTCTTTACTCAGCATATTATCTTTTTTCACATATTCTCTGGCCATGTTTTCATCCCGTTTCATTTATTCTTTCTTATATCTGTTCTTAATAATTCTACGTTCCTATACTACTATCATTCCCTATTCTTTGCAAGTTTGTGTCCTTTTCCGCACATCTTTTTCCTTAGGGCATCATATAACTGTATAAAAAGTTTTCCGGAGTTTCTATGTTCAGATTCCATATACCCAAAACTCATCTTTCTTTTTCCACCCTTTATTCCAGATATAAACCATTAATCCTCCTTTTCTTCTTTTCCTTCTGTTTTTTTGCCGGAGGATTGATTGCCCGAATTTTCCCCGCCAGTGAAACAACTTTGACTCCGGCCAGCCGCACTTTTATATCTTCTTCTCATTCCTTTGTTCTCCCAACCACCGAAAACTGGGGGTTGAGTTTTCAGGAGGAAGGAAAAGCTCCCGTCGGAAATGCCTCATTCGATGAATTAAAAAAATATAATGCCTACTATGCCAGAAACACTGATCAGAAAGTGATTTATCTGACTTTTGACTGTGGTTACGAAAATGGCAATACCCCTTCTATCCTGGCGGCTCTGAAAAAGCATCATGTTCCTGCTACCTTTTTTGTCGTCGGCAATTTTCTGCAGGATAATCCAGATCTGATCAAACAAATGCAAAAAGAAGGTCACACCGTCGGCAATCATACGTATCATCATCCCGATATGTCACAGATTGCGACACAGGAAACCTTCTCAAAAGAGCTTTCAGATGTCGAAGATCTTTTCAAAAAGATCACCGGAAAGTCGATGACACGATTTTACCGGCCGCCTCAGGGAAAATACAATACCGAAAATCTACAGATGGCCAAAGATATGGGATATCATACCTTCTTCTGGAGTCTCGCCTATGTTGACTGGCTTACCGATGCCCAGCCATCCAAAGAAGAGGCTTTTGACAAATTACTCGGCCGTATTCATCCCGGTGCCATTGTACTACTTCACAACACTTCGAAAACCAACGGAGAAATCCTCGATGAACTTCTTAACAAATGGGAATCCATGGGATATCAGTTTTCTTCTTTGAAAGATCTTCTCAAAACTGAAGAGTAATCTTCATGTCTTACACGCTCAAGTATCAGCAAAACCGGCCGCCTGATATCAGATTTTCCGATATCAGGCGGCCGGTTTTATTTCTTATAAAATTTTAATTCAGTAATTAATCCAGATCAATAACATCCATCTTAAATGTGTCATCCATCTCCGCATGACTTCTCTTCTTTTCCGGGTGATTACTTAAGAGATCTGCCGTTGCATCAAATAACTCATCGTCGTCATAATCATAGTCATTTGAACCAAACATATCGTAATCATCATCTGAATAATATCCTTCAAAATTATCGAACTCTTCTTCATCTAAAGGAGTAAATTTTTCAAAATCATCTGTATCCTGAAGATTAATGTTCTTTACAGGTTTGCGGATAGCAGGACCTGTCTCATCTAAAGAACGTACACCCTTTGCAGCTGCTTTTTTTGCCGTTGCGTGTTTGACGCTCTTCTGCTTCTTTGGTTTTTCCATGGCTTTGGCTATGTTTTCTGTAACCCAAAGATCATCCTCATCGTATCCTTCAAATTCATTTTCATCATCATATTTCTTAGATGCTTTTTTCGAAACCTGTTTTGAAGCTTTCTTTGCTTTCTTTTCCTGTTTCTCTTCTTTTTTCTTAGCTTTTAATGCTTCCTCTTCTTCATCCAGATCAATTCCATATTCATCATACAGATCATCTAATTCCAGATCTCTGTGTCTAAGCTTGACTGCTGTGACAATAAGTACCAGAACAAGCAGTAAAATTAATGCAATTGCTATAATAACTACAATATCCAGGAAATTCTCTACAAAATTAAGGATTTTTCCCCATATTCCTTTTCCGTTACTTAACTTACTTTCTGAAGAAGAACTGCCGGTTGATTCCGGTGTGTATTTCTGATAGGTTCCATCTGTCGTATCATAACGATATGTTGTCTTTTCACCGTCAGAATTCAAAGCATAAATAATATAATATTCTGCGTCTTTTGTATCCTGCCAGGTGTCAAATTCTTTACCATTTAATGTCAGAGTTGTCTTCTGATACTGGCTTGGCAGATTCATCTTTCCATCATTCATCAATGGGATAATATATCTGTCTTTTGCAATCTCAACTTCTTCAAACGGTGCGAAAGATCCATCATCACTGTTATACAGATAGAAATCTGCATCATCGCTGTCTTTTTCAGTCAGATACATTGCATTGATTCCACTTGCCTCCTGTGTGATCACAGAATACTTTGAACCTTCAAATGTCAGCTCGCCTTTTTTAAAACCTTCCGGAATGATCTCTTCCGAAAAATCGCTGGTCACAACATACTTCTTGCCGTTCACTTTCACAACGGCACCATCTGCTGTCGATGTTGTTGTATCTTCGGTACTGGTCTCTTCCTTAATCAGAGACGGATCGCCAGCTCCGATCGTAACTGCAGAACTTCCCTGTGTTACTTCCAGGTTCGTTCCGTCTTCCGCAGTACCTGTAGCACTTGACACTTCGATATTCGAAGTACCTTCTTTTAATGCCTGAAACTTCAGATTAAATTCTGCAGTTGTTCCACTTCCGGTCCAGGAAATCTTAATGGTTCCATCCTTTCCCGTCGCATTATCACCGCTGATAAATCTCAATTCACTTTTGTCATACGTTAAAGTCGCTTCCATAGACTGCATTGATGAAGCAGAAGTCAGCTTGGTCTTTACATCAACTTCCGCTCCTACTGTAGTGGACGGATCCGCAAAACGCAGTTCTGCTGTCGCTGCTTCTGTTATCACCGACAGACATGGACATATCATACATATCGCCAAGAATGTTACAAATATCTTTTTAATTCTTCTCATGTAACCTACCCCTTTATCTTTTATTACTATTTATTCCGTTCCTTCTGTCGATCCAGTGGTTCCCGAAGTGCTGCCTGTATTATCTCCGGTCGTTCCACCTCCTGTTGTTGTCCCTTCTGTTCCTCCGGTTGTTCCCGTAGTTCCTGAGGAAGTGCTGCCTGTACTTCCGGTCGTTCCGCTTCCCGTCGATGTTCCTCCGGAATATCCGTTTGACGTACCGTAAGATCCGGTTCCGTAAGTGCTTCCACCCGTTGTTCCGTAGGTACTTCTTGTTGTACCGGTTCCGGATGAATTATTGGAATAATTTCCCGAATACCCCTTACTTCCCGGTGTCTCATCATCCTCGATCGTTGTACCGCTTTTGGCCTTATCTGACGCTTTTGCAGTAATACCACTTTCAATGCCTTCAATCGTGCTGGATACAGAATACCCATCACTTCCAAACAGGAATTTATGCACCTCAAGTACATTCGAAGACAAGGTCTTCGGGATTACGACACTTCCTACTTCATTTAACATATCCGTTGTATTTTCAGCCGGAAAACCAATCGAATCTCCTAATTTATACTTTGTAAGATTCTTTGCATATCCGATCATTTCAGCCAGTGTAAAGTTTGTTGATATCTGCGGAAATACACTGTCTATGATCTTATTAACAGTGCCGACACTCATGTTCTGCGCTTTATCTGCAATTTTCTGTAATACCAGGCGCTGACGTTCTGCACGCTTAAAGTCTCCTCCTTCCGTATAACGGATTCGGGAATAAGACACTGCCTGCACACCATTCAAATGATATGTACCATCTACTTCCGGCTCGATCTTCTCATAACTTTTTCCTGTTACTTTTGAAGTTTCGACACAATAGTTGTTCATATGCACAACTTCATCATGCGTCAGTTCCAGATCCAGTCCTCCTACCGCATCGATAACATCTACCAGTGCATTAAAGTTTACGGTTACATATTTTTCAATATTCATATCCAGATTACGGTTAATCAGCGATACTGCGCCTTCCGGTCCTCCAAAAGAATATGCAGAATTCGCTTTATTATAACTTCCGTCATCTAATTCTAATAATGTATCACGATAAATAGATACCAATTTAACTTCTTTCGTATCATTATTCAGACTTGCTATTATGATCGTATCACTTCGATTTCCTTTGCCCAGATCATTTTCTCTTGAATCCAGACCAAATAACGCTACATTCGTGTATCCTTTTTCATGTTTTACTTCATCAGAAATGTTTAATTTATCTGTATCGAGTTTCACCGAACTCAGTTTATTCATCTTACTTGCCAGAATGACTGATCCTATAACTACTACGCCCAGAAGAGTTCCGCCTAATACAGCACCTATTTTCTTCCCTATAGACCAGGTCGCAAAGCCTCTTTTTCTGCGACGCCCTCTTCGTCTGACCTTTTTCCCTGTATTTCTTGCCATACTTCATATCCTTTCCGCATTTATCCTAAATTAACACAAACCTTTTTACATATTACCCTATTTTTTTCTAAATTTCAATATTTTCAGTCCTGTTTTCCTGTTTATGTCCAATATCTCGGATTCATTGTGCATTTTAATACAATCTTTTTCGGCAGTTTTTGATATTTTCGTCCAAGAAGATATCCTGCATATTTCGCTACACAATCTGTGAAAAGTTTAAAAACAAGCCATGGCCTTCTCTGTTTTATCAAAAAAGCGACTGTATTCTTTATCAGTTTCATTCCTTCTTTTTCTGAGCTTACCTTCCGGAATATCTCAGGATGCTGTGCCTGGGAAACGGCCATATCAAAGTTTCGGTGAAACTGTTGTGCAAAATTGTAATTATGCGAATGGATTACCCTTGCTTTTGCATTATAATATACTTTCTGTTCATTCTCTATAACCTTCGCTGCGTATATCATATCTTCATTAAATATTGCTTTTTTCTCGAATCCACCGTTTTTCAAATACATATCCCGGTTATAGGCTGCACATACATCCGAACAGAAGAATGTTTTGATTCCCATTTTTTCCAGATCTTTCGAAGATTTCACTTTGCTTTCCGGCGGATAATTAAATTGTCTCGTATATCTTTCTAATAATGTACTTTCTTTTCTAGGAAGCTGTCTCGCATACGCAACTGCAACATTTGCTTCTTCCAAAGCCTGTACCAGTTCACTTACCAGATACTCGTTATCCGGGCAGGCATCCTGTGTCATACAGATCACAATATCTGCATCCGATTGCCGGATTCCTTTGTCTCTCGTTGCGGCATGATCAAATTCATCCGGAGTAATCTCTTCAACTGTCACATTTTTATAACGTTCCTTCATGCTTTCCAGACTCTGTCCGTCTGTTGTATGCATCAAAAAGATACTGTTTACTTCATAGGTCTGTCTTTCCAGACGCTCCATCAGCTTTTTAAATTCTGATCCCGGATGATATACCGGAATTACGACATCTACTTTCTTCTTATTCATTTTGTGATGTTCCGCTTTCTGTTGTATTTGGATATACCTTGGTCATATCATTCAAAGTATTACTTATATCTGTAACCGTTGCCGTCGGTGTATAATCCTTATTCGGATATAAGAATTGATGCAGCTTTATTACATTTTCTTCCAGTCCTTTCGGGATGACATATGAACCACTGTATCCCGGTATCTGTTCCGGAGTTTCCAGATCAAACGGGAAACCTGTTGTTTCGCCCAGCTCATAATCAAAGGCACCTGTGGCAAGACTTAATATCTCCTTTGTAGTGAAGCTTGTTGATACCTCCGGCATTACCTTATCTATAATCTTATTAAGCGTTGCCAGATCCTGCTGTTTCAATTTATCTGCTGTTTTCTTAAGGACCAGTCTTTGTCTTTCTGTTCTCTTATAATCACCGCCTGCTGTATATCTTATTCTCGCATAAGATACCGCCTGCACGCCGTTTAATTTATACGTTCCGGCTACTGCCGGTTCGATCTTCTTATATTTCTTACCTGTTACTTTAGAAGTCTCTACACAATAGTTGTTCATATGCACAACTTCTTCATCCGTTAATTTTACCGTAATACCATCAACCATATCTATCACATCGGCTAATGCAAGGAAATTGACACTGACATAATCCTGAATATTAAGATCCAGATTCTCATTGAGCATATTGACTGCCGTCTCAGGTCCGCCTACTGAATAAGCCGCATTGGCTTTATCATAATGTTCTCCGTTCTGTTTTAACATCGTATCCCTGTACACAGACACAAGCTTTACTTTTTTGGTTTCATTATTGATGCTTGCGATCATAATCGTATCTGTCCGGTTTCCTTTTCCAAGATTCTTTTCTCTTGAATCCAGACCAAATAATGCAACATTGGTATATCCGGTCTGTTTCAGTCCGTTGTTCTTTATATTCGAAAGATTGGTGCGTTCCATTTTTCCCAGCTTAAATAAGCCAAACGCCGTTGTTCCCAGAATACACAGAATGATCAATTCCAAAATAATTACAAGTCTTCTGCGTCTTCTGCGTTTTTTCAGTCTTTTTCTTCGTATTTCCTGCTGTCTTCTGGTTAATCTTTTTTTATTACGTTTACTCATGACTTCTCCTTAAAGCTAATAGGCATTTTTATTAATAAATCCTTTGAAAAATGTTAAAAATATAATCTTAAAGTCAAATCCAAGTGTCCAGTTTTCAATATAATACAGATCATGCTCTATTCTCTTCTTAATAGACGTATCTCCTCTGTATCCATTTACCTGAGCCCATCCCGTAAGTCCCGGTCTTACCTGATGTTTGATCATATACCGAGGTATTTCTTCTTTAAACTTTTCTACAAACTGCGGTCTTTCCGGTCTCGGCCCTACAAGACTCATGTCCCCTCGAAGGACATTAAAAAGCTGAGGCAGTTCATCTATACTTGTTTTTCTTATAAACCTTCCGACCGTCGTAACACGCGGATCATCTTTGGTCGTCCAGCCTTTCTTTTCTTTTTTCTCATCCTGTACGATCATTGAACGGAATTTATACATTTTAAACGGACGATTCTGCAACCCTACTCTTTCCTGCGAAAAGATCAAAGGCCCCGGCGAAGTCTTCTTGATCATAATTGCCGTTACGATCATAACCGGAGAAAAGAGAATAATTGCTACAATTGCTCCAAATATATCCACTCCGCGTTTCATCCATTTATTCAGCGGATCACTTAACGGAACTCTTCGGATATTGATCACCGGAAGTCCCTGCAGATCTTCGGTGTACGGCTTGGTCGGTATAACGTTATTATAATCCGGAATAAATTTCGTATGCACACCTGATTTTTCACACATTTTAACAATTCTTTCCAGCTTATGATATTCAGCCAGACCCAGTGTAATTACAATTTCATCCAGTTTATTTTCCGGCAGCACAATTTCCAGATTATCAATTCTTCCCAGTACCCTGACCTTCTTATATTCTGTTCCTCTAGGAACATTATCGGCAAGGATACCCCGGATATTATATCCCCAGTCCGGATTTGCCAGGATTCTGTCAATGTACTGTTCTGCCGCACGGCTGTATCCGATCAGTAAGATATGTTTCTGATTAAATCCCTGACTTCTGATCTTCCGAAGTCCCATTCTGATCACATTACGCTCTACTATTTCCAGAAAAATATTAATACAGTAAAAAACAAAGATCATCGTTCTTGAAAAATCTGTCTGATGTCTGAAATAAAGTACTAAAATAAATACCAGAAAGCCTATCGTGTTCGCCTGAAGGATATTCCATGCTTCCAGTCTTCTTCCTCTGACTCTTTTCGGAGTATATAACTGAAAAATATAATATAGCAACAGATATCCCGGTATAATGAATATCAGTACACTCATATATACTTGCAGAGAAAGATACCACGGATCCATCTCAAAAATGCCGCTCCTGAATCTCAGATACCATGAAAGCACATACGAAATTACAATCACTACCGCATCCAGTACCACATGTATTTTATTTAATAACCCTTGATTTTCCTTGATCAATTTTACTCACCAACTTTATCTATTATTTCGTTTTCCTATGCCAGACGCCGGAAAATATTTATCCATAGTTCTATCTGAATCTTTATATAATTCTTAAGATGGCCGGATTCATATTTTACTTTATCTGATTTTTCCCCCATATGCAGCCCTTCTTTAATACCATTGACATATAGCTTTCCGTATCCCTTGCGAAGGAAAAACAGGTACTTCACCAAAAATCCCACAAAAAGGAACGGACTGTTCAGTATCTTCTGTACAACCGGCATATTTTTATATATCAGATATACATTATTGCGTGAAGACATCTTGACTTTAAATTCATTATATCTTGCTCCGCTTGCCGCACTTCCCACATGGATCACTTCTGATTTGGGTTCATATAAATTATCGTATCCCGCTATCCTGGCACGATATCCCACATCTATGTCTTCCAGATATGCAAAATGCTTCTCATCAAACATTCCAATCTCTTCAAATACTTTTTTCCGATAGATTGAAGCCCCTCCGCATGCTGCAAAAATCTTTCTTATATTATTGTATTTCTTCACACTTTTGTCTTTTCCATATGCGTATGCCCATCCAAGTGCATTATAATAGGTTCCTGCGCTGTCAATTTTGGACGGATCATGATACTGGATCATCTTAGGCTCCACAGAAAATATGTTCGGATCTTTCTTAATCGAATCCAGCAGATACTTTACATAGTTATCTTTTATCACCGTATCATTATTTAACAAGATCACATATGCTGTATCTGTCTTTTCAATACCGATATTAACTGCTCTGCAAAAGCCATAGTTCTTATCCAGCATCACACATTCAACTTCCGGATATTCTTTTACAACTTCCTCTATACTTCCATCATTCGAGGCATTATCTATGATCAGGATTTTCTTTTCTGTCTGATCCTTTTCATACAAACTTTTCACACAGGAAAACAGATACTCTTTTCCTTTGTAATTAGGTATTACGATTGTTACTTCACACATAATTTCTCCGTTAGTTCACTTTCAGGGAATAGTCCCATTTTTTTAAGGAAAGATTCGGATTATACGCTGGATCTCCATTTTTCAATATGCCAATCCAATGGCTGCGCATATATTCTATCTCTCCCTGAAATCTGCGCACTTTTTCCTTCGTATCTTCAGCTCCTCTGGTCTTAGATTCATAATGATATAACTCTACATATGGATCATACACGATCAGATGTCCTTTTTCCCGTATTCTAAGACACAGATCCACATCATTAAACGCTACTTTCAGCTCTTCTTCCAGTCCGCCGACTTCTTCAAATACCGAACGTTTCATCATCATACAGGCCGCTGTCACAGCACTTAAATCCTGCTGGATAGCCGCTCTGTGCATATATCCTGTATAACCGCGTTTCATACCGACAAAGACACTGCCGGCAACTCCTCCGATTCCAATGATAATTCCCGCATGCTGCACCGTATCATCCGGATAATATAGTCTAGCGCCTACTGCACCGACTTCTTTTCGCTGACATGTTGAAAGCAACTCTGTAAGCCAGTCACGACTTATCACTTCCATGTCATTATTTAACAGCAGTAAATAATCTCCCTTTGCCTGTTTTGCACCAAAATTATTAATTGCCGAATAATTAAATTCTTTTTCCCAGTATACGACACGGATCTTATCATTGCAAATCTGTTCATAGTATTCAAAAGTCTTCTCTTCCGTACTATTATTCTCAATAATGATAATTTCATAATTCTCATAATCCGTCAGTTTTTCTATTGACTTCAGGCATTTATCTAATGTCTCTGCCTGATCTTTATTCGGGATCAGAATAGACACCAGCGGATTTCCTGTCACAGGATATTTTACTCTGTAAAATCCAAGATTTTCCGTCTGAAGGACTTCTCCTTTTGTATGGCATCGTCTGAGATGATCTTCGATTGCCTTCTTTCCAGCTTCATATGCATACATTTTACTTAAAGGATTATCTGCTGTTGATTCCTTATGCACCCGCCAGTGATATAATATCTTTGCAACATGAGAGATTCTTTCCGCCTGTTCCGTACATCGTAAAATCAGATCATAATCCTGCGCCCCGTTATATTCCGCTCTGAACTTTCCTACCGATTCAATTAATGCTTTTTTTGCAACAAAAAAATGACAGATGTAATTATTTGCTCTCAACATATCCAGATTAAAGTCCGGCTTAAAATTCGGAGAAAAATATTCATCCAAATCTGTCGTCACTTTATCTTCGTCTGTATATAGCACATCTGTCTTGCGATCTTTGTTCAGGCAGCTTACAATTTCATACAGTGTATTTTCTTCCAGAAGATCATCATGATCCAGCAATCCTACAAATTCTCCCGTTGCGATCTCCAATGCTCTGTTCGTATTCTGTGCAATTCCCTCATTTTCCGGAACATCCACTACTTTGATCCTGTTGTCCTTCTTGCCTGCAACATTCAGAATACTACTTACTTCCTGATTAGAAGGATTAGCATTGGCAATACACAATTCCCAGTTCGTATAAGTCTGCTTTCTCACTGACTGGATCATCTGCTTTAAAAACACCTCCGGTGTATTGTATACCGGTACCAAGATGCTGATCTTAGGACTGTATTCAAATACCTGCTTCCGTTCTCTTTCTAATTCCTGTTCAGATGGTCTGTGATTTTCATACCATTCTTTATAATCAATATCGCTTTTCTGGAAACGTTCTGTTAATTTTATCCAGAATCCTTTCGGTCCATAATGGCGCAAATAAAGTATCCCCTTTTTCAAATTATAGGGAGATACTTTTTTTATCATATTTATATAATCTAATTTACCACTCATTAAGATATTCCTCGTACATATTATTACATATTTTCCCTTTTTATCCGATTTATTGTAACATATAGTTAATAATTGAGCAATATTTATATTCTTAATATTATATGAATAACAGTTTAAGATAACAAAAAAGCTCCGGATTCGTATGATCCGAAGCTTTTATTATCTTAAATCTACAGAACCTGCCACTGGCAGCTTCTTCCGAACGCATGGCGATTTAAAAATGGAATGTATCTTTTAATCCAACCCAGAGCTGATCTTTTTCGCTTAAGTTCAGCGCAGTTCCATCTTCAAGTGCATATCCTTCACCGGAAGCTGTTCCTTTGTACTCTCCTGTCAGTGTCGGCCACTCGATACCAATCTCAGGATCGTTCCATGCAAGACCGCCTTCATCTCCCGGGTGATAGAAGTCTGTACATTTGTAGCAGAACTCAGCAATATCACTCAATACCAGGAATCCATGTGCGAATCCTTCCGGAATATAGAACTGTTTCTTATTTTCTTCTGTCAGCTCCACACCAAACCATTTTCCGTATGTCTCGCTGTCACTTCTTAAGTCTACAGCAACATCAAATACAGAACCTTTTACGACTCGTACCAGTTTGCCCTGTGGAAATTCTTTCTGGAAATGTAATCCTCTTAAAACTCCTTTTGTTGAGCATGACTGATTGTCCTGAACAAACTGCATTGTAAGTCCGGCTTCCTCCATATCTTTCTGGTTATATGTCTCCATAAAGTATCCTCTTGCGTCACCATGTACTGTTGGTTCAATTACACAGAGTCCCTGGATACCGCCTGCGTTTTTTTCTACTTTAATCTGTCCCATTATTACGTCTCCTTATTGATTTAAATGATTTATACGTGAGTTAATCCCAGCCACATCATGTGGCTGAGATTATTCTTCACCTATATAAAATTTAGAATTCGATTTCTTTCAGGTATCTTCCAAGCGCATCCTGCCATGTCGGAAGTGGAGTAAATCCATTTTCCACAAGTTTACTCTTGTCCAGTCTGCTGTTGAAAGGTCTTGCTGCTTTGGATACACCGTACTCTTCTGTTGTTACCGGCAGAACTGTCACCTTGTCTTCGCCGTATTCGTCATGACCAAGCTCTGCTGCCTGGCGGAAGATTTCCTTTGTAAAATCATACCAGCTGATATATCCGCCTTCATTTGTTGCATGATAGTAACCATATTTATCAGTCTCGATCATGTCAACGAGAAGTCTTGCAAGGTCAAATGTATAGGTTGGTGTTCCGATCTGGTCATTTACAACTTTCAATGTATCGTGTGTCTTTGCTACATTGAGCATTGTCTTGATAAAGTTCTTACCGTTCTTTCCGAATACCCACGCGATACGTACGATGAAGTACTTATCCAGCGTCTCCGATACCGCAAGCTCTCCGGCAAGTTTTGTCTCTCCATATACATTCAGTGGTTTGTAATCCTTACAGTCAGGTTCCCAGGCTTTCTCTCCCTGTCCGTCAAATACATAGTCTGTACTGATGTATACCATCTTACAGTCTAACTTTTTACACACATCTGCAATGTTCTTTGTTCCTGTTGCATTGACTGCTTTTACGATGTCTTTCTTATCTTCGTCTTCTGCAAGATCTACGGCCGTCCATGCAGCACAGTGTACCACTACATCCGGTTTTGCATCTGTCAGAACTTTTTCTACCGAAGCTGCATCTGTGATATCCATCGGTACATACGGCATTGTTGTCACCGCTGTACCATCCTGAATTCCGCTGTATGTTTCTTTGATGTCCGAACCGATTCCCTCATAACCACGGGATGCCAGTTCGTTCATCACGTCATGACCAAGCTGTCCGCCAACACCTGTCACTAATACTTTCATTCTTAAATCTCCTCCCGGTGAGCATACATTTTCTCATAATAGTTCTGGTATTCTCCGGAAATGATCGTCTCCCACCATTCCTTGTTCTCAAGATACCATTTGATCGTCTTCTTAATACCATCTTCGAATTTAGTCTCTGGAAGCCATCCAAGTTCATTATGGATCTTAGTCGGATCAATTGCATAACGCATGTCATGTCCCTTACGGTCTGCAACATGTGTAATCAGACTTTCCGGTTTTCCAAGTTCTTTGCAGATGATCTTAACGATCTCGATGTTTGTCTTTTCATTGTGTCCACCTACGTTGTACACTTCTCCGACTCTTCCATTATGGATGATCAGGTCGATTGCTTTGCAGTGATCTTCTACATATAACCAGTCACGTACATTCAATCCTTCTCCATATACCGGAAGTGGTTTGTCATTCAGTGCATTGGCGATCATCAGAGGGATCAGCTTCTCCGGGAAGTGATATGGTCCATAGTTATTAGAGCATCTGCTGATCGTTACAGGCAATCCGTATGTTCTGTGATAAGCAAGAACCAACAGGTCTGCTGCTGCCTTAGATGAGCTGTATGGGCTGCTTGTGTGGATCGGTGTCTCCTCTGTGAAGAACAGGTCTGGTCTGTCAAGCGGCAGATCTCCATATACTTCATCTGTAGATACCTGATGGTAACGTTTGATACCATATTTTCTGCAGGCATCCATCAGAACTGCAGTACCTTTAATGTTTGTATCCAGGAATACTTCCGGGTTCTCGATAGAACGGTCTACGTGGCTTTCTGCTGCGAAGTTTACAACCATGTCCGGTTTCTCTTCTTCGAATAATTTGTACACCGCTTCACGGTCTGTAATGCTTTCTTTTACAAAACGGAAATTCGGATTGTCCATTACAGGCTCCAGTGTAGATAAGTTACCTGCATATGTCAGGCAGTCCAGACAAACGATGCGATAGTCCGGGTATTTGTTTAACATGTGAAATACAAAGTTACTTCCGATAAATCCGGCTCCTCCGGTTACAATAATTGTCATTTTTTGCTTTCTCCTTTTTTGTATCATTTCTTAGTATAGATTTTAGTACAGATTTTCTTTATATTTTCCATCCAGGACGTCTTTTAAGTACTGTCCATACTGGTTCTTCTTCAGAACTTCATATACTTCCATTACCTCTTCCTTGCTGATCCATCCGTTCAGGTATGCGATTTCTTCCAGACATGCGATCTTACGGTGCTGATGCGTCTCAACCGTCTTCACGAAGTTGGTTGCATCTACAAGGCTTTCGTGTGTACCTGTATCCAGCCATGTGAATCCCTGTCCGAGAAGTTCTACATTCAGATCACCTTTCTCAAGATATACACGGTTCAGATCTGTGATCTCCAGTTCTCCACGTGCACTTGGCTTTAACTCTTTTGCATACTTCACAACATTGTTATCATAGAAATACAATCCTGTTACACAGTAGTTGCTCTTTGGCTGTGCCGGTTTTTCTTCGATGGAAATAGCTTTTCCTTCGTGATCAAATTCTACGATACCGAAACGTTCCGGATCATCTACATAATATCCAAATACAGTAGCTCCCTTTCCGGTCTCTGCATTCTCAACAGCAGCTTTCAGACGTTTATTCAGTCCATGACCTGCAAAAATGTTATCTCCGAGAACCATTGCTACTGTATCATCACCGATGAATTCTTCTCCGATGATAAATGCCTGAGCAAGTCCGTCCGGGCTTGGCTGTACTGCATAAGACAGATTCACACCAAACTGATGTCCGTCTCCTAACAGTTCTTGGAATCTTGGTGTATCCTGTGGTGTTGAGATGATCAGGATATCACGAATGCCTGCGTTCATCAGAACTGACATTGGATAATAGATCATCGGCTTGTCATAGATTGGCAGTAACTGCTTTGATGTTACCATTGTTAATGGATACAGACGTGTGCCTGAACCACCTGCTAAAATAATTCCTTTCATTTCAGTAACCTCCTCGTTTTGTATATTAGGTTATCAAGTTCTAAGATTTTCTAGTCTCTGTTTTTCGTGTTAATTGTATTATAAAAGGTGACCTTAGGTCACCTTCAAGTACTTTTTTTATTTTTTTGTAACTTTCTTGTAATATTTAAGGCGTTTTAGGAATTACACTGCATTTCAAAAACGAGATTATTAATTCAGACATTTATTTCATTATACATAACATTTCTATTATTCTCAACCAATATACCCAACAAAAATCCCGGCATCTTTCGTAATGTGGAACCCGCCTTCCGTCTTCTTACGCACATAAGACTGGAACTCCTTGTAATGATCCAGAATATACTGTCCCTGATTTCCATGGCACGACAAGATATAAGAAATCAATGGCTCCGGTTCCGGCACGATAAGCGAATCCTCATACCGCCTCCACTCTATCTTTTCAAAATCCTTCTTAAGAATCTCTTCTCCGTTCTCTTTTCCAAAACGCTCATACAGATTCTTTGCTGCCAGTACGATCCGGTCATCGAACTTCTGGACCAGTTCACTGACTTCTCTCATATGATCATTGCCATATGTACTGCAGACAAATCTTCCTCCCGGCTTCAATACACGTTTTACTTCCTTGCAGACTTTCGGAATATCCTCGCAATAAAACAACACATGATTGGCAATTACAAGATCAAATGAATCTTCATCATAAGGTATTCTTCCCGCATCAAATACACGAAACCTGAACCTGCGAACCTTCATTCCCGGCTTTAATTCCAGTTGTTCGAAAATCCCAGATATTTCAAAAGTAATATCTGCTGCAGTCTGGCGAAGTCTTCATCTGTGTAGAATCTTGCGCCCGCTTCTGTGACGTAAGATGGTTTTAATATATTCTGTTTGTCGTAATAGCGAATTGTTCGCAGGGTCACGTGGGCCATGCGGGCAAATTCACCGGATGAATAGTAGCCTGGTTTTTTCAGTACTTTTCACCTTCTTTAAATTTTGTCATACATTTTTATTAAGCAATATTTTTCTTTCGTGCTCTTCCTAAAGACATGATTGTTTTGCATACCTGTTTTAAAACAACAGCCGAAATACCGGTCACCGCCAATAAATTTCATCACCTTGTTTATAATATTTATTTTCATTAAATAAGTACCAATACCATATAACATATATGCCATAAGGAAACCTGCGATATGTCCTTTTATATTCATATTGCCCGGTTCAATGCATTTCAAAATCACTAATAAAATTCCTGCGATCCACCAGTATTTTTCAGCACTTTTTCTGTGTTCAACAAAAAGCATACCTGCATAAAAACTAATCAGACAGGATGGTAACATCCGAAAAGATACCATCCCCGTTAAATTAATTTTCAGGGAAAGTATGTAAAGAAGAATCACTAAACCAAATGTAACCCACTTATATTCTCTCTTCATCCACGTAAGTAATGGATATAAAATATAGAGGAGGATAATCGCACCTATAAACCATTCTCCTAGAATATAATAATCATTTATCTTAAATGCAAGGTATCCATCCATTCCAATCAAAGACAAAATAATGCTGGCCGGGTTTCCTCTGTAAAACAAACTTTTATATCTCAGCACATCCCTTATATACATTAATCCCCATGCAATATAAAATGCCGGGAAGATAGATAATGCTCTTTTTTTATAAAATAATTTTAAATCATCTATTTCACTATGATTATAAAATAAAATAGTAATGCACCTGAAATGAAGAAAAATACTGTAACGTAAATATCTCCATAGGTAACACCACCAACACAATTATTAAATATATCCGGCCAGCCATATTCTACTGCAAAATGAAACAATACAATTCCCAAACATGCTATTGCACGGATAAAATCAAATTAATCTAAAATAACTTTTTTCTTTTTCTTAACCCCTATTAAATTTTTAGATTCTTTCTAACATTTCTATCATATAGTGTATTTGCGGATTACAACTCCCATTTACATTAAAAAACTTTTTCAACTCTGTCACCTGCCGATCTTCACTAACGCTCTGTTCTTTTATACCTTCTTTTATTATGCACGATATTTCTGTTATTCTCAACCATTATACCCAACAAAAATCCCTGCATCTTTCGTAATATGAAATCCACCTTCCGTCTTCTTCCGCACATAAGACTGGAACTCCTTGTAATGATCCAGAATATACTGCCCCTGATTGCCATGACAGGACAGGATATAAGAAATCAGCGGCTCCGGCTCTGGCACGATGAGCGAATCTTCATACTGTCTCCACTCTATCTTATCAAAATCCGCCCGAAGGATCTCTTTTCCATTCTCTTTTCCAAAACGCTCATACAGATTCTCTGCCGCCAGTACGATCCGGTCATCGAACTTCTGAACCAACTCACTCACTTCTCTCATATGATCATTGCCATATGTACTACAGATAAACCTGCCATGCGGCTTCAATACCCTTCTTACTTCCTGGCAGACTTTCGGAATATCCTCACAATAGAACAGTACATGATTCGCTATCACAAGATCAAATGAATCTGCATCATATGGTATTCTTTCCGCGTCAAATACACAGAACTTGAATCTGACATCATCTGCTCCAATCGTACGCCTTGCATCTCTTAACATTCCGTCCGATACATCCGATACTACAATCTCTGTCTGTTCCGGGATTTTATTCCTGTCCACATTCCAGAGTGTACCGTCTCCGCATCCCAACTCTAAAATCTTCATCCCCGGCGTCAATTCCAGTTGTTCAAAAATCCACGGAAACCACCCCTGTTTGTTCTGTGAATACAGGCTGTGAAGATTGATTCTTGCAGAAATATTCGACGCATCCTGATACTGATTCTTCATACTCTTCTCCATACCGGTCAAATGAATCAGATTCAGCATCTGGCTCCAATCGATGGAATGTTCTTTCTTTATCAGATCTGATGTGTCCTGAATTGCCTGTTCCACCAGCTGCATCTGCTCAATACGGTCACGGACTAATTTCAACTGGATATTAAGAGAATTGAGCATAAAGTGGTAGTCTGCATCGTCAATCGTCATATCACGGATATCATCCAGAGAAAAGCCCAGATATTTCAAAAGTAATATCTGCTGCAGTCTGGCGAAGTCTTCGTCTGTGTAGAATCTTGCACCCGCTTCTGTGACGTAGGATGGTTTTAATATATTCTGTTTGTCATAATAGCGAATTGTCCGTAGGGTCACATGGGCCATGCGGGCAAATTCACCGGATGAATAGTAGCCTGGCTTTTTCATCTTCTTCACCCTCATAATTTTATCGGCTATGTTTTATCATATAATTTAATCACTATTTCTTTGATTTTTTCTTTATAAACGAACCTGCAACTCTCAATGGTTTTGTAATCTTCCAAGAATTTGATAATTCGTACGAATCAATCAGCGTTTCCCATTTATTTTCAGACTCTGTCATCTCATTATTTTTCATTTCTATTTGCATTTCTAAATTATGTATAGTATTTCTACTATTCATAATTTCTTCCTCTAATCTTTTTATATACGCCTCTTTTTCTTCAACTTCTTTAGGTATTCCAAAATTTCGGACTCTTAAATTTTTATAAAAGTCTGGCAATGCGAAGTTCATGTTCTTTTCTAATATATCTAACATTTCAGGATTTCTCAATATCTGATCAAACCTTTGCAATCCCAAAAAATTCACTTCTTCTCCGGTACATTTTAATAAACACTGCGCTTTTTCGCACTCTATTTCCTGAGTAGTCTTTGAATTTTCATTTATGAAATCTTCCTTAAAATATTTCACAAATTCTTCATCTGTCATATAATCAAAAATATAGCTTTTCAACATCATCTGAAGATTAATTGCAGCATAGACTTTTTCTTTAGTCAAACCGCTTATTTTGTTTTCTGAATCTTCTTCCCATCTGTATCTTACTAATCTCTCATCCAAAACATAAATCGGATATCGAATTACCGTTCTAACCCAAAGTTCATAATCTTCAGCTCCTACATATGCAAGATTAAAAAATCCGTCTATTTTTTCAAATATACATTTTCTTATTAACGACGAAGAATTACATAAACAATTCCCTTCTGACAGAAAAAATCTTAGCCACTCTTTTTGAGATTGATTTTTTGCTTTCTCAAACAAATCAAAAATCACCTTATATTTTATATTGGCATCTTCCGATTTTTCATCTATAATATTTACTTTTGTAAAACATCCCCCATATTCTTTATGATTTTCCATAAATTCTATTTGCTTTTCTAATTTTTGATTTTCCCATATATCATCACTGTCAATTTTAGCAATATACTCTCCACTTGCATATTTTATTCCAAGGTTTGAGGCATATGCCACGTGACGATTCACTTCCGATGTTATAACCTTTATTCTTTTATCGTCAAATGCCCTTATAATTTTCAACGATCCATCCGTTGATGCATCATCGACTATAATTAGCTCAAAATTTGTATATGTTTGGTTTAAAACACTTTCAATTGCTTCTTTCAAATATTTTTCATTATTGTAATTTGGTAAAATTATACTTATTTTGGGATTCATTATACGCCTTCCATATCTATACAAATTATCCGCAAGTTATTATAACTTGCGGATAATTACTACTTCCTGCCACTATTTATTTTATTCGTCAAATAACTATAATATTCTTTTACACCTGTTTCAAATGTTCTAATCTCACCTTTATAGATTTGTTTTATTTTCGAATTATCCAATACGATTTTTCTTACATCTACACTTCTGGCTGGTTTATATGCAACTTCAAATTCACCATCTATCTTTTTCAAAATATCTATTACCATATTTTGACTGATTCCTTCATTAGAACTCAAATTGAAGACTTCTTCTTCACCTTCATAATCAACAAGAGCCTCTAACATCTTACACACATCTTCAATATAGATATAGTCTCTGATGTTTTCGCCATCCCCCCATATTTCCAGAGTTTCCTTACAGATAGACTTCTTAATTGCAGCATCTACAAAGCCAACACCTTTATGATAATCCTGTCCTGGACCGAACGGATTTGAAATTCTGGCGATACGCATTTTTGTATGTCTCTGAGAGTTAAACGTACGAATAACATTTTCAATACATAATTTAACGCTTCCATAATGATTTATCGGAACAGGCAATGCATCTTCTTTGATTGGCTGTTCTTCCTGTACTCCGTAAACAGTTCCTCCTGAAGACAAGAAAATCATATTTGACCCCTGATCTATTAACATCTTGCACAGTTTGATAGTCTGTAAAAAGTCTCTTCCATATCCCTGCATATATTTTTCATTAGAATTTCCAGGATTCACCGTACTCAGGGAATGAATAATTAAATCCATTCCTTTAACAGCATTTTCAAGAACAAGATCATCAAAGAAATCACCTTCTATATATTGGACGCCCGTCATTTCTTCTTTGGGCAATGCCAAGTCAAATGAATAGACCTCTAAATCTTCTCTTTTCGATAACATTCTCGCAAGATTTCTGCCTATAAATCCATTTCCACCCACAATAAGAATTTTCTTATTTTTCATCTTCCTTTATTCCTTTCAGTAACGCATCACGTACTTTTTCAGCCTCTTTTTCCCAAGAAGTCGACTGCGCAAAATCCAGACCTTTTTTTCTAATTTCCGCAAGTTTATCGGTATTTTTCAAATAATACTCCATAGTTTCCGCAATATTTCTAGGTTCATATTCAACTAAAACAGAATTTTCTTCATTCACAAGCCAAGTACTATTTTCTCCCTTTGAGCAAACTGCCACAGAATTTGATGCCATAACTTCCAATGGGAGTAAGGATAAGTTTGTATTCGAAATAATCAAACATAAATCACATTGCGAATATACCTTCGATAACTTATCTATACTCATAATTCCCATATCTTTATGTTTGAACGGAATTTCAAAAGTACTTATATCCCATCCTGCAAAAACAACTTCGACTTCTGGCATTTTCTTACATAACAAATCAAGCGCAAATAATCCGATTTCGAAGTCTCGTCTCGGTGTAACAGGTCTTGCATAAAAGAATACTCTCTTCGTAGTTCCTTTTTTCTTCAATGGCACATACATATCTTTATCATACGAAAAGCCGAAACTATCAGCTTTCATTCCAAAATCAGAAATCAGTTTATCTTTTATCCAATCTCCTGCTGTAATTCCTCTAAACCCAAATTTATACGTATTTTTTGCTAATTCATAATACGAACCATGTGGGAAGAAAAACGGTTCATAATCTTGTACAAAATAAAATTTTGAAACTGTATTATCAAAATTTCTCACAAAATATGCAGTTTCCCATGAAGTAGCAATCGTTGCATGTGCAAATTTTGCATACTTCACATCCCAGTAAGCTTCTACTCTTTCATCTAAAATCGGGAAATTTTCTTTCAAAAAATCTCTTACCGATTTATTATCATGTAAAGATGGGGCCTTAAATAAATATATTCTGCTGTGAAATCCCATTTTTTCTAAGAAAGAAACAAATCTGAAAATATTTAAATGTCCCCCCGATCCTTTTCCCATTTCAGGTATAACCCAGTTCAATATTTTCACTTCATCATTTTTATGAATTTTATATTCATTTTCCTCAAATGGAATTTTCACATCATCAACCAAGAAATCAAAATCATATAAAAATTGATTTTTAGCAGGTACAACATTTGTTTTTTCCAAAAGCTTTCTATATACTCCTTTTACACCTTTTTTCCTTAAAAAAGGTATGATTTTTTTACAAAATTCCTGTACAGTCATTACTACGCCTTCCTTTGTTTATATTGTTGAGAAATTTTATGATCGAGCCACTTCTTTTTCTTTGATGAATAACTGTCGTATTTTCCTCCCAAATAGCCGCCACAATAACGACTAAAATTTCTTGACATTGAATACAACATCCAATGTATCTTTTCTTTTTTACTCATTTCCAGATGCCGGATATATCTCGCATCTGATATCGTATGCTTCGCAATCATCAATGGAAGTCTTGTCCATGATTTTGCGATCTGATAATTCTGGAGATAATAAAGTCCTTTATATTCATCATAGTATCTCATAAAATATGTAGACAGCTTATAATTGTGTGAATGATAAACCGGAGCGAATGGACAATACAATTTTTTATATCCCAACTCAATCATTTGTTTAGCCCAAATCTGGTCTTCGGCAAAAGAAACATCTTTATAAGGATACTTTTCAAATATGTCTCTTCGTATACACGAATTATTATCCGAAAAGAACGACAGTAAATGTCTATATCCTTCTTCTTCCTTATAGCGTTGCCTGTTTTCATCAGTTATTTGAAAAATTGTATTATCATCGCCGAAATTCTTAAAATGATAATATAAATCCCTTTTATCAATTACATTGCAATCCGGATATGGATAATGAATTCCGAAGCCACCGACAATTTCCGGATCCGATTTCATTGCATCAATAAAATTCTGAAGCCATTTTGATGATGCCGGCATTGCATCCTGTGTAATAAAAACAATATATTCTCCTGTTCCCTTGGAAGCCCCATAATTTCTGGTCTTCCCATGACCAAATTCCGAAGCCGGAATCTCGTACAATTTGCACGGGAACTTCTTGATTATTTCAATTGTATTATCACTGGAACCGGAATCAACACAAATCACTTCATATTCATACGTAGTTTCCTGTGCAAATACCTTTTTCAGTACTTTTTCAAATAATCTGCCCGCATTTTTTGTTGGAATTACAATTGTAACATCCACGATATATACTCCTCTCACTTATCGGAACAATTTATACATAAATTTGATAAATGCCCATAAATATACTGCAATTCCCAAGAAAACAATAAATGTTTCCACATTAAAGCGTTTATAATTCAGCTTAACAACGCTTGCCTTATCAGTCATTGCATTTTTATTTACCTTTAATTCACTTTCTGTCGAATTTTTTTCCGTAATATAAACCGCAACGGATTCTGTATCCTCCATTTCTTCTGCCTGTAAAGTCAGTCTATATTCCTTGCCCTTACTATTTTGCTGCTTAGGAAAATTTACATTTACCATTCCCTGTTTCTGCGGATTACTGCTTTCAAATAATCTTGTTTCTGTATCCGCCTCGGAAATAGTTCCTTTTCCAATTGTTTTTCCAGTTTTAACTTCTTCTACAGTCCATCTGTAATTACCGATGTTCTGTCCGTCCTGCTTTAACATTTTTATTGTAAACCCGGAAAATCCGTTATTCCCACAGACAAATTTTTGTTCCATTGTAGAATCTGTAGTGAGAAAATCCGTTTTTTCATAAGATAAACTTCCTATATCTGTATTATATATCGGCCTAGGCCACGTTCCATACGCATAAGCCACACCTATTATAATTATAATAATTGCTATCCCTATTTTTTTAATCGTTTTCATTCTATTCAACCTTCTATTTATTCAGATAGTTCTCCTGCATAATAAGCTCGTTCAAACTCTGTTCCCACAATGTCACTAGGACCATCATCACGAATATGTCCCTTTTCAATCCAAATTGCTCTTTTGCAAATCTTTTTCACCTGATCAATGCTATGTGATACAAATAAAATTGTTGTATCTTCTTTCATCATTCCCTGGATTCGTTTTTCACATTTTTCCTGAAATCTGAAATCTCCAACAGACAAAACCTCATCTACAATTAAAATATCCGGCTTTCCTATTGTCGCAATCGAAAAAGCAAGTCTTGCTAACATTCCCGACGAAAAATTCTTAATAGGAACATCCATAAACTCTTCCAATTCGGAAAATTCCACAAGATCATCATAATATTCATTCATCTGAGCTCTGTTATATCCCAGAATTGCCCCATTTAAATATACATTTTCTCTTGCAGTTAAATCCATATCGAATCCCGCACCTAATTCAATCATAGGAGCAATTGTCCCGCCAACTGAGACAGATCCTTTCGTCGGCTTCAATACACCGGCAATTACCTTTAACATTGTACTTTTTCCACAACCATTTAATCCGATCAGTGCAACTGACTCTCCTCTTTTTACTTCGAAGTCAACATCTGTCAGTGCCCAAAACTCATCGTATTTCAAATTGTTTTTTATTCTTTTAATCAAATATTCCTTAAAATTATCTACTTTTTCGCTCGATAAATTAAACTTCATCGAAACATGATCTACTTTTATGATCGTATCCTGATCCATAATAAAACTCCTATTATTTTACAAATTCAAAATAAACTTATCCTGCTGTTTATAGAACACCCATAATCCTAAGAAAAACGTTACTATCACTATAATAAGCGGAACTATAAATTCACCAACGGATGGAATTGTATTATAAATCACTACGTTTCTAAAAATTACCATTATCATAGTCAATGGATTTATAGAGACTATCTTATATACCCATCCAGGTAACATACTCATAGGATAAATTACCGGTGTTAAATACATAAGTCCAGTTAAAAATACCGTATACAAATGCATGATATCTCTAAACTTTACAGTAAGTGCGGCTAATATCAATCCCACACCCATTGAAAAAACTATCAGATACACCAACGGTATTACCACTAAAAACATTGTAAAGTGTAATTCTTGTCTTGTAAATAACATTACAAGAATCAATGCACAAAATGATGACAGAATATTAATCGAACTTGACGCTATTCTTGACACCACAAATAAATATTTAGGAATATATACCTTTTTTATTAACGGTGCATTCCCCAATATAGATGTCATCGCACCAGAAGTAGCTTCATTATAAAAGTTAAATAATATCTGTCCACAAAGTAAATATAACGAATAATTTTGCACATCAAATTTCATTAAATTTGAAAATACGATTGATAAAATAATCATCATCATTAATGGATTCAAAAGTGTCCACAAAACTCCCAGAACGGATTTTCGATATTTTATTTTCACATCTCTTGCAACCAATTCATATAACAGTGGTTGGAATTTTTTAAAATTTTCTATATAACGTGTCATGAAATCTCCTTATATCTCACTTTTTACTCATATACAATACTTCGGGTATTATAGCATTCCTTTTTTAATTTATCAAGTTTGATTTATCTTGCTGATTTGTACCAAACATAATATACTCCACCCTGAATTACCGCTTCTTGCTTAAATCCAATTTTATCCAAATAATTCTCGCAATCTTTATTCTGTACAATAATACAATTAATATTGTATTTCTTTACTTGTTTACTCAATTTTCTTGAGGACTCATCAGATGGTTCGTTTACAAATTTTTCATATATCTCCTGATCATAACCATACAATTGGCATTGACGATCTACTTCGTAACGATTTACAGCGGACACGGATACCACATCAGGTGCGACACTTCTTAATTGTACACTCAATGTATAAATTGTATTGTCTACTAATGCCCACTCTGGCGACACCACAAACAATTTTTTCTTCTTTTCTTTTCCGATTCTTTCTAATTCTTTTCCCAGCTCAATTGATGTATCCGGTTCAAATTTGTGATTACGATATAACACATCAAAATCTTCTTCCAAATTTGTCTTTGCTTTCATATTATCTGTAACAAAAAGTTCTTTTCCATCTGTTTCATATCCATAAAACAACAGTCGAACCATTCCACAGGTTATAGCAATAAAAATAATCTTAACACATGTCTCATTTAATATTTTGCTCATAAAAAGATATACATACCACAAATTAATTATCAAAAATGTGTATACATATGTACTCCATGCACGTCCCGCAACAAATCCATACACTGCCAAAAATTCCGAAATGTCATTCAATTGCGGAATAGCGAAAAGGAGTCCCATTAAAATAACCATGGTATTAATTTTATATATTACTCTTTTTCTTGCAAAAAAACTGCATCCGAAAACTGCAAGTGCTCCTATTACGAACGGTGATTTCAAGGCATTGAACACATACTGATAAACTTCTTTCTGCGCCACCTGATTGTTCGGCAAAATGATTCCGGCTAACACAATAAAAGCAGCTAATATTATACCAATAATCTTTTGCTTCCATTCTTTAGTAAATAACAGCGTAACTATCACATATGAAACTCCTGTTACAAAAAGCGTTGGTAAAACAATCGTCGATTTTGAAATCATCACAACAGATATTCCAAACACTCCCAGAACCATTTTCCATGTAATCTTTTCGTCTTCTAAATAGAACATCAGCAAACACATAATTGCTATCATTTTTACAATTGACGAGCCGAAATACATTGCTGTATTTAATGTAAATGTATCCCTTAAAAAAAGCAATTTTGTATCTTGCATGTATACATAATAGACAAAAAAAAGCAAACATGTTCCGCAGACATATTGCAATGCTTTTTTATTATAATCTTTTTTCACAGCCCTTGCTATTCTATCCCCAAAAGCTAAAACACAATTAAAGAAAAGATAATAATTAAAACCTGATTGGAACAACCTTATATATAAGCTTGGTGTTACATGCAACATCTTGATATAAAATGCCGATTCTATCTCCCACGTATTCAACAAATATGTAATTCCCAAACCTTTTCCCACACCAACCGGAATATTATCTATATTATTTTCACACCCCGACGCAATTGTAGCAATCTTCGTCAAATAGTATCCATCATCCAAATGATTTCCATACCAAAATGCTCTGTAGTAATAAAACATCATATAGCATAATATAATTGTCAAAACAATTAAAAACCAATTACATTTAACGAAATTTTTCAGTGTTACTATTTTAATATAATTTTCCTGCTTAATACTATATATAATTTTAAGCACTGCAAGCAATAATACCACACTCATATATGCAAAGAATATTCTATATTTCAAATGTAATAACTGAACACTCATTCCCCCTATTGCTACAAAAAAAGAATATACCAAGTATCCTTTTATAAACTTTACCGAATAACTTTCTTCTTTTATATCAACAGCTTTTCCCAAAGCATATAACAGCATAGTAAAAATCAAGAAAAAACATCCACATACTAAATACTCTTTCATCTTACTTCAAATGATATCGTTTCCTCCAATACCACTATTCCCCTTTCTTTTCTTCCGCATCAATTTTACGATCTATTGCGATTTGTTGAGCCAGACTATCAACTTTATTTTCCAGTGCCGAAATTTGAATCGTATTATAAAACAACTTCACGATCAAAACAAAGATAACGATCAGATATACCATATTAACTGTTGATTTAAATCCCAGGAATTTCGATATAGCTGACATTATTTGTGGGAATACTCCCATAACGACAAGTATACATGAAAAACCAATCCAAAAAACTGTATATTCTATTTTTAACTTTGCCAAGCGTATCTTTCTAAGCATAAATGCCAATAATACTATAGCTCCTACAACAAGTAAAATTCTAATAAAAATTGACATATTATCCCCTCTTTCTAAAGTTTTGTACAAATAATATTGATATCAACATTTTAACCATATATTTAGCTGCATTCGTCAAATTCAGATAACTTTCTCCTGCAACTCTCTCATCCATATTTACTGATACTTCGGAAATCTCCGCTCCATTTTTCAACAAATATGATACAGTATCCGGCTCTGGTCCATAATTCAAATTCTGTGCGAATTCTTTAATCATTTTACGGGAAAACATTCTCATTCCTGATGTCGGATCTGCCACCCTTTTTCCAGTTGTAATTTTGATGGCTACAGTAAGCATCTTACTTCCAATCATTCTTAAAGATTTTTCCTTTTTCTGGTTGATAAATCTTGATCCGATTACAATATCATATCCTTCTTTTATTCTATTTAACATCGGTTCAATAAACTCTGGTCTATGCTGACCATCTGCATCAAATTGAATTGCATACGAATATCCTTTCGTATATGCATACTTTAATCCAGCCTGAAAAGCCCCTGCAAGTCCAAGATTTACCGGTAGATTTAACATTTCATATCCTTTGCTCCTGCAAATATCCGCTGTCCGGTCTTTAGATCCATCATTCACAACAATATAATCATATTGACTATACTTATTCTTAATGAACGTAACTACATTTTCTATATTTTCTTCTTCATTATAAGCCGGAATCACTATCAATAATTCGCTTTTCATTCTTTTCTCCTTTGCTTATATTATTTTATATATCCTTCAAAATCATGAAATACCCGATCTTCTTCTTTCGGTAATTTCATATAATCTCCATACATTTTCGAAAGATACTCCTCATATCCTACAGGGATCGGGAACATTCCATCTCGGAACTTAACATATTTTGCCTCTGAAAATACTTCTTTAGAGAAAAATTCTTTATCTTCTACCGGCCATATGCGGTCTCCTACATATGTTCCCTCACAAGGAGTTACCATATCTATAACTTTCTTATTCCAATATTTGTAATCCTTATTTCTAAAAAGTATCTTATATGCACCTTTTCCGATAATGTTTAAAATACTTTTCCTCATCGTTGTAAGATTACCTGCAACATATATTTTATTCATCATCTTATAAAAGCGATGCTTTTTCATGATTTTTCTTAATGTTTCTTTTTCATCCGGCCATATATCCATCGGGAATATATCCATCCATACGCCTGTAGCATATTGTCTTTTTATATCCTTTTCAAATACTATAGTCGAATCATCTACTAATTTCATGTACGGATAAATATAATTATCATCTAGCGGTAATAAGAATTTGTATTTTCTTTCAGTATCCAGGTACCTGTTATCTTTTACCAGCGCAATTAATTTATCATAATCTTTACGTAACATGCATACATCTATATCGTCATCCCAGGGAATAAAATCCTGATGCCTTACTGCCCCCAGACATGAACCTCCGCTTAAAAAATACATGATATTATTTTCTTTTGCAAATTCATCAAATCTTTTTAACAAATTATATTCCAGCGATTGTATTTCTTTAAATTCTATTTTTTTCTTATATTTCTTCATTGTTTTATCCTAACTATTTATACTTACCATAAAAAAGCGGTATACTTTTTCCAAATATTCTTTTGAAGTGAATGTGAATCTGACTCCATCCACAAAAAAATGAATATATCTTTTTTGCTCTATATCATTAAGTAATTCATTAAACCTGACATTTGCTTTCAGATATTTTTCTGCCTTTTTAGAAGAATTCTTCTCGGTTACATATTGTTTTGCTTTTTCAACATCCGCAATCTTTCCTTTTTTATAAGAACACGTTATATATTTTGCATACAAAAACTGTTCAAATAAATTGTTTCTGGAAATACTCTGAGATGTCATTCGGTACTGTAACACTACTTTATTAAGATTCGATACTCTATATCCCTTTAATAACGCCCTCAAAGTAAAATCATAGTCTTCGCACAATGGTATTTTTCTGTATCCGTTTAAATGTTCAAACATTTCTTTTCTTCCAAACCAGGTCGGATGTGGTACAACCTGATTATAGCGGATACACTTTTTTATTTTATCCGGATTCGCTGGGATTTTTTTGATGGAATAAATAACTTTTTCCTCTTCATCTATTACTTGTGTAATCCCCCCGATCAAATCCACATTACATTTTTCCAGATATTCTTTTTGCCACTGTAATCTTTCCGGAACGGATATATCGTCTGCATCCATCCTGCAGATATATTTGCCGTTTGCATACGACAGACCTCTGTTCAAAGAATACGTCAGCCCCTGATTTTTTTCATTAATATGGAATTGAATTCTATTATCTTTTTGTTGATATTCCTTTATAATTCTAATATGATCTGAATTATCCGGATTGTCTAAAATAATAATATACTCAAACGCTTTATACGTCTGATTTAAAATAGATTCTATCGATCGCCTGAGCTGATTTTCAGGCTCTTTATATGTCGCCATTATTACTGAAACTTCTGTCATAACACTCCTCAATTCTATTTATACTTTATCTTTATTTCGGATTCATTTCACGTTCACTATTCATACCTATAGCATACCACTTTTCCTATTATAACGAACAATACCTTAAAAAGCAAATTAAAAGCTATTGACTTTATTCTTCAAAAATGGTTACATAATAATATTACGAAAAAAGAAAGTTGAGGTATCCTATGTTCGACACTTTACAAACATTTATTGCCCCCAGGCTGCGTAGTTTTCTCAAACTGCTGTCCATCGGGCACTTTCATAAAAAAAGAATTGTATTTTTCAGCTATTTTGGCGCACAATATTCTTGCAATCCCAAATATATTTCCGAATACATGCAGGAACGCCATCCTGATTTTGAGATTATATGGGCTTTTAAATCCCCTCAAAACTTTTCTTACTTACATGATAAGGGAATTAAAACCGTCAAATATTTGCATCCTTACTTTTTGCATGTATGCCTGACTTCAAAATTTATTGTTACCAATTCAGAAATTCCTGCATGGTTTCCAATTATGAAACGTCAGGTTTATATTAATACATGGCATGGTGGTGGAGCATACAAACGTGTTGGCGCTGCCTATCAGAAAGAAACCCCCGGAAAACAGATCCGCGCGGAAATTGCACGAGAAGTACCTTGTACATATGTATCAAGTTCAAACGCATTTACAGAATTAACGATCCATCAAAGTTTTCATCATGACGGAACCATTCTTTCCTGCGGAATGCCGAGAAACGATATGCTGTTCAATAATGATCATCCTGAATTGCACGATAAGATCCGAGCGTACTATCACCTCCCTTCAGAGGCAAAGATCCTTCTATACGCCCCTACTTATCGGGAATCAAAAGCGGCTTCTGATTATTTATTCGACTGCAAGGCAATTCAATCTGCTCTTTCAGAAAAATTTGGCGGCAACTGGTTTATTCTATTCCGTACACACTACTTTGTTATGAACCAGTTAAATAATGCTGCCAATTACATTGATGCTTCCAATTATCCTGATATGCAGGAATTGCTGTATGCCGCAGATGTTCTTATCACCGACTATTCCTCTTCTATGTGGGATTTTTCACTTACACGGCGCCCGTGCTTTTTGTATGCTACGGATTTGAACTACTATGATCTGGATCGTGGATTTTATTCCGACATTCACACCTGGCCATATCCTTTAGCCGAGTCAAACAGTGCGTTAATTAAAAACATTAAACAATTTAATAATGATCAATATCAAAAAAATATCCAAAAGCACTGGGATGCGCTCGGCAGCTATGAATCCGGACATGCCTGTGAGACCGTTGCAAATTATATTTTAACTTCTAATACATAAAAGGGAAGAGCAAATGCTCTTCCCTTTTTAAAATCCTAAGATCTGTGAATTTTCTTCCGCTTCAACAATCGCTCTAAAGGTATAAAAATCCGATGGTGTAGTTATTTTTATATTTTCCGGTTTTCCCATTACCGGGAATAACTTATATCCTTCTGCCTGCATAAGTGTCGCCGAATCAATGTAAGAATTAATGTTCTCTTCTCTCGCATGATCATGTGCCGCAAGCAATTGTCCATATATATATGTCTGTGGAGCTCTTGCAAAACGACATTTTTTCCGTTCAACGCTTTGAGTTAATTCATTTTTTTCATTAACCATCATAACCGTTTCCGTTGCTTCAACAACAGTTATTGCATTTCCCTTTTCTTTCGCTACTTTGATATTTTCACTTATTAATTCTTCATTAATCAATGGACGAACACCATCATGTATTAATACAATGGAATCTTCTTCTATTTGTCCCCGCATCGCATTCAAACCATTATAGATAGATTCCTGTCCCGTTTTTCCTCCAGGTGTAATCCATTTCACCTTTTTAAGCTGATACTTTTCAATCAGCTTTTTCAGATAATCGATCCAGCCTTCTATACATACAACAGATATTCCATCTATTTCCGGATGATTTTCAAAATGTTCCAGAGTATAGATAATTATTTCTTTATTGTGTAATGTTAAAAATTGTTTTGGTTTTGTTTTGGTATTCATTCTGGTCCCGGTTCCGCCAGCAAAAATCACTGCATAATTCATAAAACTTTCCTCCTAATTATTTTTTTCTGTACACCCAGTGTGCAAGATAAATGAGATCCACCATTCTATACTTCATTAAAGACCAATACAGCTTTCTTGTGACCGGTATATTTTCAGTATTTATATTTTTAAAATTATCCCGGTAACACTTTCGTCTTAAAACTGTTTTCAATTCTTTTCGTCTCGTCAGGTAACTTTTGGGATTATTTTTATGTGCATAATCGCTATTAATTGACTGACTTAACAATTGAATACTCTTGTTATTGTACGCCTGATAGAACCGCTCATCTTTTCCATGTTCTTTGATAAACTTTAATATATATCTGGATATTCTTTCCAGAATATCAATCGTACCCTCTGTATACTTATTCACAGTTGAACCGCTATTCATTCGATAATGATATAAAAAGCGTTTCACATACAATACCTTTTCCGCCGTCTCAAATGCATGCAGATTAAAGACTGTATCCTGCCCTCGTCTTAATTCCGGCTCATAAATTATATTTTGTTTTCTCAGCCATTCAACATCATATGCTTTTGCCCACGTTGTTCCAAATGTTGCAAATCTTGGCACATAACTGGCTGCCTCTTTAAAAATAGCCTGTAATTCCATTTCTTCTTTTTCTTTTCCTGTGAAATATTTCTTTTCACCATTCCAAAATGGATTTTCAATCTCTTCGTCATTTTTATTTATATATGCTGCCGAAGATATAATCTGCACATCTGGATTATTTTTAAAATTATCATAAAAGAAAGCACAAAATTCAGGCTCTACCCAGTCATCTGCATCAACAAATGTTATATACGGCGCTTTTGCATTTAGGATTCCGTTATTTCTTGCTACTGCTACCCCCTGATTTTCCTGTTCAACTACCCTGATTCTTTCATCCTGCCCTTCAAAGCTTTTACATAAATCTAAAATTTCCTTTTTCACGCCATCGGCAACAATAATAATTTCAATTGCTTCCAATGTTTGTTGTTTCAGGCTCAAAATGCATTCTTCAAAATATTCCTTTTCCACACTGTACACAGGAACAACTACACTCATTTGAGGTTCTATCATAATTATTTTACTCCTCTGATTTTTTGTATCATATTAACTAAGTTATAATACAAAAATACACTTCTGTATTTTCTATGTTTTAACAGCCATAATTTTATTTTATTTAAATTAAGATCCATCACCCGAAGATCTATTGCTGCAATAGCAGACTTATATGGCTCTTCATTCATTAGTATTTTAAATTCGCGAAATGCATTTTTCCTATTCGGATTATCCGGATGTAAAAAATATTTTCCGATCAGAAAATACGCAATAACTCCAACTCTGACACAATACGTATTTCTATATGTCTCAGATGTATTTATTCTTGGTTCTAATTCATAATATTTCTTTAAAATACGCGTAGATGTGTCTGCATTTCCCGCAAAAAACGTGTGTGTCGTCGACTCGCCGTGCAGCCTGTAATGATACAATGGTTTATTTATATATGTAAATCTTTTTATATACTTATGATATTCATAGTTAAAAAGTTTATCCTCTCCTTGTTTCAAAGAGCTGTCAAATCGTATATTATTTTCTTTAATGATACTTCTTTTATACAAATGACAAACAGGTCCCTCCAATGTCGGAATCCTTATCTCATCTTTCGACAGCGAAATTGTTCTCAAAAAATTCAAATTAATCTTTTCAAGAAGCTTCTCATCATCAACACTAAGATCTTTTTCATAATTTTTCTTTATTTGCTGATTTGCATCCTTGTTTAAATACATGTTCCAGACAACCATATCATTTCCGTCACGCTTTTCCATGGCCAGTTCACACATATTTTTTTCAATCCAGTCATCCGCATCAATAAAAGTGATCCACTCTCCCGTTGCTTTTTGAATCGCATTATTTCTGGCCATAGATACACCTTGATTTTTCTGATGCAAAACCATAATCCGACTGTCTTTTTCCGCATATAGATCACAAATTTCTCCACAATTATCAGGCGATCCATCATCTACAAGAATAATTTCCAAATTAGAATACGTTTGTTTCGATATACTTTCAATACATTCTTTTAAATATTGTTCTTTAATTTTATAAACAGGAACAATAACACTGATTTTTTCCACCAACTATTCTCCTTACGCTTCCATATCATTCATCATACGCAAATATGCTTCTTTCATATCTACTTCTGCTTTCCAGCCTAATTTATTTAATTTTTCCGAGCTCAAATGCATTTTCACTTTTGGAGCATATCCCAGGCTCTTGGCCTCATCTGGAATATCAAATTCTACTTTTATCTCTCCATTCGAAACATCGTTTGCCACAAGTTCTGCCATTTCTCTTATAGTCATATGCGACTTTTCATTTACAACATTATAAGCTTCTCCGACTTTCCCCGAATATCCTAAAAGCAACAATGCCCTGATAACATCTCTTGTATAACAATAATTGCCTTCGGAACTTCCATCTGTTCGCAAAACAAGATTCTCTTTTTTCATAGCACTTCTTGCGAATTGTGCATATACACGATTATCTTCCTGTAATACGCCCGCTCCAAATGTTTGTGCAAGTCTTGCAGATTTCACCGGCAAGCCAAATTCTGCCGCATATGCGTTACATAAGCATTCACATATTCTTTTTCCCTCTGAATAGCTGCTTCTTACATTTTCCAGTTCTATATACCCCAGATCTTTTTCTGTTATATACTCTTTCTTTTCATCCGGAATACCATATACTTCCATTGAAGAAACATATACCATTCCTTCAATCTTTTTATCTACTGCCAAATCCAATACATTCTTTGTTCCCATATATGAAGTTTGTATCGTCAGGACCGGATGCTGCACCATCATCTTGGATGCTGTAATACTGACTGTATGAAAAATATAGTCTACATCTCCTGCTATTACCGGTATCTGTTCAATGTCACCGATCATCAAATGAATTCCGTAGTTATTATACCATTTTCCATATATTCTTTTTGCTTTTTCTTCATTTCTGATCAATCCAATAATTTTTATATTTCCCTGATGCAAACAATTGTAATACGCAAAGGCTTTCACCAGTAATGACCCTATAAGCCCTGTCGCTCCCGTTACAAATATGGTTTTATTTTTGTATTTGCTCCATTCCAGATCACTGTTAGCAATATATTCCAAATCCATTTCTTCCATAGATTTTTCCATTTTTCTTTCTACCATCACTTATTTTCTCCTCTTTTGTTTTCATAAAAATCATATACTTCTTTTAATACTTTCAGGGATTGTAAATGATTTTTTATTTCAAACATTTCTTTTTTTCTATTCTCCTTGATCATATCATCTGTCGATGCATCTTCTCGATGAAAAACATGAATATCCGGTAAATACACACTGTTCAATCCATTTTCAGTCAAATGCTTCATTAAAATTGCTTCTTCTCTATATAAGAAAGTTCTATCATCCAACCCATTAAACTTTTCTATATATTTTCTTGAGAACAGCATAAAACATCCATGAAGTTGAACATACTCGCATCTCTTAATAAATTCTTTTTTCTTTTTCTTTTTTAACGGTTTTATTTTTCGATAAATATTCTTTATCTTTTCCAAATGATATTTGTAAACCACACTTTTTATTTTATACGCCTGAATATCATGCTCTACTTCCTGTTTACTCATTGCATTCGTTCGTATAGGGTTAATATCACATCTGCCGTCGGCACTTAATACCATCGGCCCTAATACGGCAAATTGACTTCTTTTATATTCTTTCTCTACTTTTTCAAGGAAATCATCATCTAACAAATAAACATCATTATTCATCAGCACAATATATGATGGATTCCATGTTTTTTCAGCACATCTGAAGCCCACATTATTCCCCCTTGCAAACCCCAGATTCTCCTGATTTAAAAGCACTTCTACATGGTCATCATTTTTATAATGTTCTTTCAATAATGCACCTGATTTATCCGGGGACGCATTATCAACAATTACTATCTTATACATGTCTGTATCGATTTTTTTCTCAATTGAATCCACGCTTTTGTACGTTTCATCTATTGCCAGATAGTGTAAAATAACAAAAACTATTTTCATATTTTATCCTCTACATTTTTCTTTTTAATGTTATCGAGCTTTAATCTTTTTTATTTTATTAAAAAACTGCGTTTCAAATTGCTTCAAATACGGATCTCTGATTATTGTCAAAATAATAAAATATCCCAGACAACATCCCGCAACCGTTCCTACTAAAGTTATGAATACACTGTTCGTTATCATATTCATTACAAATCTTCCCGCAAAAAACCATACACTTGCTACAAAGTACACCATAACTCTTGTATATAACATCTTTGTATTAAATATCTTACGTGCATAGTAAGTCAAGATAACAAACACAATTATTTCAGAGAACAATGTTGCCACCGATGCTCCAGTCACACCAAACATTGGTATTAATAATGCATTCGCAATTAAATTGAACACTGCTCCGCCAATTGTTGATATCAATACTTCTTTATCTTTTTTATGCGGAATACAAATCTGATAAGCCAGCACTCGATTAATAGCTCCAACTACAACTTTAGCAGATAAAATTTTTGCCGCCATACTTCCCGTTAAAAATTCTTTGCCACTAAATATTAATATCAAAATATCACTGGTACAGATCATTCCTATAGCCGCCGGTATCGCTATCATAAAAAGAATATCTACAGATTCTTTCATCAGCTTCTCATATTCTTTTTTCAAATTATTTCCCAGATAATAAGACACTCTTGGCAGGATGGTCGCTGATATCGTTCCTATCAATGTACTTACAATTGTATTAATCTTTACAGCTGCCGTATAGACTCCGGTAGCCTTATCTCCACGAAATGCCCCAAGCATGGTTGTATCCATTGTCATATAGATACTGGATGCAACACTTGTTCCAAAAATCATTAATATCGGCTTTAAATGCTTTCTATATTCTAATCTTTCTTTTTTCTGTTTCCAATCGACTATTTTTCTCGAATGCCACAAGTTAAAAAAAGCAGATCCTCCTGACGAAATAACCGTCAATGCCGCATACCAGTAATAATCATTTTTATTTTTAACCAATACAAACAATAATATCAATGAAATGATCTGAAATAAGATTGCCCTTTTCGTGATATAAGCATATTCTTCTTTGATTGTAAAAATCCACTCTGTTCCTATTGTTGTAAAAAGGATACTTAAACTTGAAATTACTAATAACTTTTTGTAATTTTCCAAAATAGGTAACGCTAAAAAAACAGCCAATGCACAATAAGCGATAAACGTTGTGCACAAATTTATGTTCAACATTTCACGTGAGAACTTGCTGAATTTCTCTTTATCGTCTCTAATCCGTGCTCCTTCTCTTACTGCATATGTACTAATTCCCAGCGCTGCAAACATAGAAAAGTAAGACACAATAGAACTTGCATAGTTAACACGGCCTATCCCTGTAGCGCCTAAGATTCTTGACGCATACGGAAATGTAATTAACGGAAATATCAGGCTCATTAACGTTTTTATTGTATTCATTATCAAATTTATTTTGATAGATTTTTGCTTTTTTTTCATGTCCTCTCCAATCTTCTTTAGACCTTTCGCCATTATATCACTTTTCCATATGGCAATCAACCTTGACACTTTTAATCTTACGGGACTCCATTTTTTTCCATAACCTGCGCTCTCTTTCCTTATAATGCAAAATTTCTCCCACAAGTATCAGTACTTTCTTTCGATTGTTATTTTAAGCAACACATTTTTGTATCTTTCCCTTTTTTATCACTAAAACATTGTGATTTTCTTATGTTCATGATATAATATTTATGTCATTTTAATTCAAACGTTGTTTTAAATAACATTTAGTATTCATTATAAATGAAAGGATATCAAATCATGAAAAAACTATCACAATCTCTTCTCGCAAATCTTGTAACAAATCGTCGAAAAGAAAAACACATGACCCAGCAGGATCTTGCAGATATCACAGGGATCAACCGTTCTATGATCTCACGTTTGGAAAAAGAAGATTTTATTCCTTCTATTCCTCAATTAGAGCAATTAGGAGAAACGCTTGATTTTGAACCCCAGACATTATTTGTTGATGCCGGCAATACCAAGCTTCCTTCTCCTTCACCTTTAAATATCGCGGTAGCCGGAACCGGATATGTCGGATTATCCATCGCGACATTACTTGCACAGCATAATCACGTAACTGCTGTAGATATCATTCCTGAAAAAGTAGAATTGATCAACAACAGAAAATCCCCTATTCAGGATGATTATATCGAGAAATACCTTGTCGAAAAGGATCTTGACCTGACTGCTACTCTTGATGGTGACTCCGCCTATAAAGATGCTGATTTCGTCATCATTGCTGCTCCAACCAATTATGACAGTAACAAAAATTATTTTGACACTTCTGCAGTAGAAGCAGTCATCGAACTTGTATTAAAGGTAAATCCGAATGCGATCATGGTCATCAAATCAACGATCCCTGTGGGCTATACCGAATCTGTCCGCAAAAAATATAACACAGCTAATATTATCTTCAGTCCAGAATTTTTAAGAGAATCAAAAGCTTTATATGACAACCTTTATCCAAGCAGGATCATCGTATCTACCGATTCTTCCGATGAACGACTGGTGAAGGCTTCTCATACATTCGCGGCACTTCTTCAGGAAGGGGCTCTTAAAGAGCAGATTGATACATTGTTCATGGGATTTACGGAAGCCGAAGCCGTAAAGCTTTTTGCTAATACTTACCTTGCATTACGTGTTTCTTATTTCAACGAATTGGATACTTATGCAGAAATGAAAGGACTCCATACCAAAGATATTATAAACGGTGTATGTCTCGATCCGAGAATCGGAACGCATTACAACAATCCATCTTTTGGTTATGGAGGATACTGTCTTCCAAAAGATACCAAACAATTGCTGGCCAATTACGATAATGTACCTCAGAACATGATGTCCGCAATTGTCGAAAGCAACCGTACAAGAAAAGATTTTATTGCTGATCGTGTTCTCAATCTCGCCGGATATTATGATTATAACAATCATGGTGATTATTCTGCTGCCCAGGAAAAAGAATGTACTATAGGAGTTTACCGTCTTACGATGAAGAGCAATTCCGACAATTTCCGTCAGAGCAGTATTCAGGGCGTCATGAAACGAATCAAAGCAAAAGGAGCTACTGTCATCGTTTACGAACCAACCCTGGAAGATGGAACCACATTTTTTGGAAGCAAAGTAGTCAATAATTTAGAGCAGTTCAAAAAACTTTCTCAAGCTATTATTGCCAACAGATATAATCCGATTCTTGACGATGTTAAGGACAAAGTATATACCCGTGATCTTTTCCAACGAGATTAATCCGAATTTCACAAAAAGATTTGTGTATAATAAAGGCAGGTCAAATGACCTGCCTTTATTGCTAATATACTACAACTTTTGTTCCTCGCGGAATATTATCATATATCCATTTTGCATTATTAATGTTTAATCGAACACATCCGTGTGATGCATTGATTCCAAGTCTTCCATCTATAATTACAGACATACTTCCTTGTTTATACAGTACAGAGTGGAACAGGTAATTTCCATAGAACTGTGTATAATACCAGCATGTATATCCAGATCCAAATGATTTTCCTTTTCCCTGTACAGTAAATGTTCCTTTCACTGTCGGAGTTGATTTTGCTCCTGTAGTACAAACCCACTTTTTCACTTCATTCCATTTACCGACTGAACCGCTATAAATTCCTACTCTGTTAGCTGTCGTATCTACCAGAATAAGATACCGTGTGTTACTTGCATACGCCAATGCTCTCAGATGCATCTGGTCTTTAACTGCTATTGTCGCAGTCTTTTTCTTTTCTGTATAATAATTAGCATTTTTCCCCGGAGCTGCTGCATCTTTTGATACAAGGCGAATCTGTAATCCTTCCATTCTGTATCCGATTTTTGATGTTCCTGCTGCCTGGCCATTTTTTGCCCAGCCAAGCCAGCCATATCCCTGTACATGTGCACGATAATATATGTCATAATATTTGGCAAGATTACCGGTAAGTCTGATTTTCACAGCTTCCATTCCATTCGTTCCTGTAGATGCCCCGTTGGTTGTACCTGCATCAGACCAGTCCTTCCAGCCCTCTTTTGCAATATGTGTCGCATATTGAATCGTTCCTGATGGTGCAAGTTTATTTGACTGATCCAGATATAATGTAAGGCTCTGAAGCTGTTGTTTTTTGCCGATTGTCCCTAATGTATTTCCTTGCGATACATTGCCTGTCGCTCCTACACCTTTGATATATCCATTATAATAGAAGTTACCACTCTTATATCCTTCCACATATTTTACACCATTTGTATTCGGAGCCGTTTCTGCATCTTTTTTCACAAGGCATATTTTCAATGCCTCGATCTTCTTACTAAGATCAATTGTTCCTGTTGCTCTTCCTGCAGATTCGTAATTACACCAGCCAATCTTTGCCAGATGTATACTGTAATACACTTCATAATACTTTGCGATCTCACCAGTCAGCTTCACTCTGATCGCTTCAATTCTCTTACTCTGACCGCTTGTTCCTGCAAGTTCACCATTCTTTTTCCAGCTTTGCCATCCAATTCCCTGTACATATGCCTGATATTCTACATTTCCTGTATAGTCAGAATCCGGAAGTGTAATCTTTATTGCCTCAATTCTTTTTCCCTGTCCGGTTGTCCCTGCAATCTGATTATCACTTACTTTTTTCTGCCATCCAATAGACTGTACATGGGTCTGATACTGAATTCTTGGTACCTGATAAGCTTTCTTCGTACTTCCTGGTGCACTTTCACCTTTTTTCACTAATTTGATCTCAATTGCTTCTAAACGTTTTCCATAAGTACTGCTTCCGGCCTTTTTTCCGTTCTTTGCCCAGTCAAGCCAGCCAAAGCTCTGTATATGCGTACGATAGTACACGTCATATTTTTTTGCTATAGCACCTTCCAGACGAACAGATACTGCTTCTACTCTCTTTCCCTGTCCGGTTGTCCCTGCAAGTGCTCCGTTTTCTACTTCTTTCTGCCAGCCATATGACTGTACATGAGTTTTATATATAATTTTACTGTCTTTTTGATCTTCTTCTGATAATCCGGCAAGCTTAATCTTTAACGCCTCAATAGAAAGCGCCTTTCCTTCCGTTCCTGCCAGTGCGCCATCTTCTACTTTTTTCTGCCAGCCGATTTTTGCTACACGAGCCTGATATACCACCTTCACTGTTTCCTCCGGTACTATATCCGTCTTTACTATGTATGAATTTGCTGTGTCTAAATCGACAGTTGTACTTTTCTCTGTCAACTGAACCTGAATGGCCTTTATGCCACAATCATATCCTTTAGTTCCGGATGTGGCATCATTTTCGGCCCAGCCAAGCCACTGTCCTTCACTCTGATCATCAGTTTGAACATATGCGCGATAGTAAATATTATACTTTTCAGCCAGTTCTTCTGTTAATTTTATCTTGAACGCAGCTATCTTCTGTTCGCTGTCAAATCCAGTCTCCTGGCCGGCTGTTACATACTCATTCCAATTTCCCTCTGGATCTGCTACCGAATATGTGATTCCATTCAAATTTTCCTCTGTTACAGAATCCAAAACATCTAATTTTAATTTGGATATTTCAGCATCTTTATTCTCTGGCTCACCCACATATTCTCCATTGTCTGCTTCCTGCCACTCAGAAGCCCCTGACATTAATACCGAATATTTTAATACAGGCTGTGATTCTGCCTGTGTTTCGTCAGCATATGCCCTGGCCGGCATAACTAATGTAACGATCATTGCCATAATTGCAGTCAATGATATCATTTTCTTATACATGATCCTGCCTCCTTTTCATAGTATGACTTTATTTGATCACATGCGTTTTTTGAGTATTACCTGGTGCCGCCGCACCTTTTTTTACCAGAACAACCTGTATACATTCTAATCGTTTTGCACATCCTGTTGTTCCTGCTATCTCTCCATTTTTTGCCCAGTCGAGCCAGCCATATGTTTCCGCATGTACACGATAATATACGTCATACATTTGAGCCATTTTTCCCGTAAGTTCAATTCTTATGGCTTCCATTCTTTTTGCAGCACCAACCGTACCTGCTACTGCATTATTCGTTTTCCAGTCTTGCCAGCCACTACTTTGAACATGCGCCCGATACTTAATTTCACCTGAGTATTTCTGGTCTGTCAATTTCAGTCTGAAAGCTTCCATACGTTTTGCTTCGCCTGTCGTCCCTGCATAGCCACCTCCATATACACTTTCTTTCCATCCATATGTTTGCAAATGTGCCGAGTACTGTGTTAATGGTTGTACATATGCCTGTACCGTACTGCCAGGTGCCTGGCTTCCTTTTGAAACCAATTTTATCTGTATTGCCTCCATTCGCCTTGCACCGTCTGTTGTACCCGCAATTTCACCATTTTTTGCCCAGTCAAGCCAGCCATATGTCTGCGTATGTACACGATAATAAATATCATAATGATTTGCTGCTTCACCCGTCAGACGGATACGAATTGCCTCCATGCGTTTTGCTTCGCCCGTCGTTCCACCGATCGTACCATCCGATACCCAGTTTTTCCAGCCATTTGACTGCACATGTGTACTGTATTGGACTGAACCGGTATAACCAATATTAGAAAGCTGAATCTTTATCGCTTCTATTCGTTTTGCTTCACCTGTTGTTCCAGATATTTCGCCATTGGCTTTAGACGCCTGCCAGCCGTCTGACTGTATATGTGTGCTATAAATTACTCCCGTTTTCTTAGTGTCTGGTATTGTGTTTCCTCCATTTAATCCAGAGGTACCTGTATTAATCTTTTTAATATATTGCTTACTTGCATAAGCATACATAGAAGATGAATTATATTTTCCGGAAGTACTTTCAATTCCTCCTCTATCCGCTTTTAACACCGGATCACTCTGCACTTTATAAAAATCTCCGGATTCTCCCAATATCAGAAATGCATAATTGGAGGAAGTTCCCGTATTATACAGACTTGTAGCAGAAGTACTTGCCTCTTTTCGTACATTTAATGTTGTATGTGCTGTTGACACAGTGTCCTTAATACCTATCGAATATTTATTTTGATCTTTCTTTCCGCCCTCACTGTCCATCTTCCATGCAAGAGCGGCAATTTTTTCACCCCAATAAGGATCTGATGCGTAGCTTACATTAATACCACTCGCTTTATCTCCTAAAAAGCCTCCGTGATAATAAGCCCATCCGGCTCTTAAATATTGTTTTGACATATAAGTTTCTGCAAAATCTTTTATGCATACATCCACACTTGAAAATGTATTCGCACTCTGGCCAGGCGATGTATCGACTGCATTCAGTCCAAACAAATTATTTTTTTGCTTTGCAATACTGCTTGTTCCCCAAGCACTTTCCAACGCACCTACACCTGTCATGAGCAATGCATTTACTCCATATGAATTTTGATTATTTACAAATGCCGCCCCTTTATTATACATTTTTGAGCTGCTCTGAGCATGTTTATTAATAATTGTAGAAAGTTCATTTGCAGAATACGATGACTTTCCACGCAGCGGAAGATATTGATAATAATTATAATACGGGTTATTGGGGTTAATAGAATTTTTTCTTGTGTTACTCTTGTAATCAGATAACATTGTCACGTAATTAGTATAAAAATAATGTCCGTCATAGCTGTAATATGTGGTCCCCGTCTTCATATAAGACTGTTGTGGTCCCACATTAACTGATCCGCCATAACCCGGTGTCGTCATATCCATACAGATTCTATGGATAATAGAAGAACCATCTGCATAATAGTTGCTATAACTTTTTGCTGAATTCAAATTAACAACCTGAACTTTGGACTGGTCTACTAATCCTACAACACCACTTTGCATAAATTTCACTTTTCCGTTTTCAGTGCCCAGATATGCTGCATCAGCTCCCGCTCCACCATAGCAGTAACCTGCGGCGTTCGTACTGTATTCTTTGTATTCTGTAGTATTATTTCCAACCGAAGCACCTGCTGCATTCGCCCGGAAATTTACAATATAGGTTGCCGCAGCTCTTGCCTTATTAGATAAATCTTCTTTTACTACTCCATCCGTTTCTTCTTCAACATCGAATACATTTCCGTTTCCATCTACACTTACAACGGTTCTTTCACCTGTGGTATTTTCGGGTGTATCAGGATTCTCTGTTAATTCACTTTGTTCCTGTGTTCCATCTATTTCCTGGTTTATTTCCTGATCAGCTTCGTCATTCATCTGTTGCTGGTTCTGATCCGTCTGACTACTTTCCATCGATTGTCCTTCTTCAGTAGCCGCATCATTGGCTGCAGATACACTTATTCCGGAAAGTATCATACTCATAATACATATGCAGGCAATGAATCTTTTTTTACTTTTCAAATTTTCTTCCTCCCTTTCTTCATTTTTCCTAATTATAACACAGTTCCATAACAAGCGAAATCCTTTATTGCAACAGAAAAAGTCATTTGAAATATGGATACTTCATACTTCAAATGACTTTTCTTTCATATACTAAAGCTCTCTATCTTACTTCTTTATAAATGTTTTTTCTGTACTTCCAGGTGCTGCTCCACCTTTTTCCACCAGTACGATCTGAACAGCTTCCAATCTTTTCGCAAGACCTTCCGTTCCGGCCTTTTCTCCGTTCTTTGCCCAGCCAAGCCAGCCATAACTTTGTGCGTGAACTCTGTAATATACATCATATTTGTTTTTCATTTCTCCAGTCAAACGTATCTTCACTGCTTCCAGACGTTTTGCTTTACCACTGGTTCCGCTTAATTGTCCATTCTTTTTCCAGCTCTTTTCCCATCCATACGTCTGTACATGTGACTGATATTCAATGTTTCCAGATACCTTCATTTTCTGCAGCTTAATTTTTATTGCTTCCAGACGTTTTGCCTGTCCGCTGGTTCCGCTTGTTTCTCCATTTTGTTTCCAAGTCTGCCAGCCATAGGTCTGTACATGTGACTGATAAAATACTCCCTGATTAGACACATAATGTTTTTCACTTGTTCCCGGAGCTTTTCCTCCTTTTTCTACTAACTTAATCTGAATAGCTTCCATTCTTTTTGCGAGGCCTGCTGTTCCGGCTATTTCTCCATTTTTTGCCCAGCCTAACCAACCATAAGATTGTGAATGAACTCTATAATATATATCATAATGCTCCGCAAGTTCCCCCGTCAACTTCAACCTTACGGCTTCCATCGCCAGTTTTTCCCCTGTCGTTCCGGCCGTCTGTCCATTCTTTTTCCAGTCCTGCCAGCCTTTCTGGGCAATATGTGTACGATATTCGATATTTCCTCCGTATTTTTTATTTTGAAGTTTTACCTTTAAAGCCTCCATTCTCAGGCCTTTTCCTATCGTTCCTGATGTCTGTCCGTCTTTCTTTGCTTCCTGCCAACCGATACTCTGTATATGTGTCTGATATTTTATACTTGTAGCACTATTTTTATTTTCTGCTTTAATTCCAGATACTTCATCCGAATATGTCTGTCCATCGAACGTTCCCACTGCTTTTATTGTATTCATATCATCCAGCTTTACGTCATCCCATACAAATACACCTGACTGCTGTTTTCTTCCTTTTCCAACAGACTGTCCATTTACAAACAATTCCACGCCTTCACAATTGGAATATACTTTTATCTGCTGATATTTTGTATCCCTTTCCGTATACCTTTTGCTTGTTAAATATACAAATTTATCTTGTTGATTCCAATTTGCTTTATAGAAATAGAATGCATCTTTTTTTGTCGTATGATCATAACAAACTAATCCCTTTGTATTTCTTCTCGGGATTCCTCCTTCATTTCTATAGCAGGAGAAGTCAAACATATTCCATACGAAGCTTACCGGTATATCTTTTCGCTTTTGAATCAATGAATAATATGTCTCTAATACAAACGCCTGATATTCCTCGTAATGTTTATCTTTCGATGCATCATCAGAAGACCATGAAAAATTTTCATCCATCGTTGCGTGTTGATTTATATTAGCTCCTGCACCATACTCTGTAATCATCATAGAAGAGGCATTGTACGTCTGCTTATATTCATTTAGTTTTCTATTCAGAGTATCTGTGATCTCTTTTCTTCCTTCATCATCTGCACTGGAAACAGATGACTTAAATCCCACATATAAATTCACTCCGGTATAGTCTACATTGCCATTTTTAGACCATTTAGCACATACCTTATTTGCATTACTACTGTCTATCTGAGCCTGAACTATATATCTCGTTGTATCTTCTTTTTGAGCCAGCTTTGCAACTGATGAATTGAAGGATACTAATGTATTTTCGTTTATCTGAAAATCTTTTCCAAATGCAGCTGCAGATGCCGGCTGATAAACCTCATTTTCGATTCCCCACATCATAATCGACGGATGATTATAGCCCTGACGAATCATCTCTTTTAACTCTTCTTTTATAGATGTTTTATAAGATTCCGCATTTGACAACAACAAATAATACGGTATTTCACAATAAACCAACATACCTCTCTCGTCTGCTAAATTGTATGTTGATTGTGAATGAGGATAATGCGATGTTCTAATTGCATTAACTCCCATCTCCTGCATCAGATTCATATCCTGTACCTTCAAATCATCCGGCACAGCATTTCCATATCCTTCTCTGTCCTGATGCATACCGACTCCATGAATCTCATACTCCTGTCCATTCAAATAAAATTTTCCATTTTTTATCTCATATGTTCTGACTCCGAAATTATCCGAAACCGTATCAAGTACTTCATCATTTTCATTATATATTGTTACATTTGCTGTATATAAATATGGATCTTTTGTTCCATTCCATAAATGAACATTATCAATTTGACATTTTGTACTATATGGCTGAACATTTTTATTGGCCTTAGCTGTTACTTTCTGCTCTGTTCCAGTAACTTTATTGCCATCTGCATCATAAATATCTGTTACGATTTTTAATTCTTTATCGTCATTACTTTTATTAGATATCTCATTTTTCACATTTACATCAGCAGTTGTTCCATTTACATTGGAATCTATATAGATTCCCTTATTGCCATAATCTTCTAATGAAATATACTGGTCATCTGTTGAAATCAATTCAACATCTCTGTAAATTCCACCCCACTGTGTATAATCTACATTAATTGGTATTGAAACAGTATCAATATTAGTAACATTCGCCTTAATTGTTATTTCATCCTTACCTTGTACATAATTGGTAATATCAAAAACAAAAGCCGAATATCCTCCAACATGCGTACCTACTTTCTCTCCGTCTATAAATACTTCCGTATTTCTTGCCGCACCATAGAATTTAATAAAAAGATTTTTATTTTTTATTTCTGAAATATTAACTGTCTTCTCATATGTAACAGTCTTTGAATTCATTTGTGGAATATATGACTGCCTCGGATGAACATATTCCCAAGAATGAGGCAGATTCACTACTCCGTTTCCTGCTCCCGACGGGAAATTCCAGCCTGCAGTAGATGTATCATTCGTTGAAAAGTTCCAGCCATCATTAATATTTAATACTTTTCTTTGTGTAACCGCTTCTTCTGAATCTGTTTCTTCTGAAGGTTCTTCCTGCTGAGCCTCCATGTTATCTTCTTTACTCTCTTCTTCCGTAATGTTTTCTTCCGCTTTTTCCTGTGGACTGTCAGAATCATTCCCCTGTATTAAATCATTCTCTGTCTCTTTTCCGTCATTTGTATTACTGTTTTCCCCGTCTTTCGTATTATTCTGATCATTAGATATTTCCTGATCTTGTTGATTTTCTTTCGTAATTTCGTCAGCATACGTCATGGTAACCATCGACATTCCCGGTCCTGTTAGTGTTATTGCCAACGAAATACATATTGCAACAAATTTCTTTTTCATTCTTTTCCTCATGTGTTATTCCTACTAACACTTTCCTCCTCCATTTTTTCATTTCAAGCTGCTTTTTCCGGCAGCCAAAAGCGAACCTGTTTCCTATCCTCCTTTTTCTCATCCGCTCTTTCTATTTATCTTTTTTGCTTATAAAAACTTACTAAATTTCTGATTATCTTTTCATAAGTTGGTAAATGCCGATATATCCCGTATTTTAGGGCTTTATCGGTATTTTCTTTTTGGAAGATACCTTGCATAAGCTGGCATTTACCAGCATGAAAATGCAACCAAAAGTAGTAAATGAGTAGTAAATATAAGCTCCGATATTAACAAGCCAGTCTTTCCAGTTCCGCTTTTGCAGATTGAAATGTACCGTGTGCGTAATAACCAAGTGTCATGGTTATGTTAGCGTGTCCCATGAGATATTGCAGAGTATTTGGGTTCATTCCTCTGATTTGCCATATTCGTACAGTAAGTATGTCGGAATGAATGTGGCGTGATGTTCGGTAGCTTGTCCGTGTGATACTTGTTATACTTCTTAATCAGCCCTCGCACCATGCCCTCATAGTTTCCTGCAACTTTAGGCAAACCCTCACGGTTTAAGAATAGGAAATTGCTGTAACCACCTACAATCAGCGGTTGTGCCTTTCCTCTGTTCTTTAGTATTCTTTGGATTGCTTGATAAGCCCGTTCTGTCAATGGAAGTTCCCGTTTTCCGTTTTTGGTCTTTGGCGTTTCAATATAGTAGCCCATTTCGCTATCTTTCAATAACTGGTGGTCTATATTGAGTATTCTGTTCTGCATATCAATATGCGTCGTCAGTCCGCAAAATTCAGAAATACGAAGTCCCGTTTCCAGCAGAAGCACAACCTCATCATAATACTTGCTGTAAATCTTGTCCTTTTCCATAAAGGCAAGCAGGCGTTCTTCCTGCTCTGGTGTAAGGATAACTTTCTGTTCGGTATCATCTTCCAGAACATCACTTAGCTTAAATTCAAATGGGTTCTTTCTGATACAGTCGTCTTGTATCGCCATGTAAAATGACGCTTTCAAGGAACGCTTATAGTTATCAATCGTTTTATAGGCATATCCTTTTTCGCTCATTCTGATAGCCCATTCTTTAGCGTCCGACTGCTTAACCGTATCAATCGCCCTCATACCCAATGGGTCATTTTTCAGAGCGTTCATAAGATACTGTCGTCCTTTTTCAGTAGCCCTTTTGATGTTCTTTCTTTGGCTGTTCTTCTTGTCGTAGAGCTGGCAGACTGTCATTTTACCGCCGACTGTGTCGATACCGTCGTTAAGGTCTTTTTTTATCTGTGCTTCTTTTTCCCTCAACGATATATCATCACGCTTTCCAGCAGGTGTCTTGTCTGTCGGTACAAGTTTCCAAGAATAGATAAATTGTGGCTTTCCGTATATATCGGTATATTTATAAACGTATCTTCCGTCTTTTCGCTGGCTCTCTCCATTACGCAAATTGCGATTTTTACTGTCTTTTCGTTTCACATTAGACATAGTGTAAAGCTCCTTTCCGTCATGGAATGAGCCGTGATACGCTACTAATATTATACCATATCTACGGCTCTATGACATTAGATTTCGTCCAATGTATCTATGATTTTTTCAAATTGTTTTCGCTTAATCTGAATACGATTACCATTCACGATAACCCAGCCAGCGTCAAGATTTTCTTCGGCTAGTTTACGCAATTTCTTTTCGCCCGATACGGAAAGTATTTGGGACGCTTCTTCAATCGTCAGCGTATATTTTTCCCAGATAGGCACATCAGTATTGTTCATAATCTATGCACCTCCTTTACTGTGTGTCATTTTTTACAAGCAGGCAGACGGCTTTGGAAAGCTCCGTTAGTATCTCAACTATTCCCATTCTTGTGGGCAGAACCGCACCATGCGGACGTATCATTATTCTGTGAGGAGTAGGTCGTGGCAAAGCGACTTTTCCAACGGTCGCTCTCGGATCACTGCGTGGGTCGCTCGCTTTCTTTTGGAAAGGTCGTGGCGTACAGTCCCCGTGGCTTGCTACCTCACAAACGTATCTGTCTGCTTTATTCAATTTTCAAAGAACCGTGGCGAAAGCTCATAAAAGCTCTCATTTTCAAAACAGTAGCGGAACAGGAAAGAGGGGTGTCAAATCAAACTCCGCTGAAAACTGCTTATTCTTCGATTTCTAAAGGAATATCGAAATCTAACATCATTTTTATCAATGCTTCTCTGATACGTCCCTTTAACTCCATATCCACAGCAATATAGACGTTGCCGTATTCATCATAGAGTGGACGCAGACAGCATTTTGATATGTATGGGTCATAAAATGCAAGTATCTTTTCAATCGCTTTTGCGTCCCCGTCCGTAGCTGATGAAATCAGATAAAAAGACGGTTTCTTAAACGTGCGTTTCATTTTCTACTTTTCCTCCTTGAGTATTTTTTTCATAAGTTCCAATGAGTTGTACCGATTTTGAAAAACTCCACTTCTGGAAATGTTTTGTACTCTGGCAATTTCTTCGTTGTTCATTTCCAAGAAATAGTACATCAGTAAATTTTCTCGGTTACGGTCAGACAGCTTTTTCAAGGCTTCTGCAAGTTCATCGTCATAAACACGAATATCATTGCCACAAACATTGAAAATAGTATAGTCGGTTTCGTAATCGTCCCAGACAGTAAATTTCTCAACAATAATCTCTGGAAGTTCACAGAATGGAATTTCATTCTTTTTTCTTCGCTTCAACTCTTTTTGGTAATTCTTTACAATGCCTTTGACAACTTTCTTCAATTTACTTTCAAACTGGCATTGTATTGTTTTCTGGAAATCAGACGGTTTCATAATCTCACCCCCTTTCCAGCTATGACTTGAAGCTGTGGCTGGTCGCTCATGGGGACGGGTAGCTCCCGTTGTCGCTGATCCGTCCGCCTTTCGCTGTGCCTGCCTTGCTTTCTTGTGCCTTTTGAAGTTCCATACGCTTGTCAGCGATATTCTGTCTGACGCTGCTCCTGCTTTTTCCAATCGTCCCGTCTGTCTGGACTGCTGTTCCTGCACCATGCCACGCTTAAAGTCGGACACGCTGGACTTTGCCTTTTCCTTTGCGGAATACACCGCATAAGCGGTCTGTGTCGGCATATCCTTGATATTCTCTTTGACAGCGTTTGCCTTGTCTTTCACTTTATTTTTCGTATCTAAGACAGCACCCACCTTTGAGCCTGCACGCTGTCCCATGCTGGAAGTGGTATTGCCCCGATTTTCTTTAGAAGCTGTATTTTTTCTTTCTGCCCTCTTGCCAGCAACGGCACTTCCACACCGCACCAGCCACACCGCCAGCAGTAACCGCACCAGCAAGCCGTCTTTCCATACGCCTAGCCCTATGTGCCAAGTATAGATATGGTCTGCGGAATATCCTGCGTCCCATGCTTTGACTGTCGCCAGCGTTCAAGGAGAACATACTCATTAAATCGCCTAACTTCATGTAGATACCAGCGAAACATACTATCTGTAAGAACGCCACCATGAAAAACGGATAGTCTGTGGATATGTTATAAAACATACTGGAAATGCTGAACGCCACCGTTACAATGAGCGTTATTCCTGCCCGTGTCATTATGGTATTAAACACCCTTACGATTGCCTGCTTTGCCATGCTTTCATAGCTCGGTATCATGGAAAGTAAAAAGCTGATAGGTAAAAACATTGCAAAGATAATAAAAAGTATCTGGCTGAACAACATCATGCCCGTAAGCAAGAATACAAATATCGTTATCCCTAAGTTGAAGAACAGGAGGAAGAACACCATACCCAACGGTTTACCACCTGCGGTATCGTCAGATTGTTGTTGTCGTTGTCCTCGATTTCTGTTTTCACGACTTCCTCTCTGGTCTTTCCGTCCTCGACCTCTGGACTTGCCGATACAAGAGCTTCTACACGGTTTGTCCCGATTTCCTCTGCGTTGCTGTTCCCGAATTGTAAGAGTAGCCACGGCTGTTCCACTTGAATAGAAAATAAGCTGTCCCGTATCAAGTCCACGCTGTCCTTGCCCTCGCTGTCAGAGTTGGGGAGCATGATTTTTGTTCCCAAGTCCAAAGAAGCGGTACTGATGTCTGATGAAAATTCATTTATCTTCTTGATGTAGTCGGGAGCGTAGGCAATAAACGAAGCGGACAGCACGAACACCACCACAAAGTTGATAACAGCGTGAAGTGCCTTGCTGGTTTCCCGTTTAATCAGTCCCGTATAAGCAACATACATTCCCACCACTAAGATAATGAGAAGCAGGAAACCAACATAGAAGCCCGTAGAAGAAAAGCCGTTCTCGGTTACACCTGCAAGGGTCTGTATGCTCTTTCCGATACTGTCTGCCATATCGTTAATAAAATCAAGTTTATAGGCTTCCTGCACCACATAGCCCGTGGCATTGCTTAAATAAAGGCTTATCGTCCAGACAAAGTTGGTAATACAGTAAAGCCCGTACTGCACCGATTTTCCAATCCCGTCCAGCCAGTTCCACGGCAACCACGACCAGCTATTATCTACATAAAAATCAAGCTGGTAGTTGGAAAGCGGATATTTTGAGTAAAGATTTTCTGCGTTTATGGTATCGTCCACAAGCCCCGTCGCATGAGCCACCGTCCCCAGAAGTGAAAGCAGGATAAGGGAAAGTGCCACGACAAACAGAGCCATTTTGAGAAAGTGGAAAATCTTCTTTTTTGTGAACGCACCTTTTATCCTTTCTTTCATCACTCCACCTCATTTCTCTGTACGGGCGGTCTGGTATCAAAGGCGTGTAGCAGTTCTTCAAAGACTGGGGTGTATCTGCACCACACCGACACGCCCGTATAAGTCCTGCGTTCTGATTGCCTTTATTCTTCAATACAATGTCCTCTGCTTTTTAGGAACGCTGACTGATGAATACGAAAAAGAAATTTCTATCCATACCACAGCGACCAGCAAGGACGGCGAAAAGACTATCCTTGCAGGAAAAGAGGTTACAATCGTTGATACTGTAAAATTAGACGGACTTACAAAAGGTACAAAGTATCAGCTCAAAGGCTGGCAGATATTAAAGGAAGAAAATGCCGAGCTTATCATTGACGGGAAACGTGTAGAAAACGATTATACCTTTGTCGCTGATGAGGAAGAAATGAAAGTGGAAATTTCCTATACGTTCAATGCGTCTGCATTAGGTGGCAAAAATCTTGTTACCTTTGAAGAATTGTACGACTTGAGCAATCCAGACGAACCTGTGAAAGTTGCGGAGCATAAAGACATTGAGGACGACGGGCAGACGGTACTTATCACAGAGCGTATCATCAAAATTCATACGACTGCTACGGATAAGAACGGCAACAAAGAGCTTGAAGCTGGAAAAGACGTTACAATCATTGATACCGTAACTTTAGAGGGCTTAGAAGTCGGCACACAGTACAAACTTGTGGGCTGGCAGATGTTGAAAGAAGAAAATGCAGAGCTTCTTATCAATGGAAAACGTGTGGAAAGTGATTACACCTTTACCGCAGACAGCGAAACTATGAAAGTGGAAGTTGCCTTTACCTTTGACGCTACTTCTCTCAACGGCAAACAGCTTGTAACTTTTGAGGAATTATACGATTTAAGCAATCCAGACAAGCCGAAGAAAGTTACCGAGCATAAAGACATTGAGGACAAGGGACAGACGATTACCTTTAAGGAAAAGCCAGAAGTCCCAGAAGAACCAGAGAAACCCGAAACGCCACAGACACCAGATACACCGCATAAAACAGACAGTCCAAAAACTGGCGATAGCACAAACCTTTACGGACTGCTTGCACTTCTTTTGACTTCTGGTGCTGGACTGGCAGGTATCTTCTTCTACAAACGCCGTCAAACGAAGAAATCATAAGGTGGTAACGGTATGAGAAAAGAAAAATCACGTTCTCCGCCGATACCGTGTCGGCAGACTTCCGCTTATTCTGGCTTGTCTGCCAACAACCTGCAAGAACACGGATAGTCAAGGGTGCGTAAGCATTGATTTTACCCTTTACTATCTGGGGGATTGCTGGTACTTCCCAAACCGCCAGAATAAGAAATCACAATCAATCAACTTATCAAAAATAGAAAGAAACGAGGTATAATATGGAAATGAAATATGTCGTGCCAGATATGGCACAGTCTTTTGGAACTCTTGAATTTGCAGGCGAAAGTGAGCCTATCTTTGAAAGAGATAAAAATAACCGCAGGGTCTTAGCCAGACGAAGCTATAACCTTTATTCTGACGTACAGAAAGGCGAAAATGTGGTGGTGGAAATTCCCGTGCAGGCTGGCGAAAAGAAGTTCAAATATGAACAGAAAGTAAAACTTGTCAATCCGAAGTTATACGGCAGAGGTTACTCAATCGGGGATATGGGACATACCGATTATGTGTTAGTTGCTGACGATATTGTAGCAGTTGAAGAAAAGTAAAGGAGTGAAGAATTTATGAGATTATCAAACGGATTTGTTATTGACAAAGAGAAAACATTTGGAGAATTAAAGTTTACAGCGGTGCGTGATGTGTTCTTGCAGAATGAGGACGGGACACCGAGTGCCCAGCTTAAAAAGCGTATCTATGATTTGAAGTGCAGTCTGCATGGTGGAATTATCCCCGTGTCTGTACCGCCAGAAGTACCGTTAAGGGAATTTCCGTACAATGCAGTCGTGGAGCTTGTCAATCCAGTAGCCGATACGGTATCACGAAAAACCTATACGGGTGCAGATGTGGACTGGTATGTAATCAATCACAAGGTTATTTCTTGATACCACGATTTCAAAAGGTGGGATAAGTTCAAAGCCTTTGTTGCTTTCAGAGCGTAATTCCTCGATGATGTAGGTATCATAAGGTAACGCACCCTTGCTGTCGTCTGGTTCAGAAGTCCCAAACCACACACCGTCCTCGCTGGTCTTGCCTGCGTTGGTATTATGCTTATGTGAAGCCCATTCAGCAGAAGTGGAGAACTGCCCGTTATCATCAGTTACCACTACATGATTTTCGCCCGTCGTCTTGCTTGTGATCCTAAACGGAACATCAGCAAGACGCTTGTGTGTGCCTGTACCGATTTTTACACCCTCAATATCCCCTCGCTTAATCTGATTGTAGATAGAATGGGCTTCGTCGGTTAAGTCCACGATTTTTCCATTTTCTGTGATTGTAAAATCAATCGTTTTTGCACCGTCAGTTAAGTAACCGTCGGGAGCTTCACTTTCAACGATACGGAATTTTCCATAAGGTAAGAGGTCAGCAGAAGTAGAAGCGACACCCTCAATATCTGTACGAATTGTCTTTACCACTTCATTTTTCTTGTATAGCTTTCCCTCAACTAAAACAGAATTATCATTTAAGGAAATGATGTCAAAGGCAGTATCTTTCAAAGTGGCACTTCCTTGTGGCTTTGTATCGCCCGTTTCTAAATCTCGTTTCTGAATTTTGACACCGCCACGGATAACCTTGTCTGATACGGAAAACTGGTTACTTCCAGATAGTACGGCAAGGTCGCCGTCCTCGGTAATCTGTGTTACATATAAGCCCTTAATCTGTTCGGACTTATCGCCAGCCTGCATATATGCACCGTCTAACAAGTAGCCGTTTGGAGCTTTTGTTTCTTCAACGGTTAGTGTCCCAAGTGGAAGAACCGCTTTACCGTCCTGCATATAGAAGCTGTCGCCAGATACCTTGTATGCGTCCGCTAATTTTGTGATGTAGTGGATTGTCCCGTCGCTGTCTGTTTCAGCGATTGTCTTTGTAACCCATGTACGAGTAGTTTCGGCAGGAAGATTGTCTTTAGTATAGAAGCCTGCATAATACTTCCATGTAAATTCCGCACCTGCTAGAGAAGCGTTCCCCTGCGGATTGTCTTTCTGTGTTTCCATATCAATCTTGAAAAGCTCAATCAAAGTGTCTGTTACTTTTGGTGTATCAGATACATTCAAGGTCGCTGTCTTTCCAGCTTCAACCTTTAAAGAATATACAGTTTTATCTACTTTATATCCTGCTGGTGCGGATAATTCCTTGATATAAACTGTGCCAGCCGTTACCTCTGCAACGTCTGTATTTCCGTTTTTATCAGTCGTAAGGGTGGCAAGCTGTTTCGTGCAGTCCTTATCAGCAAAGACACCGTAGGTCGCACCAGCGATAGAGTAATTCCCGTTACCATCGGTAATGCTGGTATTACTGGAAGTCTTTTGCAGTTTCGCATTTCCGGCATTCAGCTTCGCCCAAAATTGTCCCAATTCCTGCCCCTCGCCAGAGTAGATATAACCGCCACATTCATAGCGTCCTCTATTCTCTTTGACAAAGGCTCTTGCACCAGAGAAAACTTCGTCCTGCGTAGCCTTTGGAATTTCATCATAAGAAGCTCGCACGTTATCACATTGCCAGCCAAGATGTACGCTCAATCTCTGCCAGACTACAAGCTGTCTTAAAAGGTAAGCGTGATTTTTGCTTATTCCGCTGTGTCTGTCTGTGTACTGTTTTACATATTCGATAGATAAGGCAACGTCGCTTATCTGGTCGATACTCATGCGTGAGCTTGCGTCAGCTCTGGTCTTGTAACCATTCTTAAAGTCTGTGTTAATGTCAATACAGTAAGCGTCCTCGCCCTCAACAGTTAAATGTCCCTCATTAAAGGTAGAACCAATCGAACCGTCATTCATTACTTTTTCAACGATACCGACACGCTCTTTTGACTCCGTCCAGTATTGCTTACTTTCTGCATGAACGGGTGTAGTCGGTAAAGCAGTAACGACAGTTGCAAGAGCTAAGAAGCCCGTACACAATCGTTTCAATGTCTTTTTCATAAATCTAATGCTCCTTTCATTCGGGTAATAAAATAGCCGTCCAATAAGAACGGCTGAAAATAGAAAAGGAACGTCATGTTAGGCGTTCCATAGTCTATAAGTTATTCAATTTTTTCTTGTTTCAATACTGATGTGCTGTACCATATCTTTGCATATCTAGGAAAACTTGCGTATCAAGGCTCATTCGTTAGTAGTAAATAAGTAGTAAATTGATGTGTTTATTTCCTTGAAAATGCTGATAGATACTGTGTTTTAGCGGATAATCAGATTTTTATTGTGTTTTTTTATAAAAAAATTATTAGTACTTCCAGGTGCTGCTCCACCTTTTTCCACCAGTACGATCTGAATAGCTTCCAATCTTTTTGCAAGACCTTCCGTTCCGGCCTTTTCTCCGTTCTTTGCCCAGCCAAGCCAGCCATACGTCTGCGCATGCACCCGGTAATATATATCATACTGATCTGCCAGCGAATCTTTCAATTCAATCTGTATTGCTTCAAGTCTCTTAGCTTTTCCCTCTGTTCCGCTGTTTTTTCCGCCATTAACCCACTTTTGCCATCCGTAGGTCTGTACATGCGTTCTATATGAAATTTCCTTATTATAACTGGAATCTACCATTGCTATATTCAGTGCTTCCATCCTCTTGGCTTTTCCACTTGTTCCGGCCGTCTCACCATCATGTACCTTACTCATCCATCCATAGGTCTGTACATGCGTTTTGTAAGCTATTTTTGCTTCCTTAAAAGCTATAGATGTTGCTCCCGGAGCAGGATTTCCCTTTGGAACCACTTTAACCTGAACCGCCTCGATTCGTTTTGCATAATCTTTTGTTCCGGATGGTTCTCCGTTTTTCGCCCAGTCAAGCCAGCCAAATGTCTGTGTATGCACTCTGTAGTAAATATCATACTTTTCCGCAAGTTCTCCTGTGAGATGCAGCTTTATAGCTTCCATTCTCTTTCCGCCATTTAATATACCTGCTGCTGTATTATTGGCTTTTTCTCCCATCCAGCCATAACTTTGCATATACGTATCATATACTATATTTCCACTATATTGTGTATCATTTACTCTGACAGCTAATCCCTGAACCGCTCTTGCCTGACCAATTGTACCGCTCTGTTCACCATCCGCACTGTATTTCTTCCATCCTTGTTTTTCTACGTATGTTCTATATTCTACTTTCTTTCCTGTAGTCTTATACGAATTATCTGTTGTTCCGGGTATCGTTGCTCCTTTTGGTAAGACAGCAATTTGTAATGCCTCAATTCGTTTTTCATATCCCTGGCTTCCAGCCGGCTGTCCATTGGATGTCCATCCCAGCCAGCCAAAGTTCTGACTATATACACGATAGTATATATCATAATTCTCGGCCTGACTTCCTGTTAAACTAATTTTCACAGCCTGAATATACTTGCTTTTTCCTTCTGTTCCTGCGAGCTGCCCTGTTTCTGCCAGTGGCTTCCAGCCTTCATCCTGTATACATGCCTGATATCTTACTCCTAGATCTCCATATCCGCCCCCGACATTTATTTTAAACGCTTCTAGTCTTTTTCCATAACCCGGCTTTCCTGTCTGATAACCGTTATTTACAGGCTCCTGCCAGCCATAACTTTGTATATGCGACGTATATGTAATGATATTCTCATCGGAAACCATTACCCGATCTGCATCTTGATTTATCACCGGTTCATCTGACATCCAGAAGTTAATATCTACATTGGTACTAACACCATTTACTTTTCCCGAAGACGTACACTGCCACATATCATACTTTGACTGATACTGACAAGATGCACTATACTGCGCAACCCATTTAGACCAGGACTCATTCTTAAATACCCGATCTGTCAATATACTATTCCACCAATACAGGCTCGCATAAATTCCAACTTTATATCCAGCCCCAGATATCTTAGAACAAAATGTATTTGCCAATTTTCCAATTGTTGAACTGCCAAGATTCAGAACCGAATTCTCTTCCATGTCAAAATAAACGGGGTATGTCGGCTGGTGTCCTTCCAACATTTTCTTAACATTTTCAGCCTCTTTCTCTACTGCCGAAACCGTTGTTGCTGTAGAATATATGTATACCCCATAAGGAATTCCCAATCGTTCACATTCTTTTACATTGTACTCCCATTTACGATCTTTATAGCCTGAACCATAACTGCAGCGGATAATAACGAAATCAATATCCGATCTGTTTTTTACCGTATCCCAGTTAATAGTTCCCTGATATTCACTTATATCCATTCCTTTTTTCTTTGCACCAGGGATTGGTTTTCCAAGACTGTTAACAAATTGTCCATTGACCTTTTTCCATGCATTTGTAACAGCCCTTGCATTACTTGTCGCATCATCTTCTTGTGGTATTAATTCACCATTCAAATATCTCCAACTATTTTCTTTCGGCCTGTCCTCATCTGTATTCTCACTCGTCTGCACTTTCACTGAATCAGAGACAGATTCCTTTTTTTGAGCGTCGTTATTCTCCGGTTCTCCTGCCATAACGCTGATTGTACCTGTCGTAATATATATGACAGCCAGCATTACCGTCATTATCCTTTTCATATTTTCCCCCTCAAATCATCAAATTGTATTATATATTTTACTATATCATGATTCTTATTTTCTTACTATCTTTATTTGCTTTTCCGGACATTTTCTTATTTTCTAAATACAATCACTCTCTGTCCCACATAATTAAACACCACGAACGCTCCCATTCCAACTAGCATAGACAGATTATCCTGTACACTTTTACTCTGTCCGTGAAGAAACCATGACACAAGCGGCTTGGCAAGCCCGTACGCACCCAGATAACAGACCGTAATATTTAACGCAAACTTAACCAGTTGCTTCCATGACTTTTCTTTATTCTGAAATGTAAAATACTTATTCAAAAAATAACTCACAATACTCCCCACAACATAATTGGATGCCGAGGATATCCAATAGCTCAGATGTAACACATTATATGCTGCAAACATTACAGCTGTTCCGACCAGTGTATTCACAATTCCAACCAATACAAATTTCCAAAATGTTATATCCAGTATATTTTTTATTTTATCTTTCATTATTGCTTCTTTCTCCTTGTTCATTTATAAAATAGGCATTGCATGGCAATACTAAAACGGCCTGTGTAAAAACACAGGCCGTCCAATATTCTCTTATTCTCCTAATCCATCTTCGATTGCACTGACCATGGCATCCATAGCCTCTTTTTCATCTTCCCCGTCGCAGATAAGTTCGATCTCATCTCCCGATTTCACACATGCTCCGAGAACACTTAAAACGCTCTTTGCATTTGCTGCAACATCGTCATCATACATAAACTCTACTTTGCATTTGTATCTACTTGCTATGTTACAGAACATTCCTGCCGGTCTGAGATGTAACCCTGTTGGATTTGTTATTGTAACTTTCTGTCTGATCATAATGTACTCTCCTCGCTTCTAATTGTTATTCCGTCCATCTTCAAGCCTCTGTACTTGTTTTATGATTATTCTCTTTTGTTTACCTGATTGTATCTGTCTTTTTCTCATCTTCTTTCGTCTGACCTTCACTGCTGCTATTTTCATTTTGTGTCTTATCATTCTGTTTTGTTTTTTCCAGAATAATTTCTACACTCACATTATTCACCAGTGAACATCCGTCCGGAAGTTCAACAGATACCGGAACCGTATAAGTTCCTGCATTGGTATACTTCTTCAGATCAATACTCACTTTCTTTGCCGGTGAGAACAAATTCAGTGCATCCCCAGGTCCTTTTATCTGTATCTCAAGATCAACCGTTGAACCATAACTAATGCTCAGTCCTTCTGCTATATTGTTTACAACAATAGAATTTGTAGATACTTCAAATGTTTTCGCTCCCGGCTGCTGTACCGGAATTGATACAACCACCTTATTCGCATTCTGTTCTGTCAAAGACACACCACTTGGAATATAAGACGAAATATCAATTGTTTTGTCCGTCTTCTGTGTCAGATTATCCAGCTGTAACGCACTTGCCGGAATACTGATTTTGGAAACTCCTGCTAATGTCGTTTTATCTCCTGTAATCTCAACTTCCTGCGGCTCTACCGTTATTTTTCCAAGTTTATACCCCTCTGCCGCTGATACATCTGACGTATCAACTTCTATCGGAACACTTTTAACCTGAAGAAGTTCTACTTCTACACTAACTCCCTCTTTTCCAAGATTGTTTGCCAGAAGTGTCTGGTCAATCACATTATTATTCGCATCATACAGAACCAGTTTTGCTTCCACCGTCTCATCTTCCGAAAGTCCTGATACATCTGCTTCGGCGGTAACTTTGGCTATACTGTTGATAATTCGTTTTGGTCCTCTAAGCGTTACCTTTTCCGGAACCGCTTTCAGTGCTCCTACTTCATAACCACCTCTTACAGTACCTGTTGTTGTCGGAGTAATCGGGAAATTATTTTTTGCTTCCTCATCAATCTGGATCTGCAGATTTCTTGGATTTGCCGTCGCTTTCTCATATTTTCCGGCATAACCTTTGATTGTTATTTCGATTGGTACCTGTGTACGAAGTGTCAGTTCTTTCATATCGGCAGTTGCCTGAATATCTTCTGCCTTAATTTTATCTAATACGGATCTCTGCGCCGTAACAGTTACATTCACTTCCTGTGTATTATCAACAATCTGATACGTATTATTATTATCTGTAATTACTTCTTCATGAGTTACCTGAACCGGTATATTTGAGAAAGTTTTATCGTCTACCGGGTCATCTATATTTACCACGATCAGCCACAGAAATACTGCAATCAGGAAAGCCAGTATTTTCAGCGTAAGATTCTTAGTTATTCTTTTTTGCATGCTCACGCCATCCTTTCCACATTGCCCGTATTCTGTTAGTTTCACTGCTTCTGTGCTGGATTTCTTCCAGTTTTATCCTAAGCTGCGCTTCATTAATATTTCTCGCCAGTTTGCCTCCTTGTGCCACAGATACAGCTCCCGTTTCTTCCGAAACAGCAATGATCAGAGCATCACTGACTTCACTCATTCCAACTGCGGCACGATGCCTTGTTCCCAGATCTTTACTGATACGCATATTGTCAGAAAGTGGAAGGTAGCATGTTGCCGACACAATCCTGTCACCACGGATAATAATTGCTCCGTCATGAAGAGGGGTATTGTGTTCAAATATATTCTCCAACACCTGACTGGATACCAGACAATCCATCTGAATCCCTGTACTTTCATATTCTGTCAGTCGAATTGCCTGTTCTACTACGATCAACGCTCCTGTCTTTACTTTTCCCATTGCAAAGCAGGCTCTGATAATATTCTCTCTGGTTTCCTCACTGAAACGTATCTCTCGATTCTGCTCAAAAGGCACAACCGACGTCAGGAATTGCTTTTCTCCCAGTTTTTCCAGCGCTCTTCGAAGTTCCGGCTGGAATACAACAATCGCAGCGGTTGCCATAACCGTCAGCGAATTTCTCGCAATAAAAAGGATGGTATGCATTTTAAATATAGCTGCAAGAAGAATAAATCCGGCAAGAACGATAATTCCCCGAAGTAACATCCATGCTTTCGTATTCTTAATCCATACAATAATCTGATAAATCAGAAATGTAAGAATCAAAACCTCTATCACATCTGTAACATGTACCTTTGGAATATACAGACCTATTCCGTATTTTTCTATAAAATCTGCCACTGCCTGTTCCATTCTTCTCACCTCCTCTTTATCTGAAATATTTCAACTATATTCTATATCTATCTTTTTCTTTTATTTGCAGTTTTCTTTCCACTTGCATGAAATTCATTTTCAAGGCTTTGTGTCAAAAGTAACTTATCTACATCTTTCATATCATGTTTCTTCGGCATCGGTCCTCTCTTCGGTGAATGTCTTTTGGCCTGACTGGCTCTTATCTGCGCAGGACTTCTGTACTCCGAATTATTATATGGTGTTTTTCTCGATGTTTCTTTTCTTAATTTGTGATTTGCAGACGGCTCCACGCTGATTGCCTTAGTCTCTTCCGTAACATCCTGTGAAAGACGTTTTACTGCTTCTGCATCAATAATCTCTGTTTCCTGTCTTTCATTGATCTTTTTCACCGTCTTCTCCGGAGTTGTCACTGCCACCTTTGGTATTGCTTTTACATAATAATAATATTCATCATCTTCAAACTGTAACCGTTCACTTCTTGCATAATCAACAGAGAAAAGGAACAGTTCTAATATCATTCCAACAATTACCGCAAGAATATTTCCGAAGATCAGAGATCCATATGATATCTCCACTCCAAGTGCAATGCTTCCCATTGCCGTTACCACTACATCAGCAATTGCTCCTGCTATAATCCCAATTTTCCATGCGTGATCCAGTTCACGTCTGCGGATTGTATAAACCACAAAAAATCCTATAATAAACGCTACAATGTAAATCCACATTTCCTTATTCTGGAATACTTTCTGTACATACGTTGTAATCTCAGAAAGCATCGCTTTACTTCCTGATGCTTTTGATGCCGAACTTGTCTTTTTAAGATATTCCACCATATAAAACACAACTGTTCCGCAACTCATCGGCACCAGACTTACCGGTGTATATATCAGTGCACACACAATAGGTACCAGAAATGGTATTTTCAGAACAAATGCAATCGGTGTAAGAAGTACAACAAACGCCATCTTTGGTGCCAGTCTGATATAGAAAATATACATGATCAGGAAAATCATTGCCGATACAGCAAATATTCCTATCGACGCTGCCAGCGTATGTGCAAGAACTAATACCGCTGCTATCACAACAATCACCATTGGAGGCAGAAATGTAGCAACTACAGCCAGTGCCAGAGAAATTACCGGTGATGATAACGACTTCATGAATCCGGTATTCTGATTAATCATCGAAAATGTGATCATTGCAAGTATGAACTGAAAAGCCTTGTCAAATAATTTAGAATGTTTTCCATAGAGTTCTTCTATTCTTCCCCGTATTACATATATATTATCCATCTATCTTTTCTCCTTTTCATACATCTTCAGCAATTGGATCAGATTATGATTATATCTTTTTACCCTTTTTCTTGCTTTTTTATGTTTTTCATTATATATATGACTGGCAATTCCGCAATACACAATCACAACACCCACATAACCTGCCAAAATGATTAAAAATAAAAATATGATCAATCCATTTGACAGATTACCCATAATATTCTCCACGCCGGCAAGCAACAACACGCCTACCAGACATACATATCCAACCGATACACTTAAGAATGCATAGATAACATGCAGACTTGCATAGTCTTTTCTATAATAAGAGCTGATCTTAAAATCTTCTTTTCCATGTGTCTCTTCATAGAGAGCAAGTTTTGTCATTAATTTTACTTTTCTCTCATCTAACATATATCCACCTCAACATGATATTAATTCCATTAAAACATCATTTTAAGTATAACAAATCTCAGTACCCTTGTCCAATACTTATGGTTAAAAAGTAAACATTCTCTACACCTTTCTGTTTCAATACATTTGACACTGCATCAATTGTATTTCCCGTTGTATAAATGTCATCAACCAACAACACTCTCTTTACTGTCTGAAATGTATGTTTCACTGCAAATGCGTGCTTCAGATTCTTTTTTCTTTCCTTGTGACCTAGTTTTTTCTGCGGACTGGTCTTTCTGGTTCTTATCAGACTTTTACTGTCCACCGGGATTTCCAGGATTTTTCCTATTTCTTCTGCAAGTATCTGTGCCTGATTATATCCTCTTTTTCTCTTTCTTGAAGGATGCAACGGTACCGGCATAATAATATCCGGCCTCCATCTTTCTATTTCTTTTTGGAATTCTTTTACAAGTTCCTGACTATATAATATTCCGTATCTTCTTTGGTTATGGTACTTAAATTGATAAACAGACTGATTTACGGGGTTTTTGTGGTTCCACAAACTCAATCCCCGTTCATAATAATGATGTGTATGCATGCAGTCATAACAGTATTCCTGCTCTACACTACGGATCTGTTTTCCACATTGCATACACCTTGGTTCTCTGACTTTCACTAGTTCCAGCTTCTTTCTGCATTCTTTGCAGATGCCGTCTCTGCATACTTTTTGGCAGAATGGACAAACTTCCGGCCAGAGCAAAGATATGATTGATTCTTTAATCTTATTGATTTTTTTATGATTCATTTAATTCCCGGATTCGCTCTGCAAGACTCGTATTACGGTTCTGTTGATTCGTATTATGTATCATTTCCTGAAATACACTTTCACTTCCAATCACTGTAACACACTTTCTTGCTCTTGTAACAGCCGTATAAAGCAGATTTCTGTAATATAGCTGTCTTGGCCCCTGTAACAAAGGGATAATAACCGCCGGATATTCGCTTCCCTGGGCTTTATGAATCGTTATAGCATAAGCCAGTTCCAATTCATCCAGCAGATTATACGGATACTTTACCAGCTTCTTTTCATCATACTCAACAGTAACCGTTTCCTCATATGTATTAATTTTACGTATGATTCCCATATCGCCGTTAAAGACACCGATTCCCTTATCGATCGTCATTCCATAGCGGGTAGAAATTTCCCATTCAAGCTGATAATTATTCTTAATCTGCATCACCTTGTCCCCCTCACGAAACAGGTGATCTCCGTATTCTTTTTCCTGTTTTCCAGGTTTCGGCGGATTCAGATATTCCTGTAATATCTTATTGATTCTCTCTACCCCCAACAGTCCTTTTCGCATCGGTGTCAGAACCTGAATATCCGCTTCTTTCGCATTCACAAACTTTGGAAGTTTCTTCTGGATCAATGTAATAATATTGCTGATGATCATATTCGTATCGTCACGTTTTAAGAAGAAGAAATCCATACTTTTATTGTCCAGAACAACCGGTTCTCCCCGGTTGATCTTATGCGCATTCACAATAATATCACTTTCTCCGGCCTGTCTGAATATCTTCGTCAGTTTTACAACCGAAAAGCACTCCGAAGAAATGATATCTTTCAGTACACTTCCCGGTCCTACACTTGGAAGCTGGTTCACATCCCCCACCAGGATCACACGTGTTCCGGGTACGATAGCATTCAGAAGTGCATACATAAGCGGCAGATCTACCATCGACATCTCATCAATGATAACTACATCTGCTTCCAGTGGATTTTCTGCATTCCGCTGGAAGCCCCCGATTGTCTCATCATCCGGATTTCCTGACACTTCCAGAAGACGGTGTATCGTCTGTGCTTCACAGCCGGTTGCCTCAGTCATTCTTTTTGCTGCCCTTCCTGTCGGTGCGGCCAGGTAAATATCCAGTCCTTCACTTTCAAAAAAATGTATCATAGCATTGATCGTAGTCGTCTTACCGGTACCAGGTCCCCCTGTCAGGATCATCAGACCATGCCTTACTGCTTCCATTACAGCAGTCTTTTGTATATCATCCAGATACAACTCTGTATTTTTTTCGATTTTATTAATCCGGCGTATTAAGTTAGCATCTGCAATTTCAAAATCAAGATTAAGATCATGCAGCATTTTTGCTGTATTTAATTCCATATAATAGTAATGAGACGTATATATCCTCATTCCCTGCTCCAACGGCTTCATAACGATCTTTTTTTCCATCGCAAGATCCATCAGGTACTGTTCCATATCCTGAATCTGAACACCAAGCAATTCACTGGTCTCTCTTAACAGTACTTCCTGATACAAATAAATATGTCCATCATTCACGCTCTGCTGCAATGTATAAAAAATCCCACTTCGTATACGAAAATCCGAATCTGCGTGGATTCCAATCTTTGCCGCAATCTCATCAGCAGTCTTAAATCCAACCCCCGGAACATGATCCGCCAGCTGATACGGATTCTCCTCAATCGTGCGGTAAACGTTACGGCCATAATGCTGATAGATTTTCGCCGCAAGCGTCGTTGAAATTCCAAACTTCTGCAGATAGATCATCGCCTGACGCATATCTTTCTTTTCTTCCACCTGAGAAGCAATCTCTCTTGCTTTCCGTTCGCTGATTCCCTTGATTTCCGCCAGTCTCTCCGGCTCTTCTTCTATGATCCGAAAAGTATTTTCTTTAAATTTCTTGACAATTTTTCCCGCCAGCGCGGCTCCGATTCCTTTTATCGCTCCGGATCCTAAATATCTTTCAATTGATATCAGATCCTCCGGTTCACATACTTCCGACTCTTCCACAGCGAATTGAAGGCCATACATCTTATGTGTTGTATAGCCTCCTGTCAATCTTAATAATTCTCCTTCTTCTATAAAATGAAAATTTCCGACACAGGTAACCTCTCCATCCGAATTATTCAGATGGAATACTGTATATCCGTTATCTTCATTTCTGTAAACGATATGTTCTACGTATCCTTTAATCTCTTCCATTCGATTTTATTCACCCTGGTTTTCTAGATACCTTTTCTTTCGCCCATAAATTCTACATATTCTCCAGTACCGATTGCTACAACTTTCATTGGATCATCCGCTGTCATAGTATTAATACCTGTCTTTTCCTCAATCAGCTCTTCCATACCACGCAGCATGGATCCGCCTCCCGTCAGCATAATTCCTCTGTCAAGAATATCAGCGGAAAGCTCCGGTGGAGTTCTCTCTAACACACTGATTACGGCTTCTACAATCTGTCCGGTAGTCTCTCGAAGTGCTTCTTCTGTCTCTGTTGATGTTACCGTAACAGTCTTCGGCAGTCCTGTTACAAGATTTCTTCCTCTGACTTCCAAAGTCTCATCTTCAATCAACGGATAAGTTGTACCGATTTTAATCTTAATATCCTCTGCGGTTCTTTCACCGATCAGAAGATTATGCTTCTTTCTCATATAACGCACAATTGCCTCATCGAAATCATCACCTGCGATCTTAAGCGATGTATTTACAACAGTTCCTCCAAGAGAAATTACCGCAATATCTGATGTTCCTCCCCCGATATCAACAATCATATTACCGCAAGGTTTTGAAATATCGATTCCTGCACCGATAGCTGCTGCAACCGGCTCTTCAATCAGATGAACTTCTCTTGCACCAGCTGCATAAGTAGCCTCCTCAACTGCCTTACGTTCCACTTCTGTTACACCACTTGGGACACAGATACTGATTCTAGGCTTTTTGAAGGTTCTCTTACCTAATGCCTTCTGCACGAAATATTTAATCATTTTTTCAGTTACTGTATAATCTGAAATAACACCCTGTCTTAATGGTCTTACCGCTACAATATTTCCCGGAGTTCTTCCAAGCATCATTCTTGCTTCCTCTCCGATCGCTTTTATCGCATTTGTATCTCTGTCATAAGCTACGACAGAAGGCTCCTTTAATATAACACCTTTTCCTTTTACATATACTAATACACTGGCTGTTCCCAAATCAATTCCAAGATCTACTGACATTCCCAATTCTCCCTTCATCAAGCTGTCTATATCATTATCTTTTGTAAGATATGATCATACGCATGCTATTTTTGAGCATGTTCCCATTATAATCAAAATTATTTAAAATAAAAAGACCCATTTTGCTTAAATCTTTGTGAAGCTTTTTACATAAATATTACAATATGACGAATCTGCCCGAAGAGATGAACAAAATGTCATATTTCTACCTTCCTAACATCGGTTTTATATACTTTCCTGTATAAGACACAGGACTTTCTGCTACCTCTTCCGGTGTCCCGCTTGCGATCACGGTTCCACCTTTGTCACCGCCTTCTGGTCCGATATCGATAATATAATCTGCAGTTTTTATAACATCCAGATTATGCTCTATCACAATAACCGTATTACCATCAGCTGTCAGTCTGTGCAAAATCTCTGTCAGCTTATGCACATCAGCAAAATGCAGTCCTGTCGTCGGCTCATCCAGAATATAGATTGTCTTTCCTGTACTTCTCTTACTCAGTTCCGTTGCCAGCTTGATACGCTGTGCTTCTCCTCCGGACAGCGTCGTGGACGGCTGTCCCAGACGGATATAAGAAAGTCCGACATCATATAAAGTCTCCATCTTTCTGCGGATGCTTGGTACATTTTCGAAGAAATGCATAGCTTCTTCTACTGTCATATCCAGCACATCATAAATGCTTTTGCCTTTATATTTTACTTCCAGAGTCTCTCTGTTATAACGTTTTCCCTTACATACTTCACATGGAACGTAGACATCCGGCAAGAAATGCATCTCGATCTTGATGATTCCGTCTCCGCTGCAGGCTTCGCAGCGTCCTCCTTTGACATTAAAGCTGAATCTTCCTTTTTTATAGCCTCTTGCCTTCGCATCCGGTGTTGCTGCGAACAGATCTCTTATGAGGTCGAATACTCCCGTATAGGTTGCCGGGTTAGATCTAGGCGTACGTCCGATCGGAGACTGGTCGATATTGATAACTTTATCTAATTGATCCAGTCCTTCGATGCCTTTATGTTTGCCCGGAATGGTTCTTGCACGATTCAGGTCTCTTGCCAGACGCTTGTAAAGGATCTGATTCACCAGCGAACTTTTTCCCGATCCGGACACACCCGTTACACAGGTCATTACGCCAAGCGGGAAGCTGACATCAATGTTCTTCAGGTTATTTTCCTGTGCTCCGAGTACTTTCAACCATCCGATTGGTTCTCTTCTTGTCTCCGGAACCGGAATCTTGATTCTTCCGCTCAGATAGGCTCCGGTTACAGATTTTTCATTCTGCATGATTTCTTCTGCATTTCCCGTTGCAACCACTTCGCCGCCGTGCTCTCCCGCGCCCGGACCGATATCCACAATAAAATCCGCTTCTCTCATCGTATCCTCATCATGCTCGACTACGATTACGGAATTACCAAGGTCACGCAAATGCTTCAATGTGCCAAGTAATTTATCATTGTCTCTCTGATGCAGACCGATACTTGGCTCATCCAGAATATATGCTACACCTACCAGTCCGGAACCGATCTGAGTCGCCAGACGAATTCTCTGTGCTTCTCCGCCGGACAGTGTTCCAGTTGCTCTTCCAAGTGTCAGATAGTTCAGTCCGACATCCATCAGAAACTGGATTCTGGAATTGATCTCTTTCAGGATCTGTCCGCCGATCAGCATCTGATGATTCGTTAGCTTCAGTTCTTTCAGAAATGCCTGCAGTTTCTCGATCGACATTCCTGTCAGTTCTGCAATATTCTTATCTCCTACCGTAACAGCCAGTGCTCCCGGCTTCAGACGCTGTCCCTTGCAGGCATGACACGGTGTAATATTCATGAATTCTTCATATTCCGCTTTCATAGTTTCCGAACCAGTCTCCCGGTAACGGCGTTCTACATTCTTGATCAATCCTTCAAACGCAACATCGTAGACACCTTCTCCACGCTGTCCCTTATAATATACTTTGACTTCTTTTCCATTCGTTCCATGAAGCAGAACATCGTGAATTTCTTTCGGATAGTCTTCAAATGGAGTGTCCAGCGAAAAATCGTATTCTTTGCTTAATGCATCCAAAATTGCATAAGTGAAGCTTTTTTTGTCTGTGCAGGACTGCCATCCCATAACTGTAATGGCACCTTCGCTGATGCTGAGACGTTTGTCCGGGATCATCAGATCCTCATCAAATTCCATCTTATATCCAAGTCCGAAACATTCCGGGCACGCTCCAAATGGATTGTTGAACGAAAAGCTTCTCGGTTCAATCTCTTCAATACTGATTCCGCAGTCCGGGCATGAAAAACTTTCACTGAACTGAACCGGCTCTCCGCCGATCACATCTACGGTCATCAGTCCCTCTGCCAGATTCAGTACATTTTCAATGGAGTCGGTCAGACGCTGTTCGATGCCTTCTTTTACTACCAGACGGTCTACCACAATTTCAATATTGTGTTTGATATTCTTATCCAGCTTAATCTCTTCTGAAAGTTCGTACATATTACCGTCAATTTTGACGCGGACATAACCGCTCTTCTTGGCACGATCCAGTAATTTGGCATGGGTTCCTTTTCTTCCTCTTACAACCGGGGCCAGAAGCTGGATCTTAGTTCTCTCCGGCATTCCCATGATTTGTTCTACCATTTGGTCAACCGTCTGCTTTTTGATCTCGCGGCCACATTTCGGACAGTGCGGTATTCCGACTCTTGCGTATAATAAACGGAAATAATCATAGATTTCCGTTACGGTTCCTACGGTGGATCTTGGGTTACGGTTCGTAGATTTCTGGTCAATGGAAATTGCCGGGGAAAGCCCCTCGATGCTTTCTACGTCCGGCTTTTCCATCTGTCCCAAGAACTGTCTTGCATAAGAGGACAGGGATTCCATGTATCTTCTCTGCCCTTCCGCATAGATTGTATCAAATGCCAACGATGATTTTCCCGAACCACTGAGTCCAGTCAGAACTACCAGCTTGTCTCTTGGTATATCTACATCTATATTCTTCAGATTATGCTCATTGGCTCCTCTGATTTTGATATATTGCCTTGAATCTTTTTCCTGTGACATGTGAGTGTATACTCTCCTTTTTCTATATCTTTATTTCCTGCAGTGTCTTTTTAAGCTCAATTAACTTATCTCTGAGTTCTGCTGCCGCCTCAAAGTTCAGGTCTGCCGCTGCTTTCTTCATCTGTTTTTCCAGTTCTTTGATCAGTTTCTCTAATTCCTTCTCGCTCATAGATTCCGGATCTTTTTCCATCTGCACTTCAGAGGCTGCCACCTTCTTGGATACAGCGATCAGATCTCGTACCGCTTTCTGGATTGTCTTCGGTGTAATGCCATGTTCCTCATTATATGCCATCTGCACTTCACGTCTTCTCTGCGTCTCATCCAGTGCCGCACGCATAGAATCTGTGATCGTATCTGCGTACATGATGACATGTCCTTCTGCATTACGCGCTGCACGGCCGATGGTCTGGATCAGTGATGTCTCGGAACGCAGGAATCCTTCTTTATCTGCATCCAGAATTGCAACCAGTGTGATTTCCGGAATATCCAGACCTTCTCGCAGAAGGTTGATACCAACCAGTACGTCAAATACATCCAACCGCATATCCCGCACGATCTCGGTACGTTCCAGTGTATCGATATCCGAATGCAGGTAGCGCACGCGGATTCCCAGTTCTCTCATATAGTCAGTAAGGTCTTCTGCCATACGTTTGGTCAGTGTTGTTATCAGTATTTTGTGCTTATTGGCAATCTCTTTATTCACTTCTCCGATCAGATCATCAATCTGTCCTTCTACCGGACGAACTTCCACTTCCGGATCGAGAAGACCTGTCGGACGAATTACCTGCTCGGCTCTTAACAGTTCATGTTCTTCTTCATATTTGCCCGGTGTTGCAGATACAAACATGACCTGATCGATCTTGCTTTCAAATTCGTCAAAGCTAAGTGGTCGGTTATCCAGTGCTGACGGCAGACGGAATCCATATTCTACCAGTGTACGTTTTCTGGACTGGTCTCCATGATACATGCCGCCAATCTGCGGAACCGTCTTGTGCGACTCGTCGATCATAATAATAAAATCATCCGGGAAATAATCCATCAATGTGTTCGGCGGCTGTCCCGGTGCAAGTCCCGCTAAATGTCTTGAATAGTTCTCAATTCCCGAGCAGAATCCTGTCTCACGCATCATTTCTATATCAAAATTCGTACGTTCTGCAATCCTCTGCGCTTCCAGAAGCTTGCCTTCCGATTTGAAATATTTCACCTGTTCTTCCAGTTCAATCTCAATATTACGAATCGCTTTCTCCATACGTTCTTTCGGAACAACATAGTGAGAAGCCGGAAATATCGCAATATGATTCAGCGTATTTTTCACTTCACCGGTAAGCATGTCTATTTCCGAAATCCGGTCAATCTCATCTCCAAAAAATTCCACTCTAATAGCAGTATCGCCACGGTCTGCCGGTACAATCTCTACCGTATCTCCCCGTACCCGGAATGTTCCGCGCTTGAAATCCATGTCATTTCTGTCATATTGAATGTCTATCAGCTGGCGCAACACTTCATCACGGTCTTTCTCCATACCCGGACGGAGCGATACCATCATCTGTTCGAAGTTTTCCGGTTCACCAAGACCATAGATACAGGAAACACTGGCAATTACGATCACGTCTCTCCGCTCGATCAATGCTGCTGTTGCCGATAATCTCAGTTTATCAATTTCTTCGTTTACAGAAGAATCTTTCGCAATGTATGTGTCTGAGGATGGGACGTAGGCTTCCGGCTGGTAGTAGTCGTAGTAGGAGACAAAATATTCCACTGCGTTCTCAGGGAACATCTCCTTGAACTCTCCGTACAACTGAGCTGCTAACGTCTTATTATGAGCGATGACAAGTGTCGGCTTCTGTAATTGCTGAATCACATTTGCCATCGTAAAAGTCTTTCCAGAACCCGTAACCCCTAGTAAAGTCTGGCATTGATTGCCTTCCTTGAACCCTTTCACAAGCTCTGCAATCGCCTGTGGCTGGTCTCCGGTTGGCTTATATGGGGCTTTTAATTTGAACTCATTCATGGTAAATCCCTCCATTTGTGACTTTTACTATGATCATTATCAGCCAAAAATTCGTATCCAGATTCGTAACGAAAAGCTCATTTTTATAGTGAATAGATGTGTTTCTCACCTCGTTACGAATAAAAGTCACAAAACTAATATTTGCGGATAAAACAGCACTCGGAAATACCTGATGATACCAGGCTCCGGTTCTGTCATATTTTTACTGTTTGTTCTTGTAACAGTCCCTATTATATCAGACATTTTTTTGAAAGTATATAGATGAAGGCAAGAAAAAAGTACAAATGTTCGATTCTTATTTGTACTTTTCTCTCTTACTACTATTCTATTTTTTATCATGCTGCGTTGAAATATTCCTCCAGGATTAAGTCTATTTCAATCACTTCTGAATAATCATAATACTGATCTTTCCGCTCTTTTGGAATAACTTCTTCAATAAATGGTTCCAATACATCCAGACAGTCTTCTATGATTTCCTGCGTATCTCCATAGACATCTACTGATATGATTTCCTTGGCATGTCCCAATAAATGCGAAACACCTTTTGAATTAAAGCTATTCTTCAGCAAAATAGTTGCATAAGTATTTCTCAACTGGTGAAAATGAATATCAGGCAAATCCAAGGATTTCAACAAGTCTTTATAGTATTTCTGATGAAAGCCTTTACTCCTTGGATTCCCATATGTAGAACAACAAATATAATTCCAGTCCCGGAACTCTTTTGGTCTGCGTCTGCGGTTCTTCTCATAAGTTTTCCGTTCTTCCAGAATTGCTTCAAATACATAATCCGGTATTGGAAGTTCACGCACACCAGCAGGTGTTTTTGTTTTAATTTCCTGCTTTGTCAGCATCTTAGGTGCACAGTCTTCTGCTTTACTGTTTGGCTTCTTTCCCAACTGACGCTCTACTCTCAACGTCCTGTGAATGTAATCGACATCACTGTATTTCAGGCCATTTATTTCACTTCTTCTGAGTCCCATCAATACCGCAAACAGAATTTGCATATGAATCGGTGTCTCCTTGCTTGCCTCAACCAACCGAAGCACCTGCGGAAGTGTCAATGTTTTCTTCTCGTCAATTTTCAGGACACGATACTCTGTCTTTTTTATTTTCTTCGGTAAATTGATCCCCTTCGCTGGATTTGTTGCCAGTACATTTTTGTTAAATGCATACTCCAATGATGTTTTCATGATCGTCCTGACATTTTTCGCAACTGATTCGTACTTTTCTGCAACTGTATTATATAATTTTCTGATATAACCCTG